>Ga0302320_10010440_pt1 | contig 19787 bp, 17 predicted proteins | sample Bog_T0_3_FD_202130 | JGI IMG/M metagenome (GOLD analysis project Ga0302320, IMG submission 202130) | Peat permafrost microbial communities from Stordalen Mire near Abisko, Sweden - Bog_T0_3 | ecosystem: Environmental > Terrestrial > Soil > Wetlands > Peat | place: Sweden: Abisko, Stordalen Mire... | reverse complement strand
TGCCCGAATTGCCGGGTGAGCGCCCGGCCATGGGCGATTGGGCCGACCACCTGACCACCATTTTCCCTGAGGTCAGGCTGAAGCAATATCTGGAAATGCGCGGGGCGGATTCCGGTCCAGCTAACCGCATCTGCGCCCTGCCGGCGCTGTGGGCGGGCCTCCTATACGATAGCGTGGCCCTGGACGCCGCCTGGAGCCTTTGCAAGGACTGGACGGTTGAGCAGCGCGCCCAACTGCGGCTGGACGCGGCGCGCACCGGGCTGAAGGGCGATATCGGCCTGCGCACGGTGCAGGGCGTGGCGCGGGACATGGTGGCCATCGCCAAGAGCGGTCTGCGGCGGCGCGCCAAGCTGAACGCCAACGGGGTGGACGAGACCGGCTTCCTCACCGAGCTGGAAGAGATCGCCGACAGCGGAATCACCCCGGCTGAACGGCTGCTGGATCTCTACAATGGCCCCTGGCAGGGCGACGCCGGGCGCGCGTTCGACGATCTGGCCTATTAGAGCCTATTGGGCGAAAGTGTGTGCGGTTTTGCCGGCTAACATCCTCTAAAGCTCTGATTATAGAACCTTTTTGTCGGCCCTGATGATCCCATCAAAACCTGAAAGGGTCTGGGCCGATCGATCAGGGATGCACGGCGTGGGGTTCGATCGACTCCTCGCCGCCGCTGAACTCATGGACCTCGACCTTGTCCGGATAGAAGGCCAGATAATCCTTCAACGCCAGGACCGCCGGGATCGGGTCTTCATAGGTCCACACAAGGTTTTCGGCCGACTGGCCGTCAGCGGCCAGCGAATAATATGATGCCAGGCCCTTGTATGGGCAACGGGTGTGGTGGTCGGTCTTGCTCAGACAGCCCATCTGCACGTCCGCCCGTGGGAAGTAGAGCACCGGCGCGCAGCCGGTCTCGAGCACCGTCAGGGCGCGACGGGTGTCTGCGATCACTCGGCCCTGGAACGTGGCGCGCACGCGATTGAGGTTGGCCTTGATGCGAACAGTATGGGCGGTCTGGGTCATGGCTGAAGTCCCTTAAAGCGGATCATGGGCCAGCCGATCCGCGCCATTTCGGGCGAGCCGCGCAGTCCAAATATATAGTGCGAGAAGTCCCACGGCGCAGCCGGCCGCGCCTATAATCTGACCGTGGCCGTGCGTCGGATCCGAGCCAAACACGGCTAGAGGCTCGCCCTTGTTGGCGCCGATGGACAGGCCAGCCAGGAGCACCGCCATCAGGCTCTCGCCCACCACCAGGCCGCTAGCGAGCAGCACGCCCAGCCGCCGGGCCGCCGGGCCCCACGGCTTGGCGCGTACCCGACGGTCGTAAACCCATCCGATGACCGCGCCCAGCACCACGGGCGCGATCACATCCGAGGGCAGGTAGATGGCCAGGGCCGCGCCCAAGGGCGGCAGGCTGAGCCCGCGCTTTGTGTGGCGCAGGATCTCGTCCACGATCACGAGGCCCACGCCGACCAGCAGGCCGATGCCGATCAGGTTCCAGTTCAAGCCGCCCTCGATCACGCCCCGAGCCAGGGTCGAGATCAGGGTCGCTTGCGGCGCCTGCAGCGGCGTATCGGAAATGGCGTGGCCCGGAACGCCGACGAAACCGTTGGATTTCAAGAGCAGATTGCAGGTCCAGGGAATGACCAGGGAGCCCGCGAACACGCCCGCCACTAGGGCGACCTGCTGTCGCCACGGGGTCGCGCCCACCAACTGACCGGTCTTGAGATCCTGCAGATTATCGTTGGCGACCGTGGCCACGGTCACCAACAGGGCGCTGACCAGCAGGGAGAAGGCGACCAGGGCATGCTCGCCGGCGGGGCCAACGGTGCTCTTCGCCAATACCACCAGCAGAAGGGCCGCACCCAGCACGCCGAGGATCGCCAAGCCGGAGACGGGGCTGTTGGATGAGCCGATCAGCCCGGCCATGTAGCCGCACACCGCCGCCACCAGGAAGCCGACCACCGAGACATAGACGAGTCCGCCAACCACCAGCGGGAGGATCATGCCCTGCACGGGCGCGCCGGCTGGAACAGCGAGAAAGGCGTGCATCAGCCAGGCCATGGGAACCAGACAAGCCACGCACACAAGCCCGACGATCCAGATGGGCATGTCGTGCTCGGCCAGGTCGTAGGGCGCATCAGGCGAGCGACGGGAGGCGGCGATGGCGGACATCAGTCCCGTCCAGACCGGGATGGCCAGCTTGCCTAGGGTCCACAGGGCGGCGGCCGCGATGGATCCCGCGCCTATCAGCTTGACCTGGCTCTTCCAGACGCTCATGGCCGCCGCGCCGGCGTCGCCCGCCACGGGGTGAGCGGCGGTGAGCAAGGGCACGGCCACGCCCCAGGCGATCAGTAGGCCCACGGCCATGGCCACACCCACGGCTATGCCCATCAACTGCCCGACTCCCACCAGCAGGAAGGAGTAGCCGCAGCCCAGGCCCGTGGCCGAGGTCGCGGTGGGGCGGAAGAAGCGGGAAATGCCGTCAGCGAACAGCTTTGTGGCGACCAGCAGGACCACGCCGGCCGAGGCGGCCGCGCCCACGATCAGGGCCAGAAGGCCCTCCTGTCCCTCGCCGGCCGCGTCGGCCTCCTCGCGCGAGGCCATGCCGACCTTGAGCACCTCGGCGGCGGCCACGCCCTCCGGGTAGGGCAGGTCGGAATGGGTCACCAGGGCTCGGCGAAGAGGGATGGTGTACATCACGCCCAGCACCCCGCCGATGGCGCACACGCCAAAGGACGTCCAGAAGGGAAACCCGGTCCACCAGCCCACCATGAGAAGGCCCGGCAGGACGAAGATTACCGAGGACAAGGTCCCAGCGGCTGAAGCCACCGTCTGGACGATGTTGTTCTCCCAGACCGTGGCGCTTCGAAACGCCCGCAGCACGGCCATGGAAATGACGGCCGCGGGAATCGAGGTGGCGAAGGTCAGGGCGACTTTCAGCCCCGCGTAGACGTTGGCGGCGGTGAAGAAGACGGTGATGAGGCAGCCGAGCAGCAGGCCGCGGATGGTCAGCTCCACGCGGGCCTTGGACGCGGCGGACGGGTCAGTCATGGCGTGGCGTATCCTCGGCGAAGCGATCAGCAGTGCCAGACTCGCGCCGCCGTGGGAACCTCGCGTCTATCGCGGCCAAGCCTTGGCGAAAAGACTTGCGCCGGGCTGACCGAGCGGGACCATGGGCCGACATCGAACGGGGCGCCCATGCGACTGCTGCTCAACATCTTATGGTTCATTTTCGGCGGATGGATTTCCGGCACGCTCTGGCTGCTCGCGGCCTTGATCCTGGCGTGCACCATTGTCGGCCTTCCATGGACGCCCGCGGCCGTTCGATTGGCATGGTTCAGCTATGCGCCGTTCGGCAAGACGGTGGAGGAGACCGGAGTCGGCGCCGCGAGCTTGGTCCTCAACGTGGTCTGGTTCGTCCTGGCCGGCTGGTGGCTGGCCCTACATCACCTGGTTCTGGCCGTGGCCTTGGCGGCGACCATCATCGGCATTCCGTTCGCGTGGCAGCACGTCAAGCTCGCGGCCATATCGTTCGCGCCCGTGGGTCGGACGGTCGTCGACGCCTAGATGCCTTGCTCGGCCACGCGATACAGGCGCGCATAGGCGCCGTCCTTGGCGACCAGGTCTCCGTGGGCGCCTTCCTCGACGATCCGGCCATCCTCGAACACCAGGATGCGGTCCGCGCCGCGGATGGTCGACAGGCGGTGGGCCACGACAATGGTGGTGCGGCCGGCCATCAAGGCTTCGATGGCGATCTGCACCTGACGTTCGGTTTCCACGTCAAGTGACGAGGTCGCCTCGTCCAGCACCAGGATGGGCGCATCGGCCAGGAACGCCCGGGCGATCGCGACCCTCTGGCGTTCGCCGCCCGACAACTTGACCCCGCGTTCGCCCACCAGGGTGTCGTAGCCCCTGGGCAGTCGCGTGATGAAGTCGTGGGCGCGGGCCCGCTTGGCGGCCAGGGCGATCTCATCGGCCGTGGCGTCAGGCCGGGCGTAGGCGATGTTCTCCGCGATGGTGCGGTGGAACAGGGCCGGGTCCTGCGGGACCAGGGCGATGGAACGGCGCAGCGAGCCCTGGTCGACCTTGGCGATGTCTTGCCCGTCAATCAGGATGCGTCCGCTCTGAAGGTCGTACAGGCGCTGGATCAGCTTGACAAAGGTGGACTTGCCCGCGCCCGTGGGACCGACCAGGGCCAGCCGCTCGCCCGGCGCGATGACCAGGCTGACGCGCTGATAGAGCGGCTCGGAGGAGGCGGCGTAGCCGAACACCACCCGCTCGAACACGATCTGGCCCAGCTGAGCGACCAGCGGCGGCGCATCGGCCACATCGGCCACTTCCGGCGCGAGGCGCGCGTAATGGGCGGCGTCCTCCACGTCGTCCAGGCCTTTCTGCAGCATGCGGATGTTCTCGCCCAAATTGCGCAGGTAGCCGCTCATCAGCATGAAGGCGGTAATGGCGAAGGCGACGTCGCCCGCGCTGGCCCGTCCCCGAATCCACAGGCGCAGCAACAGGGCCGTCAGTCCCGCTTGGAGCACCATCAGGATGATGTTCTGCAGCAGCCAGACGTTGATGAAGCGCGTCCAGGTGTCCAGGGCGTAATGGCGCCAATTCGCGGTTACGCTGGCGATGTGGGCGTCCTCGCGCGCTTCGGCGCCGAACGCCTTCACGGTGGGGTTCCCGCTGATGGCGTCGGCCAGGGCGCCGCCGATGCGCGAGTCGTAGGCGACCGAACGGAGGTTGGCGGGTCGCACATAATAGACGCTGAGCAGCACGTTCGACGCCGCGTACAGGATCACCAGGCCAAGGGAGAACAGGCCTACCGACGGCCAGCGTGCGATCATCAGGCCCGACAGGCCGAACAGCACCACGGCGGCCGGGCCCAAGGCCAGGACGATGGCGTCGGACGCCTGGTCATAGCCCCACATGGCCCGAGAAAGGCGCCGGACGGTGGCGCCGGCGAACGTGTTGGCGTGCCAATCGGCCGAGAAGCGCTGCACCCGCGCGAAACTCTCGTCGGTCAGCGCCTTCATGTTGCCGGCGGCCAAGGGATTCCAGAATCGGAACGACAGGTTTCGGCAGATCGAGAAAGCCACGTAGATACCCACGAACAGGGCCCACGCCGCCCACGCGCGACCTGGCGATTTGGGGCCCGACGCCAGGGCGTCCACCAATCGTCCCGCCGCCCAGGGCATGGCCAGGTCGAACCCGACAGCGACCAGGGCGAGGGCCAGGGCAAGCGCCAGCAGGCCGCGTCGCCGCAGCCAGAATCCGGTGATGAAGGCGAGCACCTGACCATTGGACAGGACGCGCGCTCGTCGGCCTAGCAGATCGTCGTCTGGCTCGCTCATGGGCTTAGCTCGGGAAACGGCCGATCAGCGTGCGGACGCCGTAATCGGCCAACAGGGACAAGTGTCGGGATGGGTCGGCCGTGCGCTCAGGCGATCGCTCGCGGCGGTCCGTAAGCGAAGTCAACGCGCTAAACGCCACGAGGTGGTAGACGGAACGGACGGGAGTCCAGAGCGGGAGGCCCCGGGAAAGGAAGCGATACACGGTGAAAAACCTTCGGTCGGAGGGCGGAGGCGCCGTCCGGGAAGGCTCGCGGGTCAGCGCGGTCCGGCGGCGTGCGGAGGGGCGGATCGAGTTCGCATAAACATCAACGTCCCTCCTTCCGTGGTTGTGAGGACGGGCACGGTCTAGGCTCGCCTCGGCGTCGGGTCAACCGGATCGCCTCCCGTCAAAATGCTTCCCGCGCGCACTGTGGCGCTTGGAACACGGGCGTGCTCCTTCGGCGACTGGCGGCGCGTGCGCCGCCCACGGTCCAGACGGAGCTAGCGACTGGCCAAGGTCGGTCCGGGCGCCGGAGCCGGTGCGGCGCGCGAGGCCAGATAGGCGCACACGTTGAGCATGTCGTCCTCCGACAGCTTGGTCGCGATAGGCTTCATCAGGACCGCCATCTCGCCGTCGCGCGTGCCCTGCTTGAAGTCGTTGAGTTGGCGGCAGATGTAGCTGGGCGAGCGCGCGGCGATGCCGGGGAACGTGCCGTTGCCGTTCAGGTCCGCGCCGTGGCAAGTCCCGCAGGGAGGAAACTGTCCGCTCTTGCCGCTCGTGACGATGTCGCGGCCCTTGGCCACCGAGCCGACGGGCACATAGGCGATGAAGGGCGAGCGGGAATTGCGCAGCTCGTCGGTGCCGACAGGATCGACGGGAACCTCCACAATCCTGTGGCCCAGCGGCTCGGTCCCAGCCGCCGCGCCGGTGAGCGGGAGATAGAGGCCGCCGTTGCTGCGCACCTTCGGCGCGGAATCGCTCTCCACCACCTTGATCCACGGCGTCCAGGGGATGGACGAGAAATAGTCGGCGGCGGCGTTGATCTCGTCCTCGGTCAGGGCCTTGGCGTAGCCGTACATGACCTTGGCGTTGCCTTTCAGGGGCTCGGCGCTGCGGCGCCGGCCGGCCGCCATGTCGTGCAGCTGACGGACGATATAGTCCTTGGGCAAGCCCGACACGCCGGCATTTTCCGAACGTCCCTTGCCGTTGGGATAGTGGCACAGCGAGCAGGGCCCGATGTTACGGGCGCCGGCCGCGCCAACGGCCACGATCTTGGGCATGGGCGGATGGTCGGACGGATACCAGTCGGCGGGCCCCTGGTGGCCCGGCCGTTTATCGCGTCCGCGAATTTCGGTCAGGGTGAAAGCGCCGGTAGAGCCGGGCAGGGTGTAGATTCGTCCGTCATCCTTGACCGGCCGGTTCTTTTCCGTGGAAACGCCGTAGGCCCATTCCGGCTTCTGCAGCTGGGGCCCGCGCGGCCAATACACGTAGGCGGCGATCGCCCCCGCCGCGACCAAGACGAACACAAGCGCCCAGGCGAGCTTTTTCATTCGCCGTTTCCCCCCGATTAAGCCGTCGGTCGAAATCATCTGCCGAGGTCGATGACCGTCCGTTGGGTTGAGCTTAGCATCGGCCGTGTGGTCCGCAAGCGCACGAGCGCACGACCCCTAAAGACTCGTGCCGCCCACCGTCAGGCCCTTGATCTTCAGGCTCGGCTGGCCGACGCCGACAGGGACGCCCTGGCCACCCTTGCCGCACACGCCCACGCCGGGATCGAAGCAGAAGTCGTCGCCGATCATCTCCACCCGGGTCAGGGCGCTGGGCCCGTCGCCGATGAGGGTGGCGCCCTTGACGGGAGCGGTGATCTTTCCGTCCTCGATCAGATAGGCCTCGGTGCACTGGAACACGAACTTGCCGTTGGTGATGTCGACCTGACCGCCGCCGAAATGGGCGGCGTAGAGGCCGCGCTTGACGGATTTGATCATGTCCTCGCGGGGCGTGTCCCCTGCCAGCATGCCGGTGTTGGTCATGCGCGGCAGGGGCATGTGGGCGTAGGATTCGCGCCGGCCGTTGCCCGTGGGCTTAAAGCCCATCAGACGCGCGCTCATGCGATCATGCATATACCCCACCAGGATGCCGTCCTCGATGAGGATGGTGCGTTCAGTGGGGGTGCCCTCATCGTCGATGGTCAGGGAGCCGCGACGGCCCAGCTCGGTGCCATCGTCGAACACTGTCACGCCGGGCGCGGCGACCCGCTCCCCGATCCGGCCGGAAAAGGCGGAGATTTCCTTGCGGTTGAAATCGCCCTCCAGGCCGTGGCCCACCGCCTCGTGCAGCAGCACCCCATTCCAGCCGGGGCCCAGCACCACGTCCATCTCTCCGGCCGGCGCGGGAACCGCGTCCAGATTGACCAGGGCCTGGCGCAGGGCCTCCTCGACCTCGTATTTCCATTTGTCGGGCGTGATCCAGGCTTCAAAGCCCGCCCGGCCGCCCGATCCGGAATAGCCAGACTCCCGCCGCCCCTCGCGCTCGACGGTGACCTGCACATTGATGCGCACCAGCGGGCGCACGTCGCGCAGCAGCCGACCATCGCCGCGCAGGATCTCGATCTGGCGGCGTTCGCCGTGGAGGGACGCCATGACCTGAACCACGCGCGGGTCGCGGGCGCGGGCATAGGCGTCGATCTCCTGGAGCAAGGCCGCCTTGTCGGAGAAGCCGGGGGAGGCGAGGGGGTCGTCCTCGCCGTAGAGCTTGGCGTTGGTGTGGCGCGGGCCTTCGGCCGCCACACCGCTGTAGCCGCGCTTGGCCAGGGCGGCGGATTGCGCGGCGCGGCCGATCGCGGACTGGGATATCTCGCTGGCATGGGCGAATCCGCTGCGCTCGCCGGCCACCACGCGCAGGCCGAAGCCCTCCGCCGCGTCGTAGGCCGCCGATTTTAGCCGCCCATCATCGAACACGAACGATTCGCTCTCCGAACGCTCGAGAAACAACTCGCCGTCGTCCGCGCCCTCTAACGCCTCGCCCAGCAACGCGCCGGCGCGCGCCGGGTCAACGTCGCTGGCTTCAAGGATGGAGATGGCGGACGCTTGGACGTTCATGGCTGAAATTCCGGTCAAATAAGGCTGAGAATGCGATGATCAGTAGATAGGGCGCCGTCATCCATTCGGAAACAGGCCCCTTGCGCCCCTAGCGCCTTGGCAAGCGCAAATTGAACGCGTATGCACGCGGCCAAGCCCAAAGGGGTCTTAAGCTTTGGCCAAGGTGCGACAATCCGCTCCGAGGCCGGGGCTGAGCGCCCCTGACCTTTGCGTTTATGTGTCAGGCGCGGACCAATCGGTCCCGCCGATGGCAACAATTGAACTGTGGGGAATATGAAGGCTTCAAACATGGGGATGGGAAAGCTGGCGGCGGGAACCGGTTCGGCGCTTCTGGCGTCATTGATCGGATTTCAGGCCCGCGCCGAGGAATTGCTGGGCCAGCCGACGCCGGGCGCGATCGATCTGCAGCGCTCAGCTTCGCCGATGCGCGATGATGTTCAATTTTTCCACAACGACATCCTCCTGCCGATCATCACCGTGATCGTGCTGTTCGTCCTGGCGTTGCTGGTGATCTGCATGGTGCGCTTCAACAAGCGCGCCAATCCGACTCCGGCGCGCTGGAGCCACAACACCGTGGTCGAGGTGATCTGGACTGGGGTGCCTGTACTGATCCTGATGTTCATCGCCATCTTCTCGTTCAAGCTGCTGTTCAAATATCACGACATGCCGCAGCCCTACATGACGGTGAAGGCGACCGGCTATCAGTGGTATTGGGGTTACGCCTATCCCGATCAGAAGATCGACGAGATCACCTCCACGGTGACGCCGGAGGACAAGACCACCCCTCAGCTTTATCGTCTCGCGGCGGACAACCCTATGGTGGTTCCCGTGGGCCAGGTGGTGCGGGTGCTGGTCACCGGCGCGGACGTGATCCACTCCTTCTCCGTTCCCGCCTTCGGGGTGAAGATCGACGCCGTCCCGGGCCGGGTGAACGAGACTTGGTTCAAGGCCGAGCAGGTGGGCAGCTTTTATGGCCAATGCTCGCAGTTGTGCGGCATCAACCACGCCTTCATGCCGATCCAGGTGAATGTTGTGTCACAGGCCGATTTCAACGCCTGGGTCGCCTCCAAGGCGCCTAAGCCGGCTCCGGTCCCCGCGACGACGCCTGCCGCCGCGGCGCCCGCTCCAGCGGCCCCCGCGACCCCGGCCGCGACGAAGACCTCCACGCAGACCGAAGCGGCCAAGCCCAGCCTGAAGCTGGCGTCGCTGAACCGATCGATTGGGAAAGAGTAAGACGATGGCTACGCACGCCGCAGACTCCCACCACGACGCCCACGCGGACCACGACCACAAGCCCCCGTTCCTCGTACGTTGGCTGTTTTCGACCAATCACAAGGATATCGGCACGCTGTACATCCTGTTCGCCATCATGGCGGGCCTGATCGGCGGGGCCTTTTCGGGCCTGATCCGCTGGGAGCTGGCCGAACCGGGCATTCAGATTTTCCAGCCCAATTCCTGGCTGGCCCAGGCGGGCATCATCGAGGGCTCCAAGCACGGCTATAACGTGATCGTCACGGCTCACGCCCTGATCATGATCTTCTTCATGGTCATGCCGGCCATGATCGGCGGCTTCGGCAACTGGTTCGTGCCGCTGATGATCGGCGCGCCGGACATGGCCTTCCCGCGGATGAACAACATCTCGTTCTGGCTGCTGGTCGCATCGTTCTTGCTGCTCTGCACCTCGCTGTTCGTGGACGGTGGACCTGGACGGGGCTTCGGCGGCGGCTGGACCCTTTATCCGCCCCTGTCGACCATCGGCCACACCGGGCCGGCGATGGACTTCGTTATTCTGTCGATCCACCTGGCCGGTGCCAGCTCCATCCTCGGCGCCATCAACTTCATCACGACGATCTTCAACATGCGCGCGCCGGGCATGACCCTGCACCGCATGCCGCTTTTCGTCTGGTCCGTGCTGGTCACCGCGTTCCTGCTGCTGCTGTCGCTGCCGGTCCTGGCGGGCGCCATCACCATGCTGCTGACCGACCGTAACTTCGGCACTCACTTCTTCGACCCGTCGGCCGGCGGAGACCCGGTGATGTTCCAGCACCTGTTCTGGTTCTTCGGCCACCCGGAAGTGTACATCCTGATCCTGCCCGGCTTCGGCATCATCAGCCAGATCGTGTCGACCTTCTCGAAGAAGCCGGTGTTCGGCTATCTGGCCATGGCCTACGCCATGGTGGCCATCGGCTTCGTCGGCTTCGTGGTGTGGGCGCACCACATGTACACCACGGGCATGACAGTGAACCTACAGGCCTATTTCGTGGCCGCCACCATGATCATCGCCGTGCCCACGGGGGTGAAGGTGTTCTCCTGGATCGCGACCATGTGGGGCGGCTCCATCGACTTCAAGACGCCGATGCTGTGGGCGATCGGCTTCATCTTCCTGTTCACGGTGGGCGGAGTGACCGGCGTGGTCCTCGCCAACGCCGGCGTCGACTACTCCCTGCATGACTCCTACTACGTGGTGGCTCACTTCCACTATGTGCTGTCGCTGGGCGCGGTGTTCTCGGTGTTCGCCGGCTTCTACTACTGGTTCGAGAAGATGTGGGGCGTAAAGTACAACGAGTTCCTCGGCGCGACCCATTTTTGGATCACCTTCGTCGGCGTGAACCTGATCTTCTTCCCGCAGCACTTCCTGGGCCTGCAGGGCATGCCGCGCCGCTATGTCGACTATCCGATCGCCTTCGCGTTCTGGAACAAGATCTCGTCGGAAGGCTACGCCGTTACCCTTGTGGGTGTGTTTGTGTTCCTCGCGGTCTTGATCGAGGCGGCGGTGCGTCGACGCAAGGCGGAGGCCAATCCCTGGGGCGAAGGCGCCACCACCCTGGAGTGGACTCTGCCCTCGCCGCCGCCGTTCCACCAGTTCAGCGAATTGCCGATCATTCGGGCCGATTCCCACCACTGATGAATCGTCTGGGCTGATATTGGGGCGCGGCTTCCGGAATTAACTTCCGGCGGCCGCGCCCTCGGCTTATTGGAAATCCATGAGCAACATGTCCGAAACGACAGTCGGCCCCGCCACCGGCGCCGGCCCCGCCCGATCGGGCGACTTTGTGGCCCTGCTCAAGCCGCGGGTGATGTCCCTGGTGGTGTTCACCGCGTTGACTGGCCTTGTCTGCGCGCGGACCGCCATGAGCCCGACCCTGGCTTTTGTGGCGGTGCTGTGCATCGCGGTGGGCGCGGGGGCGGCCGGCGCTTTGAACATGTGGTACGACGCCGACATCGACGGCTTAATGCGCCGAACGCGCGCGCGGCCCATTCCCATGGGCAAGGTCCAGTCGGCCGACGCCCTCGGCTTGGGGGTGGTGCTATCCCTGCTGTCGGTGATGATGATGGGCATGGCCGCCAACTGGCTGGCCGCGGGCCTCCTGGCCTTCACCATCCTGTTCTACGCCCTCGTCTACACCATGTGGCTGAAGCGTTTGACGCCGCAGAACATCGTGATCGGCGGCGCCTCCGGGGCCTTGCCGCCAGTGATTGGCTGGGCCGCGGCGGCGGGCCATACGCCCTTGAACGCTTGGCTGCTGTTCATGATCATTTTTCTTTGGACGCCGCCTCATTCCTGGGCTTTGGCCCTCTACACAGCGGGGGATTACGCCAAGGCCGGCGTGCCGATGATGCCGGTGGCCAAGGGCTCCGCCTCCACCCGTCGCCAGATCATGGTCTACAGCCTGCTGTTCGTGCCGGTCGCCGTGGCGCCGGCCTTCACGGGTCTGGGCGGCGCGCTCTATCTGGCGGTGTCTGGACTGGGCGGTTTGCTGTTTCTGTTTCTCGCCTGGCGCTTGGCGCGCACCGGTTCAGGCCAGGCGGACGGGGCGCAGAGCGGCCTTTACGAGGTTAAGGCCGGTTCGCGCGACGCCCGCAATCTGTTCGCCTTCTCCATCCTGTACCTGACCCTGCTGTTCGCGGCGCTGTTGGCCGAGCGAGCCTTCGGGCTGGCGTCGTTGCCGCCACTGTTGAAGGGCTTCTCGTGAGCGATCCCTTGAACGAGAGCGACGAGGCGGCCAAGGCCCGCCGCCGCCGCAACTTGGCGATCGGCCTGGCGCTGGCGGCCTTCGCGCTCCTGACCTTCATCGTGACCATCGTCAGGCTGGGTGGCCATGTCGCCGACCGGACCTTCTGAACCCAATCCCGCTGAACGCCGTCGTCGCGCCGTGCGGCGCACCGCGGCGATCTGCACGGCGGTTCTGTTCTGCATGGTCGGCGCCGCCTTCGCCGCTGTTCCCCTCTATCGGCTGTTCTGTCAGCAGACCGGCTATGACGGGGCCAGCCGCCGGGCCAAGGCCCATCCCGGCGCCATACTCGACAAGCGCGTGACGATTCGATTCGACGCCAATGTCCGCGACCTGCCGTGGGATTTCGGGCCCGATCAGCTCAGTCAGTCCATCCGGATCGGCGATACGGGCCTGGCCTTCTATCATGTGACCAATCGAAGCGATCAGGTGATCACCGGCCACGCCTCCTACAATGTGGTCCCCCTGGGGGCAGGGATCTATTTCGAGAAGCTGCAATGCTTCTGCTTTACCGACCAGACGCTAAGGCCCGGACAAAGCGCGGATTTTCCAGTGGTGTATTTCGTCGATCCAAGGTTCGCGAGCGATCCAGACACCAAGAACGCGCCGGAAATCACCTTATCCTACACCTTCTACAGAGTGGCCAGATCTGGCGGCCCCAAGGCGACTTCGTCGGCGCCGAGCTCATAGCCATTGAATATGAGCCACTGCCTATTGGCGGATGGACCAACGCGGCGCTATAGGCATTTGCTAAGCGAAGCGGCCAAGGCCGCGTGAGACATTAGGGGGTTGGCGCAAAGATGTCCCAAGCAGGCGTTAAACACGACTACCACCTGGTCAATCCGAGCCCGTGGCCGCTGGTCGGCTCGATCGCCGCCGCGGTCCTGGCGTTCGGCGCGGTGACGTTCATGAAAGGCCTGTTCGGCCTACCCAAGGGCACTTGGTGGCTGGCCGCCATCGGCTTCGCCGGAGTGATCTACACCATGATCGGGTGGTGGATCGACGTGGTCAAAGAAGCCAATCACGGTGACCACACCCCGGTGGTTTCCATCGGCCTGCGCTACGGCATGATCATGTTCATCGCCTCAGAGGTGATGTTCTTCGTAGCCTGGTTCTGGATCTTCTTCGAAATGGCCCTGTTCCATAACGTTCGCACGGCGTCGGCCATCGACGAGGTGCGCGCCGCCTGGCAGACGTGGCCGCCCAAGGGGGTGGAGACCGTCTCGCCTTGGCACCTTCCGTTGGTGAACACCCTGACCCTGTTGCTGTCGGGCACGACCGTGACCTGGGCGCACCACGCCCTGCTGGAGGGTGACCGCAAGGGCGCCAAGATCGGCCTTCTGCTGACCATTATCCTCGGCGTGCTATTCACGTCGATCCAGGCTTATGAGTATCACCACATCCTGACCGAGCAGCTGTTCTACTCGCCTGACGCGGCCAATTCGGGCCTCTATGGCTCGGCCTTCTTCATGGCCACCGGATTCCACGGGTTCCATGTGATCATCGGCACCATCTTCTTGACGGTGTGCCTGCTGAGGCTGATCGGCGGCGGGTTCACGCCGCAGAAGCATTTCGGCTTCGAGGCCGCGGCTTGGTATTGGCACTTCGTGGACGTGGTGTGGCTGTTCCTGTTCGCCTTTATCTACGTGATTTTCGGCCGATGAGATGAGCAATGGCGTAAACCCGGTCCTCGCCGGCCTGGCCTGCCGTTGTCCCAACTGTGGTAAGGGGCCGCTGTTCAGCGGCTTTCTTGCCGTATCCGAACGCTGCGAGGCGTGCGGCTTGGATCTCAGGGCCGCCGATTCCGGTGACGGCCCGGCGGTGTTCATCATCCTAATCGTTGGAACCCTGATGGGCTTCGGCGCGCTGATCACCGAGGTCGCCTTCCATCCGCCGATCTGGGTGCACATGGTCATCTGGCTGCCTTTGACGGCGGTCCTGTGCGTGGGACTGCTGCGCCCGTTCAAGGGCGTGATGCTGGCCATGCAGTTCCATCACCGCGCCTCGGAAGCGGGCGGACGGGACTTGGAGTGAACCTTGCCGGCCCCCATGGCTGATCCCCTAAGGATGGGCCGCCCGACCATTTTGGGCGCCGCGTTTTCCCTCGCCGGCCTAGTCATTCTGGTGTGGTTGGGCATGTGGCAACTGCATCGGTTGGCCTGGAAGGAGAACCTGCTCCGTCACATCGCGGCGCTAAAGTCAGAGCCGGCGCGCCCCTTGGGCGAGATTCTGGCAGGATCGGACACCGATTTCGTGCGCGTCCGCTTCGATTGTCCAGACCTGATGAGCCGCCCGCGCCTGCGGCTGTACGGCGTGCAAGATGGGCAGATCGGCTACCGTCTGATGACGGCCTGCCCAGTCGGAGGGAACGCCAGCGTCCTGGTTGACCTTGGCTTCAAACCCGACGGGCCTTGCGTTCAGGATAAGCCGCCGCCGCCGCCGCCGTTCGCTGGCCCTCTGGTCGGTATATTGCGCCATCCCGATCCCAAGACTTTCGTTACGCCCCCTAACCAGCCGGAGCAAAATCTCTGGTATTCGCGCGACTTGGCGGCGATGGCGCTGACGCTGGGCGCTGGCGCTTCACTGCCGGCCTTCATCGCCCTGGAGAAAGGCCCGTCCTTTCCCGGGCCGGACTGCCAGCCGGAACGCTACGCGCCGCCAGGGGACCTGCCTAACAACCACCTGGCCTACGCGATCACCTGGTTCGGCCTTGCCGCGGCCCTGGTCGGCGTCTATGTCGCGATGCTCTTTCGCAGGCGGCCCGAGTAACATGCGCTATGTCTCCACCCGGGGGGAATCTCCGGCGATCGGCTTTTTGGACGCGGTCCTGGCGGGCCTTGCGCCCGATGGCGGCCTCTATGTGCCGCAGGAATGGCCGACATTTACGCCCGCCGAAATCGCCGCCTTCGATGGCAAGCCCTACGCGGAGGTCGCCGCCGCGGTGATCGGCAAGTTCGCCGGCCCGGACATCGAGATGGACGATCTGCTGGAAATGAGCCGCGAGGCCTACTCCAGCTTCACCCATCCCTGTATCACCCCGGTCAAGCAGCTCTATCCCGGCATCAATCTTCTGGAGCTGTTTCACGGCCCGACCTTGGCGTTCAAGGACGTGGCCATGCAGATCCTGGCCAAGCTGTACGACAAAGCGCTCAAAGCCCAAGGCCGCACCTTGACCATCGTGGCGGCGACCTCCGGCGACACCGGCGGGGCTGCCGTGGAAGCGTTCCGCGGGTCCGCCAACGCCCGCATGCTGGTGCTGTTCCCCGAAGGCCGCATCTCCGAGGTGCAGCGGCGCTTCATGACCACCGCGACCGAGCCGAATATCCGAACCGTGGCGGTCGAGGGCTCGTTTGACGACTGCCAGGGCATCGTCAAGGCCATGTTCCAGGACAAGGCCCTGAGACAGGCGGTGGATCTGTCCGGCGTCAATTCCATCAACTGGGCGCGCATCGCCGCCCAATCGGTCTATTACTTCACCAGCGCCGCGGCGCTGGGAGCGCCTTACCGCGAGATCAGCTTCGTAGTCCCCACGGGCAACTTTGGCGACGCCTTCGCCGGCTTCGTCGCATCGAGAATGGGGCTGCCGATCGAACGCATCGTGGCGGCCACCAACAGCAACGATATCGTCGCCCGCGCCCTGCAAACCGGCCGCTATGCCCGCGGCGCGGTGCAGGCGACGCAGAGCCCGGCCATGGACATCCAGATCGCGTCCAACTTTGAGCGTCTGTATTTCGAGGCGACCCGGCGCGAGGCGTTGGAGACCGCGCGCGCCTTCCAAGCCTTCGCCACCACCGGCAGTCTGGACATTCCGCCGCAGGCCTTCGCATCCATTTCAGAGCTGTTCGGCGGCATCATGGTGGACGAGGGCGAGACCAGCCGCACGATTGTGTCGACCCTGAACGAGACGGGCGAGCTGATCGATCCGCACACCGCCGTAGCCGTCGCGGCGGCCAAGCGTATCCGCGCCATGGGCAAACCCGGCGCCGGGCCGCTGGTGGCGCTGGCCACGGCTCATCCGGCCAAATTCCCAGAGGCGGTCAAGGCCGCGGCGGGGGTCGAGCCCGGAATGCCGGCCGCGGCCGTGGGCATCGAGGATAAGCCGGAAAGGTTTGATCGGCTGCCCAATGACGCCGACGCAGTGAAGGCCTATCTGCGCGCCTTCGCGGGAGCAGCGTGAGCGCCAAGCTTCACAGACTGTCGAGCGGCCTCAGGGTTGTGTGCGATCCCCTGCCTGACTTCCAGACCTTCGCACTCAGCGTGGTCGCGGGGCGCGGGGCGCGCTCGGAGACTCCGGCGCAGTCCGGTTGGGCGCATCTTCTCGAGCACATGGCGTTCAAGGGCGCGGGCGGACGCAACGCGCGCGAACTGGCCGAGGCGGTGGAGGCCGAAGGCGGCCAGATCAACGCCGCTACGGGCTATGAACGCACCAGTTTCCAGATCCGCGCCCTGAAGGGTGGCTTGCCGCTGGCGATCGAAATCCTGTCCGATCTTGTGCTGCGCCCGACGCTGGATCCGGAGGAGCTGGAACGGGAGAAATTAGTGGTCGCCCAGGAGATCGCCGACGCCGCCGACGCTCCGGACGACAAGGTGTTCGAACTCGCCCAGGCGCAGGCTTTTGCCGGTCAGGCGCTGGGCCGTCCAATCCTAGGGCGCACGCGCACGGTGAACGCCGCGCGGTCGGACTCGCTGGGCGCCTTCCGTGCGCTCCAGTACGCCCCTCAGCACCTCGTCGTCAGCGCCGCGGGCGCCGTCGATGAGGATGAGTTGCTGGCCTTGGTGGATCACGCCTTCGCCGGCCCCGCCGGTCCGGACGACGCCAGTTCCGCGCCCGCGCGGTTCAACGGCGGGGAGGCCATGCTCGCCCGCCGCCTGGAGCAGGCTCATACGGTGCTGCTCCTGCCGGGCGTCGGCGCGCGCGACGAGACCTATTTCGTCCAACGGGTGTTCGCCGAGGCGCTCGGCGGGGGCATGTCTTCACGCCTGTTCCAGGAGGCGCGGGAAAAGCTGGGGCTCGCCTATACCATCGACGCCTACGCCGAGGGATATGAGGATGTGGGGGTGTTGGGCGTCTACGCCGGGTCGGCTGGAGCGGACGCGGCCCGAACGGCCGAGATCTGCGGCCGCCAGGTCATCGCGCTGGCGGAGGATGTGCAGGACTCCGAATTGGCCCGCAGCAAGGCCCAGCTGAAGGCGCACCTGTTCATGGCGCGTGAATCGCCCCTGTCGCGGGCCGAGCAGGCGGCGGGGCAGACCCTGCTGTTCGACCGGTTGTTCACGCCAGCGCAGATGGCCCAGGCGATAGATACGGTCAGCGCGCAGGATATCCGTTCGTACGGGCGCGCGCTGTTGGCGCGCGGAGTCATGGCGTCCGCCGTTTTGGGCCCGAAATCAGCCTTGAAGGCCGGAGACGCGTTCCGGCGATCCCTGTTTGGCTGAGGACATACACGGCGCCCTTCATTAACCGGGCCGATCCAGGTTAGCCTTGTGTTCGGAGATCCCGGATGTCCGTGCTTGACTGGATCACGCCCGAGAGCGGTCTGCGCCTGGACGGCGCCGGCGTGGTTCTGCGCGCGCCACGCGTTCGCGATTTCGAAGCTTGGTCGGGTCTGAGGGCTGGCTCACGTTCCTTCTTGCAGCCGTGGGAGCCCCTATGGCCGCCCGACGATCTGGAGCGGGGGGCCTTTCGTCGCCGCCTGGCGACCTACGTCCGAGAAATGGACGCGGGCACGGCCTATCCTTTTTTCATCTTCGATGCGCCCGACGATCGGCTCACTGGGGCGATAACCCTGTCCAATATTCGGCGCGGCGTCGCCCAGACCGCCACGGTTGGCTACTGGATCGGCCAGCCCTACACCGGCAAGGGGCGCATGACCGCCGCCGTGCGGACGGTGGCCGATTTCGCTTTTCGAGGGCTGGGTCTGCACAGACTTGAAGCGGCCTGCGTGCCGGACAACGAGCCCTCTCGGCGAGTTTTGCTCAAGGCGGGCTTCGCGCAGGAAGGCATGGCGCGCGCTTATCTCAAAATTAACGGCGTTTGGAGAGATCATCTGCTGTTTGGGATGATTAGCGATTCTTCACCAGGGCAAAGACAGCTCGGGCGGCTGTGATCGCTCGGGTAGGCTGGAGCGGCTGATCTCGGTCGCGACGCGCGGGAGTGGGCTGACCTATGGACGCGCGTGAACAGGCCCGTAGACCCGCTGTCATGCAGCGCACCCACGACCGTTTCGTGTGGGACACGACCGCGACGCTGGAATCCCTCGGAGCCGCCGGCGTGGTGCTGTGGATGTGGGATCCCGAACGGGACCGCATGCGGCTGACCGGCGCGGTGCGCGCGCTTGGCCTCGGGCCCTTGGCTCCGGAGTGCTCTTCCGCGGCTCTATTGGCTCTGGTCGCGCCGCATGACCGAAATCTGCTTGAGAGTCTGCTCCGCCGCCAGACCCCGGGCGTCGACGTTGCCGCGCGCGCGCAAATGCGCGGGTCGGAATCCTGCCTTTGGCGGGGCGTCTGGCTGGAGGAAGGCTCGCGTGCGGCCGGGGTCGTCGCGCCCGAACGCCGCTTCGCCGTGGAACGTCGAGATGGACTGACGGGACTGCTTGAGCGGCGCGCCTTTATCGCCCGCGCCGCAGAACGGCTGACCGAACCGGTGCCCTATGTGCTCATGGTGGCCGATCTGGACCGTCTGCGGCGCTTGAACGAGGCCCTGGGCCATGAGCGGGCGGACATGGTTCTGGCGGCGCTAGGCTCACGCCTGGTCGCCGCATTTCCGGCCAACACCTTGCTCGCGCGGATCGGCGAAGACGAATTCGCCATCCTCACGCCCGAAGGCGGCGAGGCGCCGGCCGACACGGTGCGCACGGCGCTGGAACAGCCCCTCCGGGTCGCGGGCTTCGACATCTATCCGACTTTGTCGATCGGCCAGGTCAAGGCCGAGGGCGGGGAGCAGGCGCCGGACGCCGGCGAACTGCTGCGCCGCGCCGAACTGAATCTGGAAGTCGCCAAGGGATCGCGCCGCAACTGGCCCACCGTCGGTCCGGTCAAGACCGCCGACACGGACGGACTGTCCCGCCTCGCCCTGGAAGCGGATTTGCGCGGCGCGCTCGGGCGTGGAGAGATCGTGCCCTATTACCAGCCGGTGGTTCGGCTCAGCACCGGCGCTATTTCCGGTTTCGAGGCCTTGGTCCGCTGGCGTCATCCCCGGCGGGGCGTTGTCGCGCCCGACGAGTTCCTGGGACTGGCCGACGAAATGGGGCTGCTGCTTGAGATCGGCGCCCACATGTTGGATACCTCGGCGCGCCAGCTGGCGACTTGGCGGCGCAGCGATCGCGCCGCTGGCGAGCTTACCTGTAGC
>Ga0302320_10010437_pt1 | contig 19788 bp, 11 predicted proteins | sample Bog_T0_3_FD_202130 | JGI IMG/M metagenome (GOLD analysis project Ga0302320, IMG submission 202130) | Peat permafrost microbial communities from Stordalen Mire near Abisko, Sweden - Bog_T0_3 | ecosystem: Environmental > Terrestrial > Soil > Wetlands > Peat | place: Sweden: Abisko, Stordalen Mire... | reverse complement strand
TGTTATTTTAGGAGATACCTTGGATACCCATGAGAAAATAGATATGAAAACTCAAAATAAAGCTGGAAGATTTTTTAAGGAAATAGCAGCAGAAAGACCGGTTGTTATTTTGATCGGAAATCATGATAGACCGGATAGTACGGTCTATTTAACTGAAGATTCTTGTTTTTATTTATTGAAAGGATTTCAAAATATTCATATTGTTGATAGAGTGATGAGTTTTAAGTTTGAGACTGAAGGTAGTAAGGAAAAATTACGATTCGTCTTTGTCCCTTATGTTCCTCCTGGTACTTTTCATGAATCTTTAGATAGCCTCGAAGATAAGGTAATGATTGATAGACCAGTTGCGATCTTTTGTCATCAAGAATTTAGAAAAGGACATAATGGAGATGAATGGGCAGAAAATAATCCTCTTCTTATTTCTGGTCACATTCATACTTTTTCTCAACCCCAAACAAATATCATCTACCCAGGGACACCTTATCAAATCTCTTTTAACGACCAAAGTGCCAAAGGAATCCTCATTTGTGAATTTCTTCCAGGTAAATCTCCTCAAATTAACTTTCTGGAACTGAACATCAGAAAGAAGATGATACTTAAGATTTCGCCAAAAGACGTAGCTAATTTCGTTCCTCCTCCCAATTGTGATGTGAAAGTTGTTATCCAAGGAGAGATGTCAGATTTAAAGGCAATAAGATCAACCGGTGCATTAGCTACAATGACTGGAAGGGGAGTTAATGTTAGTTTAGATATTCAATCTGTCAATAATCCAGGAAATCCTGACGGGAAATGTTATAAAGATTTACTCTTAGATATGCTAAAAGAAGATCAAGAAGCTATTAAAGTTCTTTCAGAAATCTTTTCTAATCAAAACAGAGGAGTAGAAAAATTTACACCAGTTCCGGTAACAAACTTGGTCGATCTTTTGAAATCGGCTCAAACAATAGAGCAGTCTAAATCAACAGTAGACACCAGTGAACTTTTTGCTAAATTAGGTCTTCAATCAAACCCGTTTATGCCTTCGTCTGTTTCACCAAGTCAACAGATTCAACCACTACAAATACCTAACCAAAATCCATTTCAACAGTTTCAACAAAGCGCACCGATTACGGTTAGCCCAGCTTTAGCACCGCTTCAAGCTCTTCATACTACTCAGAGTCCTATTCAAAATAATGTTCAAAATACTTTACAACAATTCGCTACCGGTCCCAATCCCTTAAGTAATATTTTGCCTAAACCATTACTTCCTCCTACTCAAGACCCTTTCGGCGGATCTTTCCAATTAAATCAACAGAATCCAATTTTAAATTCAAGTTTTAGTTTTGCTAAACAAGAGAGTGCAATATCACAAACTGGAAGAGAGGATATCTCAGAAGATCCTAAACAAAAAGTAGAAACAAAAGCTGCTCAGAGTTCTAATGCTATATTTGGAACTCCTTCTACTCCTGCAATTTTTAGATTAGGAGAGGAGCGAAAACCAGAAGCAAAAGAAACAACTAACAACGATATTAAAGCTTCACTAGTAGCAAGTGCTATCGCAGAAAGAAATAAGCCTAATACTAATTTAGATTTACTTGCTACTCTTATGCAACAAAGCACTAATAAGAAATAATAATTAGATCAAAGTCACAACAAAAAAATCATAACTAATAATCATAACAAAAATGTTATGATTATTTTAGACATTTGTCCAATTTCTAGATTTAAAGGCTCGCGCTATTTTGTTGAATAGTACCTGTTATGATTAAATCTCTGTTATCATTCTTGGTATTTGATTAGTAGAAAACCAAATCTTCGGAATTGTTGAAAAATGAAAATAAAATTTTTAAAAAGAAAAATTAAGAAAAATAAGTATTTTTATAGGATCTTCTTAGTAGTGAAAAAATGGAAAATGATAAACTTTCAAATCATATTCCCAACTACCCTGACCAAGAAGATCAAAATTTTAATGGGAAGATGAATGCCAAAGTTGAAATCCAAAAGAATACTCAAACCAATATCCAATATGAAAACGATGGAAATAACGAGGCCAATAAGAAAAGTATTTTTCGTAATCATCAAAAGCTTCAACAAGTTTACTTAGCACCTCAAACTGGAAATAGATACCTTTTAATTTGGCATGATCCAGGTCTGGGTAAAACCGGAACTGCTATTGGAATTGCAGAATCGAGGCATGAATGGATTGATCAGATTATAACATCTAATGATTTAGCTTTGAAGTTAAACACTCACAAAGCTCTTATTATTGCTCAAAATAAGATGAGTTTGTTTGATAACTTTTCTAAAGATATTATGACCAAGTTCACGGCTGGTGCTTATGTAACTGAACAACATACTAAGCATAAATACGAAAACGAAGCAGCTAAGAAGGGTTCTGAAACTACATCGATCAAACATTCCTATGAACTCCAAACTCATTTGGCTTTTGCTAAGAAACTTTCTAAGATGAGTAATCAAGAAATCTCTAAGACTTATTCTTTTAGAGTTATCATTATTGACGAGGTTCACATTTTGAAGACTGTTACTAAGATTGTTGAGGATGAACACGGAAATACTTTTGAAGGCACGATTGGAACCGGATCGAGATCTAAAGGCACAAAGTTCTCTCATGATCAACTTATGAGACTTAAAGAAAACACTTATGGTTGTGTTATAGTTATTCTTACTGGAACTCCTACTGTCAATATCATCCAAGAATTTCCATCCCTAATCAATTTCATTACTGACAAGGACAACCAAGTTATTCCTAATGGTCCCGGAAGTTTTGGAGAAATTATTGATCGCTACGGTAACGATTTGAATCAATTAAGACTAGCTCTTCAAGAATATCTTATTCCTAAAGTTACTGGAAGAGTCTCTAGAATGAAGCTTTCCGATGCCCAGAAGAAATCCATTATTCGCCATAATGATGGTAGCGCTTTGTTGAAAAACACTGACAAGAGACTTTGGCTAACAAGAATCGATAATAATAATTTAGATGAGATTAATTATGATTATATTCAAAGCGCCTATAAAAGAGCTTTAGGGCTTGATGAAATTGGTTCTTCTCAACAAACTATCAGAGTTTCTGATGATAGTTTTTATCAATCGAGTCTTTTTGCCAATAATATGATTTGGCCAGGAGGACTTTCGGGATATAGCGATGGCGCCTTTGACAACTATCTAAAGAAAGAATTCGATGTCCGATACGAAAAGAACGGAGATATTCATCAAGAAAATATTAGATTTTCTTTTTCTGAGGCGTTTCTGGAAGATTTCAGGCAACGAGTAAACGAGATGAGAACCAATCGAATCAATCTCTTTGGAAAAAGATTGGTTGAAGCTCAAGCAAGACGAGAAGAGGTTATTAAAAGACTAGGGTTAGAAAATGTAGACGAAAGTGAGAAACCTAAGGAGCTGGAAGATCTCGATGATGAAATCGAGGGAATTGAGGATCAAATCGCAATTTTAACTCAGAGAAGAGGACAATTAAATTCTAATGGCGTGTGGACTGGAACTTATAATCCTAATTTAGATGAAACTATTCCGAATGATGAAGCTCATGAGGAACAAATTCGACAAGATAGAGAAAGAGCTGATAGCGATATAACTTATATGATTCTCACTATTAAAACCTTTTATTCTCCGATGTTTGGAACGGTAATAGAACAAATAATTGGAATAGAGACTTACGATGACGATACTAAGGAATATTCTTATACTACTGATTCCACTACTAATAATTTTTATTTTGAAGACGATCCCCAGACACATAACAATAGAGATAATAGAGAATGTGCTTATATCTATAATTTTTATGTTGAAGGTGGAATCGTTCCTGCTGCACTTTTTCTAGGACTTTTCGGATATCAACCCTTATTGGGTAGCCATTTTGTAGATGATACTGATAAAATCAAGATACCTAGAGGAAAGAGGTATGCTATGATTTTTGGTGACTCTAAAATGATAACTCCTGCCAAGAGTAGTCAAATTTTGAAGTTGGCAAATCACCCAGAGAACAAACATGGTCATTACCTAAAGGCTGTTTACGGAACTGATGTTTCGGCACTAGGTGTGAATCTTCTCAATATTAGACAGGGTCACTTGACTTATCGAAAATGGAATGAAGCTGGAAATATCCAAACTGAAGGTCGAGTTGATCGCCTTAACTCTCACTTGGCTTTTGATGATTCTAAAATTGAAAGTGCTCCCACTTTTGAATATGATCTCGATGATGAAACTGGAACATATAATAAAGTCAAACAGATTGGTGTTGAAGATCTTAGAGGAAAAAGAACCCAGCGATATGTTAAAATCTTTCGTCATGCCAATCTTTATGGTCAAGGTATCATGAGTATTGCCATAAAAATGTATGAATATGCTGCAGAAAAGGAGTTGAGAAACTCCATCATAACTGATATTCTAGAGAGCGTTGCTTATGATGGTCTTGTTAACCTTTATCCAACCGATCCCCGTCCCGAAAGAGTTCTAAAATATACTCAAGTTTTACCAAACGATTATGTTACTTATAACTTATTTAATGCAGAAAAAGAAATTGAAGATATCAAGTGTAGAGTACGAGGCTTTTTTAAGGTTCATTTTTCTCTAAAACTCTCACAGTTGATAAAACTTTTAAAATTAACTAGCCATCCAACAACAATAATTAAAGCTCTAACTGAAATGGTTAATAATGATGAAAGAATGATCGATCGTCATGGAATGATTTGTTATCTGAGAGAAGATAAAGATGTTTTCTTTCTACAAAAAATGCCAAGAACAATTGGTCCTACTGTTCAACCATCTTCTGATGTTACTGGAGGAACAGGTGTTCAAGTCCCTTTACTCGTGCAACCAGGTTCTCAGCAGATTAAGAGAATTCCTACTTATAACAGATCAGAACAGTGGATGGGTTATTATTCTCGTCATAATTTTATTAAAGATAAAGAAGATATCAATGATTTAAATTATCGCCTCAATTATAGCAATATTGATAGTATCATCCAAGATATTCTAAGAATCCAAGATCCAACTCCAGGAACTGTAATGCCGTTAATCAATCGTCTTTCTAATCAGTCCAAAGGACTATTGGTTGAGCAATTTGTTAGACAATCCTATAAAAACAAAATCCCCGGTCTAATCTTAGATATCATTTTTAGCGGTCTAAAACCGTGGGTAACATTTTGGCGCAACAATGATCTTATTATCCATGTTTATAATTTAAGAACCAGACAAGAAAATCAAAGTGGAGGAAGGGCTAATTTTGCCAAACTACCTAAAGATTCTCGAGGAGAGTTAAGAATCTTCGTTCTTTCGGAAAATGTATGGAGAAATACGGTAGAAGGAGAAGACGTTTTTTATATTCCTCTAATAAACGATTCTATAAGTAAAAGATCTAGCAACTTGTTGGAGAAGTTTTCTCACATCGGTATATCGATCGTTACTGATGGTAAGCACGTTTTCAAACTCAATGATAAGAAACAGATAACTAGATCTAGTAATACTTTGGTTAAAGGAGAAGGAGGTGTGATTAGAGCCACCGAAAAAGATCATAAAGGTAGAGTTGCGTATACTTACAGTCTTCCGAAATTATTTGACTATTTGTGGAGCGTTGATGTTGATGTTTTTGTTAGAGCGATTGTACCGAGTGATGGATCAAATATTTTCTTATTTAAGTTGGGAAGCTCTAATCCTAATGATATTAAATTTATAAAGAGTGATCTACCGGATATGGTAGTATTGAATTCAAATGGAAAGTTACCACCAGCAGAAAATCGAAGGTTTGATGGTGTTATCCATTACAAGAAGATATTTCCAGAGATCTTTCAATGGATTTTCCTCGATGAAATTGCGAGATTAAACATTAATGAATTGCTAAACGATAAATTGTTTTATCCGGTAGTTGTCAATCGAGAATATTATATTCCTGCCGTTTTGCCAGCAATAACTGGAGTTCCATATGGAAATATTGTAACGGATGGTATCCTTAAAATTCTACCAGATGGATCTAGAAAACTCATTTATGGTGATTCAGAAAATCCTACTTACGACTCTTTAATAAGGAAATCTCTGGAAGCTCTCCTAAGAAATATTATGGATGAAACTTTAGTACCAGATGAAACCATTAAAGGTGCTTATAGTGCTGACTATTTAGATCCTCATAACGAAATCCCTGATAACTTTAATCCTGGTGATTTTATAAATTATGGTGTGAGATTTAGACAAGCATGGCCAAATAATAAAGAACAATTGTGTATATTAATTTTCATTACCTTCTTTCTTCAAGGTTCAATCCAATAATAATCCAAAAACAATTTATACCAACGTATAAATTGTTAACAACGGGGGACTTAACAAAAACGGATATCAGCTTCGTGTTTTTCAATGAAATTCATAAACTTTTCATAAATTGGTTTCATTGATTGACGATTGTTACCACTAAAAACAACTTTGCCAGTGTGGAGAGTTCTAAAATTAAAATAGCGTTCTCCTCCTTTGGCTTTCTTAAAGCCCATAGGATAAATGATTGTTGCAGCTTCATCTTCTGCTGGTGAAGCTATACCCTCAGAATCTGCCTTTTCAAGCAGAATATCTTTTCTAATTCCAAATCCTAAATCAAAAACGACATTTTCCATTGCAATATCTAATTTAGAAAGGACCATTGATTTATCCCATACATTAATACCTTTCCTCTCCATCATAGAAAGAATTGCTTTAATGAAAACAAAAGCATCAACCAAGTGTTGAGAATTAGTACAGCCAGTAATTTTCATAGAATTTGAGAACATCATAACGTTGACTACTTTATCAGATAGAGCAATATCGAGAGTTACTTGATTAGGAAAACGACCTTTACCTCCGGTCTTCTTCTTCAAATCATTAAGATTTTTAACAATTCCTCGAATCTCATTTCCATGTTTTACGGCAAGAACAGTGTATGGAACTCCTGGATATGGAATTTTTATCTTTTTATTGTTTCCCCTAACATAATTTGGAATTGTAAAGATAGGAATATTTTCGAAAATAGCTCTCGCTTTTAGATTAGTATTTCTCTCTAAAGTTGCAATTCCATTAATCAAAACTGTAGGTAAAGAATCAAATGGAACTCTTTTTGATTCTTTAAAATAATCAGCCAATCGTTTTTCCTCTTCAGTAAGTGAACCGTTATCCATTTTAGAAAAGTTTCAGTAGCAAAATTTTGTCTTATTAAGCAAGTAGTTAATTAAGCCACCCGCTTTTATTTAGATTTTCAAATTCTTAAATGTCCATTTTCAAAACTTTAATTTTTTATAAAAAGGATTAACTCGGTAGTTTAATCCTTTTTAGATTATTTTCCTTCATGATGGATATCAATAAGCCAGCTAAATTTTTGTAATGGAGAAAAATTCAAAAAGCTTTTATTTTGTGAAGACCTCGCAAGCCTCTAGTAAAAAACTAAAAATATAAAAAATTAAACTTAATAAATATAAAAAGAAAAGATAATTAAAGTTAATAGGATAGATTGTGGTAGGATAGATTTTGATAAGAAAGAGCGAAAAGATGAAGAGCAATTTACCATCAGTCTTGGGAAAATCTCGATTGAGATTTGATATTACTTTATCGCTAGATCTTCCAAGAAAAGAAATAATGGAAGATCTCCTTCGAGATCTAAATAATAAAAATAATGACAGTGAAGACATTGATTCATTATTTGTACCTGATCAAAAGTTCAAAACAGCAAGAGAGTTGGTGAGAGATGCTGACTTACCAGATTTTGATTCTTTGAAATGGGTAGCCTTTTCGCAGACCGATTTCTTGCTTGAAAATAAGAGGACCGATCGAGATGAGAAGAAAGAACTATTTAGAGCTAGTGGTTTAAAAGATCTTTTGGCTACAGGATTAGTTATTTATGCTCCACGAGCTGGAAGTTTCCTAAAGATGTTTTTTATTGGAGATTACAAACCGGTTATCGAAATGGCAGACATAATTGTAACATCTAAACTACAAAATAAAGACTATGATCTTGACTGGAATGCTTTTTCTCCTGATCCTTACCTAGATTATTCATCTGGAATTAATAATATAGGCACACCAATCTCAAAAGTTAATCAATTTTATGATGATTTTGTAGGTCAAAAATTGTACTCTGGACAAGACGGAACAGGAAAATTAACACGAGAAAATCTTTTGTGGATGGTTTCTAATCCCCAAATCAGAGCAGAAGTATCTTTCACTGATCAAAAAGACAATAAAAGAGATATAAATCCTAATTTTTGTATAGGATTATTAGATAGATTGAATTATATGTCCTATGGTGTTCTCAGGAAAGATGTAATAAAGTGTTACAGTCTCTTAGTTGGTATGATTGCGTCTACCCAAATTGGAGGAGTTGGGATCTTAGAAATCCCAACTCCTAATTGCCCAGCGATGGATGGAATAGTTGGTCTTTTTAGTACTTTTTTCTCTCGACTTCATGTAATTAAACTTAAACAAGATACGATGGATAATGATACTGTTTATCTTCTTGGATCTTCTTTCAACAAAAATCCAAATGAGAGTGGATCGCAACCTATTTATCCTATTGACAAACTAAAATCTTATGTCGAATTTTTGTCTCAAGAAGATAAATTCTATCCCGTTTTGAGCTTTATGAGTAAAAGAGTAAAATCTTTTCATGATGAATTAAATATTGTTATGACAAATCCTCTTAAAACTCAAGTTAATAGATTATTAGACACTTGGCCATCACGTAATATCTAACTTTAAAAATTATTTTTACGATTAATTTGATCGTAAAAATACAAATTAATTGGAGATAGTCACACTTTAACTACTTTTCAAGTAGAATAGAAAAATTCTTAAAAATTAATTTTTTTAAGAATATGATCATTAATACGAACAGTACTTAGCTGTAACTGATATTTTCCTTCCAAAAATAAATAGAGAAATTAATAGAGGAAGATCCAAATAAAATTAAATTATAGAAATAAAATGATTTAGTGATAAAATAAGTCATTATATGTCAGATCAACCAGAAAAGAAAAAATCTCATGTTGGTGTAATTATAGCTGTTATAGTAATTATTTTAATTGTAATCATCATTATAGTAGTCGCTTACTTATTGCTTAGAAAATCTTCATCTTCAGCGACTACATGTACATCATCAAGCCAATGTTCAACTGGACAAGTTTGTAATTTAACAAATGGTGCTTGTGTAAACTGTCTTAGTGATGCAAATTGTCCTTCTAGCGCTCCTCATTGCAATACCTCCACGAACAATTGTCAGATCTGTGTATCTAGTAATCAATGTTCAGGCTCTACCCCGATTTGTTCTACTGCAGCTGGAACTTCAGGAGCTGCCGGTATCTGTGTTGCATGTGATCAATCTTCTGATTGCGCATCATCAAATAATAGCATTTGTAGTAATAAAGGTCAATGTGTAGAATGTACAGCTCAGGATAATTCAAATTGCCCAGATACTGCGAGTGTTTGTAAAAATGGAACATGTGTTGGTTGTGCCTCCGACAACGACTGTTCTTTAACTCCAAGTACGCCTGCTTGTTCGGCAACAAATACTTGCGTACAATGTACGGCGTCAAATGCATCGCAATGCACTGGAGGAACACCAGTTTGTAATACGACGACCAGTACGTGTAACCAGTGTAGTTCTAGCAATCTCTCTCAATGTACACAGAATCCAGCATTTTGTAATAATGGGGTATGCTCTGGTACTCCCTCTCTGTAATGTTTTAATTATATTTTGATTGAAAAGATCTTAATTCAATAAAAATAAACGATTTATGTTTAAAAAGAAATAAAGGATAAATAATTAAAAGATGGTTAATGCTGTTTTAACATTTGTTTTAGGTTTTCTTTTTGCATTAATCATAGCAGTAATTTTTTATTTGTCAGCCAGAGTCAACTCCAATTCATCAAATTTTTATAAGAACACAATCTGTGCAGGTCTTTTAGACTAGTCCCAGTTTAAATAAATATTTCAACTTAGAATTAAAAATTAAATTTAGTTTTATTTTTGAAAACCGATTTAAGAAAAGATTATTAGTTAAAAAAGAAAAGAGTTTGAAACGATGGATGTTGATAAATGGGCACCTGTTCAAGGTGCTAAGAGTGATAATTCGAAGCCATTACATGGTACTTCAGATTTAGAAAGTGAAAGAATCGATAAGAAGGATTATTATGATGCTCCAGTTTTGTGGATAAAGAAAATCTTCGGTTGTTCGAAGGAGAAGTTAATTGAGAAAACCGAGGAGGCTTTTAAAAACGCCGATATGCCAGAAGTAAAGGTCGTAGAATTATATGCTACTAGTAATAGAAACAAAGATCACGCTTACATGCTTCTCAATAGTAATAGGGCTACAAATCTCTTGTTAGATGGTAGTATAGATATTATAATTACTGTACAAAAGAACGATAAGGATTCGGGTGATGAAGATAGACATTTAGATGTTGGAGAAAAAGATAATGAAATGGATATTACATTATGGTTTGCTGTTGCTGATCACTTAAAACCAAGTGATCGACAGGAAGCTTGTACTATTTTTATTCAAGGACTTCCAGACAATAGACCTTCTGTTCAAATCGCTCAAGAACTTCGAAGAAGAATTTCTAAATGGTGTCCAATTGAGGATATTAACGTTCCTAGTGATAAAGCGGGAAAAGGTTTATCGGTTGGTAATGCTAAAGTAACTTTCCAGTGTGAATTCGATACTCAAAAATGTTTATACCTCTTAAATTATAGTATTTTTCTTGACAAAGAAATAAAGGCGTCCTTTTGCAATACCGATCGTACCTACATAAAACGCAGTAATTATTCCTCTGGTAGAGGCTCTAGAAAAGGTTATTCTAATGACACTTCTAATAGAGATAATAGAAATAATAGAGATAATATTAAAGAACCGTCAACTAAGGAATTGGCAAGATCTCCTCCAAAAGAAACTATATTAATTAAACGATACGAGGAGGAGCAGCAAAAACCAGCATCTAAATCCAATAATGATGGTTGGACCGAGGTGAAAAGCAACAAAAAGAAATAACCAGCAAAAAAGGAAATAAAAATAAATAGAAAAAGATAAATAACGAAAAATAATAAAAACGTCATAATTAGATAATAGTCTAATTATGATATTTAAAAAGTAATGATTATTATTTAACCCTCATAAAGGGAGGGACTTGAACGACACTGACAAATCCAACTTGAACTTTTTTGCAATTAGTTTTATATTCCTTTCCAGGTTTGTAAGTTTGATGATTAGAACAGACCACGTCCGGCATTGCTTTAATGTTCATTTTTAAATTTTTAACTTGATTGAATTTGGTAAGATTAATTGGCACAATTCCTTCAGGTCTTTTCTGATTTTTATAAAACCCGATTTCTATACTATATTTTCCTTTATTGTTACACCCGCGACGGCAATGGAAGTGGAGTTTACCATCTGTTCTCATCTTCAAATAACCATTCTCACGATCATGAACATGACCTGAGATTTTACAAGGAGATGCTTTTACCCTATTTAGATTTATACAATCTCCAATTTGATCTCTTATTGTAAAAGATCCATCATCATTCCAACTTTCAAAAAGTTCAACTGATTTTGCGATGTCTTTATCATCAAAATTGATTTCACTTATTGCTCCCGCTCGCATCAGTGAAACGTTATTATTTATAACGTATTGAAATCTTTTTTCTTCTTTAGTCTGTTCACAATCCATACTTTCTTCAATTTCATCCTGAATGCTTACATAATTTAAATTTACCATCGATATTTGTTGTTCTTCTCTAAGATGTTCAACATGATAAATTCCAACCAAGCAATCATAAATAGTAAGTTTAAAATTGGGATTGGTTAACAAATCGATTCCATTATTGTTGCAACAATCGATTTCGAGTGGCAAACCTCCAATTTTGGAGCAGCCTAGAATTCTAAAAGTAGCGTTCTTCCTTGGAATTTGGAAATCAAGGGTTTTGCTTAAAACGTAATAAGGATTTACTGTTATTCTCTCATTAATGCCATTATTTTCAGCGAAATAAACTATATCTTCCATTTGTTTAGCAGTTCTTGACATTAATTCATAGAAGATTCTCATCTGAGTTATCCAGTATTCATTGAAATAGGCGTTTTTGACAATTAAATGCATAGAAAATTTATGGTCATATTTGGTAATTTGCCAAACGAATAAAAACTTTGAACAATCAACATCTATATAATAGTTTTTAAATACTGACAGTATCAAGTGCTCAATTAGTGCTTTAAAAATTGAAGGTACATAAAGTCCTTGTTTCTTTTCTTGAGGACTTAAACAATTAAGATCAGTCTTGCAATCAAAATCAAAAATCAATCGTCCTCTACAGAGGTCTTCTTTATCTTCTTTAAAACCACCATCATCGGAATTGTTATAATATGAAGGACATCTAATTACTTCATGGCAGTTAGGATAGTGTTCTTTCCAGTTAATATAATGTTCGATGTCATGAAAAATTAAAAATTGTCGAGTCGGTCCTTCTCTTTTTATCTCGCCATTGATTTCTGGTTGTTTCAATGTAATCGTTAGCTCTTCTTTGTCCTTTGGAGGAATTTGAGGATTTCCACATTGTTTAATTAAATCAAAGATGTTGACAGGTTCTATGGTAACTTTCCTCTCATCTGTTTCATCGACCGTCGACAGTTCAGAAGCAATGACAAATGGAAACTGTCTAGTCTTGGAATCTGCTTGATAGGCCGATTCTAGTGTAAATCGGGTCTGAGGCCTTTCCTTGTAACAATCATAATAAACGGGATTGAATACCGTTTGCATGAGGTAACGATGCGAAATAAGATAACTCTTTTTGAATTGGTAATTCAAAAATTAAAATTTCGTTTTTAACGATTCGCGTTAAGACAGTTTAAAAAAGGCGATCTAAATCGTGAAGACCATTATTCCAAAATTATTTGACAGTTTGTTCTAAAGCATAAAATATGTAAAAAACAGAAGCTCCAGTCAATTTCCTTCCTAACACTCCTGGTTCTATTTCTTGTAAAATTATACTAGAACGAACTTCATCTGAAACGGCAGATAATAGTGCATTATAAGCTTCTTGATTTTTAGATACCAAGTAAATATCCATTGTATCTCCTTTTGGAACTCTAAGAATATGTAAAGCGCCAAAAGGAGTTCGTTCGGAAATATCTAACAATGCTTCGGCTCCATAAAGATGCTCAATTGGATTCATTTCTGAAATGAGAGTAGCACCTCTTATCAGCTTTATAATAAAATAAATCTTCATAATTGTGAAATAATTAGCCTCAAACGTTATAGTTCCTCCTGCTTCTTTATTAACTGCTTTTTCTACCACTCTAAGAGATTCTTGAGACAAAATAGGTTGGAGAAGACTGAAAACTTCGGGGTCGCCAGACACAATTTCTGCTTTTCCTAGTGGACGAACTCTAAACTCGGTCTGATTTATTCCATCTCCAAAAACTGACTTTATGATATTTAATCCTTCAGCTGTTAATTTCCATCTAGCAACCTTAGTTTTTACTATCGTATTACTCTGTGTTCCAATAATATTATTAGGTTTAAGAATTCCAGAATCGAGTAATGCACCCATTACTTCAGCTGGAGCCCAAAAATAATCTCTAATAATTTTTACTCCAAAAGTAGGTGTAATTAACGATTCGAATAAAATTTGATTTTTATAATATTTTTTAAGATATACAAAATATACCATAGCATTCTCGTAACTATGAAGGGCTATTAATCCTTGACGATTTAAATTAAAAGAATAGGTATCTAAACCAGTAGTATAAGGTTTGTTACCACTTTTAACTCTAATTTGTTGAATTCTATTAGAAGAATTTAAGCTTTTCGAATTTGGCTCTTGAAGATTTAAATCTTGTGACTTAACTTCTTTCCAAGCTTGAATCGCAACTAGTTTTTCTTTAGGTATGTCCTCCAAAATTAATAATTTCATCATAGTTTCAGGAACAGAAATGAGAGCTAACTCTTGTAATTTTCCCCCTAATAGCTCAACTCTTCCTTTCTCATAAACTATATATCTCTTTACATTATCCTCAAGAAAGATAAAAGATGCTAAAATCTCTTTTGTAGCTTGATTATTGATATTATAACTCCTTACGTTGTTTGGGATTCCTCCTTTAGGAAAAAACTCTAAGTTAGATAATGCTCCTCTCAAAAGATGAAGCAATAAATCTTTAACCTCAACAGGTGCAGTATAGAGTCCTCCAATCGATTGAAATGATCTTGTAGGAATATAAACTCTATACTGCTGTGAAACTTCTATCGATGGCTTCAGATCTCTTTTCATACCATAAAGATTAGCCATGTGTTGAATCACGCATGCAATCTTTACATATTCTATGATTTGATTTTCTGTCGTTCTTAAATCGTTTTTGGAAGGTTTTAAAACTATCATATCTCCTTCTACTGAAGATGTTAATAATCCTGACCATACTGGTTTATATGCTTGGAGAATATTATCAAGAGAAATTTTACCTAAGGGTGTATATCTTAAAGAATAATCAGAAATAGTAATCCTAATCGCATCATAATTCTGTAAAGGTAAGATATCCGATGTTATAAAAGGATTTTCTGATATAGAATAATTACTAGATGGTTGGGGAATAATCTTTACCTGTTCTTTTGAAGGATTCGTGGTTCTCTGAGAAAGTAATTTGGTTAAAGGATTTCTAACTTCGTTTGGTGATCGTCCTAAATTACTTCCTGGAATTTCTAGTCTTCTCATTTTTCTTTTGTGGTGTTTTTTATAAAAGAATTTTTAATACCTTTTACTTGATATAAAATTCATAAATTTTCTTACAAAATTTATGAATCAATAATTTTATTTTTTGTTATTTTTATTAATGGTATATAGTTATCATAAGTTTACTTCCTTAAAAGAGGTATAGTAATCGTTAGAATTAGAACTAGGCTGATTTGGACTTATGCAAGCGCAATTACCTCCAGAAGTTTGATATTGAGCAACAGCTGTAGCTAAATTTTGGCAGTTTGACAAGCATTGATCCAAAGTTAAACCGCTAAAATTTCCATTATTAATAACATTACCACTGATAGAACTATCAGAATAACTAACATAAACACCGGCTCTATTGGGATCTTCAACGTAAATATTAGTTCCATTATCATAAGAGAATTGTAATAGATAACATATATTATTAACTCCGTCCCAGGTTGTAGCATTACAGGCAGTACCAGCATTAGTACATTCCTCTACACATACGGCATTAGAAGTGATACCATTATAAGTAAAGAAAACATTATTAACAAATTGTCCCAGATAAGTAAAATATTGAGTGCTGGGACAAACACAAGAACTCCCAGTATAGGTCCATCCAGATGAAGTACATTCATATTCTTGTAGGCCATCAGCACAATAAGTATCTCCCGCATTTCCTGAACTTATAGCATGACCGTCACACGCCGGAATAGTAATAGCTGGACAAGTATAAGCCGGAACACAAGTATTAGTAGAGCCACAAGCAAGATTGGGGTTATTACAATCCGATTGTTGTAAACATTGGACGCATTTCGTAGTTTGTGGATCGCAAATAGAACCATTTGCATTTCCAGTGCAATCAGGATTTGTTAAGCATCCTACACAGGAGCTATTATTTACATTACAAGTTGGAGTAGCGGGTGTTGAGGCACAATCAGCTGGTTCCCTACACTCCACGCAAACTCCAGTATTAGTAAAGCAAACAGGTTTACCAGTAACATTAGTACAATCACTGTTACTAAGACAAGCCACACAAACACCGAAACCGTTGACTATATGACATTTCTGGCCATTTGTACAACCAGCATTACTTGTACATCCCGCCGTAGGTGTAGTAGTAGCAGTTGCGCTACTAGTAGAACCATTTATAAAAAAGATCCAAATAAAAATAATAATAATCAAAATAACAACAATAACTAGAATAATACTGACAATGGGTCTAATGTTAGATTGTCTGGTGGGTTCTATTAAAATTGGAGTTGACATTTCTTTTTATCATTAAAACAAATTTATTTGTTTTATTCTTCTTTTATTATTTTCTTTCTTTATTTCTGGTTTTTATTATTTTCTGGTTTTTACTATTTGTAACGATTAGATGGTATCATCAACCTGCAAGTTAGGCGATGTTCGGTCCAATCTAAAGTGTGACAATCTCGGCCACAGTAATAAGTTTTTAAACAGCCGGAACATTCTTGTTTAGCATCTCTCCCACACATTTTACATTTCCGATATTCGTATAATATTTGAGGACTTGGAGATCTTATTGGAGAAGGAGATTTACTTGAATATAAAAGAGTTGGTCTTTGAGGAGACTTTCTAAATCCTTGGCTCATTTTCCCTTTTCGTTTTTATAAAACTAATAAATCATTTAAATATTATTTTTATTTAAACTCAGATAAGAATCTAAAGCTTTTGAATTGAGGCTAAATCAGTGGGAAGTTGGCTATTCTTTCTCTTAAAATTTTCAGCATGCTTATCGCATAGAAGTTTATGAGTACCAACAAAGTTAGATTTATAAGTCGCTTTTACATTTAGATTTTCTTCCTTGCATTTGGTACAAAGATTATTTTGGATCTGTTCTTCTGTTAATTTGTTTTCATGGCTATAAATGATTTTAATGTTATTTTGCCCTTCCATCTTGATTTTATTTTTATTACTTACAACAAAATAAAATAAAATCATTTTCTTATCCAATGAATAGTGGAAAAAAGATAAAATTGGAAAAACTCAATCAATATTAATTTTCCTCCATTACGAAATTTAATTTCGAGAATGCGACAAACCCAAACCTAAATTAATTAAATTCAATTAAAGTTGAAAAAACTCAATAAATATTAATTTATCTCCATTACAAAATTTAATTTCGAGAATGTGACAAACCCAAAATTAAATTCAATTAAAGTTGAAAAACTCGATAAATTTTAATTTATCTCCATTACGATTTTAAAATCGAAAACCCACAAAAATTAAATGTTTGTTACATTTTTCTCAATTAAAATTTGAAACAATAAAAATCTTTAATGACTGATTTAATTTTGATTGTGGCAATAATTTTGATTATTATAGTTATAATAATCGTAATTGGTTATTTTTCTAATAGGAAACGTAACAGTAGAGTTGATGATAAATTTAGATTTCTAGCGAGAAAAGGTAATAAATTTATAGATCGTTATATCACTGAAAGAAGACAACATGACAGTTCTAGTAGCGATAGTAGCTTTAATATGTTTAACGATAATGAATATGCTTGTCCCCAAATTTCTCCTCCGGTTATAACTGTTTCGTATGATACGACTACAATGGAGTTAGATGTTTCTTGGACAAATACTGGCGCAGAAGATTATACAATTGAAGTTATAGGTCAAACTAATAGTACCGATATTAAAATTCAGAATTACAGTAGTAATCAGATTTATGTTCCCGTCCCTGTTGGTAATTACAATATTTTCGTCACTCCTGTTACCGGAGATTGTTTTGGAACGACTGGCAAATCGGTCTTTATAACTCCTTGTTTTCCATCTTGTGCGGGTGTTACACCTTTCTGTAATGGAACGACTTGTGTCGAGTGTTTAACTAACAGTAATTGTTCTTCATCTCCATCTACACCTTTTTGTAATAACGGAACTTGTGCCGAATGTCTAACCAATAATGATTGTCCCATATCTGCACCTTTTTGCAATCTCGGTACTTGTGTAGAATGTACGACAAATTCTGAGTGCTTGCCAGGAGCTACTTGTGTTGGTACTACCTGCGTTTGCCCTATCCCAGTTGTTACTGGTATTACAATTAGTGCTCCCTGGCCAAATGATAGTCCTTGGACCTTTAACATCACAGGAGCTCCATCAACCGGAAATACGTTTACTTTTGGTTGGAAAGTTTATGGAACGGCTGGCCCTACTATGCCGCCAGTTTCAGGTTATGCTCCTGATGTCCTTTTACCCAACAATCAATTTGATGCTGGTGCTGAATCTCCTGCGGTTGATTCATGTAATGATAGCGTTGGATACGGATGTTCTAATGCTGGATGCAGTACAGGTGATACTGTAACTTTTGACATTAATGAGTTAGTAGTAACAAATCCATGCGGTCAGAGCTCTATTTCTACCTGTTGGATTCTCGTCAATCCTTGCGCTGGAGGTAACTTAAATTTTACTCAAATTACTTGCCCAGCCCCTTAATAACTAAATTTTTATTATTACAATCAGTTGTAATAATTTTAATCTACATATAATTAAGAGCAAACACCGGCGGTGCAAGTAGGGTTTGCCGAAGGACAACCTGCATTACTAGTACAAGCTACACATTTATTTGCAGTACATTGATTTGCAGCAAGAGTCGGACAATCGGAATTGACTGCACATTCTACACAGGCCCCATTCGAACAAGCAGGAGTGTTAGTATTGGTACAATCTGAGCTTTGATTACAAGAAACGCATATACCTACAGTACCTACAGCACCAGAAGTAGTACTACAATGAGGAGTAGCTGGTGTTGCGCTACAGTCGGTATCTACTAGACACTGTTGGCATTGGCCAGATCCAGTATTGCAAACAGTATTCGGTTTTGTAGTACAATTTGTACTACTCAGACAACCGACACAAAATCCAGTTGTAGTATTACAAACCTGTCCAGTACTACATGTTGTGTTATCCACGCATTTTCTCGATGATGGTCGAGCTAACCATAAAATAACGAAAATAATCAGGAGAATGAATAATATCACTATAACAACAATAAAAATAATTGTAGCGGTTTTGGACTTCTTTGGTGGAGGATTTGCATTTTGTCGTCGTTGAGCGTTTGACATCTTCTTATCTTTTTACTATTTTTAACTATTCACACTTGATTAATCTTTTACTAAATTTTATCTTTTTATAATTTCTTTTTAGTCTTTTTAATTGTTTTATTTCTGAGTTCAGAAATAAATAGCCATCACAAATAGAAAATCCAAAAAATTTGAACATAGTTGACAATAAATCTGAAAGCTAAAATTTAAAGCTTTTTAGGTTTTATTTTCCAGTTCTTCGTTCAACCATTGACTAGCCATGATCGTCTCCATATTAGATCTTAACTTCCTGGGAACGAAAATCATGCGGATTAATCTATCTAAATTAGTTGAAGGTTTTGGGGAAATTGAAAGAGGGGGCCAGTCCCATTTAAAATTAATCACACTTTTTCTATTGGTAAAAGGCAAGTAGCTGGTAATCATTAAATAAATAATTACACCTAAGGACCATATATCAACTTCAGATCCTATATATGGTATTCTTTCCCAGATTTCTGGTGCAGCATAATCTTGGGAACCGCAATGATCAATAAGCATTGATTTCTCATTAAACTTGGCAGCCAAATCAAAGTCGATCAGCTTCAATAGTTTTCCCTTTCCATTTTCTTTTTCATCAGGATTAATCATCAAAATGTTCTCAGCTTTTAAATCCCTATGACAAATTCCATTTCGATGAAGGAAATCAAGAGCAGCCACTAATTGTTGAGTATAATATTTAGCTTCATTCTCTGAAACTCTATTTACCCTTTTCAAATAATCAAATAACTCTTCACCATAAATAATTTCACAGAATAAGTAAGATAAACTTTCCTCAGCAATCCCTTCAAAAATAGATACAATATTTGGATGTTGAATTCCATCTAAGATCGTTAGTTCTTGAGGTGGATAGATAAATTTATTATCATCATAATATTTGTTATTAAGAATCTTTACTGCAATCTCTTTATTGGTCGTTTTATTTTTACCTTTAACAATAATAGCCATTCTACCTTCTCCTAATAATTGTCTAGTATTA
>Ga0302320_10010436_pt1 | contig 19790 bp, 21 predicted proteins | sample Bog_T0_3_FD_202130 | JGI IMG/M metagenome (GOLD analysis project Ga0302320, IMG submission 202130) | Peat permafrost microbial communities from Stordalen Mire near Abisko, Sweden - Bog_T0_3 | ecosystem: Environmental > Terrestrial > Soil > Wetlands > Peat | place: Sweden: Abisko, Stordalen Mire... | reverse complement strand
CGGTCCGGCGAGGCCGGCGTTGTTGATGAGCACGTCGAGGCGGCGGCGCTGGCGAACGAGGGCGGCGAGCGCGGCGACGGACTCAGGCTGGCGGATGTCGCAGGCGAAGGCGGTGGCGTTGGGCAGGCGGCGGGCGATGCGCGCGAGCGAGGGCTGGCTGCGCGCGGTGAGGATGAGATGGTAGCCGCGCCCGGATAGCTCCTGGGCGATGGCCAGGCCGAGGCCGCGTGAGGCTCCGGTGACGAGTGCGAGCTTGGGACGGACGGGCATGGTGAGAGAGTAGCAGACGAACAGTCTCTGCTCTCGATTACCAATTCATTTGGTGCATGCGCCTGAGGATGACCTCGCTGTAGTTATTCATGCGCTCGGGACGCCGCTTCAGGGGAGCCGGCAGAATCGCGGCGAGGCGCGCGGATTGTTGCCGGCCGATATTCCGGGCCGAGGTTCTGTCGTGGTAATGACAGGCCGACTCCGCGCCATAAATGCCGGGGCCCCATTCGACCACGTTGAGGTAAAGCTCCAGAATGCGCCGCTTGCCGAGGACGAGTTCGGCCACCGGCACCAGCGTGGACTCCGCGCCCTTGCGAAGGAAAGACCGGCCCGTTCCGAAGAACAGGTTTTTCACGAGTTGCTGGGTGAGGGTGGAACCTCCGCGCATGCGGCCGCCTTCCATATCTTCTTCGGCGGCGAGTTGGATGGCATGCCAATCGAAGCCATGGTGCTGGTAGAAACGCGCGTCCTCAGCGGCGATGACAGCGTGCTGGAGGTCGGGCGAGATCTGGCTGAGCGGAACGAATTTGTAGCGTTCCTGGTACGGCTTGCTATGAGCCCAGGCCTGCAGGCGGCGCTGGATGTGTACCGCGGTGGTCGGTGGGTCGATCCACCGGGCGGCCACGAGAAGCAGCGCGGCAAGCGACCAAAGCAGCAACGCAGCGAGGAGCAGCCATCGAACAAAGGATCGGAGACGACCCTTCCGAAGCGGGGGCTTGGAGCCTGTTTCTAGCGTTGCAGTCACGTATCGAGAATAGCAGCCTGGGCGTGGTTGCCGCTTATAGAGGCCGCATCCGGAAGTTATACTTTGCGGGTCGGTTCCGAGTGGGCGGCGATGCGCTCGGAATCGAGGGATTCCAGCGTGATACAAGAGCCTGCGGCGTTTCCCGGGACCGAAATCACGGGTCTTGGGTCCGAACTCCCAGAGTTCGAACGACGACGCCACCTCTGGGCCACCTGCCCCTTCGCATTCACAAGAGGTCGAAGGCCGTTACAATGCCGAGAAGGCTCCTGCGCTTTGGTCCCTTAATGAGCAGTACCTGTTCGGAACCGAGGTGCTCCAAGGCTTCGGTGATCGTCGTCTTTTCATCAATTGCCTTGGCGCACCTCAACTCCAGACCTTTGTTACGAGCTTGCTCAAGAGTCATCGTCAGACGTGTCCTCCTAATATTGCTGCCCCGTTCCGCCCCCAGATACTTTGCAATAGCGACATCCGAGACAACGGACCACTCGTTTTCTTGATCTTGTTCTTCGCCACTCTCAAGAACCGGCATATACGAGTAGGAGTTCCCAAGCATCTGCTGTCGAATGAACGCGACAGGTTGCCATAGCTCTGCACATGCAGGGTTTCGCGTCATGTAATGTGAGATCTTAGCTTCCATAATATGGCTGAGCGCATCCTCCAGAATGATCGCCAGTTCAATCGCATGGTTTGTCAAGTGCCTAGCAAAAGCCCCTTGGTGCAGGGCGTCGTTCCGACCAACCCGTACCGATTCATACAGCTCAGAGAATGGGGTCAGGATACATCTGAACCGGTCAGGAATCACCTCGGCGAGCGATGATTTTGCCGCAAGGCAATTGAGTGAGTCCGTGTATTTGCCGAGTCCATCCTGCTTTCCTGTCATGTAGCTTCCGAGCCTTTCAATGACATGAATAATCTGGTCGAATTCCTCGGCATCACCTAAAGCCTTGAGGCGCGCATCACGGAATTGATGAGCGAAGAAGACTGCTGTTTCCCGGTTGAGCGGTTTTAACAGATCCTTCTCTTTCTCTTTTCTTGCAGACACATTCAACCCCTTTCAGCAAACGCTAAAAACTATTGGCCGGTCAGGCCTCTGTGCCATGCAGCTTTCTGTCACTGTGGCGAATACTGGAGATTGCTCAGGTTATGGCAGGCCCAATCAAATCCTCCCCTACAGGCTTTCTGATAAAGGTCCAGGGCACGGGAGCGATCCTTCGGTTTACCACGCCCGGACTCAAGCGAACCAGCGAGGTTGTTGCAACCCCACATGTCTCCTCCATCACAAGCCTTTTGGTACAGGCTGACCGACTTGTTGTAATCCGTGTCGTCACTGAATTCATAGGTCATACCAAGTCTCCTGCATCCTGGCATTACTCCGCCATCACAGGCTTTCCGGTACAGGCTGCGTGCCATGACTAAATCATCGTAGTGCCCGCCGTATGGATGATCGTACACAGCCCCAAGGGTGACGCAGGCAGTCATTTCTCCACCGGTGCAGGCCTTTTTCAAGATAGGCTTCGCCTCTTCAAAGCGCTTCTGGTCATAAAGTTCCTGAGCCTCTTTGGCTCGCTCCGCGGCGTGATTCCGGAGGTAGACCGGATCCGCGTCCATGCGGTCATTCCTAACAGGCTGGAGCAATACGCGGAAGATGGTCTGTCCCGCTGTCTTGATCTCAATATCCTTTTCCACCTTGTCGAGCCCGTCATCGGTCGCAGCAGCCAATACGTGCTGGCCGACTTCGACCTTCGCTTTGGCCGCCCCTCCAGCGTCCATGTGGCCTTTCGCCTCGCCGTCCAGCTTCCAGTTGCAGGCCAGGTCGCACATAACCAACAGTGTGGCGGGCGCTGGTTTCTTCGGGTGCAGGATCGGTGCCTCGCCCCGCTGGCCCATCATTTGCGCAGCCATCGCCACCAACGCGGCCAACGCCCAACCTACTATCGTTCCGCCCCTCATTTCGTCCTCCTGTAATTTCTAAACGGAGAAACGGCATGGATCATTTTGGCCGCCCCCCGAACTACTCGACACCGCGCAGCAGGCCGCAGGCTTCGGCTACTCCGCCCTGGCAGGCCTTATTGAAATACTTGCGTGCTTCCTCGCTGTTCCCTGCGTCCTGGTAAAGTGAGCCGAGACTGGCGCAACTGGACAAGGTTCCCTGATCGCAGGCTCTCTGGTACACGTCGCGCGCTTTCTTCGTGTCGCGTGCGCCGCCAAGACCTTTGGCATAGAGATAGCCGAGGTAGTTGCACGCCTTCATCTCTCCGCCGCCGCAGGACTGGACAAAAAGGGGCCGCGCATCCACATATCGCTTCTGTTTGTAGAGCGAAACTGCCTTCTGCTCGATCTCGGCAATGTCCGAGGCGGACGATGTTCCGGCGACAACAGACCCGTGGCTTTGGTCTGCGCTGCCAGCAGCGCTGTAATCTGGAGCACTAGGGGATGGGCGATCAAAGATATTTTGAGATGAACGCGGACCAGAGGCAGCGTCGTCAAAAAGATTGGGTTTCGGCCCACCTTGTGAAGCGATGTGAACGACCTCGCCAATGCCAACCAATACAGCAAGGACAATCATAATGGCCTTGGCCACATCGCTATGTGCCTTTTTCCCTTGCCAATACCACGCAGCCCCAGCCCATCCAGCGGCCTCCAGAAGATAGATTGGAACAAGCCCCTTGACTATTGAGACCAGCAGGCTCACGGCGGAGAAGGCCCCAAACACCCAGGTGCCGACTCTGATGCCTGCTTCGGGCGGGCCGTTCTTAGCTGGCCGAGATTCATCGGTCCGGATATCTGTCACTGAGTGGACTTCTGGCGAAGGGCTCGGGGATGATTCAATCACGGAAGGTTTAGGCGCAAATGCCTTTCCACAGTGCGGACAAAATTTGAACTCGTCGGCTGATTCCTTGCCACAGCCATCGCAGATCATTTTGATGATCCCCTTGGGGTTTGGGCCAGCTTTTGACGGAGTGGCCGTCTCTGTTTGCTCTGTCGGGAATGGACGCGGATGATGCCGAGGGCAACTGCCGCGGTCAGGACCGATCTGAAAACTGAACTCCAAGAGCCCAACGATCATTCTCGCTGTATTCGCTCTTGTCAAATGGAGTTTTTGGCTGATCCTCTCAAGTAGTGTGAGCCGAAAGTAATCCGGCCGGCTACCAATAGGTAATGGGAAGTCGGCTTCTATCCGGCAATCCCACAATCGCCAAAGGCAGGCGCTTGTGGGCCACCTGTCTTCATAATCTCGGCCACGGGTAAATATAGGGCTAGAAGCCGTTGGTTGGTTTCTGGCGGAGCAGGGAGAGGAATTCGTGGCGGGTGGCTTGTTTGCGGAAGACTCCGAGCATGGCGGAGGTGATGGCGGCGGAATGCTGTTTTTCGACGCCGCGCATCATCATGCAGAGGTGGCGCGCTTCGATGACGACGCCTACGCCTTGGGGCTGGATGATCTCCTGGATGGCTTCGGCGAGCTGGGTGGTGAGACGCTCCTGCACCTGCAGGCGGCGGGCAAAGACCTCGACCAGGCGGGGCAGTTTGCTGAGTCCGATGACCTTGCCGTTGGGGATGTAGGCGATGTGCACCTTGCCGAAAAACGGCAGCATGTGGTGCTCGCACATGCTGAACATTTCGATGTCTTTGACGATCACCATCTCATCGTAATCGACGGTGAAGAGCGCGTCGTTGACGACGTCGGCGGGCTGCTGGGAGTAGCCGTGGGTGAGGTACTCCATGGACTTGACGACGCGCTGCGGGGTGTCGATGAGGCCTTCGCGCGAGGGATCCTCGCCGATGCGGAGGATCATTTCGCGGATGAGGTCCTCGAAGGTGGCGTGGCGCAGGGCGGCGGATTCGTGCTGCAGTGACTGGCTCGTCGGTTTGACCATGGGTACGGCTTTCATTATCTCTCTCTTCCGGGCTCAGTGGGGCGGTGGATGAGCCCCCGCGTATTCGAAGGAATTGTTGACCGTCTCTTCGATGCGGATACTTTCAAGATGAGCGGGCAGGTCAACTTGGCTCAGGATCTGCTGCACACGAATGGCGAGATTTTCCGTGGTGGGTATGATTGTGGCGAAATCTTGAAGCTGGTTCAAATTCTGATGATCGAAGCGGGCGAGGATTTCGCGGGAGACGGCCGCATCGAGCGCCGTGAGGTCGCAGACCATGCCCGTATCGGGCGCGATGGGGCCGCTGACGGTGACTTCAAGAAAATAGTTATGGCCGTGCCCGTGAGGATGGTTGCACTTGCCGTAGGTTTCGCGATTGGCGGCATCGCTCTGCGCGGGATTGTGCAGGCGATGCGAGGCGACGAAGAGATAGCGGCGGGTGAGATAGACCTTCATCGCTATTCTCCGTAGTAGTCCACAAAAAGATCGGGCTGCTCGTAGAGGCGGACGCGATGCAGTTTGGCGGGATGAAGGTGCGCGGCGAGGCGCTGCCAGATGGCGACGGCGATGTTTTCCGTGGTGGGCATGAGGGCGGCGAACTCGGGGACTTCCTTGTTGAGATGGCGGTGGTCGAAGTCGTCGAGCACCTCGCGGTTGAGGATGTCCTTGAGCAATTTGAGGTCGATGACGAATCCGGTGACGGCATCGACTTCACCGGCGACGGTGACTTCGAGAGTGTAGTTGTGGCCATGGCCGTTGAGATTGGAGCACTTGCCGAAGACGCGCTGATTTTCCTCGGGCGTCCAGTCCGGGTTGTGGTAGTAGTGGGCGGCGGAGAACTCGGCCTTGCGAGTGAGATAGATCATTCCATGCGCTCCCGTGCGATGCGAAAGAAATGAATGCTGCGGCTAATGCGAAATGGGTGCGTCGGAGTGGGCAGCCGCTCCGTCGGTGCGGTACTCGCGTCCTCTCCAGGTGACGATTCCCTGCTCGTAGGCCTCGGCCGACTCGCGCAGGAGGGCGGCAAACGAGCGCAATCCGAAAACCGACAGCACCGTGGGAAGGAATCCAAAGTTGGCGCGGGCCACGCGGGCATAGAATCCGGCGAAGCCGATGAGCGTGAAAAACCAGTAGAGGCAGATCATCACCGGCCAGAACCAGTCGCCCGAAACTGCAGGACGGGTGAAATAAAACACGGTCCACAAAGGGGCGATGACGAGCGAGAGCAGCAGGCGGAAGAACTCCTGCGTGCGCTTCCGGGCCAGCTCGCGGGGCTTGGGAAACAGGAGCGCGAGATTCTTGGTCCAGCCGATGCGCAGGTCGTCCCAGGTGCGGTACATGCGGGTGCGAACGAGGCCGCGGCCGTAGCGGAAGCGGATGGTATGGCCGTGCAGTTTGTAGAGACGGGCCAGGCCCACGTCTTCCAGCCAGTCGGTGGCGACGGCGGCAAAACCGCCGAGCGCGCGGTGGACGGCGGCGCGAACCAGGATGTACTGGCCGTTGGCGGCGGCATCGGGCAGGGCGGGATCGCTGACCCGGCGAGGGCTGTACTTCAGGGCCAGTTCGCCGAAGATGAGCGGCATGAGCAACTGCTGACGGAAGCCCTGGAGAATCTGTTCCGGAGAATAGGAGAGCAGGTCGGCGTGGTGCTCGGTGGCTTCGGCAACGGCGGCGGCCAGAGAGCCTTCGAGATGTTCGGTGTCGGCGTCGGTGAACAGGAGCCATTGGCCACGGGCGGCGGCTTCGCCGGCAACCAGAGCGTTGGTCTTGCCGGGCCATCCGGCGGGCAGGGGCTGGGGCGCGTCGATGACCTGAACGTCGAGCAGAAACTGATTGAGGCCGATGAATGGGCACTGGCGGACGCGGGTGAAGCTCTCGGCAATGGTGCGGGTGCGGTCGGTAGAGGCGTCGTTGACGATGAGAATCTCGAAGGTGACGCCCTTCTGCACGACCAGCGAACGCAGGCAGAGCTCGAGGTTGGCCTCTTCATTGCGGGCCGGAATGATGATGGAGACCTGGGGAACGGAATTGGGAATCGGAGAGTCCATAATTAGTTGCTTCAGGTTTATTATAAGGGTTGTGAACTCCACTCAACGAATTGCGACTTTTCTGATGGTAGCGGCGCTGCTGCTCGGGCTCGGCTCATGCCGTAGCTCGGAGCCGGCAAAGATCGGCACGACGGCTCCGGACTTTACGGTGAGCGACGGGCAGAAGACCGTGCAACTGAGCCAGCTACGAGGCAAGCCCGTGCTGCTGAACTTCTGGGCGACATGGTGCCCGCCGTGCGTCGCGGAAGTGCCTTCACTGGTGGCGATGCAACAGCAGATGGGCGGCAAAGTGGTGGTGCTGGCCGTGAGTATGGACGTGGACGAGGATGCGTACAAGAACTTCACGGCGAAGCGCATGCCAGGCGTGCTGACGGCCCGCGATGCGGATCACAAGGCGAGCGCGCTGTACGGAACATTCGCGTATCCGGAGAGCTTCCTGATCGACAAGGATGGGAAGATTCTGCGGAAGTTCATCGGGCCGGTGGAGTGGACCTCGCCGGAGATGATGGAGTACTTCGCGAAGCTGTAGGGACAGTGCGGTTGGGTGGGATGCGGGCGCGGAGAGAATCCGCGCCTTTTCGTTTGGGATGAGGTTGCGCGTGGTTCACATTCGCCATGGGTGGGCCGATTTGCACCTCCGTGGGCGCCGCAAACACCCACATCTGCTGACAGACTGCGGCAGATGTGGGGCACCGTCAGTCTCTCTTACTACCAAGACCTGGGCCAGCCGCCTCTTCCAATGCCCATGCTTGCCCCGGTGAACACACGACTTCGCCTGCCTGATTTAGTAACTGCTTGCCTGTGGTATTTCCTTCCTGGTCGTGTTACGCGCGAATCCGCAGTTATGATTTGCTGTTCGCCGCGATCCACGCGCCAAACGCGCGCATGAAGTCCTGCAGAAATTTGCGGGTGCCGTCGTTGGCAAGCTTGCCCTGTGCGTCAAATAACTTGTCGGCACCGCCGAGATAAACCTCCGGCTGCGCCATCGCTGGGACGTTCAGAAAAACTAATGACTGCCGCAGGTGGTGGTTGGCGCCGAACCCTCCGATGCTGCTCGGCGACGCACTGACAACCGCTCCGGGTTTGCCATTCCATGCGCTTTGGCCATACGGCCTTGAACCTATGTCCAACGCATTCTTCAGGGCAGCGGGCACCGATCGATTGTGCTCTGGCGTAACGAAGAGAACAGCGTCAGCAGACCTTATCCTCTCTCGAAACTGCGTCCACGCCGCCGGCGGATTCTCATCACCATCCTGGTTGTAAATCGGCAAGTGTCCAATTTCAATGATGCTTAGCTTCAGCGCAGCGGGCGCAAGTTCTACAAGCGCATTGGCCACTTTGCGGTTGATTGAGTCTTTCCGAAGACTGCCCACAATCACGGCAACGTCGTATCTCTCGCTCATTTGGTATCCTCTCTGATCCGTTGGGTACTTGGAACTTGTGCCCGAGGGACTCGCGCCGTGCGTGTTTCCAATTTGCCTCCTCTTTCGACCCTTACATACTACCCAGCCAGACTAGTGTGGTGAAGTTGGCTAGATCTTATCCTTGAACTTGGGGACGGCAGCATGTGCCCCGCTACAGAAGGGTTTGTTTTCGGATCGTCCGCAACGGCAGAGAGTCATGCGATTCCGTATTTCGTAGGTTTGGCCATCGGCACCAATGAGCGCGATCCCTCCGCGCACCCACAACGGGCCGCTGCACTTCTTCGCAGGGTCCTCCACCACCCCGATCGACTGCGGAAACTTTGGTTCAACTGGCTCGCCCGTTTGTTTGTCTACCGCAATCAAACGACCAGAGGGACAGTTTCCTACTTGACTTATAAATTGCGCACGTATGCGTTCATCGTCGGTTTTTTCTACCTGGTTCCAAACTTGTCCGTGCGGATCGCAAAAGCGTCCGAATGCACATAAGACTTCCGCATCAAGAAGTTGCATCGTCGGGCCATCAAGCACTTTTGCCTGCTGCGCAACAGGAGCATGACTCGCTGTTTCGGTACCGTCGAAGCCGACTTTGGAGTGGGTTCCATCGCAGAACGGCTTAGTCTTCGAGTGGGCGCAACGGCAAAGCGCATACTGAGGAGAAGAGGCAAACGCCGTACCCTCGACCCACTCTGTGGAGTTGCCGTCGCGATCGACGCCAATGGTTTGGATCGCAAGCGGTACGGAGCCCGAGACGATATACGGACCATTCTTCGAGACGGTGATTGTTTTGGTCACAAAAATTCCTCTAGCAGCGAGGACTACTTCATTCCAGCGAAATAAGCAAGTCAGACCGGAGGCGGGTAGTGGGCTAGTTTGCTTTTCCACAGCCTCGCTTTAGCATCCAAGACTGTGCCATCATATTTAACATGACCACGGGAAAAGGCAAGAGACCGCGCGATCCCAACCAACTCGCCAAGTGGGTTGTCGAACATTCTACCGCCGATACGCCTCCTGAACCGCCAGTGCCGACACCAGAGAGCCTTTCCGCTTACATGGCGGCTATGGGACGCAAGGGCGGCCTGGTCGGCGGCAAACGCCGTCTAGTCACAATGACAGCCGAACAGCGCCGCAAGGTCGCAGCCAAGGCCGCAAAAGCCCGCTGGGGAAAGCCCAAGAAAGACAAGTGAACCCCAATGCACAAGATCGTCATTGATCTTTACATCTCAGTTGTCCTTCCCTTGTCAGTAATCGCAGCTATATTGCTCTGGCACTCCATTCAAGCCTATAGAGGTTCGGACAAAGGCGAGGGCAACCTATTCTTGCTCTTTGCGGCGTTTCCACTGGCTCTGCTTCTTGTGTTCTTTTTCATAAGCGGCAGCCATAAGGTGGGCCTCGGCTTGTGTTTCTACCAACTCATGGAATTTGTCAGCCCTGTAGCATTTGTCTATGCCTGTGTTTGGGCATTCGGTGTCGTCAACGAACACGAGCAGTCGCTACCCTCATTCAAACCGTTCAAGATCGTAGCCTGCGTCCTAGCCATGCTCATCGCCACCGGCAGTACACTCCATTTTATGCACCAGACAGCCAACGCGAAACACGTTCTCCACCTAACGGATGAAGATTCCGATGGCGACAACGGCGATTACTGACATAGAGTTGAACAAATGCAGAACGGCCCGCTTGCAGGCGGGCCATAGGGTTCGACACTCACACGCGAATCATCGCATGGAGTGTGTCAGGATGCAACGACGTTCTACTACACCTACTGTATCCTCCCTTTTACAGCGAGTTGTTCGAACATTTCTTTCATCCCTACGGATTGAAGGGTATCGAGAACCTCTTGCTTTATTGGAGAAAATGCGGCGCAAGAACGCCGCTTTACTGCGGCGGTCTCCCGCACTTCGTCAAGCTCTTGCTGTAGTTCTTTCCGAGACAACCCACGGCGTTCAAGCAAAAGCCGGAGCGCAAAAACATCGGTCGTCTTCTGATCCACGATCATCAAAAGCAACGAAAGCAACTCGGAAACTATCTTCTGGTACTTCGGCAGACTCAAAGGGAACTCTCCTTGCTAAAACAAAGCAACCAAAGGCCAAACGTGATCACTTAGGCCATTAGCCCCGTTTTCCTATCCAGTTTGAGGCGCTCCCAATATACGCCCTGCCCCATTGACATGCTAAAGCGGCTATAGTATTTTGGTCAGTATGAACTGCCTAGACTCCGCAACCCGCGCCCAAGTGATTCGCTGCCTGATTGAAGGCTGCTCGATTCGGTCCACGGTTCGCATGACCGGAGCGGCTAAAAACACAGTCGTAAAGCTACTGGCCGATATGGGCGTTGCCTGTGCCTCGTTCCATGACAAATACGTTCGTAACCTCAAGGTTCGCCGTCTGCAAGCCGATGAAATTTGGTGCTTTATCGGAGCGAAGAAGAAGAACGCCACTCCAGCGCAGAAGCAGGAAGGTTGGGGCGATGTGTGGACTTGGGTAGGGCTGGACGCCGACACCAAACTGGTTGTCAGTTACCTAGTAGGCGGGCGCAGTGCGGGATGGGCTTGGGACTTCATGCAGGATTGTGCCGGCCGCATCAAGGGGCGCGTACAGGTCACCACAGACGGCCACAAAGCCTATCTGGAAGCAGTGGAAGGCGCGTTCGGCATGGATTGTGACTATGCCATGCTCCAGAAGATTTACGGTTCGCCTTCGGTAGAAGAAACACGGCGCTATTCCCCAGCGCATTGCATTGGCAGTGACATGAAAGTGGTCATTGGGAACCCCGATCCCAAACACGTCAGCACGTCTTACGTCGAACGCCAGAACCTCACCATGCGCATGTCCATGCGTCGTTTCACCCGTTTGACCAATGGATTCAGCAAGAAAGCTGAAAACCACTGCCATGCCGTCGCGCTCCACTACATGTATTACAACTTCTGCCGAGTGCATCAGACGTTGCGAGTCACGCCAGCGATGGAAGCCAAGATCGCAGATCACGTCTGGTCGGTAGAGGAACTGATTTCCCTGCTGCCAGAGCCAGTAGTCAGTCCCTCCACCAAAGACAGGGATATGCTGCTCCGTGCGCTTGGAGAGAGCGCCTAGACTTTCCTCCGTCGCGCTCGCTCCAATCTCTCTTTAGCTTCTTCACGAACCCGGCGACATTGCTCATTAAATTCCGCAAGTTTAGCCTCAAACTCATTGTCGGGAATCGTCGGGTTGGAGAACGACATCAATAATGGTTTCAGTAGGATATTGAAATCTCTCGCACGGTATTCGATGTCTATCAGTTTTGAGGGAACGATCCTAGAAACTGCCCCTTGTTTCGGCAAAATCACAACTTCGCTAAAAAGACCGCCGCACCCAGGCACATTACTCTTGACTTGGTCCAAAATTTGAACCGCAAGTAACGCGGCCTCTTGCGAGGTTTCCCGCTGCGGAGTGAGTCCCCTGGCTAAGTAGTTTGCGAGAGTGTCTCCGATCCCGATGCAAGCGTATTGGGTAATCCGATTTACCGATGTCCCTGCGGTAAGAAGAAGGGAAAGACCACTCTCATCTCTGATGCCAACTAGAAGATTAAAAAACGGCTTCGGGTCGGTTGGATAATACCGGATGTGCTTACGGTTCACTTCTAAAACTGTGTTTTCAACGATTTCCTCAATTTCAAACCTATTGGCCGCGAATAGAGACCGCCTCTGAATCTTATCCACGGTCATTTTCACGAAATCGAACCATCCAGAACCAGCAAAAATAATGGTCGGATGTTGTGAATCCTGCTCTGCATTCAAACTGAAAATCTTCGACTCCTCAAACTTCTCCAAGTCTGTTGAGACTTCCGAATCGGCGCAGATCACAATGCCATCTCTACAGAGAAACCCCGCAGCAATAGTCATGGGAGGGTCTTTCCTCTCAAGCCGCTCAGGGAATGGATACGGATGTCTCGGCTTCTTAGGAACATAACCCAAAAGACCAGGGGGCGGCTTACGTGGAATCATACTCGCCTCCGCGCATCCTGAGAATCAGGTATTATGTTTGACTTCGGAGGGTTCTGTGACCTTTCTCCCCTATCTCCTCTGTCGAAACTGTCCCGCCCATATTTTGCTCCCGCTTCCCATCCAATCAGAAACGTTTCCTCATCAAATAGCGTGGCCTTGGGGTAGCCTGCTTGAAATCTTTCGATGTCCCTCATGCGGGCGGCTGAGTCGATACACAGCCGAAGAGTGCCAGTGGCATCGCGTTCAAAGCACGGACCCGCATCATACGTCCAAAGCTCCCCAACTTGCAGTCTTTCGCATCGCCGTTCCATGCGCGAAAACGCAGTGCCCAGGTCTGCTGCGCATCCTCGCAGTAATGCCGCTACGGTCGCGCTTAGAGGATGCCGCCAATCTTGCGGGTAGAACCCTTTCGGATGGAATAACCTGCGATAGAGGGTGCCCAAATCGCGGATTGCTTGTCGATACAGCAATCCAATGCACCGCAGTATCCGTAACGGCACAGGGCGAGACTTTGGAGTGGGCGACGGAAGATTAGTCATTGCTCACCCCGCACAAGTCCAAGATTGGACTGCCAGATTTTCCCTGTGGAAAAACAGACTGACCCAGTACCCGGAGGCGGCCCCGAGGGACGTCATGCATGGTAATGACGTGGTATAGTCATCGTAAGTACCGAGGGAACGTTAATGGCGAAGGAATCGGTGTTCACCGTGAAACTGGAATCCGAGCTGCGGGATGCGTTTGCGGCGGAAGCGGCGGCCACGCATCAGTCAGGGTCGCAGTTGGTTCGTGAGTTCATGCGTGAGTTTGTGGAGCGGCAACGGGCGGCGCGGGAGCATGATGCGTGGTTCCGCGCTGAAGTGCAGCGGGCGCTGGATGAGGCCGACGATCCCCAGGCTGCGTGGGATTCCCAGGAAGAAGTGAAGCGCAAGAGCGCAACCAAGCGGGCCGCATGGCTGGGAAAATCTCGCGATAAAAGAAAGGCAACAGCCTGACGATTCGCTGGCTCAAGACCGCGACGCGCACCCGGTTTGAGCAACTGGACTACATCGCGGAAGACGATCCCGCCGCAGCCGCGAGGTTGGATGAGGAGATCGAACGCCAGACGGACATGCTGGCACGGCATCCGCTCATGGGCCGCGCAGGCCGCGTGGTAGGAACCCGTGAACTGATCATCGGCGGGTCGCCATTCATAGCCGTCTATCGGGTGAAGAAGACAAGGATCGAAATTCTGCGCGTACTGCACGGGGGGGAGGCAGTGGCCGCGCGGGTTGTGAATCGCCGTGAGGCGGACGGTATTGCTTCCCAGGTTCACGCCGAAAATCGCGGCGCTGTCACCGCCTGCGGCAGCCAGTCTCATCTAAATCCACTGCGCGCTGAGCGGCTTTCTGGGAGGCACGCGCTGGTACTTGTACTTGGGCCTTCCGAGCATGAGGCCACCGTTGACGACGTAACCCTCGGGAAGCGACAAGGCGCGGCGAACCCTGGCATCGGCGGCGGCGGCGCGAGTCAGGTAGCCGGTCCAGCAAGCGCCAAGGCCGCGCGCTTCGGCTGCCAGTTCGAGGAAGGTCAGGGCGATGGCGCAGTCTTGCGCTCCCCATATGTAATCGGCGGGTGCAGAGGCCACGACCACGGCGGGGGCACCGCGCAGGATGAGGTCGTATCCGGTCTGCCAGAACTCGACAGCCTGCGGCGCTGCCTGGCGCGCCCAGTCCATGGTCACGGCCGACAAGGCGCGCACCTTCTCCGCACCGTCCACGACGATCCAGTGCAGCTTCTGGGTGTTGCTGGCCGTCGGAGCGTGCCGGGCCACGTCGAGCAGCGACTCCAGGGTTTCCCTGGCGACGGGCTGGTCCTTGAACTCGCGCACCGAGCGGCGGCTGAGCAGGAAACCATCGATCAACGCAGGGGCCGGCAGTTCCCGGGCCGCGGGTGCCGATGGCTCCGGGGGCAGGCCGGTGTGAGCCAGGGCCTCACAGACACAGACGGTGGTGCAGTGGCCGCACAGATTGCAGGTACGGCCCGCAACCTCCTCGGGAAATCCGTCCACACCGAGTATCAGCGCCCTGGACGAACAAACGTCGACGCACAGGCCATCTTTCAAACATAAAGTTTTGTCAACCGTGATCTGGCTCATATCCAGTATTTTACTCCCCGGGGAGCGCCGTTCTCCATGATGCCTTCGCGATTGGGAAGCAACAAGGCGAAGTTTAGCAAAGGGCCTTACAACGGGGTGTTGCGCAGGCGCAGGGCGTTGGTGATGACGGAGACGGAGCTGAGGCTCATGGCGGCGGCGGCGAAGACCGGGTGGAGGGTCCATCCGGTAAGGGGATAAAAGACGCCGGCGGCGAGCGGCACGCCGAGGGCGTTGTACACGAAGGCGAAAAAGAGATTCTGGCGGATGTTGCGCATGGTGGCCTGGCTGAGGCGGCGGGCGCGCAGGATGCCGTGCAGATCGCCGCCGAGCAGGGTGATGCCGGAGCTTTGCATGGCGATGTCGGTTCCGGTACTCATGGCGATGCCGACGTTGGCTTGCGCCAGGGCTGGCGCGTCGTTGACGCCGTCTCCGGCCATGGCTACGACTCTTCCCTCGTCCTGGAGGCGGCGCACGCAGGCAGCTTTGCTCTCGGGGAGAACGCCGGCCTCGAACTCGGCGATGCCGAGCTTGTGGGCGATGGCCTCGGCGGTGGTCCGGCTGTCTCCGGTGAGCATGATGACGTGCAGGCCCTGGCGGTTGAGCTCGCGGAGCGCCGCGGCGGTGGCGGGCTTGACCGGATCGGTGACGCCCAGGAGCCCTGCGAGTGCGCCTTCGGCGGCGAGATAGAGGACGGTCTGACCCTCCTTGCGCATGGCTTCGGCGCGGGTGGAGGCGTCGGCTGGGATGGCGACCGAGAGCTCCTGCATGAGGGCGGTGTTGCCGACCGCGATGGCGCGGGCATCGACGCTGCCGAGAACGCCACGTCCGGGACGGGACTCAAAGTGCTCAACGGGATAGGAGCGGAGCGATGAGGCCTGGGCGGCGTGGACGATGGCCGCTCCGAGCGGATGCTCGCTGAGGGCCTCAAGGCTGGCGGCCCACTGCACAAGATTCTCCTCGCTGGCGCTGGCGAGCGCGGCAACCGTCTCGAGGGTGGGATGGCCTTCGGTGAGGGTGCCGGTCTTGTCGATGACGATGGTGTCCACGTGCTCCATGGCTTCGAGAGCTTCGGCGTTCTTGATGAGCACGCCGGCGTGGGCGCCGCGTCCGATGCCGACCATGATGGCCATGGGCGTGGCGAGTCCGAGGGCGCAGGGACAGGCGATGATGAGCACGGCCACGGCATTGACCAGGGCATGCGGCAGGGCGGGCGCGGGTCCGAAGATGAGCCAGGCGAGAAAAGTGAGCACGGCCGCGCCGACGACGGCGGGAACGAAGACGGCGGCAACCTTGTCGGCCAGGCGCTGAATGGGAGCGCGGCTGCGTTGCGCCTCGCCGACCAGGTGAACGATCTGCGCCAGCATGGTCTCGCTGCCGACGCGTTCGGCGCGCATCAGGATGGAGCCGTTTCCGTTGACGCTGGCGCCGATGACATGGTCGCCGGGGTCCTTTTCGACGGGGACGGATTCCCCGGTAATCAGCGATTCATCGACCGCGGTGCGGCCTTCGAGCACGAGGCCGTCGGTGGGGACCTTTTCGCCGGGACGGACGCGGAGCGACTGGCCCACGGCAACCTGGTCGAGAGGAATATCGCGCTCGCGGCCATCGGCTTCCACGAGGCGCGCCATCTTTGGAGAAAGATCGAGCAGGGCGCGGATGGCGCTGGAAGTCTGGCCGCGGGCGCGCAGTTCCATGATCTGACCGACGAGGACGAGGATGACGATGAAGGCGGCGGACTCGAAGTAAACTGCGGGCTGGCCTCCCATGCCGCGCAGGGATTCCGGAAACAGCGCCGGCAAGAGCGCGGCAACCGTGCTGTAGAGATAGCTGACGCCGACGCCCATGCCGATCAGGGTGAACATGTTGGGGCTGCGGTATTTGACGGAGGCCACGGCGCGCTGGAAGAACGGAAAGCCTCCCCAGAGTACGACCGGCGTGGCCAGCAGGAGCTGAATCCAGACGGTGTGCGGAGCAAGGGTGTGCTCGAAGGGCGGCAACATCTGGAACATGGCGAGCAGCAGCAGCGGCAGTCCGAAGACCAGGCTTACTTTCAGCCGGCGGGTCATCTGCAGCAGTTCGGGATTGGGCTCATCGGAGGCGGAGACGGTGCGCGGCTCCAACTCCATGCCGCACTTGGGGCAGGCGCCGGGATGGTCCTGCCGGACCTCGGGATGCATGGGGCAGACGTACTCCGTGCGTTGCGGCGCCAGCGGAGTTTCAGGCTCGAGCGCCATGCCGCAGGAGGGACAGGCGGCCGGCTTTGGGGAGCGAACCTCGGGGCACATGGGGCAGACGTAGGCAACGGCCGCGGCGGCCGCGGGTGGAGCGGGCGCGGGCGCTACGGGCGGCGCGGGACGGGCCGGAGCGATGCCGCCGAGCTGCACGAGAGGCGCGGACTTGGGCATCGCCGGCTGGGACGCCGTTGAATCCGGCTCCATTGCATCGAACAGCGTTCTGTCGGGCCGGGAGACAGGCGACAGGTAGCGGGCAGGTTCGGCGCGGAAGCGCTCGTTGCACTTGGGATTGCAGAAGAAGTATTCGATGCCTTTGTGCTTATACGAACCGCCGCGGGCGGTGGCGGGATCGACCGTCATACCGCAGACGGGATCTTCTGCTTTCGTTTCCGGCATGGATCACTTCCCTTTCGGCCCGGCTGTAAGTCCGGCATGAGATCAGAACGCGAGGCGCAGACGTCACTGATATAGTAGACGCAAGCACGCCGAATGTGGTTGCGCGGCGCAAGCGTGGCAGAGGACTCCGATGACGAGTGTCGAAATCAGCTACAACTATGGGATGTCGCCGGATGAGGCAGTGATGCGGGGCATCGACAATATTCGCGAAGTTTATGGCATCCGGCGTTTGAAGTTCAACGAAGCACTGCGCCGCGTGGCGGTGGAATACGACGCCACGCGGCTGAATCCGGCGACGGTGGCGAGCCTGTTGCGCCGCTCGGGGCTGGACCTGAAGTAAGGCGCCGGCGCGGCGTGCGAAAGGCTCCAGGCGCGCTCCGGGCGGCCGGTTTGGAAGGCCTGCGGCTGCCAGGGTTGCCGGGCAGGTAAAGGTATGTGTTATATTGAGTTTGGTCGTTGGCCACAACGGCTGGACATAAGGGAAGCGCAACGCTTCGCTGTGCGCCCGTAGCTCAATTGGATAGAGCGTTGGTCTACGAAACCAAAGGTTGCAAGTTCGATTCTTGCCGGGCGCACCATTTACTCTTTTCTTTCGATCCACTTACAAAATAGTTCACGATGGCCGGCAGACGGGCATCTGGGCAGGGCGCAGGGGTTTGAAATCTCCGCGACGGGCTAGAGAGCCGGGCGTGAGGCATTTTTCCGGTGGACAGCGCGTACCATGCAGGAGATTTGCCATGAACGTAAGAACCGCCCTCCGCATCGTCTCAACCTTGTGCCTCGGTTTCATGAGTGTTGCCGGCATTGCACAGTCCGCCGTGCCCTTGCAAGACAGTCCCACGTACGTAGGCAACCTGGTCAACCGCGTCGTACTTCCCGTCGACGATACCAAACTGGTGCGGCTGCAGGGGAATGTGCATCCGATGGCGCGGCCCGAGTTTGACCGGGGCCCGGTGTCGGCGTCGCTACTGATGGAGCGGATCGTACTGGCGCTGCGGCGCAGTCCGGAGCAGGAGGCCGCACTGACGGCCTACATGGCGGAGCAGTACGACCCCAAGTCGGCCAACTTCCATCACTGGCTCAAGGCGGAGCAGTTCGGCAAGACCTATGGGCCCTCCGATGGCGATCTCCAGATTGTGACGGGTTGGCTGCAGAACCACGGCTTCGTGATCGACAAGGTGACCAAGGGCCGGGTGACAATTGAATTCTCCGGCACCGCGGGCCAGGTGCAGAGTGCATTCCACACCGAGATTCACAACTTCCTGGTGAATGGGGAAGAGCACATCGCCAACGTGAGCGATCCGCAGATTCCAGAGGCGCTGGCGCCAGTGGTTATGGGCGTGGCTTCGCTGCACAACTTCTTCCCGCATTCGCAGATGGTAAAGGGCGCGCTGGTCCGGCGGGACAGCAAGACCGGCAAGGTGACGCCAGTGACCCCGGCCGCGAATGGCGTGCATTCCGAGTTCACCTACGGCTCGACCATCGGCACTCTCCCGGTGACCCGCGAAGACATCACGCCCTACGACTTCGCCACGATCTATAACGTGCTTCCGCTGTGGAATGCGGGAACTACGGGCGCCGGTGTGACCATCGCCATCTCCGGCATCAGCGACATCACGCTGAGCGACGTGGCGACCTTCCAGGCGACCTTCGGGCTCCCGAGTAATCCGCCGACGATCATTCACAACGGCACCGACCCCGGCCTGGTCGCAGGCGGACAGGGCGAAAATACGCTGGATGTGGAGTGGTCGGGGGCGGTTGCTCCAGACGCTGCGGTCGTACTGGTCGTGTCGGGAAGCACGGCGACGACGGACGGTTCCCAGTTGTCGCTCTCCTACATCGTTGACAACGAAACTGCCCCGATTATGAGCGCCAGCTACGGCCAATGCGAACTCGCCTTAGGCACCACGGGCAACGCGACTTTCAACAGCCTCTATCAGCAGGGCGCGGCGGAAGGCATCTCGATTTTTGAATCGTCGGGAGACCAGGGATCGGCGGGTTGCGATCCCTCTGGGGGCTCCAGTGGAATGACGCCAGCCCAGCACGGACTGCAGATCAACGGGTTGGCTTCGAGCCCCTACCTGACTTCCGTGGGCGGGACCGACTTTGCGTGGCAAGGTAAGATCCCCACCTACTGGAACGCGACGAACAGCGCGAATGGATCCAACGCCAAGGGCTATATTCCGGAGGTGCCCTGGGACGATACCTGCACCTATGCCGGGATCTGGTCGGCATCGGTGGATGCCTCAGCCGAAGCCTTCTGCAATGACTTGTACCAAGGGATCCACTACAATGCCACACTCCAAGTCCTGGTGTCCACCTGGGGCGGCAGCGGCGGCGTGAGTGCCTGCACGGCGCCAACCGGGAGCACCACGGCATCGTGCGCTGGCGGCTACGCCAAGCCCTCCTGGCAGACGGGAACCGGTGTGCCGGCCGACGGCAAGCGTGACGTGCCCGATGTCTCCCTGTTCGCAGCGGGCGGTCTTGCCGGGGGCGCGCTCAACGGGAGCGCCTACCTGGTATGCGAGTCCGACGCCGCTCCTTGCAATTACACGAACCCCAGCGAGATCATCTACCAGGAGATCGGTGGAACGAGCGCATCCTCGCCTGCCATGGCTGGCGTCATGGCGCTGGTCGTGCAAAAGACGGGGGCATGGCAGGGGTTGGCCAATCCCGTGTTTTACG
>Ga0302320_10010435_pt1 | contig 19790 bp, 22 predicted proteins | sample Bog_T0_3_FD_202130 | JGI IMG/M metagenome (GOLD analysis project Ga0302320, IMG submission 202130) | Peat permafrost microbial communities from Stordalen Mire near Abisko, Sweden - Bog_T0_3 | ecosystem: Environmental > Terrestrial > Soil > Wetlands > Peat | place: Sweden: Abisko, Stordalen Mire... | reverse complement strand
TGCTCGACATGTACGACGTCAAGGAGCGCGGTTCGGCGATGGCGTTGTTCGGCGTGTCGGTGATGGTCGGGCCGGTGCTCGGCCCGGTGATTGGCGGTTGGTTGACGGAGAACATCACCTGGCGCTGGGTGTTCTACATCAATGTGCCGATCGGCGCGCTGGCGTTCGCCGGCATCACCTTCTTCGTGATCGAGACCAAGAAGGACGCCGCCGCGAAGCTGGATTGGCTCGGCTTCGGCGCCCTGAGCCTCGCCATCGCCGCGCTGCAGATCTTTCTCGACCGCGGCGAGGAACTCGATTGGTTCGCGTCGAAGGAAATCCTTGTCGAGGCGATCGTCTGCGCGGGCGCGTTCTACGTCTTCCTCGTCCATACCTTCACGTCGGCGAAATCCTTCGTCAATCCGAGGCTGTTCCTGGATCGCAATTTCGCCACCTGTTTCATCTTCATCTTCATCGTCGGCGTCACTTATCTCGCCTCGCTCGCGCTGATGACTCCCTATTTGCAAACGTTGATGGGCTATCCCGTGATGACCGCCGGCATGGTCATGGGCCCGCGCGGCATGGGCACGATGGTGTGCATGTTCGCGGTCGGGCGTCTGATCGGCAAGGTCGACACGCGTTGGCTGCTGACGCTGGGGCTCGGCCTGACGGCCTGGGCGATGTACGCCATGACCGGATGGACGCCCGACGTCTCGCAATGGACGATCGTCAGCGTCGGTTTCGTGCAGGGCATGGGCCTCGGCTTCCTGTTCGTGCCGCTGACGACGATGGCGTTCTCGACGCTACCGGCGACGATGCGCGGCGACGGCACGGGGCTCTACAATCTCTCGCGTAATATTGGCTCCAGCGTCGGCATTTCCGTCGTCTCGGCCCTGATCACGCGCAACACGCAGGTCAATCACGCCGACATCGCCGCTTATATCACGCCGTTCAACCACGCGTTCAACTCGCCCGCGGTGCGGCACGCGTTGAGCCCGTTGACGGCGGCGGGGCGCGCGGCGCTCGACGGCATGATCACGCTGCAGTCCGTCATCATCGCCTATACCGACGACTTCAAGTTGCTTATGTTGCTGTCGATCGCGGCGATGCCGCTGGTGTTGCTGCTGCGCAAGCCCGCGACGCCCGCCGTCATCGACCACAGCGCGGTGATGGAGTAATCATGCCCCATATCCTTCTCGTCGGCGCCTCTCGTGGCCTCGGGCTCGCGCTCGCCGCCGAATATCTGAAGCGCGGCTGGCGCGTGGTCGCGACCGTCCGCGGCGCGGCGCGAACCATGCTGCACGACCTCGTCGAAAGCTCGGAGGGCCGGCTCGAGATCGAAAGCCTCGACATCGCCGAACCCGATCAGATCGCCGCGCTGCGCGAACGGCTCGCCGGGCAAAAATTCAATGTGGTGTTCGTCAACGCGGGCGTCGCCAACGTTCCGAGCGAGAAGATCGGCGAGGTCTCGACCGAGGAATTCACCCGCGTGATGATCACAAACGCTCTGGCCCCGATGCGGGTGATCGAGGCGTTCGAGAGCCTGGTGACGCCGACGGGCACGATCGGCGCGATGTCGTCGGGACTCGGCAGCGTCGGCGGCAATGTCTCGGGCGGCTGGGAAGTCTATCGCGCGAGCAAGGCGGCGCTGAACACGCTGATGCGCAGCTTCGCCGCGCGGCCCGCGCAGAGCGCCCGCTCGCTGGTTCTCATCGCGCCCGGTTGGGTCCGCACCGACATGGGCGGTCCGCACGCATCGCTCGGCGTCGACGAGAGCATACCGAAGGTCGTCGACGTGATCACGGCTCGAGCCGGCGAGCCGGGGTTGCGATATCTCGACTATCGCGGCGCCGTTTTGGCTTGGTGAGGCACGAAGATTCCCTCCCCCTTTATGGGGGAGGGTTAGGTTGGAGGTGCGCCACGAAAACGTTCGTGATGCGAAAACGCCAATACCGTCGGTCCCCGTGGCGGCCCCACAACCCGGACCTCCCCCACGAGGGGGGAGGGAGAAACCGGCTCAATCGATCCGCACGTGGGCGAACACGACCAGCTTGAGCGAATCCATCGCCAGCGTGAACACCAGCGTCGCCGCGGCGAGCCCGCCCAGCACAAACAGCGGCAGCGGGCTCATCAACAGTCCGAATCCGGCGAGCGAGGTGACGAAGGCCAGATTGCACGCCGAGACGAACAGCATGACCGGGGCGGGGCGCGAGCGCCACAGCCGGCCGCGCTCGCGTAGCACATAAACATTGCCCTGACCGGCGTAGGCCAGCATCGTGAACGTCAGCGTCTGCATCTGGTCGGGGCTGAGGCGCAGTTCGAACCAGCCGACGCCCAGAATCGCGATGAGATAGACGAGCCGGAACAGCCCGAGCGGGATGGCGGCGATGGTGAGATTGCGCACCCGCCAGACGTTGGGATAGGTCGAGGGCCGCGCGGTGTCGGCCGCCCGGGCCATGGTCATGAAATCGCCGGTGAGCATCGACAGCGCCTGCAACAGCGGCGTCAACACCGCGTGCTGCGTGATGATCAACCCGGCGCCGAGCACGATGATCGTCACCCATTTGTTGATGAGCAGCATCAGCGTGTAGGTCAGGATGCGCTGGAACGCTGAGCGCCCCTCCTTGATGCAGGCGACGATGCCGCCGAGGCCCGGCGTCGTCAGCACGACGCCGCCCGCCGCCTTGGCGACGTCGGTCGCGGTCGAGACGGCGATGCCCATCTGCGCCTGACGAAGCGCGGGCGCGTCATTGGCGCCGTCGCCGCACATGCCGACCGAATGGCCCTGTTTCTGAAACGCCTCGACCAGATGATACTTCTGCTCGGGAAAGATGCCAGCGTAGACGCCGAAATCCTCGGGCTTCACCGCCTCGGGGATCTTGCCCGCCGGACATACCGCGCCCTCGAGCCCGATCTCATGCGCGACGGTCGCCGCGGTGGCGGCCGCGTCGCCGGTCATCATAACCGGCCGCACGCCCAGCGCGCCGAGTTCGGTCAGCAATTGCGCGGAATCCTCGCGCGGCGGGTCGCTGAAGCCGACGAGCCCGATCAACTCCATCGCTTTCGCGGGGCCGGCCGCCACCGCGATCACGCGATAGCCAGCCTTGCCGAGCGCATCCAATTCTTGAGCTTCCGCCGCGCTCAGCGGCTTCAACGCGGCGACGACCGCCGGCGCGCCCTTGACCACCCGCATCTCGCGCGCCCCGTCGAGGAAGGTCGCCTCGGCCATTTTGACGGCGGGGTCGAAGGGCGTGAAATGGGTCGCGACCTTGGGCGCCCGCGCCGAGCAGCCGCTCTTGGCGGCCATCGCCCGCACCGCCGAATCCATCGGGTCCTGGCCCTCCGGGGAACTGGCGAGAGCCGCGAAGGCGATGAGGTCCGCCTCGTTGTAGCCGGCCTTCAGCGGACGCAGCGCGCCGATGACGAGTTCGTTCTTGGTCAGCGTGCCGGTCTTGTCGCAGCACAGCACGTCGACCATCGCCGCTTCATTGAGCGAATTCAGCCGCGTCAACAGCACGCCCTTCGCGGCGAGCGTTCTGGCGCCCAGCGCGGCCGCGAGCGTGAAGGTCGCGGGCAGGGCGACCGGAACCGCCGACAGCAGCGTCGTCAGCACGAGCAAGAGGATCTGCTCATAGGGGATATGCAGGATCAGCGCATAGGAGACGATCCCCACCGCCATGACGAAATTCAGAACCGACAGATTGCGGACGACGCCGATGACGGCCTTCTGCTCGGCGCTTTCGACATGCGCGACGCTGACCAATTCCGCCGCGCGCCCGAAATAGGTCCGCGTGCCCGTCGCGGTGACCTTGGCGATCGCGTCGCCGCGCCGGACCAGTCCGCCGGCGTAAGCGCCCGCGCCCGCTTCCGTCTCCGCCGGGACCGATTCGCCGGTCAGCATCGATTGATCGACCAGCAGCGAGCCGCTGATCAGAACAATGTCGGCGGGGACGACCTCGCCGAGCGAGACTTGCACGATGTCGTCGGGAACCAGTTCCGCCGCCGCGACGTCGACCCACGTCCCGTCGCGCTTGACCCGCGCACTCAGGGTCAGGCTTTTCTTCAGCAGCGCAAGGGCGGCGTTGGCTCTGCCCTCCTGGAACACAGCCAGCGCCACGTTCAAGATCAGCAACGCCGCGATCATGGCCGCCGTAACCCGCTGGCCGAGGATGAGTTGCAGGACGAACGTCGCTTCCAGCATCCAGGGCACCGGCGCCCAGAAATGCCGGGCGATCCTTTGGAGCGGGTGGACCTTCTCCTCGACGACCGCGTTCGGCCCGAATGTCTCTCGGCGCACAGCGGCCTCGGCGGTGGTCAGGCCGTCGACATCAATGTTTGCGGCTTTTGCCGGTGAGGCGATGTTCAACGGCCCGTCACGCGGGCATGTCGATGCGTTCGTAGAGCGTCCCGAGCGGCATCGCGACCTCGATCGCCACGAAGTCGATCACGGCGTCCCAACCGATCAAAGATGCGTCCGTCCATTCGCCATTCGCGGGGCGCGAATAAAGCTTCGCGGCGATGCTGTCCGGATCGACGAGCAGGATGTGGCGTAGATTCGGATGACGGCGGTATTCCTCCAGCTTGGTGAACCGGTCGATCTTGCGCGTCGAGGGCGAGAGGACCTCGATCACGACCGTGGGCTTGCTCGCCTCGAAGGAGCGCGCGTCCGGCGGCGCGCAGTCCACGGTGACGTCGGGGCGGCGCAAGGAGCGGATCGAAGTGCGCACCGCGGTGTCGGCGCTGGCGACCCGGCACGGTTTGCCGCGCAGGCGCGTTCCCAGTTCAATGATGCAATTGACCAGGATCGCGTCATGAACATTGCTGGCGCCGGTCATCGCGCGCAAAGGCGTCGGGACCCCGTCCACGAGTTCGTATCGCTCGTCCCGGTCGAGTTGCCACTCAAAAAACTCCTCGCAGGTCATCGGGCGCGCGCTCGCCTCGGCCATCGTTCATGCTCCTTGCCGAAGCCCATTATCACAATCCGCTTGCCGCCCGAAGCCATTCCGCGCCCCGGCTTCCTCCCAAAGGGCTAAGACCAAAAGCGCAACCGCCGGCCGCTTGTGGGCCTCGCCTCACATGTTGCATATAGTGACCGGAAATCAGCCCCGCCCCGAGCGGGAGCGTGGGGAGAAAAGCTCATGTCCGAGAAGGTTTACGACGTTCCCGCCGATTGGGCTAAAACCGCCTGGGTCGACGAAGCCAAATACGAAGCGATGTACGCCCAATCCGTGAAAGATCCCAACGGCTTCTGGGGCGAGCACGGCAAGCGCATCGACTGGTTCACGCCCTTCACCAAGGTCAAGAACGTCTCGTTCGACAGCCACGACGTCTCGATCAAATGGTTCGAGGACGGCGTCACCAACGTCGCCTACAATTGCATCGACCGCCATCTGCCCTCCCGCGCCGACCAGACCGCGATCATCTGGGAAGGCGACGATCCGTCCAAGTCGAAGCACATCACCTATGCCGAACTCGCGCACCACGTCGGCAAGTTCGCCAACGTGCTGAAATGGCACGGCGTCAAGAAGGGCGACCGCGTCACCATCTATTTGCCGATGATCCCCGAGGCGGCCTATGCGATGCTCGCCTGCGCGCGCATCGGCGCGATCCATTCGATCGTGTTCGGCGGCTTCTCGCCGGACGCGCTCGCGGGCCGCATCGAGGGCGCGACCTCCGAGGTCGTCATCACCGCCGACGAAGGTCTGCGCGGCGGCCGCAAGGTGCCGCTGAAAGCCAATGTCGACATCGCCTGCGACAAGGCGGGCGGCGTGAAGACCGTGATCGTCGTCAAGCACACCGGCGGTGACGTCGTGTGGAAGGAAGGCCGCGACGTCTGGCTGCACGAGGCCGAGCGCGACGTCACCGCACATTGCGCGCCGGAAAAGATGAACGCGGAAGACCCGCTGTTCATTCTCTATACGTCGGGTTCTACCGGCGCGCCCAAGGGCGTGGTGCACACCACCGGCGGATATCTCGTCCATGCCGCGATGACGCATCAATATATCTTCGATTATCACGAGGGCGACGTCTATTGGTGCACGGCCGACGTCGGTTGGGTGACGGGCCACAGCTACATCGTCTACGGCCCGCTCGCCAACGGCGCGACGACGCTGATGTTCGAGGGCATCCCCAACTATCCCTCGATGTCTCGTTTCTGGGAAGTCATCGACAAGCACAAGGTCAACATCTTTTACACCGCCCCGACCGCGATCCGCTCGCTGATGGGCGCGGGCGAGGAGCCGGTGAAGAAGACCAGCCGCGCGTCCCTGCGTCTGCTCGGCTCCGTCGGCGAGCCGATCAACCCGGAAGCCTGGGAATGGTATCACCGCGTCGTCGGCGAGCACCGTTGCCCGATCGTCGACACCTGGTGGCAGACCGAGACCGGCGGCATCCTGATCTCGCCGCTGCCCGGGGCCACCAAGCTGAAGCCCGGCTCGGCGACCAAGCCGTTTTTCGGCGTCGTGCCGGAGATCGTCGACGCGGCGGGCAACGTGCTCGAAGGAGCTTGCGAGGGCAATCTCTGCATCGCGGACTCGTGGCCGGGTCAGTCGCGCACCGTCTACGGAGATCACGCGCGCTTCACCGCCACCTATTTCTCCGCCTATCCCGGCAAGTATTTCACCGGCGACGGCTGCCGGCGCGACGCCGACGGTTATTACTGGATCACCGGCCGCGTCGATGACGTCATCAACGTCTCCGGCCATCGTATGGGCACGGCGGAAGTCGAAAGCGCGCTGGTCGCGCACGAGAAGGTGTCGGAAGCGGCGGTCGTCGGCTATCCCCACGACATCAAGGGGCAGGGCATCTATGCCTATGTCACGCTGATGGCGGGCGTCGAGCCGACGGAAGCGTTGCGCAAGGAGCTCGTCGCCTGGGTGCGCAAGGAGATCGGCCCGATCGCCTCACCCGACCTCATCCAGTTCTCGCCGGGTCTGCCCAAGACCCGTTCGGGCAAGATCATGCGCCGCATTCTGCGCAAGATCGCCGAGAACGAATTCGGCGCGCTCGGCGACACTTCGACGCTCGCCGATCCCGCCGTGGTCGAAGACCTCATCGGCAACCGGCAGAACCGCGGCAAGGCCTGATCGGCCCTCTGCCCGCGTCTTCAGGACGCGGGCGACAGCGCGGGAGAGAGTTCCTGCACGCGCTCGATCTTGGCGGCCAGAATGACCGCCTGGGTCCGGCTTTCGACGCCGAGCTTCTGCAGAATCGCCGAGACATGCGCCTTCACCGTCGCCTCGGAGACGCTGAGCTCATAGGCGATCTGCTTGTTGAGCAGGCCTTGCGACAGCATCATCAGCACCCGCACCTGCTGCGGGGTCAGCGACGACAGCCGGCGCACGAGCGCGCTCGCCTCGCGATTGGCGGGCGTATGGATATCGAGATCGGGCGGGCTCCACTGACCGCCGTCGAGCACCACGCGGATCGCCGCGCGCATCGATTCGACGTCGAGCGATTTCGGCACATAGGCGGCGGCGCCGAATTCGAGGCAATGGCGCATCACCGCGCGGTCCTCGTTGGCGGAAACCACGATCACCGGAAGGCCCGGACGCTCGGCGCGCAGAAACAGCAGGCCGGAAAAGCCGCGCACGCCCGGCATCGACAGGTCGAGCAGCACGAGGTCCATCTCCGGCGTCGCTTCCAGCGCCGACGCCAGGCTCTCGAAGTCGCTCGCCTCGTGAATTTCCACGTTGGGAAGGGCGCCGGCCACAGCCTGCCTCAGGGCGCCCAACACCAGCGGATGATCGTCGGCGATCAGAACGCGCACCAAGTCGCTCAAGCGTATTTCCTCCCGCAAGCCCATTGTATCGGTCATTGCGTTCAACCTTCGCCCAATTGTGACTAAATGTCACGTAGTCGTTGCACTTTCGTCTGAGGAACGGCGGAGGCATTGACTTGGCGCAATTGTCGTCGCGCCTCGCCGATCGCCAGGGCGGCGGCGACGCCGACGTTCAGCGAGCGGAGCGGCGGCCGCACGTCGATCCGCACCCGGGCGTCGGCGTCCGCCGCCACCGATTCGGGCACACCCGCGGATTCCCGGCCGACCATGATCACGTCGCCGGGACAAAAAGCGAAGTTCCACAGGTCCTGCTCGCCCTTGGTGGTGAGCAGCACGAGACGCCGCCCTGCGGCGGCGCGCCATTCCTCGAAGCGCGCGAACGAGGCATGTCGCTCGATTTTCAAGTTTTCGAGATAATCCATGCCCGAGCGCCGGAAGCGGCGGTCCGAGAACACGAAACCCGCCGGTTCGATGAGGGCGACGTCCGCGCCGAGGCACGCGCAGGTCCGCATCATGGCGCCAGCGTTGGGGGCGATATCGGGCTCGTAGAGGGCGAGGGTGAGGAGAGCGTCGGGCATCGCCTTTGCCTTTAGGCTATATCCCCGCGATCCGCCATCGAGGCGCGACCTCGCCCGGCGCCGCCGCCGCTCTGTTCGGCAAGCGAAACAACGCGCTGCGCTCATTGGACGCGGCGCGCGGACAGCGGCGACCTGTCACGCGAATTGCCGCCGCGCGGCTATGGACAACTAGCCGGAACGATGCGAAATAGCGCTCGAAATCATGCTTCGCGCGTCATGCGCCGGAGTGGTCCCGCGCAAGCGCCCGCGCGTTTCCGGGACAATGTGTGAGATGAGGGATCGCGCTTCGCTCGAGCGGAGACGATCGGATTTGGGGGTTCATTTGTCGAGCGCGGCCATTGAGAATCCGAACCGCCGAGATTTCCTGTTCCTCGCCACGGGCGCCGTCGGCGCGGTCGGCGTGGGCGCCTTCGTTTGGCCGCTGATCGATCAAATGAATCCCGACGCCTCTACCCTGGCGATGGCCTCGATCGAAGTCGATTTGAGCCCGATCGCCGAAGGCCAGATCATCACGGTCAAGTGGCGCGGCGGCCCGGTGTTCCTCCGCCATCGCACGAAAAAAGAAATCGACGACGCCGTGAACACGCCGCTTTCGGATCTCAAGGATCCGCAGACTGACGCGGAGCGCGTGAAGAAGCCGGAATGGCTGATCGTCGTCGGCATTTGCACGCATCTCGGTTGCGTGCCGCTCGGCCATGAAGGGCCTTACGAAGGCTGGAAGTGCCCGTGCCACGGCTCGATCTACGACACCTCGGGGCGTATTCGCTCGGGCCCGGCGCCGCTGAACCTCGCGGTGCCCGAATATGCATTCGTCAGCGACACCAAAGTCAAAATCGGCTGATCGCCGACCTTGAATCGTCGAGCGGCCTCGCGCCGCGCCTCTCGCCAATCCCCAGAGAATTGATGACATGAGCGGACCTTCGACCTTCGTACCCAAGAGCGCCCTCGGGAAGTGGTTTGAATCGCGGCTGCCGATCATGGGCCTGATTCATTCGTCGTTCATCGCCTATCCGGTGCCGCGGAACCTCAATTATCTCTGGACCTTCGGCGCGATCCTGTCGTTCATGCTGATCGCCCAGATCATCACTGGCGTCATCCTGGCGATGCATTACGTGCCGAGCGCCTCGCTGGCGTTCTTGTCGGTCGAGCACATCATGCGCGACGTGAACTTCGGTTGGTTGATGCGCTATCTGCACACCAACGGTGCGTCCATGTTCTTCCTCGCCGTCTACATCCACATGTTCCGCGGCATTTACTTCGGCTCCTACAAGGCTCCGCGCGAAGTGCTGTGGATCCTCGGCGTCATCATCTACATCCTGATGACCGCGACCGCGTTCATGGGCTACGTATTGCCTTGGGGCGCGATGAGCTTCGCCGGCGCGACCGTCATCACCAGCCTGTTCTCCGCGATCCCGATCGTCGGCGTCAGCGTTTCGCATTGGCTGTGGGGCGGTTACGCCGTCGGCGATCCGACGCTGAACCGCTTCTTCTCGCTACACTTCCTCCTGCCGTTCATGATCGTCGGGGTCGTCGTGCTTCACGTCTGGGCGTTGCATGTGTGCGGCCAGAACAATCCCGACGGCGTCGAAGTGCAGAACGTCGAGCGTGACACGGTGCCTTTCACGCCCTACGCGACAATCAAGGATCTGTTCGCGACCTGCGTGTTCTTCATTCTCTACGCCTGGTTCGTGTTCTTCATTCCGAATTATCTGCTCGACGCGGACAATTCCAACATCGCCAACCCGCTTGTGACCCCCGCGCATATCGTCCCCGAATGGTATCTGCTGCCGTTCTACGCGATCCTGCGCGCGATCCCGAACAAGCTCGCGGGCGTGCTCGCGCTGTTCGCCGCCCTCGCGCTGCTCGCGTTCCTGCCGTGGCTCGACACGTCGCCGGTCAAATCCGCGAAATATCGGCCCGCGTTCAAGGTGTTCTTCTGGGTGTTCGTGGTCTGCTGCATCGGCCTCGGCTACTTAGGCTCGCAGGAAGTCACGGACAGCGCCACGCTGGTCGCGCGTATTCTGTCGATCGGCTATTTCGGCTTCCTTCTCGTCGCCTTGCCGGTGCTGGGGCTGATCGAAAAGACCAAACCCATTCCCGCTTCGATCGCGGACGCCGTGCTGGCCAAGACGGGCGCCGCGAGCTGATCGCCGGGCGCCGCTAGGGGAAATCGATCATGATCCGTTTCAAGACCTCGCTCATCGCCTCGGCGATCCTCGCGCTCATGATGGCGGGCGGAGTGGCCGCGTGGGCGCAGGATGCAGACCAGCCGAAGCCGGAGCGCCAGCGCTGGAGCTTCAACGGCGTGTTCGGCACGTTCGATCAGGCGCAATTGCAGCGCGGCTTCCAGGTTTACAAGGAAGTCTGCAGCAACTGCCATCGCCTGAGCATCCCGTTCCGCACCCTGGCCGATTCCGACGGACCCGGCTTCAGCGAAGCTCAGGTCAAGGCGCTCGCCGCGAGCTATCAGGTCGTCAACGAAGATCCGAACGACAAGGGCGAGATGTTCAAGCGTCCGGGCACGCCCGCCGACGTGTTCCCGCCGCCGGACGCGTTCCCGAACGACGCCGCCGCCGTCGCGGCGCTGGGTAAGGCCCCGCCAGACATGTGGCTGCTCGCCAAGGCCCGCAAATACGAGCGCGGTTTCCCGAATTTCGTGTTCGATATCTTCGACGCCTATCAGGAAGTCGGCGCGGACTACATCGTCGCGATACTGAACGGATATACTCATTCCGACGATCAGCAGTGGAACCTCTACTATCCCGGTCACAAGATCGCGATGCCGCAGCCAATCACCGACGGCGCCGTGACCTACACGGACGGCACGCCGCCGACGCTGGTCAATTATTCGAAGGACATCGCGGCGTTCCTGAGCTGGGCGGCCGAGCCTACCCTGGTCGAGCGCAAGAAGATCGGTCTTCGCGTCATCATCTTCCTGATCGTGCTCTCCACCCTGATGTATTTCACCAAAAAGCGAATCTGGGCGAACGCTCACTGAGCGTCAGCCGGAAGTCGGGTCATCAGGCCGTCCGCATGAGACCTCGCGTCTCGCGCGGGCGGCCTTTTCGTCGGCGGGTCGCGCGATCACGAGCCCCGCGGCAAATGGAGCGTCGATCGCGCGGGCGCGCGCGTGTATGACGGAGCTTTCGCGGGAGTGGGGTTCATGGCCAAGGCGGTAGTTGGCGTAATCGGCGGGTCCGGCGTTTACGAACTCGAGGGTTGGAAGCCGAAGCGCGAAGAGCGCGTGGAATCGCCTTGGGGCGAAGCCTCGGACATCTTGCGCTTCGGCCACGTCGGCGAGACCGAGACGGTCTTTCTCGCGCGGCACGGCCAGGGCCACAGACTCTCGCCTTCCACGATCAACTATCGCGCCAATATCGACGTGCTGAAACGCGCCGGGGTCACCGATATCATCGCGATATCGGCCTGCGGCTCGTTCCGGGGCAGCCTGTATCCGGGGCTGTTCGTGCTCGTCGATCAATTCATCGATCGCACCTTCGGCCGTCAAACCAGCTTTTTCGGCACCGGTTGCGTCGCGCATGTGCCGATGGCGCACCCGACCTCGCCCAAGCTGCGTCACCGCATCGCCGCCGCCGCCGAAGCCGAGGAGATCGAGGTTCACCGCGAGGGAACCTATGTCTGTATGGAGGGGCCACAATTCTCGACCCTCGCCGAATCCCTGCTCTATCAGGCGCAGGGCGCGCATGTGATCGGCATGACCGCGGCGACCGAGGCCAAGCTCGCGCGCGAAGCCGAGATTTCCTACGCGACGATCGCGATGGTCACCGATTACGATTGCTGGCACGAGGAGCACGGGCCGGTCGACGTGGCCTCGGTGCTGAAAGTGGCGCGCGAAAACGCGGCCAAGGCCAACCGGCTCGTCGCGCGTGTGCTCGCGGATTTTCCCGCCGAGCATGAAGCTTGTCCTGTCGGCTCCGATCGCGCGCTGGAGGGCGCGATCATGACGCATCCAAGCGTACGCGATCCCGATCTCATGAAGAAGCTGGACGCCGTCGCCGGACGGGTTTTGCGCGCGGGGCAGTAAGGCGGAGCGAAAGCTTGCCAGCGCGAAGCTCATGACATAACTCTATAGAGTAAATCGTCTGAGTGGCCCGCATGTCCATCGATCTCGCGCATTTCACCCCCTATTCCTCTCTCGCGGGAGGCGCGCTGATCGGCGTCGCCGCGAGTGTGCTGATCCTGGGGATCGGACGTATTCTCGGTGCGGCGGGCATCTTCGCCAGGGCGCTGGAAACGCGCGACGCCAGCGGTTTCTGGCGGCTGTGGCTGATCGCCGGCCTGTTGGCGGCGCCAGCGATCGCGCATTTCGCCTGGGGAGCCGTCGCGCCGGCCGTGTCCTCGCCGGCCGTCATGTTGATGGTCGCCGGCCTGCTGGTCGGCTTCGGCGCGCGCCTCGGGTCGGGTTGCACCAGCGGTCACGGCGTTTGCGGCATCGCGCGGCTGTCGCCGCGTTCGCTTGTCGCCACGCCGGTGTTCATGGCGACCGGCTTCGCGACGGTGTTCCTCGTTCGCCACGTCCTGAGTTGAGGAGGAGACATGTCGCGCAATCTCATCGCTCTCGCCGCCGGCCTGATTTTCGGCCTCGGCCTTTGCCTCTCCGGCATGTGCGACCCGTCCAAGGTGCACGGCTTTCTCGATCTGGCCGGCGCATGGGACCCCTCGCTCGCCTTCGTGATGGGCGGCGCCATCACCGTCGCGGCGCCCGCCTTCGCGTTCGCGCGCAAGCGGTGCGTCGCTGCGACGGGCGAGCCCTTGTCCTTGCCGAAGCGCCGCGACATCGACGCGCCGCTGCTGCTCGGCGCCGCGATCTTCGGAATCGGCTGGGGCCTCGGCGGAATCTGCCCCGGACCAGGCATCGTCGATGTCGGATTTCTGAGCTCCGGCGCGGCGATTTTCGTCGCCGCCATGGCTTTGGGGGCACTGATCTATTGCGCGCTGGATTTACGCTTGCGGAGCCCGAGGGCGCTGACGCAAGATGCGTGAACCCCGACAGGAGTTCATGTGCCCAAGACGTTGTTCGAGACTTTGCTGTTCAACTGCCGATGGCTGTTGACGCCGTTTTATGTCGCGCTGGTCGTCGCGTTGTTGGCCCTGCTCGGCAAGGTCGGCGTTCGCACTTACGGCCTCGTCACGCAATTTCTCACGCTGACCGAAGACGAGGTGCTTCTCGGCGCGCTCGGCATCGTCGATCTCACCTTGAGCGCGTCGCTGGTCGTGCTGGTGATCTTCTCCGGCTACGCCAACTTCGTCGCGCGCATCGACATCGCCGAGCATCCGAGCTGGCCGGCTTGGATGGTCGGCATCGACTTTTCCGAATTGAAGTTGAAGCTGATGGCCTCGATCGTCGCGATTTCCGCGATCAAATTGCTCGAGGCCTATATGAACATCGATCATGAGACCGACCGACAGCTTTACTGGCAGGCGGGGCTATATGGCGTGTTCGTCGTGTCGACGTTGATGCTCGGGCTCGCGGATTGGCTTGGCCACAAGGAGAGCGCCTCGCACGGCGGACCCTGATGTCCTCTGGACACTCCGCGTCTAATTCCGTACATCTTTTGCAGCAGACCGCGCGGCGCTCGCCGCTTTCCTGGCGAAGGTTGAGATTCCCGCTTGACTGACGAATCCCCCGATCCCGCGGCTCATTTCGGCAACCTGATCAGCGCCTATGCGGACAACATCCGCACGAGCGACTTCAAGGCCAATCTGGTGGTGCTGTTCGTCGCGATCATGATGGGGCCGATCGTGGCCTATCGCGACAAATATCCGGCCTTCCTGCCGCTTCCCGTCATTCTGGCGCCGTTTCTGGTCGCTTTCCTGTGCCTGCTGTTCTGCGTGTTTCCGCGTTATCCCAAGCGGGGCAAGACCAATTTCGTGGTTTCCCGTAGATCCACGAATCACGACTTCGAGCTCGCCGAGCAAAACAGTGACAATCTCGAACAGTTGAAATTGCGTTGTTCCATTCTGTCGGAAGTGTTGTACTGGAAGACGCTTTTTCTTCTGATCGCCATTTATATTTGTTTGGGAACCATTCTGTTCATCTTCGTTTTGCTGGTTTACGCGCTGGTATAGGTCCGTCGCCAGGAATGAGCGTCTTTCACCCCCCAACGGAGCCCGCGATAGGTCGATGTCAAAAGATCCCTCGCTTTATTATCGAAACCAGATCTCCGCCTATACGGAATCGATTCGGATGTGCGATTTCAAGGCGAACGTGGCGGTCATCTATGGGGCTTTCACGATCGGGCCGATTCTGGGCTTCAGCAGCAGTTTTCCGCACTATATTCCGCTGCAGGTCGTGTTGTTGCCGTTCGTCATCGTTTTCTTTTGTCTGTTGATTTGTCTGCTTCCGCGCTATCCCAGCATCGGCCGCGCCACTTTGCCGATCGAGCGCAACGCCGACCCTGAGAGTTTTCTGGTTCCGCAGAGCCGCGACGTCACGATCAGCCAGCAGCAGACGCTGTGTGTGATTCTGTGCACGATCCTCTACTGGAAGAATGTGTATCTGAGGATCAGCTTCACTATCTACATCGTCGGCACGATCATCGTGTCGTTCATGCTCGCCTATACTTGGCTCAAGTAGCCGGACGTGTTCCCGGCGTCTCCGGCACCGGCGTGATCGGCCCCTTGCCGTCCATCCACGAAAACAGATTGGCGACGACGAGATGCGCCATGGCGAGCCGCGTCGTCACCGAGGCGGAGCCGACATGCGGCGTCAGCACGGCGTTGTCCAGCTTCAGCAGAGCTTCGGGGACTTGGGGCTCGAACGCGAACACGTCTAGCCCGGCGGCGAGAATCGTTCCGTTCGTCAGCGCCTCGATCAATGCGACTTCGTCGACCAACGCGCCGCGCGCGATATTCACCAACACGCCGTTGGGGCCGAGCGCCTCGAGGCTCTCGCGATTGACGATTTTCTCGGTGGAGGGGCCGCTGGGCGCGGAGACCATCAGGATATCGCACGCCTTCGCCATCGACAGCAGCGTCGGATAGTAGAGATAGGGCGCGTCGTCTTGCGGTTTGCGGCCGTGATAGACGATCTCCACGCCGAATGCTTGCGCGCGCTTGGCGATTTCCTTGCCGATCCGGCCGAGCCCCAGTATGCCCATGACGCGGCCGCGCAGCGAGGCCGTCAGCGGGAACGGCGCCTGTAGCCATTTGCCCTCGCGCAGATATCGCTCGGCTTGCGGGTAGCGACGCACGGCGTTGAGCGTGAGCGCCATCGCGGTGTCGGCGGTTTCGGCGTCGAGCACGCCCGGCGTGTGGGTGACGACGATGCCGTGCTGAGCCGCCCAGACGGCGTCCACATGGTCGTAGCCGACTCCGAAGCTGGAGACGATCTCGAGCCGCGGAAACCTCGACATGAACGCGCCGTCGATTTTGGGCGTGTGCGAGGTCGCGACGATCGCGCGGATCTCGAGGGCGATGCGCGCCAGCGCCGCCTCGGGGTCCGGCTCGCGCCACGGGTGATGCAACCGCGCCCGCGATTCGATCTCCTCGCCGATTTCCTTCATGCCCTGCGCGGGCATCAAAACGTCAAAAGCCGGCACGCGCGTTCCCTATGTCTCTCGTTGGGCGGCCCACCATGCGACACAATGGCCACGCGCGACAAGGTCGCGGGCGCGGCGTGGCGGCCGCGTTGAGTAGTTTCCGAGGCTACCTTCACAGGTCGCTCGCGCTTAAACCAAATTGGCCGAGGCGGATGTGATTTCACGGCGCCTCCGCGCAACGCAAGGGAGCCCCCCATCATGGACAAAGACAGAATCGCGGGATCCGTCAAGGAAGCGACGGGCGCGGCGAAGGTCGCCGTCGGTAAAGTCGTGGGCGACGCGAAGTTGCAGTCCGACGGCAAGGCCGAGCAGGCCGCCGGCAAAATTCAGAATGCGATCGGCGGAGTCAACGACGCGGTGCGGGACGCGCTGAAGAAGTAAGCCCTGCAACCCCAAGACGCATTTCCGCCATCAAGCCTAATGGCGGTTGTGGTTTGGGCGGCGTTCTGGGAACCGTGCTGGCCATCGTCATGATTCTTTGGCCCGTCGGTCGCTTGCCGGATCGACGGCGCCTCAGGGACAAAGGATCGCCATTGGCTGACGACGAAGACGCCAGATCGATACTTACCATTCACATCGAGGAGACGATCGACGCCATCGCGCGTCTTCACGCCGAGCATCGCGCCAGCGCGACGACGCATCATCGCCTCGTCGACCGTGTGACGTCGTTTTTGACCCATCGCGACTTCCTGGTCATTCTCACCGCCCTCGTGGTCGGTTGGATGGCGGGGAATGTCGGCGCTCCCTATTGGGGATATCCGCCGATCGACCCGCCGCCCTTTCCCGGATTGGCCTGCGCGGCGACGTTGGCGTCGCTCTATTTCGTCACGCTCATCCTGACGGCGCAGAAGCGCGACGACGACTTGAGCCGACGACGCCAGTTGCTCACGCTCGAATTGGCGATTTTCGCCGAGCAAAAGAACGGCAAGATCATCGCGCTGCTCGAGGAGTTGCGCCGCGACAGCCCGGCGATTCACGACCGCGTCGATGAACAGGCCGACGTCATGTCGCGCCCGGCCGACCCGAAGACGGTGTTCGAAGCGATCAACGAGACCCGCTCCGAAACGGGGCGCGCGTCGCGTGGCCCTGACAATCCGCCCAGTCCGGGCCGCGCGGGCGTTGAGTAGAATCCGACTCTTTGCCTAGGCGCGAAAATCGCCAATTTGGTTGACGACGACGCGCGGCGATTCCGCCGCGGATTTAGGAGATATGCGTGATGGAACTGCCGGCTGACAGCGAAAAGGACCTCGCCGCTTTGCGCGCGGACCTCGCGGCTTTGAAGAACGACGTAGCGAGTCTGGTCGAGCATATCAAGGTGGGCGTAAAGAGCAGCGCTCACGACGCCGTCGATCAGGTGCGAGGCGGCGTACGCGGCGTTTCTCGCACGGCCGCCGATCAAGGTCAGCAATCGGCCAAGGCGGTCGGCGATTGGGTCGACCAGCAACCGATGCTCGCGGTCTTGATCGCGGTGGGCGTCGGCTATTTCGGCCTGCGCGCGCTGTTGCGCTGAATAGGGAGCCTCACTCATGTACAAGACCCACAACACGCTGTCGGAAAACGTTCGCGAACAGTCGATCGCGTTGCTGAACAAACATCTCGCGGCGGCGATCGATCTGCAGGGGCAGATCAAACAAGCGCATTGGAACGTCCGCGGGCCGACCTTCATCGCCGTGCATGAGTTGTTCGACAAAGTCTCCGACGACGTGCTGGCCTACATCGATCTCGTCGCGGAGCGCGCGGCCGCTTTGGGCGGCGTCGCCGAGGGCACGGTGCAGGTCGCGAGCGCAAACTCCTTCCTCGTTCCCTATTCCCTGAAGATCGCGGACGAGAAGCAACACCTGTTCGCCGTGGCCTCGGCTCTGGCCGCCTTCGGGCAATCGACCCGCGAGGCGATCGATCTGGTCGCCAAATTCGGCGACGCCGACACCGCCGACATCTTCACCGAAATCTCGCGCGGCGTCGACCACCAACTCTGGTTCATCGAATCGCACGCCGCGCCCCAATGAAACGCATCGAGCAGGGGACCTAGAAATAGGTCCCCGCGCTCGACCCGTTCCAGAGCGCGAAGATCGGGATCTCGTCGTGATCGGGATCGTAGGTCAAGATGCTCATCGTCGCCGTGCCGATGCGGAAATGCCGGGCCTGTCCGACATCGAGGCCGATCCATCGCGCGGCGAACACCATGCCGAACTGACCGTGCGAGAACAGCGCGACGTCGCCCCGCATCGCGCTGATCCGCTTGATCAGCCGATCCGCCCGCGCGGCGATCTCGGCCGGCGTTTCGCCGTTCGGACAACCATCGCGAAAGATGTCCCAGTCGGGCCGTTCCTTGCGAATGTCGGTGGAGCGTACGCCCTCGTAATCGCCGTAGTGCCACTCCGCGGCGTCCTCTTCGATCTCGGGTCGATCGGACGCTCCCGAAAGTTCGCAGGTTTCACGGGCGCGGCGGCGCGGGCTCGCCAGCACATGGGAAAATTTGGCGCCGGCGATCAACGGACGCAAGGCGCGCGCCTCCTCCTCGCCGCGCGCGGTGAGGGGCAGGTCGGTGCGGCCCGTGTGCTGGCGCGACAGCGACCATTCGGTCTCGCCATGACGAAAAAAGAACAGCCGGCACAGCGGCGGGACCTCGGTCATGGCTTGGCTCACTTTGCTTCCGCTTCCGTCGCGGGCGAATAAAGCCCCTGACGCGCGGCGCGATTGCAGCGGGCGCGGTGGAGCAGGGCGTGTTGCGCCTCGGCGCGGTTGGCGTCGTCGCCAGCCCAGATTTCGAGCGCGGGTTGTTGAATCGCCCTCGCGAACGAAAACGTCAAGGCCCAAGGGGCGCCGGCGCTCGGCGAACGATGGCGCGAATTCATCGCGTTGAGCCGCTCAGAGGCGAGTTCGCCGGACTGTCCGCCGGACAGAAACGCGACGCCCGGGACCGAAGCGGGCACGACCCGGCGCAATGTTCCGACCGTGGCCTCGACGACTTCATCGGGCGTCGGTTGTTTCGCGCAGGCGAGGCCGGGAAGGACCATGTTCGGCTTGAGAATCATGCCACCCAGCACCACGCCTTGCACGGCGAGTTCCGCGAAGACGCTTCGCAACACCGCTTCCGTCGCCCGCTGGCAGACGCCGAGCGCATGGTCGCCGTCCATCAGCACTTCCGGCTCGACGATCGGGACGAGCCCGGCTTCCTGGCAGAGCGCCGCGTAACGCGCGAGCGCGTGAGCGTTGGCTTCGATGCAGCTGCGGCTGGGGAGGCCTTCGCCGAGCGCGATGACCGCGCGCCATTTGGCGAAGCGCGCGCCCATCTGGAAATAGTCTTTCAAGCGCTCGCGCAGGCCGTCGAGGCCCTCGGCGACCTTTTCGCCGGGATGCCCCGCGAGGTCTTTCGCGCCCGCGTCGACCTTGATGCCGGGAATGATTCCCGCGTTCTCCAAGGCCTTCACGAAGGGCGTCCCATCGTCTTTCGCTTGACGGATCGTCTCGTCGAACAGAATAGCGCCGCTGATGGATTCCCCGAGACCCGGCGTCGTGATGATGAGTTCGCGATAGCGTCGGCGTGCCTCCTCGGTCCGGGGGATGCCGGCGGCCGCGAAGCGCTTGTTGCAAGTGCCGTTGCTCTCGTCCATCGCGAGCAGGCCCTTGTCGTCCGCGAGCAGATGTCTCGCGATGTCGATGAGCGAAGCCGCGTTCATGACGTCGCTTCCGGCCCGCGCGAGCGGCGCCTGATCCGCGTGAATGGGACGTTCATAACCATAGCCTCCGACCACACGAAACCACTATAGCATCCGCCTTCTCGCCGAGCAGATTCGGAAACTACCCAAGGCTTCGCGGCGGCAGGTGGATGACTCATGAGGAATTGAGTAGTTTCCGGTTCTGTCCGCGCGTGAGCCGGGACATGTAGAG
>Ga0302320_10010432_pt1 | contig 19793 bp, 18 predicted proteins | sample Bog_T0_3_FD_202130 | JGI IMG/M metagenome (GOLD analysis project Ga0302320, IMG submission 202130) | Peat permafrost microbial communities from Stordalen Mire near Abisko, Sweden - Bog_T0_3 | ecosystem: Environmental > Terrestrial > Soil > Wetlands > Peat | place: Sweden: Abisko, Stordalen Mire... | reverse complement strand
CGGTCCATCACTTTGAATAACTGGCAATAGCTGAGGTGCGAGGTGTCGCTCGATAGCGCACCAATCCACGGGTAGCCCAGAATCAGCGCATCCGGCCGGCTCGATACCCGTTCGATGGGGTCTTCAGAGTCCGCCTTGCCCGCCACAAACTGGGTCGAGGCCAGCGCCGCCAAGTGTCCTCCCGCCGAGAAACCTATGATCGCGATCCGCTTCGGGTCAATCGCATAATCCCGCGCCCTGGCCCGCACCAGTTGCATGGCCCGCCGCGCGTCCAGCAGCGGAATCGGCAGCAGGTAGCCGTTCGAACTCAGCCGGTAGCTCAACACAAACGCGCGAAAGCCGTGCGAGGTGAACCAATCGGCAATCTGCCGCCCTTCCAGGTTGCCCGCCAGACCTAGGTAGCCGCCGCCTGGCAGTACCACCACGGCCGAGCCGTTTGCATGGCCCATTTGGGGGTCGAAGATGGTCAGCGTGGGCACGTCCTCGCAGGCCTTGCCCTTGGCTTCCGGCGCGTCGCCCGGCCACAGCCGAATGGTTTGCACGCCCAGAAACTCATTGTTGTTGCCCGCCGTTGCGCAAGGGGATTTTTCCGCCCACGCCGCACCGCCCGCCAGCAATACCACCGCGCACATCGCCAAAAAACGTCTCACGCCAGCCCCTCCACATTTGCCAGGATTATACGACTGATGTCCGGTAAAGGCCTCTGCCTACAACCAAATCGCCGTATGTCCCGGTGCAACATTCCCGGCCCGCGTCGTCATCTCCCCGGCGAGTTCGAAGCCATAGCGCGCAAAGTAATAAGCCGCCCCGTGCACTCGCTCTTGCAACGTGGCTGCGGGGTAAAGCGCCAAGCTAATCGCCTCGGCGTGGCGGCTGAACTGCGCCTCGCGCTGCAACTGGAAGTTCGCCGCCAGCCGCCGCAATCGGCCCATCTGGTAGCGCATCTTGCTGGCCGCGGTCGTGGCCGAGCGGCCCAGTCCCTCGTCCAGCGCGCCCATCCACTCCAGCAACGGAACCAGTTCCGCCTCTAGCGCCGATCCTGCCGCCGCCAGTTTTTTCTTTTCTTCAACCGGCAAAGAGCGCGCCGCAAAAAGCTGCGCCAGCCCATCCGGCGTCTCGGCAAAAACCCGTTCCAGCGGCAAATCGTGCTGGCGCAGCAAGTCCCCAATCGCAGGCTCAATCAGCGTTGCCGAAAAGCGCCCCTCAGCCGCCGTCTTCCGCCCCAGAATCCGTTCGTACAGCACCGCCGACTGGGCAAAGTAAGCTACCTCCGCTGGTCCGCCCACAATCAACGAACTCGATAGCAGAAAATCCTGAAAAACCGGCCGCAGCAGCGCCGAGGGCGAAATCCGCTCCGGTTCCGCTTCCAGAATCCCCAACAACTCCGCCGTGGAATAGCTCTTCCGTCCCGCCAGCCAAATCCCCGCCGGTTCGGCCTTGCTGGCCACCAGCCGCTTCAGCGCCAGCCGCGCCCCGCTCTGCTGGTCCAGCAGAAACAGCAAACTGTTCTGCTCGCCCACCGCCACCTGGGCGTGATAGCCCGCCGCGGCCAGTTCCTTGTTGCGTTCCAGCAGCGCCGCGTGCAGTTCGTCGGCGCGTTCGATTCCCGCTCGCAGCACTGGCGCACCCAGTCGATGGAATTCCCGCCCGCTGGCGTCAATCGTCAGCAGGCCTTCGGCGGCAAAGGCGCGGCTATAAAACTCCGCAAAGGCTTGGGCAAACGTGCGTCCCGGCCGGTAAGCCGCAGCCAACGCTTCCGTGGCGTCCGACGCGCCCAGCAACTCCCATGCCTCATCGAGTAGCGGTGTAATTGTTTCGTCCAGCAGCACACCGCCTACTGGGCAGGGCGTCACGGGAAACGAAGAATAGGTCAGTTTGCGCAGCGCGCGTTGTGCCGGAAAAACCACGTGGTTGATCTCGGCAAAGTCGTGGTCTTCGGTGGCCAGCCAAAAGATGCCTACATGCTGCTTGCCTGCCGCTGTTGCTTGGCGAGCGCGAGCCAGCGCCGTTGCGGCCTTCAGCGGTGTATACAGCGGCCCGCCAAACAAGCCCACCTGCTGCCCGGTTACCACCACTCCCGCGCCCTGGCGTAGCGCTTCCAGCGGAACCGCGGACGTCGGCGAAGTGTTCTGCGTCGCCAGCAGTTGCACCAGTTCCAGCCGGTGCGCCGGAACAGGAGGTTGTTGTTGCCAGTCCGTGCTCGGTGGCAGCGAGGCATAAAATCCGCGCACCGCTTCCGCACCAGACGAAAAATCCTGAAACAGCCGGCTCAAACCCGGCATCACATTCATCGGATAACACTCTGTGGTCGGCAATGCTCTCTTCTCTTTCAAACAGGGCTTTGTTTAAGGATGCCACGCCGGGCGTAATCGATGCACACTTGAGCAATGCGTTGCGGTGTTTCGTCTATCCTGTGCGTATACTCTTTACCTGATTGTGCTTTTTGTGCTTCGAGGAGAGAAACCTATGCCCAGCAAGAAAAAGACCGTGAAGGCCGTCGCGGCCAAAAAAGCCAAAACCGCCTCCCTGACCAAGACCGTGAAGGTCGCCAAGCCCAAGGTGGCCAAGGCTCTCAAGCCCAAGGTCAAGAATCCCGCCAAGGCGCTCAAGCCCAAGGCCGCCAGACCTAAGACCCCCAAAAACAGCAAGTCGTTCAAAATAACGCCTCCCGCTATTGAAGAGAAGGCGCAGATCCTTAGTTCCGAGGTGCTCTTCGAGGGGCCGGTCTTCCGCGTTCTCCGTGATCGGCTCATCGAGCCCGGCGGCCGCGAGGGCGTGCGCGACGTTATTCGTCATCACGGCAGCGTAGTCATTTTGGCCATCGACAGCACCAAAAGCAAAAAAGATCCCTGGATCGTTATGGAGCGTCAATATCGCCACGCCGCCAATCAGTTTCTTTGGGAGCTTCCCGCTGGAAAGATCGAGGCCGGTGAAGATCCTCTCGCTGGCGCGCAGCGCGAGCTTGAGGAAGAAACCGGCTATCGCGCCAAAAAGTGGAAGCCCTTGACTGAGTACTACGCCAGCCCCGGCTTCCTTGGTGAATCCATGAAGCTTTTTCTCGCCGAAGGTCTGGTGGCTGGCGAAGCCCACCCGGAAGAGGACGAGCAGATCGAGCTCCGGCTGGTCAAACTTTCCGAGGTCGTCAAGATGATCATCAAAGGCGCCATCCACGACGGCAAAACCCTTTCCGGTGTCCTTCTCTATGCTCACCAGATCGCTGCCAAGGGCAAGAAGTAGCTTCCGTTTTTATGAATTTATTGTCACCCGCGCCGAGCCAGTGTTCTTTGCTGGCTCGGTTGCTTTTTCACCCCGGATTTTTCCTGCAAATTTGCCTGCACCTTTCCTCAATTTTCAGCGTCATAATCTGTAGCGGCGGGCATTCCCCAGTTTATGGCCCGACGTCATTTCAAGTACGTTGCAAGGAAGGTAGGAGCCTGTGGCTCAATACAAAGGGAAGGTCAAGTGGTTCAATAACGCCAAGGGCTACGGATTCGTAGGTCGCGAAGACGGGCCAGATGTATTCGTTCACTATTCTTCGATCCTGTTGGACGGATACAAAACCCTGAAAGAGGGCGATGATGTCGAGTTCGACATCGTTCAAGGGCAAAAAGGCCCCCAGGCGGATGCGGTAGTCCGGCTGCGGAATGCCGTGCCGTCTTCCGAGACGTCCTCTGAGGCGCCGGCGGAGTAGCTCTCTCCAAGCGCAGCCCGAAGGCGCAAAAAACGGGCGTGCTCCATAGGCCGCCGCCAGGCGGTGCGGTTGAGTTGCGCCCGCTTTTGCCTCTTCTGTCACAGCGTATGTATAGGCTGCGGAATAGGGCTGCCTCGGTGAAGGGTACAGGCTTTAGCCCATACATAACTTTCCCAGAATCAACACTGGGCTTTGGCCTCCGAGGGGGATTCACCGCGTTTTCGCCCTGCAAAAGCTCTGTTTTAGCGGTCTGTGGCCTGTGCTGTCTCTCTCCCGCTGCGAGGATCTCTCCGCGCGGCCCCAGAAAAATTCCAGAATTCATGGCAGGTTTTGAGCTTGTAGGGGTAAGATAGGGCGCTATGAGTCTTCTCCATCAGGATTCTCCCGAAGAAATCGACGACGCGGCCCGCGGCGAAGAACTCACCAAAGGCACCAGCCACGTCGTATGGGCCAGCGTCATCGCTGTCGTTGTGGTCACTGCTGTGGCCGCCGTCTTTCTTGTGGTCACGCGCACTCCGCCCGCCGTCACTGGCGAGGTCGTCCAGGTCTGGGCTCATCCCCACCACACCGAGACTTCAGGCATTGACGCCAACGGCGCTCCCATGGCCAAGGATCGCTTCGACCAGATGCTGGTCATTGCCCGCGTCCGCCTGCGCAATCAGAGCAAACAGCCCCTTTTCCTGCACGAAATCATGACCAATGCCACCCTCGACGACGGCATCCATACCAGCTACGCGGCCATTCCTGTAGATTACGAACGCATTTTCGTTGCTTATCCCGAGTTGGCCGGCCTTCACGCCACGCCCCTTTCCCACAGCGCCACCATCGCCCCAGGCGAAACCATCGAGGGCGACTTCATCTCCGCTTTTCGCTTGACCGAACAGCAATGGAACGCGCGCAAGGCTCTCAATTTTTCCTTCGGCATCCAATATCAGCCCCACCTCGTTCTCACCCCTGAAGTCGCCGTCATCCCGATTCCCTGAGGACTTGTGCGTAGGCTGCTGGCGCATGAAACTGTGGCGCTGGCCTCCCGGCCGGCTGTAGTGTGGACCTCTCGGTCCACGCTTGTTTTTCCCTCAGGGAAAAACTCGATATGAGTCGCAAATCCTCCCCCAAAAGCAAATGCCCGACTGCTGTTTCCCCCCATCTTGCGGAAGAAAACAGCGCCGGGCATCAATCAAGCCAAAATCCAAAAATAGTTCTACGGAACGTTCGGCGGCATCGGCGCGTTCTTGGGCGTCGCCAGGTAGCCCGCGACCTGGTTCTTCGAGTTGATTGAGTTCACCACAATCTCAAACAGCGCCGGGCTCTTGCCGCTATAGAACTGCAAAGGCTCGTTCACATTGCGGTCCTTCTTTTCATACTTCCTGTCGTCGGCGTATACGTTCAGCGTCAGCTTGCCCTTTTTGTTGTCGGTCTTCCTCAACTCCAGGGTTACCGTGCCAATCGGCTTCTTCTCGCCCTTGTTCAAAACAAATTCGTAGTAGTTGCGGTCGCCCTTGTGCTTCAGAATCTCCAACTCCTCGTGGTTGCGCGCAATCAGGCTGCTGTGTCCGCTCAGGTCTCCCTGCATCGACTGCAACTGGCTGATCGTCGTGGCCAGCTCGTTCTGCGTCTTGGCTACGTCGCTCTTTACCCCGCCCACGTCACTCTTCACCGACGAAACTTCGCTTGAAACGCTGCTTACCTGCTGCGCCGTCTGCTTTTGCGCGCTCTCTAGCCGCTGGTTGTTCGTGTCCTGCGCGTCTTCACGGCGCAAAATCTCTTCTGCCTTGCTGTCCAACTGCTTCTGCGTCAAGCCGAGTGACTTGCCCAGTTCGTCCGTGGCCACCCGCAAGCGAGCGTCGGTTTCGCGCAGCTCGGCGGCCAGCTTCACATTTTCCTGTTTGGCGTCTGCCAGATCTACTTGCTGGCTGGCCAGGTGGCTGCTCAACGTGTAGCTCCAGATCAGTCCGCCTACTGCCAACACCAAGGCTGCGACGATCGTCGCCAACAGCGCTCCGGAGTTCGATCGGGGGGTCGTATCAAATTCGCTCATGGTTTGCCTTTCTCCGCGGCCCGTCTTGCGAACCGCTCTTTCGTTCGAGTGCGCCACTCTGATCAGTTGGGCGTCGCTCAAGATATAGCATTTTCGGAATGGGTGTAGCCCGCAACAACGAGGCCAAGCGGATTTTCCTTCGATGGTTCTCCATGAACAGCTTTTGTGTCCTGAAGTCGTAGTCTGGAGTCGTAGAATGATCCAACCAGCACCCCCACTCAAAAAAGTCTACGCGTTTTCCCAAAACGCTCTTGACGGTCCAGAAACTTCCGGTCTCTCTCTCGCGCCGGGTTTTCCTGCCTTTGCTCCTTGCGCCTCCACAGCAGTCTACAGAATATATAAAGATGGCACGACGTGCGGCCCAGGCGCTTCTCCTTTCCGATCTTGACTCCCGAAAGGGGGTTCTCATGTCGATTCTGCCAATCCATTCGGCTTCCTTCCGTGACAAGCAGCGAACCGCTACGCTATAAACATCTTTGCTGCTATTTGCAGACGCAGGGGTGGATCTTCACTTTTTCTGCGCCCGCGCCACCCGGGCAAAACCAGAGTTGCTGCGTCCCGAAAGCAGTACACTCAAGTCGATGCGACGATCAACGCGTTCATCAAGAGTGACGGCCTGGAGTGGTGGCTTGAATACACTAGCCCGGACACAGGGACTCCGGTTTTGCTCTACCATTGAGTACCATTGCAAGAGGGAGATTCGAAAGTTATGTCGACTGCTGTCGCGGGAAAGGGTCTGGAGGGAATCGTTGCGGCCAACTCCGGAATCTGCTGGATTGACGGGGACGCCGGCGTATTGGCCTACCGCGGCATCGATATTCACGAACTGGCCGAGAATTCGACCTTCGAAGAAACCACCTACCTGCTCTGGAACGGCATCTTGCCCAACGAGTTTGCCCTGCGCGAGTTCCAGTCCCAGCTCTCTCTGGCCCGCGGCCTCGATTTCCGCATCGTCGACATGCTCCGCGCCATTCCCGCCTCGGCCACGCCCATGGAAGTGCTTCGCACTGCGGTCAGCGCACTCAGCTTCTACGACGCCGACGAAAAAGACAGCACCCACGACGCCAACGTTCGCAAGTGTTACCATCTCACCGCCCAAATGGCCATGATCGTGGCCATCTACGACCGCCTCCGCAAGGGCAAAGAGATTGTGCCCCCCGACCGCTCCCTCAACCACGCGGCCAACTTTCTTTGGATGCTCAACGGCGTACGCCCCTCCGAGACCGCCGTCCGAACCATGGACATGGCGCTTGTTCTCCATGCCGAGCACGAACTGAACGCCTCAACCTTTGCCGCCCGGGTCATCGCCGCCACGCTCGCCGACGTGCACTCAGCCGTCACTGGCGCCATCGGAGCCCTCAAAGGCCCCCTCCACGGCGGCGCCAACGAAGGCGTCATGCGCCTCCTGCTCAAAATCGACAAGCTGGGTGCCGATCCCGTCGAATACGTCAAAAATATGCTCGCCGCCAAGCAGAAAATCTCCGGCTTTGGCCATCGCGTCTACAAAACCGAGGATCCCCGCGCCACCCACCTGCGCGAAATGAGCCGCAAACTCGGCATCGACGCCGGCGTGACCAAGTGGTATGAAATGTCCCGCGCCATCGAGCTTTACATCAACTCCGACAAAAAGCTCAACGCCAACGTCGATTTCTACTCCGCCTCGACCTACGCCACCCTCGGCATCGACATCGATCTCTACACGCCCATCTTTGCCATCAGTCGCATCGCCGGATGGGCTGCCCACGTTATCGAGCAGCTCGACGACAACCGCCTCATCCGTCCCCGCGCCGAGTACGTTGGCCCCGTCTACCCCTCCCACTGGGTTCCCATGGAAGAACGGTAATAAGACTCAAGTTTTCGCGGAACTTGTTTCACCCCGTGGTGTTCCGAACATGAGAGGAACTATCAATGAAATTCAAGATCGTGCTGGCGCTGTTTGCTGTTTGCTTGCTCTCGGGCTGTAACCGTAGTGGTCACTTCTATCCCGTCCAGGGTCCATTGTCCTTGCAAGCGCCTCCGCCCGTTTTCACCGCCAAAGCCACCGGCATTTTCACATCTGGCAGCATTACCGTGTTTTTGAACGATGGCGAAGTCTGCAAAGGCCCCTGGAGCATCGTCAGCCGCAAAACTCGAAAAGCCAGCCCCGCAACCGTCAGCCAACCTCCCGTTGACCTTGCGGCGGCCTGGGATGCCGTTTTTGGGCCGGGCTTCTATACCGCTCACATCCTCGGCAGCACGACGGGCTTTCACGCCCAGAGTATCCTCACGGGAGACAAAGGCACGACGCTGCAAGTTGGATTGTTTCGCCCGGACGCGCCTGGGAACGTCCCTGAGATTCACGGCGTAGCCAAAGACAACAAGGGCAATATCTACAAAGTGGTCTTCTAGCCAGTATTTCTCACGGCCAAGGTGAGGCTTTGTAGCGCCGACCTCCTGGTCGGCTGTACTGGCGGCGTCCTCGCTGCCAGATCGGATCTGCGTTTGTTCGACAAAGGCCCTTACGCCGCCTCGTGCACCGAGTCCTGATTATCAAACCGCGTATATTTTGAAATGAAGTTGAGGAAGACCGTGTCGGTTGGCCCGTTGCGCTGTTTGGCGATAATAATTTCCGACTTGGCCTTGTCCGCTTCGCTCATCTCTTCGTTGCGATTGTAGTAGGCTTCGCGATGGATAAACGCCACTACGTCGGCGTCCTGCTCAATCGATCCCGATTCGCGCAAATCGCTCAGCATGGGGCGCTTGTCGTCGCGCTTTTCACTGCCACGCGATAGCTGCGACAGCGCGATCACCGGCACTTCCAGCTCCTTGGCCAGCGCCTTCAATCCGCGCGAAATCGCCGAAACCTCCTGCGTTCGGTTTTCATAGTTCTTCTTGCCCGACGAAGGCACCGTGGCCGACATCAGTTGCAGGTAATCCACCACAATCAGGTCCAGCCCGCCCACCGTCTGCTTCAGCCGTCGCGACTTGGCCCGCATCTCCGCCAGCGAAATTCCCGCCGTGTCGTCGATGAACAGGTTCGCCTCCACCAGTTGTCCAAGTGCGCTGGTCAGCTTGTCATGGTCTTCCCGGCCCAGAAAGCCGGTCTGTAGCTTGCGCTGGTCTACCCAGGCTTGCGAGGCCAGCATGCGCCGCAGCAGCGACTCCTTGCTCATTTCCAGGCTGAAGACGGCCACCTTCGAGCCGTGGTTCACCGCCGCGTTTTGCGCAATGTTGATGGCAAAGGCGGTTTTGCCCATCGACGGACGGGCGGCAATGATAATCAGCTCGCCTTTTTGAAAGCCGCTGGTCATGCGGTCCAGATCGGTAAAATCGGTGGCCAGCCCGGTCACTTCGCGGCTCTGCTTATAGAGGTTGTCGATCGACCCAAACGAACCGGCCACAATCTGGTCCAGGCTCTGAAAGCCTCCCGAGAGTCCCGCCTGGCTGACTTCGAGCAGCTTGCCCTCGGTCTCGTCCAGCACCCCGATGGCCGATTCGCCCTGGTCAGCGGCTCGCGCAATGGCCTGCGAACAGATCGCCATCAACCGCCGCAGCAGCGCTTTGTCCTTCACAATGCGGATGTACTCTTCAATCACCGGCCGCCGCGGCAAACCCTCGGTCAAAGACGCCAGGTAGGCCACTCCGCCAATCGCCTCAATCTCCTTGGTGCGCGCCAACTCGTTGGCCAGGGTGACAATGTCCACGGCCCGCTGCGCGTCCATTAACTCGCTCATACGCAAGAAGATGCGCCGGTGCGAGTCCAGCGAAAAATCGTCCGCCACCAGCTTTTCGGCGGCTTCGGAGTGAGCGGAGTTGTCCAGCAGAATGGCGCCAAGAATGGTTCGTTCGGCGTCAATATTCGCCGGCAACACGGAATCGTAGGCAAGATTGGGAGTGGAGGCCATATCTAAAAAGTCTAGGCCGAAGCGCAAGCCGGTGTGGCTGTGAAGAATAATGAAGTCGTGGAAAACCGGTCCGATTTGGCGGGAGGCTCGGATCTGATTGTCATAAAACTGGGTACCCCAGGTGCCTCGCTTTTGGGCACCTGGGATTCAACCTACGCCGTCTGCTTCCACCGTAAAATCGGCTTCCTTGCCGCCTGCACCTCATCCAGCCGCGAAATCCGCGTCGAGTGCGGTGCCGTCTTCACCAGCTCCGGCGTCTCTTCCACTTCCTGCGCAATCGCTCGCATCGCCGCGATGAACTGGTCCAACTCCTCCAGCGATTCGCTCTCCGTCGGCTCAATCATCAGAGCCCCATGCACAATCATGGGAAAGCTCACCGTGTAGGGATGGAAGCCGTAATCGATCAGCCGCTTGGCAATGTCGCCGGTTTTCACACCCTTCGCCGCCTGCCGCTTGTCGCTGAAAACCACTTCATGCATCGAGCCGGTCTGGTAGGGCAGCTCATACAGGTCTTCCAGCTTGCGGCGAATGTAGTTGGCGTTCAGCACCGCGTCTTCGGTGGTCTGCCGCAACCCCTCCGGCCCGTTGGCCAAAATATAAGCCAGCGCCCGGATCAGCACCCCCACATTGCCGTAGAAAGCCCGCACTCGTCCCACTGACTTAGGCCTGTCGTAATTCCAGTGCTTCGTGCCGCTTTTGTCTTGAACCAGCACAGGCAGGGGCAAAAACGGCTCCAAAAACGCCTTGCAAGCCACCGGACCAGCGCCCGGCCCTCCGCCCCCATGCGGAGTCGAGAAAGTCTTGTGCAGGTTCAGATGCATCACGTCCACGCCAAAGTCCCCTGGCCGCGCCTTGCCCACCAGCGCATTCATGTTGGCGCCGTCCATGTAGAGCAGCGCTCCTTTGGCGTGCAAAATCTCCGCAATCCGCGCAATCTGGCTCTCGAAAACCCCAATCGTCGAGGGATTGGTCAGCATCAGCGCCGCGGTCTCGCCGTCCACCTGCCGCTCCAGCGCCTCCAGGTCCACTCCGCCCTCGGCATTCGACTTCAGCGTCTCCACCGCGTAGCCACAGATAGCCGCCGAAGCCGGATTGGTTCCATGCGCCGAGTCTGGAGTCAGAATCTTCTTGCGCGCATTTCCCTGCGACTCGTGCCAGGCCCGCACCAGCAAAATCCCCGTGAACTCCCCGTGCGCGCCCGCCGCCGGTTGCAGCGTAATCGCGTCCATGCCGGTAATCTCGGTCAGGCAGCGCTGTAGCAGGTCAATCACTTCCAGCGATCCCTGCGCCAGGGAATCCGGCCGGTGAGGATGCGCTTCCGCCAGCCCCTCCGTGCGTGCCACCACCTCATTTACCCGCGGGTTGTACTTCATCGTGCACGACCCCAGCGGATACATTCCCAGATCGATGGCATAGTTCCATGTCGATAGTCGCGTAAAGTGCCGAACGACCTCAATCTCGCTCACCTCCGGCAGCTCTGCGCTCACCTTGCGATGGGTTTGACCCAGCAGTGCAGCCGCATCAACCGCCGGCACATCCAGCGCTGGCAACTTGTAGGCATACTTGCCCGGCGACGAAATCTCAAACAACAGCGCCTCATTCTGCGTCTGGTGCGGCCGGATTCTTTTATTCGATAAATTCGTCATTTATGCCTCCACCGGCTGCTTCGCAATCACCTTCGCCGCCGCATCAATCTGTTCGCGGGTGATAACTTCCGTTGCGCACCACAGCGTCGCGTTCTTCAACTCCGGATACCAGCGCCCCAAATCCACGCCGCCCACAATCTTGTTCTCCAGCAGCCTTTCGCTCAGCGCCGCCGCGGACTCGTCCGTCTGCAACACAAACTCATTGAAGCGCGGCGCGCCGTTAAACAGGAGCTTCGCTCCGCTTTGCGACGATAAAGTCTTCGCCGCATAATCGGCTTTCGCCAAATTATGCTCAGCCAGTTCGCGAATCCCTTCCTTGCCATAGACCGCCAGAAAGATCGTCGCCATCAGCGCCACCAGCGCTTGATTCGAGCAGATATTCGAGGTCGCCTTCTCGCGCCGGATATGCTGTTCGCGCGTCGAGAGAGTCAGCACAAAGCCGCGATTTCCGTTGCCGTCCACCGTCTGGCCCACCAGGCGGCCCGGCATCTGGCGCACATATTTTTCCTTGGCCGCAATCACTCCGCAGCCCGGCCCGCCATAGCTCAGCGCCACGCCAAACGACTGCGCCTCCATGCTCACAATGTCGGCTTCCACCGGCGGCCGCACCACCCCCAGCGAAATCGCCTCGGTAATCGACACCACCAGCAGCGCGCCCTTGGCGTGGGCAATCGCGGCAATCGCGGGAATGTCTTCAATCACGCCAAAGAAATTCGGGCTCTGCACCAGCACGGCAGCTGTCTTCTCGCTCACCGCCGCTTCCAGAGCCGCCAGATCGATCCGCCCCGTCTCCCGGTCGTAGCCCACCACCGTCGCCGGCAGTTCCTGGTGACGGTCATAGGTGTGAATCACCTCGCGATATTCGGGATGCACGCTGGCGGCAATCACCGGCTGCTCCCGCCCGGTGACGCGCATGGCCATGCGCAGCGCCTCGGCAGCCCCGGTCGAGCCGTCGTACATGCTGGCGTTGGCCAGATCCATGCCCGTCAACTCGGCAATCATCGTCTGAAACTCGAAGATAGCCTGGAGCGTTCCCTGCGTAATCTCCGCCTGGTAGGGTGTGTAGCTGGTCAAAAACTCGCCCCGCTGCACCAGCGCGTCAATCACCACCGGCCGGTAGTGGCGATACGCGCCCGCTCCCAAAAAGCTGGTGTAGTCGGTGGCGTTCTTCGCCCCCGCCGCCTTGAAGTAGTCGATAATTTCGCTCTCGGCATAAGCGCGCGGCACATCCAACTCGCGGCGCAAGCGGTGCTCGGCAGGAATCACAGAGAATAGTTCATCAATCGACGCCACGCCGATTTCGGCCAGCATCTTTTCCCGCTCAGCGGGAGACTTCGGTAAATAGCGCATCGGATCCTTTGGTTGGTTGCAGCATTTCGATTCAAGCGAACAGGGAACAGCAATGAGACTCAGCAACGGCCACTCTGCGGCGGAATAAGCCGCGGAGTAGTAATCGGAGGATGATCGGAAAATGTCAGCTCAGACGGCTTTTCTGTTCCCTGTACCCTACTTTTTAGCTTTCTTCCGCGATAAACGCTTCATACGCGGCGGCATCCAGCAGGGTGTTGAACTGTGCCGGGTCGGCCAGCTCCACCTTGATGATCCAGGCCTCGTGCGGCTTCTCGTTGATCTTGTCTGGAGCTGAACCAAGCTCCTCATTCACGGCGGTCACCGTGCCGGTCACCGGCGAATACAGGTCGCTGACCGCCTTCACGCTCTCCACTGAGCCAAAGGTAGCGTTGGCCGTAACCGTGTCGCCCACCTTGGGCGCCTCCACATAGACAATGTCGCCCAGCGAGTTCTGCGCGTAGTCGGTAATGCCAATGGTGCCGATCGCGCCCTCAAGCGCAATCCATTCATGCTCACGGGTGTAGCGGTAGTTTGCAGGGTAGGCCATGGGGTCTCCTTTTTCAGTTCAAACGAATCCCAGTGTACGACGAAAAGTCGCGCAGGGGAGCAGGGCTAGAGGATTGTTTGCCCGTTTAGGCGGGGCAAAAACCAGGATAAGGCTGTAGTGGAACAAAGACCACCAGTTCCAGCATTCCGGCCTTGTTCAGTGGCAAGCTGGCGACTGCCGCGCGAGCATCGGCCTCGCTGGCGGCCTCCCACAGAATCGAAGCCCCAGGAATATCGCCCCGCTTCCAGATCTGGCGGAGCACTCCAGCGGCATAAAGCTCCCTGACGTGGGCGCTCTCCCGGGCAAGCAACTCCGGCGTAAAGGCTTCAGGCGGAAACGTATCGGTACGGCGGCGAGAAACACTGAGAAATTGCATACTGAAATTGTATCGCCAGCGGGGCAGGGAACGGAGAGTAGAGAATAGGGACTAACGAATAGGAACAAAAGCCCCGAATTCTATTCGTTGTCAATCACCTCACCCGGAAATTCTGGCGGCAACTCTTCGCCGCAGTGCCGCCTGATCTCCACCAGCAGCCTCGCCCGGTCCGCCAAAAAGCGTGTATGAACAATCTTCGTCCCGTTTGCGCCGGTAATTGTCACCAAGCGGTCCTTTGGCCCGGACTCGATCTCCACAATCTCGTTCCAGCGAATGCACTTGCGCGGCCTGAACCAGTAGACCTGCTCCAGCCCCTCGCCAGAGACGATGATCGACGCGGGAAATGAGACAAGGAAGACGATTACGTACAATCCGAGCAAAGTGACTGTCAGTAAGTCCCATTGCTTTTCGTGGAAGTTCATCAGCCTGTGCGCAATCGAAAAGACCAGTGAGACGACAAGTAGCAACCATCCCCCAAAGGAGATCCTGTCCGGGGCAAATTCAATCCGGTCGCCGGAGAGGGTTTGCGCTGATCCTCGCTTGCCGTCTCGGCCCCAAAACATCCAAAACAGCAAAATCCAAAAGAAAATTTCGGCAATCCCGTAAACCAGCTTCCAAATCATGGAGAAATGTTACTCCTCAGCGTTTGCGCCGTTTTTCTGTTCCCTGTTCCCTATTCCCTGCTTACTCTGCGACAATTTGAAGCACAGGTTCCTACCTGAGTGCTTCCAGCCTATGTCAAAACATCCTTTTGCCGCCAAGCGGCGGCCTGCTCTCTGTCTCACCATTCTTGCGGCTCTGGCCATCGCCTTGCCCGCCTCCGCTCGCGCCCAGCAGAGGTCGCCTGTGCTGCTCGACGCCATGACCGCCGAGTTGCAGCGCGCTTTTACCTCGCTCGGCAAGCAGGGCGACGCCAAGCAGCTCCCGCCTTACTTCCTCAGTTACGCGGTCAGCGACTCCAGTTTCGTCAGCATTCGCGCCCAGTTTGGAGCCCTTGTCGATAGCTCCGCCAATCATCAGCGCGTCGCCGATATACAGGTGCGCTTCGGCGAGCCCAAGCTCGACAACACCCACGGAACCCATCGCGGCGCGGCCGTCAACAGCGTCCAGTTGCCCCTCGCCGACGACCGTGAGGCGCTCGCTCGCAGCTTGTGGCTGGCTACCAATACGGGCTACGGCACCGCGCTCGACAACTACCTCCGCGTCAAAACCGAGGCCGAGGTCCGCGCCAAGGAAGAAGATTCCTCGCCCGACTTCAGCCACGAAACGCCCCAAGTCGCCCTCGACCCTCCCGCGCCCCCCGTCAAGGTCGATCGCGCCGCTTGGGAGCAGCGCGTCAAGGCTCTTTCCGCCGTCTTTCGCGAATTTCCCGATGTTTACCAAAATTTCGTGATTCTATCGGCGCAGAACGAGACCGATTACTATGCCTCTTCCGAGGGTTCGCGCGTCGTCGCGCCCCACCTCCAGGCGCGCGTCGTCGTCTTTGCCGTCACCCGCGCTGAAGATGGCATGGACCTTTTTCGCGCCCAAACCTTCGAGGCTGAAACCGTCGCAGGCTTGCCCGCCCAGGCTGAGATGGAAGCCACCGTGCGCGAACTGGGCAAGAGTCTGGAAGCCCTGCGCAAAGCCCCCGTCACCGAGCCCTTCAACGGCCCCGCCATTCTCTCTGGTCGCGCTGCCGCCGTCTTCTTCCATGAGGTTCTCGGCCATCGCCTCGAAGGCCAGCGTCAGCGCGGCGACGAGGAGGGCCAAACCTTCACCAAGGAACTCGGCAAAGAGGTCTTGCCCACCTTCCTCTCTGTGGCCGACGACCCCACCCTCGCCACCTACGGCAAAACCTGGCTCAGCGGCCACTACGACTACGACGACGAGGGCCAAAAGGCGCGCCACGTCGGGCTCATCGATGACGGTGTCTTGAAGACCTTCCTCATGTCGCGCCTGCCCATCGCAAGCTTCAGCAACTCCAACGGCCATGGCCGCGCCCAAACCGGCCGCATGCCCACCGGCCGCCAGGGCAACCTCATCGTCACCTCCACCAAAGCCGTCTCCGATGCCGCGCTGCGCCAGCAGTTGATTGATGAAGCCAAAAAGCAGGGCAAGCCCTACGGCTTCTACTTTGAAGACATTTCTTCTGGGTTCGCCGTCACTCAGCGCAGTTCGCCGCAGGCTTTTTCGGTGGTTCCCCTGGTCGTCTGGCGGGTTTACGTCGATGGCCGTCCCGACGAACTGGTCCGCGGAGTCAGCATCGTTGGCACCCCGCTGGCCGCCATGAAGCGCATCCTGGCCACTAGCGACAAAAGCGAAGTCTTCAACGGCGAGTGCGGTGCCGAGTCGGGTTCCATCCCCGTCAGCGCCGTCGCTCCCGCCATGCTCCTCAGCGAAATGGAAACCCAGAAGCAGGCGCAGGGAACCGCCCGTCCACCCATTCTGCCCATTCCCAGCGCAAAGCAGTAGACATCTAACAATAGTCAGTTTTCCGAGGCGTCATGAACTTGATTCGTCCGATTCTACTTTTGGCTGGAGCCGCCTTTCTCGGCTGCGTCCCGTTGGCCGCGCAGGCTCCCACCCGCGCCGATGCCGAAAAAGACCCCGTCCTCAAAGCCATGCTCGCAGAGCTTGATCGCTCCCAGAGTCAGCTTCAATTAAAGGGCTTTGAGAAGCCCTTCTATATCCAATACCGCATCGAAGACGTGGACGACCTCGAGACCAAGGCTGCTTTTGGCGCCAGCCAAGGCGCCAATCACGCTCATCAGCGTATTGCCCGCGTCATCGTCCGGGTCGGCGACTACAAGACCGACAGCTCCGGCGGTCGCGGCGACGGCGCTCTGCAATTGGCCGCGCTCGACAACGACCCCATCGCCATCCGCACAGCCTTGTGGGCAGCTACCGATCAAGCCTACAAAGCCGCCCTGGCCGCCTACGCCCAAAAGCAGGCCGAGCTCAAGCAGGTCGAGACCCCGCCCCAGGCCGACGATTTCAGCCACGAGAAACCCCTCATCTCCCTCGCCCCGCCGCTCTTCCTCAAGCTCGACGAGCCCGCCTGGGAGGACCGCGTCGCCCAAGCCAGCGGCCTTTATCGCGCCACCGCCAATTCCAGCCAGCAAGACATCCAGTACTCTACGGGGGAGTTTCACGCCCGCGTCACCACCACTTGGCTGGCTTCCAGCGAAGGCGTTATCGTGCGCAAGTCCGCCTCCGAATTTCATGAGGCTTTCGGCGTTGGCACTCAGGCCGCCGACGGAATGCGCCTTGATCGCTCCTACTCCTCAACCGGCGTCACTCTTCCTGAACTCGATTCGGCCGATGCCTTCGCCAAGCACGTCGTCTCGCTCATAGCCTCGCTCGCTGACCTCCGTCAAGCGCCCCTGGTCGAGGAGGAGTATCACGGCCCGCTGCTTCTCAGCTCCGACGCCGCCTCCGACACCCTGCGTTCGCTCATAGCCAGCGGCGTCACCGCCACTCGTCCCAAGCTCGGCACCGAGGCTCGCACCAACGGACCCTTCGCTTCCAGCTATCACGCCCGCGTCCTCCCCAATTTTCTCGACGTGGTGGACGATCCCACTCTGAAGAGCTTTGCGGGCAAAAATCTCCTCGGCGCATACGACGTGGATGACGAAGGCGTGCCTTCGCAGGCCGTCAGGCTCATCACCGCTGGCAAGCTCGAAAATTACCTCCTCGGTCGCGAACCGGTCAAGGGTTTCCCCAACTCCAACGGCCACGGCCGCGCCGGCATCACCGCCGCGCCTCGTCCCTCCATCGGCGTCTTCCAAGTCTCGGCGCGCGAGGGGCTTTCGGACGACGAGCTGAACCGCAAGCTGCTTGGTCTGGCCAAGGATCGCAGCCTCAAAAATGTCTATTATGTGGCGACTTTGGGCGGTGAGCTCACCCCGCGCCTGCTCTATCGCGTCGCTGCGGATGGCAAGCGTGAGTTGGTGCGCGGCGCTACTTTTGACGATCTCGACCAGCGCACCCTGCGCTCTGACGTTCTAGCCGCTGGCCAACAGCCCTGGGTGGCCAATTACTTCGGCGACGTGCCCGAAACCGTCATCGCTCCCGCTCTGCTCATCGACGACGTCACCATCCGCCGCGCCAACCGCAAAAACGACAAGCTCCCCTTCTACCCGCCGCCGCAATAGGATTTCTTGGAGCCTCAGTCCAGCCGCGTCAAATAAGCGTCGCCCTCAGCCGGCTGCAAGCTCTGGGCAATCGCCTTGGCCTGTTCGCGGTTGTCGCCCGGCGGCCGAATCCGCACCCAATAGCTATTCTCGCCCGGAAACTCAATCACCTTGGCGTCAGGATACTTGCCCAGAAGCTCATTCTTCAGGTGGAGCGCTTTTCTCTCGCTCTTGAACGCCCCAATCTGCACACACCAGCGCCCCCCCGTCGTGATCGGTTTGGGCGTTTGATAAACGTCGATCTGTACTCGTGCCGACCCCGGCAAGTAAACTCCCGTGGCCTTGGCCGAGGCAATCGTCAGGTCAATAATCCGGTCCGGCACAAAAGGGCCGCGATCGGTAATGCGCATCGCCGCCGATTGACCGGTCTTCAAATTGGTCACCACAATCAGCGAGCCCATCGGCAGCGTGCGCTGTGCGGCAGTGTATGCGTTGTCGTCAAAAACCTGCCCGTTCGCGGCTTTGCGACCCCTGTAGGGAGCCGTATACCAGGTTGCCAAGCCCACCTCGGTCAAAATTGGCTTGTGCGTGGCCACAAAGTCCCGGTCCTCAGCGCTCACTCCACCAGGCGGCACCGGCGTAATCGGAATCCGGCCTGTAGCATTGCTCTGCGACGGCTGCGTGTAGGGCTGTACTGCGCTTATTGCGGGCGGCGGTGGCGGTGGCGGCGTTTTGTGATGATGCCGGCAGCCGCAGATTGCCAGCGCCACCAGCGCCACTCCGGCCCAGCCTGCCCACTTGCGCCCCCTCGCGTTTTCTGCAACATCTCTCAACGCACTTTCACCTTAATCAATTCGACGGCTTCCTCCGTGTGTTTGCTTGTGCTTCTGGAATATTGAGGACAGGGGAGGACTCATGAGCGGTAACCTCCCTGCGCGAAACTCTGGTAATTATCACCTTCTTTAGTCTGCTGTCCGCACTCCCGCACGTCAACTGCCAAGGGGCCAAAGGTGCCGCAAGTGTCAACCAGGGAATGCCGTTCCGCATCTTGCGCCAGCAGGCTCCTTGTTCTCTTTGCGGGTGACCATTTCTTCAAATTCCACGTCATACTTGGTAGCGACATAATACTTATCGACCAGTCAAGGCCAAGCTCAACATCTTGGGGCGAAATAATTCGCTCAGGAATCAACTGCCGTCTAGTTTGCGAGGAGCTATTCTTTTGGGAGGTGATTTAATGTGTGTCGGGTGCCGTTCAAGCCGAAGCGAGTGGCACGGAATGTGCGCATTGGCGCTCCTTCTGCCTGCTCTGCTGTGCGTGGCGATTCCCGCCTGGGCTGGCCAGATACAGACTCCCGCCTCCCCCTTGCCCGATGCCCCCCAGCCGCAGTTGCCCACGACCAATCTGCCCTGCTCGGTCTCCAACTCCCAGCCTGGTGCACCGCCGGTTTGCCAGCGCCATTCCTCCAGATATTGGTTCGACCGCTTCCTCACCGGCCCTTCGGTCAAGCCGCTCACCTCCAACGAAAAAGCTCGCCTTGCCGCGCGCAACGTCCTCGACCCTTTCAACGCCATCACCATCCTCGGTAGTTCGGCTATCGCCATCGGTTCGGATGCCCATTCTGCCTATGGCCCCGGCATGACCGGATTCGGAAAATATGTTGGCGTCAGCTACACCCAAGACATTACCGGCGAGTTCTTTTCCACTTTTCTCATTCCCTCCCTCGTTCACCAGGACCCCCACTATCACCGCATGCCCAACGCTTCCATCAAGCGCCGTATCGGCCACGCTATCGCCCAGGTTGCCTGGACTCAGGGCGACAATGGCCAGGGAATGGTGAACTACGGCGATCTGCTTGGCGCTGCCATTGAGGATGAGGTCAACAACCTCTACGTCCCCGGTCGAAAGACCAATCTTCCCTCCAGTGGCGCGCGCTACGGCATAGGAATCGCCACTGCCCCCATCGACAACTTCGTCAGCGAGTTCCTGCCCGACGTTGCCCGCCACGTTCACGTTCAAATCGTTGTCCTCCAGCGCATTATCAATCAGGTCGCCAAAACCGAGGGTTCCTCTCAGCCATAAGTGATTCCGCATCTCCTCCCACTCCATTCCAATCCCCATTCGCTCCCCATAATCCCCTTTCACTGC
>Ga0302320_10010429_pt1 | contig 19798 bp, 18 predicted proteins | sample Bog_T0_3_FD_202130 | JGI IMG/M metagenome (GOLD analysis project Ga0302320, IMG submission 202130) | Peat permafrost microbial communities from Stordalen Mire near Abisko, Sweden - Bog_T0_3 | ecosystem: Environmental > Terrestrial > Soil > Wetlands > Peat | place: Sweden: Abisko, Stordalen Mire... | reverse complement strand
GGGCTGGCAATATCCCAGATAAACATCGTCGCGCCGCCGTCCTCGACAAAGAGCGTATTTTCATAATCGCGATAGTAGGTGACGGTGGCTTCAAAGGCGACAGTCAGGCCCTTGTCGGCCTCGGCGTCACTCAGGCTGCGGATTGCTTGCAATGTGGTGAGCGCATACGGCTGCGGCGCGCCCCAGGCGATCGAGGCACAAACGAAGATCATCGCAAATGTGGCGATTACTCTTTTCACAGGGAAGAATCCTGTCGAGCTGGCGAGCCGATTTCTGTTCCTGCAAGTCTATATCGGTCATTCTCTCTAATGAATCAATCATGGTCAGATAAGCGGCATTTTCGGCACCAGAGTAATGTGAAAGGGTAATCTGGGAGAGGCTGTGCGGTTTTGCGGATCAACTGTTTCTGGGCGCAATCGACCGGCATAATAGAGCTTTGTCAAAGGTCTGCTCGCGAACAGCAAAATGGAGCGGCAAATTCCGCCAATGCCGCTTGCGCGATGATTTTTCGGATTTATCCCTACGGTCCGAGGTAGATTTCCACGTCGGGCGGCGAGAAGTCCAGCGTATGCGTCTTGGGATCGTAGACCAGATTGAGGGCTTTGCTCTTGCGCTCGTTGACCAGCACCGCCATCAGCAGCACATTGCCGTGCATGGTGGCGGCGACGATCTTGTGGCTCTTGATGGCGCCGTATTCGTTGTCCGGGCTCTCGGAGCTCCAATCCTGCTGGAAGCGGTCAAAGGAGTAGGGGCCGTTCTTCGCGGGGTGTTGCTGCCAGGCGGGATCGTGCAGCCAGATGCCGTAAGCCTTGGGCAGGTCGTTCTTCTCGACGGCGGTCAGAAAGCTGTTGGCGGCGATTCTGCCGCGCAGGTGATTGTTCCAGTTCCAGGGATAATCCACCGGACGGCCGGCAACCAGCCACCAGCCTATGAACAGCACACACAGCAGCCCCGCCGCACTGTAAAGCATCAAGTGCTGACGGCGGTCTTTGGCTTCATCGAACTCTGGAGCGTCGAGCAGGGTCATCGCGAAAGTTCCTTTCAGTGAACAGTGAACAATGGTCAGTGGTCAGCTAGAGCCAAGAACCATTATCGCTCAGTACTCTCTGAATTAGACACCGGAGGCGTATTCACAGTTCCCAGTTGCCGTGAACTGACCACTGTTCTTACTCCCTGCTGTAACACGTGCGGCTCTTCTCTGCCTGGCGTTCCAGGGCCAGCTCGATGAGGCGGGTGATCAGATCCTTGTAAGCGATCCCGGTGGCTTGCCAGAGCTTGGGATACATGCTGATGCTGGTGAAGCCGGGCAGGGTATTGACCTCGTTGAGATAGATGCGCCGCTTGCCGTCGGGCTCCATCAGGAAGTCCACGCGGGCCAGGCCGGACAAATCGCAGGCGCGGAAGGCGGCCACGGCCAGCTCGCGAATCTGCTTGGTCTCGTCCTTGCTCAGTTTGGCTGGAATCACGGCGACGGAACCATCGGAGAGATACTTTGCTTCGTAGTCGTAAAACTCCTTGCCGGGAATGATCTCGCCGACGACGCTGGATTGGGGGTCGTCGTTGCCGAGGACGCCGACCTCGAGTTCGCGGGCCTTCGATTTTTTGCCGCCGACGCCCTCTTCGACAACCAGCTTGCGGTCGTAGCGGGCGGCCAGATCGAGCGCGGGGCCCAGTTCCTTGCGGTCGTGAACTTTGCTGATGCCTACCGAGGAGCCCAGGTTGGCAGGCTTCACAAAGACCGGATAGCGGAGTGCCGCTTCCACCTGGGCGATGGACTTGCGGGGCGCGCGCTCCCACTCGGCGCGGAGCAGCGTGACATGCTTGACGAGAGGGAGTTTGGCTTGGGCAAAGAGGCGCTTCATCACGTCCTTGTCCATGCCCGCCGAGGAGCCGAGAACGCCCGAGCCGACGTACGGAATACCGGCCAGCTCGAAGAGCCCCTGAATAGTTCCGTCCTCGCCGAAGGTTCCATGCAACACGGGAAAGACGACGTCAAGACCTTGCAGCGCTACGCCGCTCTCGACGCTATCGACGGCTATATCGGACGCGGTGCCTTCCAGCAATCCCTGCGCCGCGTCGGCCGTCAGCCAGTGACCGGCCTTGTCAATGCCAATCGGCGCCACATTGAATTTGCGGCGATCGATTGCCTTCAAAATGGAGGCAGCCGAGAGCAAAGAGACTTCATGCTCACCGCTGCGCCCGCCAAAGATGATTCCTACACGGAGTTTTTTTGTCATATCCTTATTGAGTAACCAATCCTTGAACGCGAAATATCGCCTTGATGCAAAGTGGATTCACGACGGCGATTTGAATATGGGTCTTTTCAAGAAATGCCGAACCGGAGTAGATTGGATTTCCCTCCTGAAAGATTCCACGCACCGCATCGATTGCTGGAGAACCAGAATCTTCGATGATCTCATGCAGACGTCGAATGACCGCGCAATCCAGGTATCGCATCCAGGATGCAGGCCCGTTTTCGGGGGACTGAACGCCGTTTGCATGGATGGTTGCCATCAGACTTTCATGTGCGGCCACTAAGTCTTCCAGTGAGTCTTTGGTGGTCAAGTCCAGGCACAGACCCAGGTCGATAACAGCTCCAATTACAAATGGTTTCTGAATACCGATTTTGCGGTTACGCTTCTCCGCTGCAAATTCGAGTGCGCGCAGCGGATTGGCCTCCCAGAAGTACATTCCGGGGCCTAGCCAGTCGTACGCATTCTCGCTTTTATGGAGAAAGTCCTCTCCCGCAAGCAGCCTCTCGCCAATCGAGCGGTCACAACCGTGATAGCCGAGAACAAAGCTGGTGGAAAGACGATGCACGCGATTATCTGTAGTTCTTGGACAATTTACCCGATTTGGTCAAAATGCCTTCCTTCACCAGTACGGCGCGGGATGCTTCCGGGGTCGCGGTAACCCGCTCCGTAAAAGCCTTTGCCGCCCTGCGAAAGTCACGTGAGAAGGTCGGGCTGCGTGGATCGAGCAGCGTACTGGGGCCAGTATCGTTTTCATTCATGGTTGCAACAGCGAGCTTTGGCATTAGGCTCCCCCTTCAGCGGCGTGAACTCCAGTGTAGTTCAATTCCCAGACAAGCCTCAAGGCGCGATGCGCAATCCTCCATGCTGCTGCTCACAGAATCTTCTTTCCGAATGCCGAGCAGGCCAGCTCGACCGCGAGGTCAGCCGTCCGGTTGTGCTCGTCGATCACAGGATTGACTTCGACGATCTCGAAGCTGAGCAGGCGGCCGTGGTCGGCGAGGATCTCCATGGCCAGGTGCGCCTCGCGGTAGGTTGCGCCGCCGCGCACGGGCGTTCCCACGCCGGGCGCATCCTCGGGGTCGATCCAATCCATATCGAGCGAGACATGGTAGCCGGCCGTGCCTCGCCCGGCTGCGCGCAGAGCCTCTTCCATCACCGTTCTCATGCCGCGCTCATCGATGTCGCGCATGGTGTAGACCTCGGCAACACCGGCGCGGCGAAGGTTGTCGCGTTCGCCTGCGTCGATGTCGCGCAGGCCGATGAGCACCGTGTTTTCAGCCGCGATCTTGGGAGCGTAGTCGTAGATATTGGCGAGCAACTCGGGCTCCAGGCCCAGCAGCGCGGCCAGCGGCATGCCGTGCACATTGCCGGAGGGCGAACTCTCAGGCGTGTTGATGTCGGAGTGGGCGTCAAGCCAGATGACGCCGATCTTTTGATTCTGGCGGCGATAGAATTCGGCGACGCCAGAGACCGAGCCTGCCGCCAGCGAGTGGTCTCCGCCCAGCAACAACGGCGTCATTCCCTCTTCCAGAGTCTCAACGACGGCTTCGGCGGTGCGGGCGCAGGTCTCGGCAATCTGCTGAAGATAGTGGGCGTTTTCACTGCCAGGGGCTTGGGTTTCGGCAATCTCGACGCGGATGTTGCCGCCGTCTGTGACCTGGTGGCCGAGGGCCTCCAGACGAGCCTCCAGGCCGGCGACGCGCATGGCCGAGGGGCCCATATCTACGCCGCGGCGACTTGCGCCCAGATCGAGCGGAACGCCGAGGATGCGGATGCGGCGGGTGGGCTGGCCTTGAGAGCCCCGGCGGGGAAAGGTGAGGACGGAAACTCCGGCGGGGTTGGTCATGCGAATCTCCTTGCAGCGGTTGAAAGCCTGCCGCGGATGAGCCCGTGATCCCCTTGAATTTTACGCCTCCGGCTCCAGTGCCTTCAACTCGGTGAGGGTCTTCTCAAGGCTGGCGGCGTCTTCCACATTCAGGGATTTCTGCGCAGGGTCAATCTGCTTGAGCAGGCCGCAGAGCACCATGCCGGGCGCCATTTCGATGTAGGCCTGGGCCTCTGCCGCGATCAGCGCCTTCATGCAATCCACCCAGCGCACCGTGCCGGTGACCTGGCGGGTGAGGGCGTCACGGACCTCGTCGGCGGTGAGCACCAGGCCGCCTGTGACGTTGGCGGCGACGGGGATTTTGGGGTCTGAGAGCGTGAGTTCGCCCAGTACGCGGGCCACTTCTTCCTGGGCTGGCTGCATCAGCGCGCAGTGGAAGGGCGCGCTGACCGGGAGCATGACGGCTCGGCGTGCGCCACGGGTCTTGGCCAAGGCGGAGGCCTGCTCAACCGCTGCCAGTGAGCCGGAAATCACAGTTTGAGTAGGCGAGTTGAAGTTGGCGGCAGAGACGGTGAGGCCGGTCTCGGCGGCGACCTCGTTGCAGACCTCGGCCACCTGCGTCGCGTCCATATTGAGAACGGCGGCCATGCCTCCCTGGCCCGCGGGAACGGCGAGCTGCATCGCCTTGCCGCGCGCCTTGACGGAGCGGACAGCGTCGGCAAAAGAAATCGTCCCGGCGGCGACGTGGGCCGACCACTCGCCCAGGGAGTGACCGGCGGCTAGCGACGGCTCAATGCCATGCAGCGCCAGCACACGCAGAATGGCGATGCTGACGGTGAGAATGGCCGGCTGGGTGTTCTCGGTCATCTTGAGTTCTTCGGCCGGCCCCTCGAAGATCAGCTTGGAGATGGGGAAGCCGACGGCTTCGTCGGCCTCGGCGAAGGTGTCGCGGGCAACGGGAAATCGTAGACTGAGTTCGCGTCCCATGCCAACGGACTGCGAACCCTGCCCCGGAAAGAGAAAGGCGAGCTTGATAGACATTTCAAAAATGATTGTAACGGATGAGGGCCGAGCAATAACCTCAGAGTCCGGTGTGCCGAAAAATCAGCTATGCCAACCGGCGATACACCAATGCGGCGGATTTAGGGTTTGGCGGGCAGCGGGATTGGGAGACAATTGCCGGAATGGGAAAAGGCCGGCTCTGTCAGGCAGCGACTGATTGACGTTTTGCCTTGGGCTTGGTTACCTTTGCCGGCTTGGCCTCGGTGACGGAGAGCCGCAAGCCCACCGCTTTGAGAACGGCAATCAGCGTCTTGAGGGTCGGATTGCCCTTGGGCGAGAGCGCGCGATAAAGCGACTCCCGGTTGATGCCCGCCTGCGCCGCCACCGCGCCAAGACCGCCGTATGCCTCGGCGACGGCGCGCAGCATGATCAGTCCGCCAGCGCGCTCTTCGGGGTTGTCGAGAGCTTCCATGGCCGCCTGCAAGTATCCAATGGCAAAATTTCTATCCTCACGCAACTCTTCCACTTCGCGCTCGTGGTGCGATACAACTCCAATAAGTTTGCTCATGGCTGCCTCCGTTTCCACTCATCCCGAAGCAAATGTAGCATAAAAGCTACATTCCGTCTCTGCTGAATCGAATCAAGGATGGGTTGTTTGGGAGGACTTTGGAGAGGTTTACGAGGCTTTGGCGCGGGGGAAGGTATCTTCGTCGGGAACACGTTCGCTGGGAGGTATCGGAACGCCATCCTTCTGAATCATCACCGGATTCGGCCATCCAGACCAGATGGTTGCCTTATCGAAAAAGGCATCCACGGCCGCATCGTCGTTAGGATCGTAGGGGCCGTCGTCGGGATCGTTCGGGTCGTAGGGGATCGGAGCATCTTCGGCAATCTGCTTCTTGACCCATTCCCAATCCGTCCGGCTCGGCTTTGTGCCGGGGAGATTACCTTTGAACTCCATAGATTCTCCTTTCCCTTCGCGACGCTGGCCGGAACGAAATCACCCTCACGTTCTGACCTCGCTGGACGTATACCAAGGATAAGACATTTCCGCCTACTTCTACCAGCGCAATGTCCTGAAGCCGTCGTTCCAAGCCAGAAAAGTACGGATTTGCTTAATGAAAGGTATTTCTGTTATTGTCGTCACGCAAAGAAATAGGAGGCTTTCGATGTCGGATATGGGTTGGCATGAGGCAATTGTGGCTGTTCTTGGTAAAAGTAATGAGCCAATGCATTATACAGATATAGCCGATGCAATTATAAGCCAAGGTCTTCGAACCTCGGTAGGAGCAACTCCTGCTAACACTGTAGCTTGTTATATTTCATACGCGAAAAAACAGCTTGGAAAAGAATCTCCATTTGATAAAACGGCGCCCGGCTATTATTGTCTTCGAAGTGTCGAGCAAATGGCACCTGTATCAACTAGCAACACTCCTTCAGAATATGCAGCATCTATGAATGCTCCTGACGAAGATGCTGCGACAATCATAGTCGAGGAAAATAAGAATATAACAGGTCTGATTAACGCATTGGGTATGTATTGGTCCAGGGACAAAATCAATTGGTGCAGCGGGACGCCTAAACTCTTAGGTAAACAAACTGCAGGAAGCCAACCAGTAGACTTTTCCGACCAGCACGGTGTTTATCTCCTCTATGATCGTAGCGAAGTCATCTACGTTGGACGGACAACAGATCAGGGAATCGGCATCCGTCTCAAGCAACATACTTTTGACAGACTTAATGGTAGGTGGGATCGATTCTCATGGTTTGGCGTATATCCCGTTTCAGAGAGTGGGGATCTGAAAAAGGACGAACAGCAATATGATAGGCAATTGCTGATCGCAACCATGGAGGCATTACTAATCGAGAGTGTAGAACCATCGCAAAATCGCAGACGTGGAGATGAATTTAGGGCGGTTGAGTTTCTTCAGACCGAAGATCCTGAGATTGAACTGAATAGGATGAGAGCTTTAATTGGTCAGATGCAAACTAAACTCGGTATTTAACCTTCAATCGATTGGATTGGCGGTTAGATGCTGGAGTTAGCTCAAAAACATCGTCCGATACAGCGTATCCCGCTGCACCGGCTTGAATCCCGCGTCGCGAATAATTCTGCGCAACTCTTCTTCGGTCGTGCAGTTACTCGTGCCGGCTGCCCTGACTACATTCTCTTCTAACATCACCGAGCCGACGTCATTACCGCCGAAGTGCAGGCCCAGCTCCAGCACCTTTAATCCCTGAGTCACCCAGCTTGCCTGCACATTCTCGATGTTATCGAGATAGAGGCGCGAGATAGCCAGCACCTTAAGATATTCGACTGAAGTTGCTTCCTCCCAGCCGCGGCCGCCGAGGGCGGTGTTGCCGGGCTGGAAGCTCCACGGGATGAAGGCTGTGAAGCCGCCAGTCTCTTCCTGGAGGCGGCGGACGACTTCAAAGTGGTTGATACGCTGGTCGAAGGTTTCGCCGACGCCGAACATCATGGTGGCCGTGGTGCGCATTCCCAACTGGTGCGCGGTGCGATGGACGCTGAGCCAATCCTCGGTGTTGCATTTGATGCGGGCGATGCGGCGGCGGACATCGTCGTCGAGAATCTCCGCGCCTCCGCCGGGGATGGAATCGAGACCTGCTGCCCGCAGCCGGATGATGGTTTCGCGCACGGAAAGGTCAGAGTACCTGGCGATGGCGAGGACTTCAGAGGCGGTGAGGCAATGCAGCCAGATTTGCGGAAAGCGCTGCTTGATGCCGCTGAAGAGGCGCTCGAACCATTCGATCTTGAGATCGGGATGGATGCCGCCCTGCATCAGCACTCCAGTCCCGCCCATCTCCAGAGTCTCGGCGATCTTCTCGCAGATGACGTCGAAGTCGAGTATGTAGCCTTCTTCAGAACGGGGGCCGGTAAGTGGGCGGTAGAAGGCGCAGAAGGTGCAGTATTCGGTGCAGAAGTTGGTGTAGTTGATGTTGCGATCGATGATATAGGTGACGACGCGCTCGGGGTGGAGGCGGCGGCGCACGGCGTCGGCCTCGAAGCCCAGGCCGATCAGGTCGGGGGAGTGGAAGTAGTCGAGCGCCTGCTGGCGGGTCAGCGTCATAGCTTTGATTCTACCAATGGACGGGGGCGGCGGCCCGATTCTTTGACGGGGTGGGCCTGAAGAGGTTGCAGAATTCCAATCCAAGCGAACGAATACTGTCTGAAATCGAGACACACGTAACATTACGGGTTCCCTTTGCGGGGGTTGCGGAAAAAGAGTTGCGCTTGCGGGCTATAGTGAAGGTTGGCGACTCTCACGACCTTGCTCAGGCGTGACTAATCCTAGCAACACGACAACCCGGCCTCTGATTTGGGAGGATGAACCGCCCGCGGAGCCACGCGTCCGGCGTTCGAGGAAGGTTGTGCCCCCGAAAGGGCGCACACAGCCAGTTGAGCCGCCTGATTTACGCGACGAGTTGGGCTTTGACGACGGCGGCGACGCGGTGCGTCTGGACGAAGCGCGCACACGCCAAGACCGGCAAAATGACCGGCAAGAGGAGGAGCGCTCAGATGGGCCGCGTTTCAGCGGGCCTCGGCTTGGGAAGCGGCGCAATCTCTGGTGGCGTCCGGCGAGTTCGCTGGGACGCACGGCTCTGCTGCTGGCTGCGCTGATTCTTGTTGGCGGGCTGAGCGCCTCAGCCTATCTGCTGAAGAATTTTATCGACCGCGACAACCGCTATCGCATTGCGGGGACAGGAAACATCGAGGCTAGCGGGCTGACCGAGGTGAGCCGCGCCGAGATGCTGCCGGTCTTTGGCGAGGACATTGGGCGGAACATTTTCTTTGTCCCGCTCAGCGAGCGGCGCAAGCAACTGGAAGAGATTCCGTGGATTGAGCGGGCGACGGTGATGCGCCTGCTGCCGGACCAGATTCGCGTCTCGGTGGTGGAGCGGCATCCGGTGGCTTTTGTGCGTCAGGGGCAACAAATTGGATTAGTCGACGCGGACGGGGTTCTGCTGACGATGCCGGCTTCGATGATGGCGCAGCGGCATTACTCGTTTCCGGTGGTGACGGGAATCAATGCGCAGGATCAGCCTGCATCGCGCAAGGGTCGGATGGCGGTTTATCAGCGGCTGCTGGCGGAGTTGGACGCGAATGGGCAGCGCATCTCCGAACAGATTTCCGAGATCGATCTAACGAACCCGGCTGATGCGCGTGTGTTGCTGCCGGAGCAGGGGACTGACATTCTGGCGCACTTTGGCGAGGACCATTTTCTGGAGCGCTACCAGCGTTACAAGGCGCATATTGCAGAGTGGCGGGGGCAGTATCCGAAGCTGGCGGCGGTGGATCTGCGCTATGAACAGCAGGTAGTGCTGGAGATGGCGGCTGGGTCCGATGTGGCGCAGGCGGCGGCCGAGGAGCAGGGGGAGGCGAATTCGGTGGACTCGAATCCGGCGGCTGGGAACGGGCAGGCTGCGGCTGGGACTAAAGTCCCTGTCGATTCAGCGGGGACAACACGGGAGTTGAAACCCTCGCCGCCCTCCGTCACGGATTCCTCTAAGGCCACGAAATCGAGAGCTGATTCTTCCGGCATTGGAGCGAAGGCTAAAGGGAAGGCGCAAGCTCTCGCGCCCGCGGTAAAGGCAAAGCCCGCGAAGGGTGGCGCTGGGGCAACAGCGGCGCAGAAGAAAGTTGTGGCACAAAAGAAGGCGGCTGCTCAGAAAAAAGCTGCGGCACAGATCAAGGCGGCATCGCAGACAAAGGCCAAAGTTCAGAAGATCTCTGCGGAGAAGGTTCGCGAGACGCAGGCGGCGAAGAAGCGCGCGGAAGCAAGACGAGCCGCGCTGAATGCAGTTCAACACAGGGATGCACCAACCAACTCTCCGGCCGTTTCCGCCGGGTTAGGTCAGTGAATGCGATGAGCCAGAATTCTGACAATCTGATTGTGGTGCTGGACATCGGCAGCAGTTGTACGCGGGTGCTGGCGGCGGAGATTTACGATGGCGCGCTGCGCTATTGCGGGCACGGCATGGTGGAATCGGCGGGAATGCGCAAGGGGCTGATTGCCGATTTGAACCCCGCGGCGCGGGCCGTGAAAGCAGCCTGCGAACAGGCCGAGTACGTGGCGCGGATCAACATCGACGAGTGCGTGGTGGGGGTGGGCGGTCCGCATGTGCGGGGGGTAAACAGCAGCGGAGGCATAGAGTTGGGCGGGCGGATGCGGGAGATCGACCGGGAGAGTGTGCGGGCAGCGGTGGAGCGGGCGCGCGCGGTGGAACGGCCGGCAGACCGCGAGGTTCTGCATCTACTGCCGCGCCAGTTCATTCTGGACGACCAGCCGGGGATCTTCGATCCAGTGGGCATGGTGGGCAAAAAGCTGGAGGTTGATTTGCACATCGCCACCTGCTCAGGCAGCGCGTTGCAGAGCACGGTGACCTGCGCCAACCGGGCCGGCTTTGAAGTGACCGAGGCGGTGCTGGAGTCGATTGCCTCGGCCGAGGCCACGCTGTCAGCCGACGAGCGCGAGCTAGGCGTATGCTTGGTGGATATTGGCTGCCACTCGACCGACCTGGTGGTCTTTCACGAGGGCGCGGTGGTGCATACCGCTTCTGTGCCGATTGGCGGGCAGCATTTTACCAACGATCTGGCAATCGGCCTGGAGATGCCGGTGGCGATGGCCGAGCAACTGAAGCGGCAATATGGAAACGCCGTGGTGACGGATGTGCGGCAGGACGCGGAGATCGAGATTGCCAACCCGCATCCGCAGATGCTGCGGCTGCGGCGAATGGCGGAGATTCTGGAGCCGCGCGCCTGTGAGCTGCTTTATTACGTGAAGGAGAGCCTGCGCGAGGGTCACGTGCTGGAGTCGCTGGGCGCGGGCTGTGTGCTTACTGGCGGTGGTGCTATGCTGCCGGGAATGCTCTACAACGCCGAGAGCCAGTTGCTGGTTCATGCGCGAACGGGAATGCCGGTGCGGCTTTCGCGGATGCCTGGCGAGCTGGTTCATCCCAGCTTTTCAGCGGCTATCGGCATGCTGCTTTACGCTCACCGAACCAAAGTCAACCGCGTGGCGGAAAGCAATACGCTGCGCTCGAAGCTGCGCGCGCTGTTTGCGGCCAGCTATTAACCGACATAATCACAGGAGGCGGTGCCCAAATGGAAGAGTCGAAGAATGAAGCCGGCGGAATGCGCATACAGTATCACGAAGAGGCCGTGCGCGGAGCCCGCATCAAGGTGATCGGCGTGGGCGGCGGCGGCGGCAACGCCGTCAATCGCATGATCCAGGCGCACATGGAGGGCGTGGAATTTATCGCCGCCAACACCGACGTGCAGGCGCTGAAGGTCTCTCAGGCACCGGTGAAACTACAGCTTGGTGTCAGGCTCACCTCCGGCCTGGGCGCTGGCGCTAACCCCGACGTGGGGCGGCGCGCGGCTCTGGAAGATTCGGAAAAGATCATTGAGGCGTTGGAAGGCGCGGACATGGTTTTTATCACAGCCGGCCTGGGCGGTGGCACGGGCACGGGTGCCGCGCCGGTGATTGCATCGCTGGCCAGCGAGTTGGGAATTCTTACGGTCGCCGTGGTGACTTGCCCGTTTGGCTTTGAAGGCAAGCGGCGGCAGCGCCAGGCGGAGCGCGGATTGAATGAGCTGCTGGAAAATGTGGACACGATGATCGTGATTCCCAACGAAAAGCTGCTGGCCGTGGCCAAGGACGCGGGCTTCTTTGAGAGCTTCCGCATTGCAGACGACGTGCTGCGCCAGGGTGTGCAGGGCATCAGCGACATCATCACCATCCCCGGCATTATCAACCGCGACTTTGCCGACGTGAAGACGACGATGGCCGGCATGGGCCACGCGGTGATGGGCACGGCGGTGCGCTCGGGTGAGAATCGCGCGATCGAGGCGGCGCAGGCGGCGATGGCTTCTCCGCTGCTGGAGGCGGGCGCGATCGATGGCGCGCGCGGGATTCTGATCAATATCACTGGATCGAGTACGCTGAAGCTCTCCGAGGTCAATGCAGCTTCGTCGCTGATTCAATCGGCGGCGCATGAGGACGCGAACATCATTTTTGGCGCGGTGCTGGACGAGCAGATGGGCGAAGAGGTCAAGATTACCGTCATCGCCACGGGCTTTCGCGGGCAGATGCCGGAGCGGCGTCAGCGCATGTTGAATCCCGAGGAGGAGCCGGCCGGTTCGCTCTCGGCGGCGACTGCGCCGATTCCCACGGTTCCGCTGATTCCGATTCCGGTGACGGCTGAGGAAGACTGGCCGCACTCGACGGCTCACGCGGACCAGGCCGCGCCCGCCGCGCCCGCCGCGCCGCCACGATTCTTCTCGCAAGAAGAAGACGAGAAGGTGGAAGTGGCCGTCGCGGAAGATGAGCCGGAGGAGCCGAATTTCTTTTCGGCTTCATCGCCGCTGAGGCCGGTTGAAAGAGCCGAGAGGGCCGAGCCGGTCGATGCGATCGATATGGTCGAGGAGCATGAGGTGCAGGAAGCGACCGTTGAGCAGCCTGTTGCCTATGATGCTCCGGCCGCATACGAGGCCGAGGAGTTGGTGGCAGCGCCGGCGCGGCCCAAGTTTGCCGAGTTGAGCGAAGAGCCTGCCTATACGCCGCTGCCCAGGGATTATGCGAAGGAGTTTGCCAGCGCACGCGGCCCCGCGCCGGTGGACGACACACACGCCTATCCCGCGGCCACGCTCTTCCGCGAGAGCGATGACGAGGCTGGGCACGATCTGGAGAAGCCGGCTTTTCTGCGGAGGCTGGGATTCAAGTCCTGATAAGAGACAAGCGTGGACCGGGAGGTCCACGCCACAGCCGACCGGGAGGTCGGCGCTACACGGTCGGCTGGGAGGCCGGCGGCTACGGCTTCTTGGTTTCAGACGCTCGGATTTTGCGCGTCAGTGCTTCATGTCCGTGACTTTTTTTGCGACATATTTGTCCAGCATTGCGGGAATCTCGGTGTTCATGCGCGCCACCAAACGGTCCTCGGCGATCTTGGCCTGGGCGTCCATGCCTTGGACCAGGCGGTCCTGCGCGGCATTCACCTTCTGGTCCATCGCGTCCATGCGCTTCTCAAAGACGTTGAGCCGCGCATCGAGCGAGGGCGTCAGTTGGCCCATCGCGGTAGCTGCCTGCACACGCAACGCCTGCAACTCCTTGTGTGTGTCGGCCAGTTCTCGGCCTTGCAGAAAGATCATTCCCAAGAGGAGCAAAAGAACCACGAGATTTCCGGCAAGAATCAACTGCATCGATTTCAGTTTGCCTGCAAGGGTACGCATCTCATCACTTTCTGCCGCATAAGCCGCGGTGGTTGCGGGCGGGGGCTCCGGGCTTCGCGGCTGGCCGTAGCTGGCTTGCGTTCCGGTATCCGGACGGCGTACCGGCACGGGCTGCGTGTATGCGCTGGCCGAGGTTCCGCTAACAGAACTGGCACTGGCCGAGCCGCCGAAGGCTACCTGGGTGGGGTAATTCTGCCGGGCAGAACCGCCAGCGGCCGAGGCTGAAGAGGGTGCGGGGGAATAAGTTGTGGCCGCCGGGCTTGAGATGACGCGCGTCGGCTCATGCATCATTCGCGTCTGCTCATGCGCCGCGGCTTGCGGCTCGAAGATCATGCGCGTTGGCTCATATTCCGTCGAGGCCTCGCGCTCCAGTACGCGAACCCGCAACTCTGGACCTCCGGCGCCCAGGCGCAGCACATCGCCGGAACGAAGTGTGGCGCCACTGTCGGCCGGATGTCCGTTCAGGTAAGTTTCTCCGGCCGTACGCGCCTTGACCAGCCGAATCGCGCCATTGGCCACTTCGAGCGCAAGATGCTCGCCCGCTACGGCGGGATATCTTCCCGCTGCAAGACTGACTTCACATTTCGGGTCCGTGCCAATCCTGATGCGGGATTGATTCAAAACCCATTTGCTTGACTCGCCGATTACAACGATCTCAATGTCCATGACCCAACCCAAGGCTAGCAGTCGCTGAGGCGGCAGCATGAAGGGCAGCGCGAAATCCCTATTTGCAAGCCACGCCAGACCGGCGCTGCTGCCGCCATGGACGCGGCACGAGGCCGCGCAATCCATGCAAGCTAGAGTAACACTGCCCATACGGGTTGTGGGTAGTCTTCTTTTTGGGCTGCATGGGGCAGGCGATTCCAGTGCCGTAAATTCGTCCGCTGATTCCCGATTTTGGACCAATCCGCTGCCGGGGAATATACGCCTAAAGACGTATTGACTGGATTTGGCCGACTCATGCAGAATCATCTCGCACATTTTCACGGGCTCAGGGATGAGCCGGATATCTTCGAGTTCGCGCGCCTGCCGGGCCCGCAAGGTGCGAGTGCTCTTCCACGGGTACTCGCTGAACGGAGATTCAGAACCCATCGATTCCTGAAAGGACCGATCCGCATGAAAACCTTCAATTGCTTGTGTTCTTCCTCGTTTTCCCGTATGCTCGCCGGCATCAGCAATAGGATGCTGCTTCTAACCGTCACCGCAGTACTTCTCTGCGCGACATCCGCACTAGCGCAAACCCCTAACAAGGTCTATTTTTCCGACGACTTCGAGAACGGCGTTTCAAAATGGGTAGCGAGTTCTGGTACCTGGGGTCTGATCACTACCGACTTCCGGAGCGGCGCGAATTCGATATCCGCGAGCCCCGGCCAGAATTATGCGGCCAATGCCAATTCCATACTCGCGATTCCTGCGACGAAGGCCATCGACCTCACTAGCGCGACGAACCCCTATCTGTCGTTTTGGCACAAGTATTCAATCGCATCAGCATGCCTTGGCGGTCCTTTTTACTGTACTTGGAACTACGATTATGGTTACGTTGAGGTCTCGACCAATTATGGAGTAGCATGGACCCAAATAGCTTCTTTTACGGGAGAAATTACCAGTTGGACCCCGCAAGAGCTGGATCTGACCCCATACATTGGAAAAAAGATACTGGTTCGATTCCGTCTGTGGGATGGCGGTTTCGGGAGCGAAAGCTGGGGCTGGTTCCTTGATGATATCGAGGTCAGAGAGAAGGGGCCGCTGACGGTTGGCGTGACCGTTTCCGTCACGGGTGCCGGAACTGTTACCGGCAATGGAATCAGTTGCCCAAGCACTTGCGCGGAGATCTTTCCATCGAATTGGAATCTCAGCGGGCGAGATTGGGCTTTGATCGATACCGACTACGAAGCTCCGCCCGCCTCCATCTCCGCAAGCCCGAATGGGAATTATCCGTTGTATGCGAACTCAACACTTGAGTTAGCCGATGCTGTGGATATCTCTACGGCGACAGCCCCGGCCTTGTCGTATTGGGATAAGTATTCAATCCCATCATCCTGCCTTGGCGGCCCTCTTTACTGTACGACATACTACGATTATGGTTACGTTGAAGTATCCCAGGATTACGGGGTGACCTGGACCCAGTTGACGAAGACAAAAGGGCTCGTGTCCGGATGGACCCCGGAAACGGTGGACTTAACCCCTTACATCACCGAAGGACCGATATTAGTTCGCTTCCGTTTACGGGATGGTGGTTATGGAAACTTAGGCTGGGGGTGGGAGGTCGACGATGTCGAGATCTCCGATTTACCCACCGACACGGTATATTTCTCCGATGACTTCAGCAGTCCCACAAGCGTGCCTGACTTCAGCGATATAACCCTGACAGCGACTCCGAGTGCGGGTTATGCCTTGCCCACCTGGACCGGATGTAACAGTACGGATGAAAATCAGTGCACATTCAACCGGTATATTGACAGGGCTGTGAATGCCACCTTCGCTACCGCTCCGGCGCCGACAATCAGCTTTACCGTACCGAACCAAACTTACGGCGCCGCGCCGTTCACGGTTGAAGCAACGTCGAACTCGGCAGGCGCCATTACTTACTCGGTTGTCAGCGGGCCAGCGACAGTTGTTAACGGACCGGAGACAAATGTGGATGCGATGGTGACGCTGACTGGCTTGGGCACAGTGGTGCTTCAGGCATCGCAAGCCGCCAGCAGCAACTATGCGGCCGGAACTGAGCAAGCTACCTTCACGGTGAACCCTGATCCCCAGACCATCACCTTCCCAGCCATTGCGACTCAATACGCCTTGACGCAACTGACTCTCCCGGCCACAGCCAGTTCCGGTCTTGCGGTCAGCTATGCTTCCACTACGCAGGCGATCTGCACTGTTTCAGGTGTGACGGCCTCGCTGCTGCTTCCCGGTACATGCACCATTCAGGCCACGCAGGCCGGCAATGCAGCCTATGCGGCGGCAGCGATGGTTCAGCAGAGCTTCAGCGTCGCCAGGGCCACGCAGTCCATCACCTTCACGCCTGTTACCGGCACACAGTACGCGCTGACCAGCCTGTCGATTTCTGCCACTGCTACCAGTGGCCTTGCGGTCAGTTTTGCTTCCGCCACATCCAGTGTCTGCACAGTCTCTGGATCGACCGTCTCGCTGCTGATACCGGGCGTTTGCGTGATTCATGCCACACAAGGCGGCAGCGCTTTGTACTTCAGCGCTGCAATGGTCTCGCTGGACATCGTCGCGGCCAAAGTGCAACAGACCATCACCTTCCCAGCCATCACAGCGACGCAATACGCGCTAGGTAAAGTAACGCTCTCGGCAACGGCCAGCAGCGGACTTGATGTTACCTTTGCTTCGGCCTCGCCCGCCGTCTGTACCATCTCTGGAACGACGGCTTCTCTCTTGCAGCAGGGCACTTGCATTGTGCAGGCGACGCAGGCCGGCAGCAGTCTTTATGCGGTGGCGCCAATGGTGCAGCAGAACATTGTCGTGCATCTGGCGCCGCAGACAATAACCTTCCCGGCGCCGGCGGCCGAGCAATTTGCGCTGACTCAGTTACAACTGACTGCTACGGCTACAAGCGGGCTGGCAATTACTTACTCGTCGATTACTCCGGCGGTTTGTACGGTAAGCGGCTCGATAGCTTCGTTGCTGCAGCAGGGCATCTGCTACTTGCATGCGACGCAGACCGGCAGCAATGTTTACTCGGTTGCGCAGTTGGTGGTGCAGAGTGTCATTGTGCATCTGGCCCCGCAAACTATAACCTTTCCGGCAATTACCGCGACAGAATATGTGTTATCGCAGCTAACTCTCTCGGCGACGGCCAGCTCGGGACTTACAGTGAGCTTCGCATCGGCAACTCCGGCGGTCTGCGCGGTGAGTGGAACAACAGCTAGCTTGCTTACTACTGGCGACTGCGTGATTCATGCGACACAGGCGGGCAATAAGCTGGTCTACGCGGTTGCGCAGTTGGTTTCGCAGAGCTTTATTGTGCATGCAAATCCGCAGACGATAACTTTCCCGGCAATTACCGCAACACTTACTGCCGCATCGACGCTGCCTCTAAGTGCGGCGGCTAGCTCGGGACTTACAGTTAGTTTTGCTTCGACTACGCCTACGGTCTGCACGGTGAGCGGAACGACGGCTTCGCTGCTGACTTCCGGAATTTGCATTGTGCAAGCGAAGCAGGCGGGCAACGCGAGTTACGCGGCAGCGGCGCCGGTGCAGCAGAATCTGGTAGTACACATGGCTGCGCAGACGATAACTTTTCCGGCAATTGCGGCGCAGGTTGTCGGAGCCAATGTAACTTTGGGCGCAACGGCTAGCTCGGGACTGGCAGTGACTTACACCTCGGTGACAACGCCGGTCTGCACGGTGAGCGGCTCGACGGCGACAATGGTATCGGCTGGGGCGTGCGTGATACACGCCACGCAGGCCGGCAATGCGACATATGCCGCCGCGCCGCTGCTTTCCAAGCTGATTGTTGTTACCGCCAAGTAAGCCACCTGCGCCACCTGCGATGGGGCAGACGCTCACTATTGGCTCGCAGACAAGTTGTGGTCTCCCAGGTTCCAAGCGCGGAACCTGGGACACCCGGCCAGCCAAATTCGGTACAGGCAAACGCTCGCTATCCGCTGCCGCTATCTGCCGATTCCGTCTAAAAGAATAACTGCCACCAACGCCTTGATTTGCAACGCAAAGCGGCCCAGAATCCAGTGGATTCCGGGCCGCTTCTTTCACTACGCTGCTAGGCGGTGACCTTCTTCAACGCGTTGGTGACCGTCAGCGCTTCTTTGGCCTGCTCCACCAATGCGGTAAAGCCCGCAGCGTCCTTGACAGCGATGTCGGACAGGATCTTGCGGTCCAGTTCGACGCCGGCCTTCTTGAGGCCGTTGATCAGCTGCGAGTAGCTGAAGTTGTTCAGCTTGGCGGCGGCCGAGATGCGCACGATCCAAAGTGAGCGGAACTGGCGCTTCTTCTGCTTGCGGCCGGTGTAGGCAAACTTCAGGCCGCGCTCCACGGCTTCCTGAGCTGCCTGGTAGAGCTTGGATTTGGTAAGGAAGTAGCCGCTTGCTCTTTCAAGAATCTTCTTTCGGCGGTCACTCCGCTTGGTACTGCGTTTTACGCGGGGCATAGGGTTCTCTCCATTTTGCGTTCGGTGGTGCGGCTGGAGGCAGGATGCCCAAAGTGGGCTGTAACCTCTTCACTCGCTCATTCAAGCCTGAATCTCTCGCCGGCGGCAAACGCGTTTCGCATCCGGCGGGGGCCATTTCGGCCCATCATCAGCAGCGGTTCGAACCCTACAAAAAAGTTCGCCCCACCGCAGGTGGCTCAGGCGTAAGGAATCATGCGCGCTACCTTCTTGTAGTCGCCGTCTGAAACCAGCAGGGTCCGGCCCAGCTTGCGCTTCACCTTTGGCGATTTCGAAGTAAGGATGTGCCGCGTCTTCGTCTGGCCCCGCTTGATCTTGCCGGTGCCAGTCTTGCTGAAGCGCTTCTTCGCGCCCGTATGGGTCTTCAACTTGGGCATTTTTCTTCTCGTTTTGGACGGAGAGTATAGCCTCTCCGCAGAGCCCTTGAGACAGGATTCCCCCTGCCCTCTTGAGGCTTCAATCAGTATACAGCAGACTGCGGCTCCACGGCGATAAGGGCAATCCACGGCCAACAGTTCTAAATGACCGGGGGAACCCCGTTAGCTATTTTCCTCAGCCTCGCACTGTGGTTTGTTGAGGTATGGAGATATTGGAGTCGCTTTTGGACGGATTGCGCACTGTTTGCACAGGATTTTCCGATTCCCGGCGCTCTGCGGACGGGAGCTACGCCATGGCGGATATTGGGCTTTCGGCGTTCTCCCTGTTTTTCATGCAGAGCGAATCCTTTCTCTCCCACCAACGGCGGCTGGAGCAGGGGCACGGCACATCGAATTGCCAGACCTTGTTCGGCATGGAGAAGATTCCCACCGACAACCACATCCGCACGCTGCTGGACGCGGTCTCGCCGGAGGCATTACAGCCCTGCTTCGACCAGATTCTGGAATAACTGCGGCAGCGCAACGGCCTCAAGGCATTTCAACGGCTGGGCGGACGCACACTGGTGGCGCTGGATGGGACCGAGTATTTCTGTTCGCAAAAGCTGAGCTGTCCGCAGTGCCTGACGCGCAAACGAAGCAACGGCAAGACCGAGCATTATCACGCCATGCATGGCTGCGATGATCGTCGCTCCCGGCCATAACATGGCGCTGCCGCTGATGCCGGAGTTTATCTCTCCGCAGGATGGAGCCGAGAAGCAGGACTGCGAGCGAAACGCCGTCAAACGCTGGCTGAGCGCGCATCACGCACGGGTTGCGGACTTGCGTCCGGTCTATCTGGGCGACGCGCTGTTCAGTTGCCAGCCGCTGGCCGAGGCGGTACTGGTAACCGGCGCGGATTTTCTGTTTGTGTGCAAGAAGGACGGCCACAAAACGCTGTAT
>Ga0302320_10010428_pt1 | contig 19798 bp, 20 predicted proteins | sample Bog_T0_3_FD_202130 | JGI IMG/M metagenome (GOLD analysis project Ga0302320, IMG submission 202130) | Peat permafrost microbial communities from Stordalen Mire near Abisko, Sweden - Bog_T0_3 | ecosystem: Environmental > Terrestrial > Soil > Wetlands > Peat | place: Sweden: Abisko, Stordalen Mire... | reverse complement strand
ACGCGCTACTTGGCGTCCCCCCGACAGTCGTTCTTCCGCGTGGCGGTGGTCTCGATGGTGGTCCTTTGGCTGCCTGACGTCTGGCTGTTCCTTAAGCACGAGCCGTCTCGCGCTGTCACCTATCTCATCGTGATGCATCTGGCGATTGCCCTCATCACGTACAACTCATTGGTATTCGCGGCACCAGCGCAACGACACGCGCCGAACGTCGCTTCCGCACCTCGTGCGCTCGTCGGCCCTGACGAGAAGTTGACGTCGCGACGAATGCCGCGAGTCCTATGGGTGACCTTGTTGCTCGCGGTTGTCGTCGAGTTCTTGGCCGGCCTGATCGGCATGCTGTATGTACCGTTCAATCGACCTGACGGATGGCTCGCGCACCGGGGAGAAGCGATCTACTTGGTTCACGCGTTGCTCGGGGCATTCTTGGGTATCGCGGCCGTCGCCGTAGCCGTCCACGTCCTTCGAACGCAGGCTCATCGAATCGAGCGAATCGCTGCCGTGAGTGGGCTCTGCGGCGTAGTGATAGGCGCCATCGGCGGAGCGCTGTGCGTCAGCCATCCACTTCGTCTGCTGGGGATGGCGTTGATGTTCGTCGGCGTCGCCGTGGCGTTCTTCGGCTATCTCATTCCGATGATCGAAACCAAGCCCGTTGCGTCTGCGTCGACGCCCGTTACGACCTAGCGGTCACGACGGCGACGGTTACGTGATGCTCTCGTCGTGCGCCATGGCCCGGAACTCCTCGGCGGTCATCGTTCGACTTCCCCGGAGTACTTCGTCCATGGCGCTCGAATTCGCGTCGTTCTTGGTCGCGAGTCGAAGCGCCATGACCAACGCCGGGTAGCACCAGAAATCGCCGCACACCCAAAGGATCGCGGCGCCGATCTGTTGGTCCGCGAAGGGATTGAGTGTCGTCGGTGTCATCGATGCCATATTGGCCATGTGGAGCATCGAATTCCCGATGTCGTAGAACGAACCCGACGCGAAGAAGCTGAGGGACATGGCGATGATGGTCATCACGAGATTCGTGAAGAGCAGGGCTCCGACGCGCGCGAAGGGCGTGAGCGTTGGTCGCCACGGACGTGACGGAATGAATTGCAGCCAGAACAAGAGTCCCGAGACGAAGAAACTTGAGAGCATCAGTCCCACGTGAAGTCTGGGATTGCCCATCACGGGGTTGAACACACTCGGCACCATCCACACGACCATGACCGCGTTGAAGAAGATGACAGCGAAGAGTGGCGAGAAGACGACCGCGCCAATTCGTCGCAGCAATGGTCGACCAGGTCGAAGGAACACCCGTCGAAGAAGGCGTCGACGCGTCGTGACCGGCAAGGCGAAGACGAGCGGAATCGCGGGCGCCCCGGCGACGTAGAGCGCCGGGGCGGCGAGCATGACCGTGACGTGTTGAATCATGTGAACCCAGAAGTATTCCATCGACCAGTACTGCAGCGGCGAGACGACACTGAGCGTCGCGACCGCGATCCCGGCGTACGAGAGCCACATACGGAGACGTCGCGAACGGGCATGGCTTGGCGTCGACCTCGCGTTCACTGCGCGTAGTCCCCGCTCGTGCACGGCGACAATCACGATGGCGATGATTGCGATTATCGGATAGCCCCAGTGGTGCGTGAGGTAGTTCACTGCCTCGACGCCCGGATCTCGACCAATCGGCGAAGCGTCACAGGACGACAATTCATGACTCCGCGTACCCCTTTTGGTGCTGCCCAATCATCCCTGAAGAGTACCAAGACCAACACTCTGGTGGCGTCGACGATTCGCCGTCTGCGTCACAGATTCTCAGGAGTGGTGACGATGGCTACCGTTCCTCGCTAATGAGATGCCGCTATGTCGTTCGCTCGACGAATACGGTGTCGAATCATCCGATCGAACACGATGTGGTGAAGTGGTCCGAGCAACTTCCAATAGATGAAACCTGGCACCCCACGTGGACGAAAGGCTGCAACTTGCTGGAGGCGGCCTTCATGGATGCGATAACCCAACCACGCATCTCCGGGGAACCAACCTTCGCTGCGCAACACGAGTTGCGTCTCATCAATCTGGGCAACTCGCCACCAGTCGACCAGCGCGCCGGGGATCAACGCATCGCACGTCCTTGGTCGAAGTCGTTCCCCTACGAGTCGCCCTAGGACGAGTCGTAGCGCCCAGCCAGGCGCAGCGCCGTACCAACGCAGTGAACCGCCAATGGCCCCGAAGTCCCGCTGGATCGCCTCTCGGAGGTTCGCCGGGACTTCGAGTGAGGCGACGACCGTGTACACACCGTCAGACTGACCCCTACGTCGCGCAAACAACGACTGGGCCACGTCCTGTTCCTGCTCATCGAGCGCGGTCATCAGCGCACGCTCGACGCCCATGGGCGTGATGGAGAAGGCCTGCTGCGTTCGCGCACCGTTCACCACGACGACTTCCGTGACCAGACTTTCAATGAGGGCGTGACTTATCAATCGATCGACCGGGGTGACGAGATCGACCCAATACGATGACAAATGTGGCGTGAGCCAAGGTATGTCAACGATGAAGCGCCGGTGAAGACCACGGGCCCGGGCGTACTCAGAGATCATTTCGCGATAGGTGGTCACGTCCGCCCCGCCAACTTCATAGACGTCAGGCTTAACGGACAGTGACTGCTCGAGGTAGTCAAGAAGGTCGTCGAGCGCAATCGGTTGGATTCGGGTGCGCACCCACCGAGGACACACCATCGCGGGTAGGCGTTCAGTGAGATAACGGAGCATCTCGAAGGAGATGCTCCCGGCGCCAAACACCACTGCAGCTCGAAGTTCCACGACGTCCACACCCGAACTTCGAAGAGCGTCGCCGACCTCGTGACGGCTGGAGAGATGCGCAGAACTCGGAGCATCTCCGAGCGCTCCGACGTAGATGATTCGACTGACCTGCGCCTGCGACGCGGCGCGACCAAACGTGGTTGCGAGGCGTAGGTCGAGGTCTTGGAATTCGTCGCCGCCGGCCATCGAGTGGACCAGGTAGTAGGCGACGTCGACGTCCGTCAGCGCACGTGCGGTGGCGATCTCGTCGCCAAGGTCGACCAAAACGGCCCGTTCATTTGCGACCGCGGTCTTGACCGACCGGTGTAGTGCCAGAACGTCGTGATTGCTCTCGAGTAGTCGTAGTGTGAGCGCGCGTCCTACGAACCCGGATGCCCCAGCGATTGCGATGGTCATCAGGAGCCTTCCACCCAGGGGTTACCATTCTCCCACGTCTGAAGTGATGTGAATTCCTATTCGATTCACTTGACGCTGACGACGTTTGACTCGATAGTCGGTCGCTCAAAGAGACAGCATCCTCGTGATGATTGTGATTAAGCGACAGCCTCATAATCCACGTTGGGTTGGCGCTCGCCATTGAGCGCCGATGTCAATACGTCGGCCACAGTGGCCGCCAGGTGGAAGGTCATAACGTTTCGAACCTCCTCGGGGACATCTTCAAGGTCGGCTCCATTTCGCTCAGGCAGTATCACCTCCGTCAATCCCGCGCGGTGTGCGGCGAGGACTTTCTGTTTGACGCCACCGATTGGGAGTACCCGACCCTGCAGCGTCACCTCTCCGGTCATGCCGACGTTCGGGCGGACCGGTTCATCTCGCAGCAAACTGACCAGGGCGGTCGTCATCGTGACCCCCGCCGAGGGACCGTCTTTGGGAACCGCGCCGGCAGGGACGTGGAGGTGGAAGCGTTTTCCAGTGAAAACCTTCGGATCGATGTTCAACTCCGCGGTGTGACTGCGTACGTACGACATGGCGATCTCCGCCGACTCTTTCATCACTTCGCCCAACTGACCCGTGAGCGTCAATCCTTCTGGACCATCGGACACGCTGGCTTCGACGAAGAGGACGTCGCCGCCAGCGCCGGTCACGGCGAGGCCCGTCGCGACTCCGGGCACGCTCGTGCGATCGGCCGATTCAAAGTAGAAGTGGGGTCGACCGAGCCATTCACGTACGCTGTTCGCTTGTACGTGAATGGGTGACTGACGTTCACCAGCGGCCAGCTTGGTCGCTGCCTTTCGCAACAGTCGTCCGATCTCTCGCTCCAGGTTGCGTACGCCAGCTTCGCGCGTGTAGTCGGTGACGATTGCTCGTAACGCTTCGTCGTCGAACGTGACTTCGTCGTCGCGCAGCGCCGCTCGGGCCAATTGGCGACCGACGAGATGATGGCGGGCGATCGAGACCTTCTCGGATTCGGTGTAACCGTCGAGACGAATGATCTCCATTCGGTCGAGGAGCGGCCCGGGAATGGTGTCGATGACGTTCGCCGTCGCGACGAACATCACCCGCGAGAGATCCAAGTCGACCTCGAGGTAGTGATCGCGGAAAGTGTGATTCTGCGCTGGGTCGAGTACTTCGAGCAAGGCCGAGGAAGGGTCACCGCGAAAATCGGATCCCAACTTGTCGACCTCGTCGAGCACGATGACCGGATTCATTGTGCCGGCCTCTCGAAGCGCACGCACGAGTCGACCGGGCTGGGCGCCCACGTAGGTACGACGGTGCCCTCGAATCTCCGCCTCGTCGCGGACGCCGCCCAGGGCGACGCGCACGTACTTGCGTCCGAGCGCGTTCGCAATCGATTGGCCGAGTGACGTCTTGCCGACGCCCGGAGGGCCAACGAGCGCGAGAATGGCCCCGGAGCCCCGTCCATCCACTGGCGCCAAGCCCCGCTCCGCCTGCAGTTTCCTTACGGCGAGGTGCTCGAGGATCCGATCCTTCACGTCCTCGAGACCGTCGTGATCCTCGTTCAAGATGCGCTGCGCTTCGAGGACGTCCAACCGATCCTCTGACTCGTGGCCCCACGGAATTTCAAGGACCGTGTCCAGCCACGTGCGAATCCAACCGGTTTCGGGATTCTGGTCGTTGGAGCGTTCGAGCTTGTCGATCTCTCGAAGGATGGCGGTCCGGACGTGATCGGGCAGGTCCCGATCGACGATCTTGGCGCGGTAGTCATCGGGGTCGACATCATCGTCGCCCAATTGCCCCAACTCCTTCTTGATCGCGTCGAGCTGTCGACGAAGGAGAAACTCACGCTGCGTCTTTTCCATGCCCTCTTCGACGTCGCTCTTGATGCGGTCTCGCAGGGTCAGGTCGGCCAGCGTGTCGCGGGCCCAGCCGATGACGAGGCGCAACCTGGCCTCGACTTCGATCGTCTCAAGAACTTCCACCTTCTGGGCAAGTGTGAGGTCGGGGGAGTAGCCGGCGACATCGGCGAGGCGCCCCGGCTCGGTGATCTCGCGCAGCTGCGCGGCGATCTGGCGTGCGCCGCGACTGAGAAGGATGTTCTCCAAGACGGCGCGATATTCACGAGCCAGGTCGATGACGCTGGACGTCGCCTCGCCGTCCTCGAGGGGTTCGGCTTCCACCCACAGGGCGTCACCGGTCCCGGGAACGCCGGTGCCGATCGTCGCGCGCTGGTCGCCGCGAATGACGATTGCTTCGAGGCCGCCAGCTAACGACCCCTCATCCATGACTTCGGCGATGACGCCGACCTTCGCATAACGACCTTCAATGTGGGGGACGAGTAGCAGATGACCTCCGGCCGATCGTGCGGCCTCTACGGCGACACGGGCCTCGTCCGACTCGAGCGCCATGGTGAAGACCATGCCGGGCAATATGACGCCGGACTTCAGTGGAAGTAGCGGCAGTGTGACTTTCTCATTCGTCATGGCAAATCCCTTTCCGGTGATCGAATTCGCCTGACTGACAACTCTGACGGTCGAGTGAACTCCCTCCCACCCGGACCCTTGGAGGATCCGATCCAGGAAGCCGAACCGAAGTTCGAGACGTCAAGCATAAGGGTTGATTTCGAGATTCTGGCAGTCTCACTAGTCGAGTGCCAAATGTCAGGGCTCACGGCTCAGGGAATGGCCCGTATAACCAAAGTCCTTGGTCAAAAGGGTTATTTTGCATCGACGTCCCCCGGCAACTCGTCGAACTTTGCCGAGTCCTTCGTCCGATAGAGACAGGGGGACCCGGCGCTTGGATCTATTCGTTGGGTACGTCGAACCAGCGACGCCACTCCCGCGACCTCGCTGTTATGGGCCGGAACTGACAGTCGGTCACTTAACGTAATCGGATGACAACCCCGAACGAGACCACCTCGCAGTACGAACGGTTGGGGGTGTTCCCGACCGTCGACACCGGAGTCCGCCTCAGTGGTACGCAGCTTTGGGACGAGTCCGCTCGTCCGACGAGGCCTGCGTCCCCAGCTGACGTCACCTACACTCGCGTCGGCCGCGCGGTCGGCTCGCACCTCATCAGCGTCCATGACCATCTTCGTGACGAACTCGACCAGATTCGCCAACTCGTCGACAGCGTCGAGTCGGGAGTCGTCTCTCCCGCTGACGCCGTCGCTTCACTTGACGAGTTCGCGATCCGACAGAACAACTGGACCATCGGCGCCTACTGCGCGGCCTATTACCGAATGATTGCGTTGCACCACGGTCTCGAAGACAGCGATATCTTCCCGCACCTGCGCACTTGTGAAGTGCAACTCGAACCAGTCATTGACCGACTCACCGAAGAGCATCACGTCATTCACGACGTTCTCGACGGCCTTAACCGCGCGCTCGTCGAACTCGTCGCCGACCCTGGTAATTTCGCTGATCTGCGTCGGGCGACGGACATTTTGACTGATGCGCTGCTCTCGCACCTCGCGTACGAAGAGGACCAGCTCGTAGAACCGCTCGCCCGTTACGGCTTCTACGAGGGCCAGATTCGCTAGACCATCCGAAAACTCAAAGCCAACCTGCGTGGCGAGATTCGAATGTCACCTTAGATGGAGACGTCGTTGGTGATACGTTCGGCGAATGACCAAACAACTCGCTAACTCACTTGAAGCTGCAATCTGTGATCGCAGGTTACTGAGCCATCCGTTCTATCAAAGGTGGGAAGCAGGCGGACTCACCCTCGATGAGTTGAGCCACTATGCCGAGCAATATCGGTACTTCGAAGAGATGCTTCCGCAGTTCCTTCGACAACTGGCCGAAGAGTTGCCCGATGGCCGCGCTCGCGATTCAGTGCTGAAGAATCTTGCCGATGAAGTGGCGACTCCGAGTCACCTTGAGCTCTTCGAACACTTTGCGGCTTGCTACGGCGCATTGGACGCGCCAATATCCTTCGCAATGCGTCGGTTGGTTGATGCCTACCTCGAAGTCCTGTCTGAAAGCCCTGCCGCGGCACTGGCGGGTCTTTGGGCCTACGAGAGCCAAGGCGCGGGAATCGCCGATTCAAAGGCCGAAGGTCTCACACGGCACTACGGCGCGAATAGCGCTGCACTCGACTTTTGGTTGGCGCACGGATCAATTGAAGGGGATCACGCAAAGTGGACGCTTGAAGCGCTTGAACTGCTGGGACCTGATGATGGCATTGCTCATCGGGCCGCGCGGAGTGTTGCAGACGCGTGGTGGCAGTTCTTGGATGAGCGTGAATTGGTGGCGCAGTAAGGGGCTGCCACGTTTCACCCAGGCATCACCATTATGAGAGTTCAGTTAGTTTCGGTCGCGTTGGACCTTGAACATGAAGCATCCGGCGAGCACATTACGTGCATGAACATCAGCCACATGAGACATTGCAAAGAGATCAGATATCGCGACCTCGGCGTCATTCCCGTTCGCAATCTTGTTGTCTACTTGCGTGCCTGCGATGTCATAGGCGCGAAAAAGGAGTTGGCGATGTCGAAATCCCTCTGGGTAGGATCCGGGAGCTTCATAGCCGTCGCACCGCTTGGCATGTATAAACACCGGCCCGACTTCCTTATAAGGACCACCAAGTTGAGCGGGTTGGTAGGCGATGAGGACCACTTCCTCTCCAACTTCAGCCTCACGTAGGCAGCAGCGCAACGGAGTGCCATTCGCCGATTCGTTCACGAGCGTGACGACCGAGTTGCCGAAATCATCCACGCCCGATGCTCGAATGCGATCCAAGTATTCGGAACCAATCGCGTCAATTCGAAAGTCGAAAGTCATTAGTAACTCCTTCTCCTTGATTCTCTCGTTGAATTTCGGGATCAGGGTTTCTCGTGCAGTCTGCCACTTTCTAGGTCGTCGTCGCATATGACCGTGGCGAGCACGAAGGAACTGCGGAAGGCTTCATTAAGTTGAACGCTGCGCCCGATGGATGGCGCGAATGGTACTTTGTCGAATGGCGGATGAAAAAGAGGAACAGATTCGCGCTCGGCGAAGCCTCGGGTACGAATCGGCGCGGCCCGATCTCATGGCGCTGATTCCCAAGAGCGCTCGCAATATCTTAGAGTTCGGATGTTCTTCTGGAGAACTCGGCGCCGCAATCAAGGCGCGACAACCCGCGCGGGTTCACGGAGTGGAACTCTCCGTGGCCTACGCAGAGCAAGCGCGCACGCGCCTCGATTGGGTGGACGAATCGAGCGTGGAGAGTTTCCTCGCGGGCGCGTTTCCGAATGACGCTCCATATGACTGCCTGATCGTCGCTGACATCCTTGAACACCTCGTCGACCCGTGGACGGCAATGTCGCAGGCAGTTCAATTGCTCAGTCCCGGTGCCACCGTCGTTATGAGTCTTCCAAACGTCCTATGGGGACCCGGGCTTATACGAGTAGTGCGAACCGGTCGCTGGCCACGTGATCCGAGCGGAGTGTTTGACGGCACCCATCTTCGCTGGTTTGGGCTGGAGGATGCCCTTGACCTGCTGAGGCAATCCGGACTTGAACCGCGCACGGTCGTGCCTTCATTCTGGAAATCCGGTATTCGACATTTCGTCAAGAGCAAAATACTTTGGCACTCACCACTTCGGCGCTTTCAGGCCGCTCAATACCTCATTACGGCCGAGTTTCTTGCAACAACTCATGTCCCGCCAATGACTGACAGCAACGGCTGAACGACGAATCTAGATTCCTAATCCCTCGGAGACATCACGTCAGTGTCGTCAAGAACCGACAAAGGGATGGTTTGCTTAGTAGGTTGCTCCTACAAGAGAAGTGAGGTGAAAGATGTCGACGTCATCAGTGGGAGCAGTGGTGGGCACCTACGTCTCGGTGCTCGTGCTCTTGAGTGTGCTGGCCAGTGTTGGGAGCATCGTTACGTACATCATCATCGTGGTGGCAAATCGGGCCGAGCCCGATCCGACGGGTAATCGCACGAGCACCGTTTACCATGTCGGCGCGGCATTCATCGCTCTCTGGCTCGAGATCGCGGGTGTGATCACGATCTTTGTCACGCTGTTCAACCTCATCGGAGCAGGAAGTACGGCCACCTTTTCAACCGAGGTTCACCCGCTCCGCGATTCGACCATTAGGGGACTCACCATCGGACTCCTCCTCTCGATCGTGGGTGGCTACACCGCGCTCACGCATCGCATGAGGGCCATCGACTTGGCCAGTAGCGATGAGATAGTGGCGAGTCCATCGAAACGCGTTGTTCGCAGCTACGCGGCGGTGGTCAGTTTCATTTGCGTGATTGTCATCGTCGTTACTTCGCTCGCTCTCGTATGGGCCGTGTTGGGTCTCATCGCCCCAGGCGTCTATGAGATCGGATCTCGTACCGGAGATTTACGTACGTTGTTGGACGAGGCCACAATATTGGCGGTCTTCTCGTGGGTCTTCTCGACTCACCGTCAACTGGTGAGAGTCCGATGATGCAGACACGTCGCGTTGGTTCGGTCATTGCCGCGGTCTCGATCGTCGCCGGTGGCGCCATGGCTTCGGGTGTGACGGGCAACGTAGCCGCTGCCTCCAGCGTCGCGACGCTACATCTCAGTGCTCCAAAGATCGAGATCGGTACTGCGGTCATCATCAGGGGCACGGCCTTGCCGCGCTCCGCACTGCGTTATGACAACACGGATGCGGGCGTGGTGCTCTACGAGGTCGGGAAATCCTCCGACACCCAACTCGGCGTCGAGCAGAAAGTCCCTGCCAACGGAAAGTTCACAATCACTCAGCCCGTCACCCCAGGAACGCGCACCTACTCGGTTCAGTTCATTCCGGTGGGTGGACTTACGCCAGTATCGGCAACGATCAAGATCACCCTCAGGCGTTAGGGTCCTCTGCGAGGACTCACGAAGCGCCCAAAAGTGAATTCGATGCCGCGCCGCCGACCGGCAGACCTCTGTAAGGCTGCTTTTGCACATCGGCGTGCGGAGACGTATTAATACAAGCCATGAGGGGTTCGAGTATTTCATGGAGAATCGAGCAGTTCGTCAAATATGGGCCTTCACGAAAGAACGAACTCGGTGACGTCGTCTGGCACGGGACGATGGATGCACTACTCCGTCGTCGCGGTTTTCTTCGTGCAGGGCTTTATCTTTGCCTCCTGGACGGCACACATACCTCACATCAAAGACCACCTGCATCTGGGTGACGGTTCACTGGGGATCGCGTTGCTCGGGGCGCCGATAGGTTCGATGCTCGCAATGCTTGCGGTGTCGCGACTTCTGCCCAGATTTGGAAGTCGCGCGGTCGTTCGCGTCGCACTGGTGGGGTACTGTCTCGCCGGTCCGCTCGTAGGCCTCAGTACTTCGCTCGGCACGTTCTTCGCCGCCTTCTTGGTGTGGGGAGTCTTTCAAGGTTCGCTCGACGTGTCGATGAACGCTCAGGCCATCTCGGTCGAAGCACGTGCGGACCGCCGTCTCATGCCCGGTTTTCATGGATCGTGGAGTTTGGGATCATTGGCTGGCGCCGGAGTGGGGGTGCTGGGGGTCGGACTCGGTTGGTCACTTAGTGAACAACTCCTGATCTTCGCCGTTCCGTGTCTCATCGTGGTGGGGTGGCTGTCGACGCAGATGATTCCAGACGATCAAAGTCCCGTACGAGGCCAAGTCGAACACGCCGAGAAGGCTCGCTGGAGCCTTCTACAGAAATCGATCGTCGTCTTGGCCGCCATTGCCTTCGCGGACATGTTCTGTGAGGGTGCAGTGGCGGACTGGACGGCGGTGTATCTGCACGGGACGCTCCACACTTCGGTCGTCGTTGCCGGACTCGGGTACGCCTCGTATCTCCTCATCATGATGACCGTGCGGCTTCTGGGCAACACCGTGATGAATCGCTTTGCCGTCCACCTGGCGCTTCCGCTGCTCGCATTCGTTGGGACGGTGGGCCTCGGAGTCGGATTGATCGTCAACTTCCCGGCCAGTGTATTTCTGGGCTTCATGTGTCTCGGAGCGGGCTTGGCACTCGTCGTGCCAATGGTCTTCAGCGCCTGTGGTCACATACCCAATGTTCATCCGGGTACGGCCGTCGCAACGGTTTCGGCGGTTGGCTGGACGGGTTTCGTCCTTGGTCCGCCACTTATCGGGGGCATTGCCTCCCTGACGTCCCTGAGGACCGCTCTGTTCCTATTGCCTCTCCTGACGACGGTAGTTGCGGTGGCAACATGGTCGGCGCGGGTTCTTCGCAGTGGACGTGTGCCAACTACTCCATAGTTTCAAGTTGAAGCGACCTGCAACCGTCGCGACGACATAGGTGGCCGATTTCAGGTCTCGGCAAACTTGACTGGAGTCAGTCGAGGATCTCGGTTGCCAAGCAGAACGGGTGACCCGCCGGATCGAGAAGGATTCGCCACAGCTCCGGATTGGTCTGCGCTGACGCGACCCGAGCACCCAAACGCACCGCGTCCATTTCAGCCGCGTCAAGGTCGTCGACTTTCAAGTGCAGATGCATCTGTTTCGGCACGGCCGGGTCCGGCCATGTAGGGGGCTCGTAGTCCTGCACCTTGACAGCAACCAACATGCCACCGTCCGCCTTGACAGCGCAGAACTCGTCGTTGCGATGTGTGACTTCACCGCCGAGGAGCGCCGCCCAGAATTCCGCGAGGACCGAAGGTTCAGAGCAGTCCAGCGCCGTTAAACCTAATCGCGCCGTCGCCATTCCCGAGAGCCTACGGTCACAAAGAGTGATCGAGTCGGTTGACCTTGAGTGGATTCAGCGAATCAGAGATCCTCACTAGTCTCATCTACCGTGATTGAGGAGTGGTGCGAACGATTGAACCTGGAGCGTGTCGCTCGCATTGCCCAGCAGCGGGAGATGCCAGTTCTGCTCGATCGTCTGCAATAGGGAGTAGTGGTTGGTCGGCGTCGAATCCGATATCCCCCTGGCGCCATGCCGGGCGACCACAATCATTGGCACGCGACCACCGCCGTACAAGTTGCCGCCGACGAGATCGCCGCCGCTACCCGCCGTCGGGTTTGGTGCCGTGGCTGGCAGCATCGGCGAGTCGCAGCACCCGCTGTTGTCTTCGGGTCCGTAGGGAGAGTTGTCCGGCGACCTGCGCTGGCGCGCTCGCTGGCTACCAGTGCCGCGATTCCGCTATCATCAAGCCCAGATGCTCGCTAGGCGAAAATATATTCTCACCAGGAATTACGAAGCACCCCCAACGGGATTCGAACCCGTGCCGCCACCTTGAAAGGGTGGAAAAGGACGAGCGAGACAGGTTCCGAAAGTACTGATCAACGACTGTTTCAGGGAGAAGAGTTGAGTTCTCAATTCAATTTGGGCATGCTGTGGGCATTAGCGCCTTCCACATGATGTTGAAACAGACCGGACCGGGTACGGCTAGTTCATTTCAAATCCATCATAATTTATTCGGCGGTTGAGGTGCGCTGAAGTTTGTCAATCTGTTTGAGAATAACTCGTTCGCAATCGTTCAAATCCCAACTACTACTTACATCACATTGGAATTCGGTGACAAGGAGTTCGCTCCCAACTACACATGCAATACAGAGAATGCGGAAATGGTCGGCAAGATAACTTGCTTTGATTTCGATGAAGCGCGCATCCTTTACTCTCGGAAGCGCCAATTCACCTTCGTCAACTAGCGAGGTCTCTAGGTGAGAGAATCGTTTCTTTATTGCCTGAAAGAAATAGCCATATCCGTCCGCCAACTCTTGGTCCGTTTCGTTTGGTCTCACAATGATCGCCACAAAGCGATTGATTCCGGGTACCGCGAACTTTCTCTCTGCGATGATTGGAACCAAAGCGCGGCGTGCTGCACCATGACGCAAATCCTCTTTCGGATGTGTGTACGCGCGTTCTATATGGAAATGAGCAAGCGTTTCCATTGGCATCTCATCAGACGTCAAGACCCTTGAAAGAGCTTGCCTTCCTCTCCTACCCAAACGAAACTTGGACCAAGCTCTCTTATATGCGCCAATCTTGAATCGATTTCGTGACATGAGCCGAGAAGACCCAGGTGGGTACGCATCACTTTTACTCATCACTTGTCTTCACTGAATGTGTGGATTGAAAGGGAGCCCAACGTAGCGATGATCCGTGAGGTCATAACGATCCGGTTCTCCAATATGGATGACGAGCCATCCGACCACACCTACGACTTGGAGGAAACCGGCTCATCAACGTCGTCGATTAGCCGGTAGGTGGTATTTCCCACTACTGCATTCACCTGTAGTTGACCACCGAGCGCATGAATGTATCTCGCAATGGACGACAATTGAAGATCCGCACTGCGCTCAAGTTGTGAGACATTTGGCTGGGAAGTGCCGAGGATCTCAGCAAGCTCGACCTGGCTTATCCCCAGTTGCTCGCGAAGTATCGCCAAACGCAAACGAAGACGCTCTCGCGATACTGATTGCTCATCAACATCCAGGCGTTTGCGGATCTCCCGCCACGAAGTCGTCTTTGGCATTAGATCAAACCTTCCTTTCGGATCTCGTCAAGATAATCGTCGTACAAACCGTCGGCTATCGGAATGTTTTGTTCGTACCAGCCAGCCCAGTCATTCGTTTTGTCGCCGCCAAGTAAAACAATTGCAGTGCGTCGCGGGTCGAAACAGAAAAGCAGACGCAGGTTTCCGCCGAATGATCGCAGCTCCTTCATGTTGCGGTGACGCGAGGACTTGATCGAGTCCACTGCGGGACGCCCCAAGTTTGGCCCGAGGTCCTCGAGAAGGTCAATCGCACCTGTAATTGCGTCGCGGTCTTCTTGGTCAAGAGACGTGATCCATTCGCTTGCTTCGTCCGTGAGTTCAATTTCCCACACGTCAAGAGTATAAGCCCTAACTTGTAGAAGTCAAAACTTATAGTTAAGGCCACCACCCGAGATCGGTGGTGGCTCGAATGCAGCCAGAATTGGGTAGCGACAGGTCTTTGGCGGCTTGCCGAGTCCATTTCCAGGTGATTTTGGGCATTGAATGGGCATTAACGGCGCCCTTTTTTCGAAAATATGGCACTTTCGATGCAGATTCTCGCTAGGCGAAAATATATTCTCACCAGGAATTACGAAGCACCCCCAACGGGATTCGAACCCGTGCCGCCACCTTGAAAGGGTGGGCGGAATCTCATTTAGTCAGTCGTGAAACTACTGATCAACCTGCGTATTCGTTAGTGAAAACATCTAGCGAAAGAGGTTCCGGGCATACTGCGGGCATAAGTGGAGATTCGCCCGACGCAAAATTGCGACGTCGATAAAACAGATCGCTCGTGTCTCTCTCGATGTTTGAAATCAATCAACTAGGCAATTGAGTCGCACTCAGACTAGAACTGTGCGATGCGTACAAGGTCACGTCTGATCGTGATTCCGGCATTGGTCGCCGTCGCAGGATTGGTATGCGGAGGCGTTGGCTGGGCCTCGACACCTGCCAGCCCGGCGACTCGCCACCTCTCTTTGGCCTCTTTCTCAGTTCAGGAGATCCACGCTCGTGACGCGTGCGAAGCGGATGGCGCAACGGTGGCCACCGCCATGGCTGCCTTCAACGCAGAGAATCCGGGAACCGCTGTCACCGCGGCCGCACTGGTAGATAAAAGGAATGGAGGTCCATACCTCCAGAATTGGCCCTACAACCCCGCGTATTACCGGTACTCAATCAAGGCGGGAATTCTCAGGTTGAACCTGTTGAAGTCTGTGGGTCCTCCATTCGTTTACTCGAAGTCGACGGTATACAAAGGTCCTCGGTCTTGTAAAGATGTTCGAGCATTACGTGGCACCCAATTGGTCCTAAATGCGGTTGCTGCGTGTCAGGCAGACGGTGCAACGGTTGCGACCGCCATTGCTGCCCTCGACGCTCAGTACCCGGGTACGCGGCCGACCGCGCGCGGCCTCGTGTCAAGCGCGCACGGAGGACCATACATCGAATCTTGGCCCTACAACCCTGCCTACTATCGCTACTCGATCAAAGTAGGAATCCTCAAACTCTCGATCGTGACGTCATCTGGTCCGCCTGCGACGTTTAGCGCACCCACAACATATGAGGGTCCCCAAGACTGCTCGTTCGGGTAGTCAACACCCCTTGAAACGGTGGAGGCACCGATTCAGCGTTTGGCGAACCGAAGATCGGCGCTGATATTGAAACAAAGGTACGTTCTTCGTGGCGACATCTGTCGCCCTGGTCGAAGGGAGTCACATGACAATCCACGAACCTGGTTGGTATCCCGACCCAAGCAACCCCTCGATTCAGCGTTACTTCAATGGCACCGAGTGGACGGACCTCCCCGCGCCACCGCCAATGGCCGCGGGATCGAGCAATGCTGTTCCATCGTCTCAGGCACCATCACAAATCGTCGGCGGTGATTCACGCACGGTGCTCTGCTGGGCCGTCGTGGCTGGGGGTGCGCTGTTGTCGATTGGAACGCTTTTCGCCTGGATGACCGCGTCAGCGGGAATTATCAGCGTCTCGCGCAACGCGTTCCAGATGGGCGCGCACGAGAGTGTTACGGCGGACGGACCGATCGTCCTGATTCTCGGACTGATAATTCTCGGCATCGGCATCACGCGCTTGACTAATACGTCAATGCCGCGTATCGTCCAGCGCTCGCCGATCATCGCCGGCTTGGGCGCCGCGGTCGTTCTCGGCTACGACTACCACTCGATACAGCAGTGGGCGCAATCAATCAACAGCACCTACTCACTCGCTTCAGTCGGTCCAGGTTTTTGGGTGTGCTGCGTCGGTGATGGGCTCGCGATTTTGGCTGGAATTGCGCTTCGTCGTGCCGCAAAGCAGGCGAGCTGATTCACAAGAATGCGCGGCAAGAATCATGACACAGACGCTCTCCTTCGACGTCGAAGCCATGCTCTGGTGACCGAGACGATAAAGATTGAAAGAGCAGAACAGATCATTGCCGACTTTCCAACGACCTGAAGTGACACAGGTATCGCAATGTCGCTGCTTCCCGATCGGGAAGGAAGCTGGGAAAAGGCGATGAAATATGGAATCACTAAGGCAATGAGGATTCCCCCGCGCATCTGTTTTGGGAAGGCGAATAGAGGAGGGCTGTCGAGCGTCTTGGTTGAGACTCCGACCGCCGTCATCAAAGTCCATATCGCTGCATAGATGACGATAAGCGCGAGCGACCAGAATGGAGGCGTCGAATGATGCGCCAAAATGTGGTTGAGACTCACCGTGCCATAGACAAACGCCCAAATGCAGACTGAAGTCACGAGAATCAACCGCACGATCGCATGCTCGCGTAGCCATGGTCGCACGACGCTGCCAGTAGGAGCGTCGACTCGGGTTCTTGCGACCTTACTCCAGTCCAATCCATCCTTCGTCTTGTACTGATTTGGAATTAAGAATCGAGGTTTCCCCGACACTCCAAGGGAAATGACTAATACGAACGGGATGAGGAAAAGAGCTCCGAGAATATTCTGGGATGCGCTCTTCTGGCGAGGTCCAGTGCCTGAGAAATCAATGTGCCACAGATGGTCAAGTGCCAAGGTCAAGAAAAGAATTATGAACGCTAGGCACAGGGGCGCTGCGATGGATGGAAATGGAGCTGCGTTCGCAGACGGTTCACCGCGTAGGTGAATTCTCGGAACCTTTCCTGACCCGGGCCAAGCCTTTCTCCCGGTGAAGGCTCGGTATGCCCATAATCCGGGTAGTGCGGCGAATGCGAGACTCACAACGATTCCGAAGACAAAGTGGGGCCAGGAGTCCGCAATGATCACGCGGCGATGATACTGCCGGTCCCCGCGCGACTCAGTTCCTGCCGCGAAAACGGCATCGCTCTTGACAACGTAAAGAAGAGTTCCTCAAATCGGTCTTCAAACCCTCCGTTGTCTCATCTTCCCAATGCCCGAGGACGGCGGGCGCGAAGCGCCAAGCCGGCCGTTCGGGCCACCTGGATAATCATCAAAATCAATGTAAACGTTATAAATATTGAAGAAGTTCGTAGTCGATCTCAGAGAGTGGCGACCGTTGTCATCGGTCAACTAGACAAGGAACGCATTCTCGATGACTCGACGCCATTTTGGCTCTGTAAGAAAGCGTCCATCGGGTCGCTGGCAAGCCCTTTACTGGCAGGATGAGCGCGTTCAATCCGCTGGCACGTTCGCGACCAAAGCCGATGCCCAGGCGTGCCTCTCCGCAATGGAGACGGACCTTCGAAGGGGCAAGTGGATTGACCCTCGAGGGGGACAGGTGACGCTCGACAACTATGCCAATGAGTGGCTGCAGCAGCGAACAGATCTCGCGGAACGGACTTTGGAACTGTATCGGCATGTGCTTGACAAGCACATGCTTCCAGTGCTCGGCACCACAACACTCGCTGAACTTAGTCCCACCAAAGTACGAGCCTGGCATTCCAACATCGCCAAGGACCATCCCGCGACGGCGTCTAAGGCATATCGCCTGTTGTCGTCAATCATGCGGACTGCCGTCGTCGATGGCATTGTCTTGACCACGCCTTGCAAGGTGGAAGGCGCCGGCATAGAGCATGCCGCCGAAAGGCCCACGGCTTCCGTTGTCGAGATCGAATCGATCACAAAAGCGATGCCGGAACATCTTCAAATCGTGGTGCAGCTCGCTACCTGGTGCCAGCTTCGGCGAGGAGAGATCCTCGGACTGCGACGGAAGGACATCGACGTCAAGCACGACGTGATTCACATTGCGCAGAGTCGCACTTTCGGTATGGATGGGAAACCAATTGTGAAGTTACCGAAGACGGCTGCTGGTCGACGGACAATCTCCGTTCCTCGGCACGTGATGGCGTCGCTTCGACAACACCTCGCGACGTTCACGTCGTTCGAGCCAGATGCGCTCGTAGTAAGCGGCAAGGGAGGAACACTCCTCAGTAGAGATGCCCTCCAAGGTTCGTGGGAGCGCGCGCGTCTAGCCGTGGGACGACCTGACCTTCGGCTCCACGACATGCGTCACACTGGATTGACGTTGGCCGCTGCGACGGGAGCTACTACATCAGAACTGATGCATCGCGCAGGACATTCATCCGCACCCGCCGCACTTCGCTACCAGCATGCGACGAGAGATCGTGATCGGCGCCTGTCGGAAGCGCTCGAGACCATGATCTCCGACTCGGATAATTAGGTCCAAACCTCGATGTTCAGGTAAGGCAGTTCAAGTGTGAAAGAGGAAAGTCGAGAGCGGATGTCGCCGATCCACGGTTCGTCCGTACAGGTGAAAGGAAAGTCACGACCAACTTCAATCCACTGGATTGCATGGCGGTAACAGGGTCTTGCTTGGTTGCTGTTGGCACTGGCGCATTCGCAGCGCACCATGCACTTGAGTCCGGTTTAAGGATTTCAAGGTGCTCGGCGGTCTGAAGTGGGGATCCTGCCACCGCAACGAGGTCCCCGTTGGCCGCAATTGTCATTACCTGTCCGAACGAAGCAAACGTTCCGCCGACAGGTTTCCCGTCCATCTTCGGAAGGGAAATTGAGGTCCAATTCGTCCCACTTCGTGTGTAGAGCAGAGGGTTTTGGCTGCTCCGATCGATGAGGAATTCAGTCCGTGAATTTGTGGCAATGAGTTGCTGACTTCCGCACTGGCTGACAGATGTGACGGCGCCCGCTGCTCGCCACTTTGGTGTTGAGGTGCTTGCTCCAGTGCCACCGAACAGCACTGACTGCTGCCATTCGGACATTCCACACGCTCCCTGCGGTGCCTGCGGCCCAAAGATGAAACACATGTCAGATGTTGAGCAACCTAGGTGCGTATCTGTCCACGACAGCCCGCCAGTAGTGGACGTTGTCGCCACGAGTGTGATCGATTGGCCTTGCTTCAACGGGAAGAAGATGTTGTGCGAGAAGAGGAACTCCACGCTACTCAATCGAACGACGAATCCGGCAAAGTCCGTCAGCGAATAACCACGCGGTGGTGGCACGAAGGTCCAACTCTTGCCCATGTTTGATGTCACCAGTGCAATGTCATAGAGCGGTGGAATTGATTCGCCCTTGCTCGCCTCGAAGCTGGCGTACACGGTATCGGGATGGTTCGGATCGAGCGCGACGGCGTCGCACGCTACGACAACCTTCGAGCTCCTCGGCAATCCGACCATGCCCAGGTGAGAGCTCTTGAGCATGATTCCCACGGTGTTGTCTGGGACCAGAGTTGTCCGGCTGCTGCCTGATGCAACTTCCACTCCCTTCTTTGAGCACCACCCCGCGGTGTCGCTACTGGGCTGGGCGGCGATCGGGCTGCCCCAACCTGCGGGCTGGGTGAGGATGGGCCGGATAACCCCCAAGGACGCCCACGGGATCGAATGACCATCGGTAGCGGCAATTGAAGGCGTCGCGATGGCGGCGCCAATTCCAATCGTGGCGATGGCGATGAAGACGCGAGAGAAGATGGCCACGCCTCACTATGGCATCGAGTCGCGGTCAATGTGGCTCAGGGTAGAACCGCCAGGACGTTAAAGCAACCAAGGTCGATTCACCTATCTGGTGTGCCATTTCGGGCATACTGCGGGCATATAACGGGCATGTAGCAGGGGTAAATGGCGGTCACTCGTGGTCATTGTTGGTCACTCGTGGTCACACCAAAACCCTTGCAATTAAAGGGTTTTGTGGTGCATTTCCAGAGCACCCCCAACGGGATTCGAACCCGTGCCGCCACCTTGAAAGGGTGGTG
>Ga0302320_10010426_pt1 | contig 19799 bp, 21 predicted proteins | sample Bog_T0_3_FD_202130 | JGI IMG/M metagenome (GOLD analysis project Ga0302320, IMG submission 202130) | Peat permafrost microbial communities from Stordalen Mire near Abisko, Sweden - Bog_T0_3 | ecosystem: Environmental > Terrestrial > Soil > Wetlands > Peat | place: Sweden: Abisko, Stordalen Mire... | reverse complement strand
ATACGCTCGGACCCACCGACCAGGTCGCGCCGCAGAACGTCGTCGCGATCTTCGACAGCAGCGGCGGGGTGACGAGCGGGATTCTGTACGACGGGGTCGACCACCCGCTGCGGCTCGCGCGGTCGGGTTTCATCTACTACTACGAGGTCGACCTCGCGGGGAATGTGCGGCGGCTAAGAGATACGCACGGGAATGATCTGGGTGGGTACCGGTATACGGCGTTCGGGGAGGAGTACGCGACGGACGCTGACACCCCTCCGGCCAGCGTTACGCAGCCGCTACAGTGGAAGGGGCGATGGGCTTCGACTCTCGCGGGGGGGATCTACGACGTGAGGGCCCGGCAGTGGAGCCCGGGGATGGGAGTGTTCTTGCAGGTGGATGAGTTCGAGTTCCAGAATGGGAATTCGACACTGTGGGGCTGGGGGAATCAGAATCCGGTCAGGTTCTTGGACCCGAGCGGGCGAGATGCATCACCTTGCGGAGGGCCTCCACCTCCATATCCATGCTGTGAGCCCGGTGAAACCGGGCCCTTCTGCATCATTTGCGTGTCTCCGCCACCACCGCCCCCGCCTCCCCCTCCGCCGCCTCCATCACCTGGGCCAGAGAGGCGAGTAACTTGCCTCTGCTACATCGGAGGCCCCTACAAGGCGAGCGATTGCGGAAAGTGCGGATCGGACAGCTATTGCGGGGCGGGCAACGTGAAGGCGTGCATCGAATGAAGACTCGGCGACCGAGCCTGATCCGATCACTCGAACCCATGCTTTCTGCATTTCACAACCTCAGAGGTTTCGAGCAGCGCGATCTTATGGCGACTCTTGGCCCTTTGCCGCAGAGCGCGGGATCGGACGGCAATATGCTCCGGGCGATTCAGTGCGAAGAGGATGGCTCGTATGCGCTTGTGCGCCTTGAGGGATCTCCGAAAGCCACTTGGGTACGCCGCTACAAGCGCATGTTGCTGAACGCCGGGTATCGGGTGCGAGCGCGCCTACCCGACGAGATTGCGATGGTGCGCTGGATTCTAGATAAGGGCGATCTCGTGCAGGAACTACGTTTCTTGGCACGTCTCGGGGGTGGGAAAGGAGTCCCTCTTCCGCGCCGGGCCCCGAGGCAGCGGACGCAACGGGGACGCCGGAGCCCTCGCGAGTGGCTGGCACTGTTCGAGACGATTCGAGACGCCCGACTAGGGTTGGACTCTTGCGCAACCAGTTTCAGACGAATGGGGCCGCTAAGCGGCGACAAGGAAACGAGTGTCGAGGTGAGGGCCGTCGCCATCCGCGATGCCGGACGCAAGCTGGGCGTTCACCTTCTGGTTAGCCTGTCCGCCGCAACGCCAGTCGTGGAGAGCGTCCTAACCGACCTTGAAGCTCGTGGATACAAACGCTCGTCATACCGTGACACGTACTGCGCTATCAGAGCATTCTACAGTGTACCGAGGGCCGCTCACGAGAGTCAGCGTGTGTTTGCGACCCTGGCAGGCGTAGTACCCACGCCGCGACGAGAGCCCCGCCGTTGAGGGTCACTCGTCCGCATCGTTCAGGGAGTCTTTGATCGAGGCATCCGGAGCCGTACATCGGGAACGAGTTGCGCCTTTCGCTGCTCGCCCAGGCCCCGATGCACACCACGAAGACGATGCCGAAGACCCTCACGGATGCCGAGGTGCACGCCCTCCTTGCCGCCACCGGCCGCGCTGAACGCGATCTTCGAGATCATGTCGTACTGCTCCTCGCCGTCACGACCGGACTCAGGGTGTCCGAGCTGGTTGCCCTCAACGTGGACGATCTTCGGAACGGCAAGGGGGTGAAGACCCTCGTCACGTTGCGTGCCGAGACGACGAAGGGCAAACGCGAGGGCGAGATCGTCCTCCCCGAGAAGGTCCGCAGGAAGGTGGCGGCCTTCCTGGCCTGGAAGGAGAAGAGGGGCGAGGCCATCAAGGGCGAGGCTCCCCTCTTCGTGAGCCGTGGCGGTGGTCCTGCCGGTGCAGTGGCGGGCTCCCGCCTCAGCGTGAGGACGGCCGAACACATCTTCTCGTGCTGGCAGGCCCGTGCGGGATTCGACAGGCGCTCGAATTTTCACAGCCTGAGGCACACCTTCGCCACGAAGCTCCTTCGCGCCACCGGCAACCTGCGGCTCGTCCAGCGTGCATGTCGTCACGGCAACGTGCAGACGACCACGATCTATACACACGTGACCTCGGACGATGTTGCGCGTGCGGCCGAGACGCTCACGTGGTGACCGGCATGGGAAACCCGCAACTGGGACGACGTGAACGGGATCGAGAGCGGCTGAGGGATCGCGGACTTGGATCGGGTTCAAGCACGCCGAGTTGCGTGGTCCATGTAGAAGACGCAACTCGTGACGGGGTCCGGCCGTGAGCCGCCACCGCAGAGACGAAGAGCTGCGAGACCACCTCACCGACGACGAGGTCCTCGGGCTCGTGGTGGACGGCGTGTTGGCGGGCTCGAAGCCGATCACGAAGCTCACGAAGAAGATCCTGCGGGCGCAGAGAGAGCTGCACAAGACCGTGAAGGGCAACGCCTGGCAGGTCTACCTTCGTCTCGAAGAGCTGGCGAACGAGCGTGCCTCGATGCAGATCGATCTCATCGTGACGTGGTTCACGGCGGGGGCACGGAAGCGGTGAGGTCCACGCTGTTCGTGGGAGATCGTTCCTGTCCTCGGCCGACGCCGTGTGCTTGACCGGCTCAAGCTTCCAACGCGCACGTGAGGGCAAGCGGTCCTCCCAGTCGTCCTGGCTGCCAGCGGTCCTCCCAAGCGGTAGATACACTCGTGGGCCTGCGTCGAATGCTTACCTACCGGCCAGGCTTGCATCCGGTGAGCCCGAGGACTGCCGAGGCGTCTTACAGACCAAAGCCCACCGAGCTTCGGGCCATGTGTACTTGCAGCCCCGTCGCCGCCCCTTCCGTTTCACGAGCCCTGCCCTGATCAGGACGCCGTAGTGGTAGTGGGCCGTCGAGGCGGACACGCCGACCCGCCTGGCCGCGTCACCCAAGGTGCGGCCCTCCTCCCCGAGCACCTGGAGCAGGGCGAGCCTGACGGCGCAGCCGACAGCCTGCCCGAAGACCACGAAGCGGCTGATGTCGTCCATGTCGTCCATGTAGTGCGAGGGCAATCGAACGATCCGCACTTTGCTCGGGTGACGCCGCCCGAAGATCCGTGCCGATCCATTTTGCGTTTGGACCAACCGCCGTGCCAGCGTGGGTTCGGCTTCCGACGTTTGTGCGACGCGGAAAACAGAAGAGCAGTGGCGGGGCGGTTCAGTCCTGGCGGGCGATCTCGAAACAATGGGGCTTGAATCACCCGCCACCGCGTAACCATTCGTAAAACTCAACGTGAACAGGTCGGCGGGCGATTTCCCCCTCCTCCCACGGGTAAAAGGGCAAGAGGGGGCGGTTGCCGATGCCTCTGTGGTCTCGGATGAGGGGGAAATCACCCGCATCGCCCGCCGTTCCCAAGAAACCAAGCGATATCATGGAGGCGGGTGATTCTCTCGATTCTACGATTGATCGACCGCCATCACCCGCCAAGAAAATCACCCGCCGCCCGAGCTTGGTGCGCAAAACTCCTTGCGCGTTCCGCTTGAGGAAACTACTTTCCTCCTGCTTCCGAGCGTCCCGCCGCAGCCGCAGCCCTCAGTGGCACCTGGCACTGGCACCTTCGTCGTCCGGCAGCGAGATGAGATCAGATCCCGTCGGTCCCAATCATGGGCTTCGGGCTTGTCCTCCACTCGCACCCCGAGGCTGCCGTGGACGTACAGACAAAGGACTTCACCGACCTGGAGCAGGCACGTCGAGATGCCCGCCGCCGTCATCTCGAATGGCTCGGCATCCGAGGGGGTAACCTCATCGAGCTGCAAACGCTGGCCCCCGTGAAGGACGGGCCAGGGTACGTGGCGTTCACCACGAACATCGAGACCGCCATCGAGTTGGCCGACAACCTCGCTACGAAGGACAGGTACAACCCCGAACGGCAGCGCCCGTTCGAGTATCAGGGCGTGTACATGGTCTTCAACGCCCACGTCGAAGCCATGCAGTACATGCTCGCGAACGATGAGTGGCGGCCGACCCCGAAGGGCCTCACCACGGACGAGCGGATCGCCTACCGGAGGGCCTTCTACCTCGACCTCGACACGGCCCGTCCCAACAACCTCCCCATCTCGGCGACGGCAGCCGAGGTGAAGGCCACGCTCGCACGTGCGACGATCATCCGCGAGGACATCAAGACGGAGCTTGCTGCCGTGGGTGTCGAGAGCGCGGCCGATGTGATCGGCGTGATGATGAGCGGCAACGGAGACCAGGACTGGTTCCGGCTCGACAACATCCCCGAGTCCCCCGAGCTACGGGACACCATCAAGGAGCTGCTGGCAATCTGGAGCGTGCTCTACGATGCACCGGAAGCCCACGTGGACACGTCGGTGTTCGATGCCAAGAGGATCGGCCCGCTCGCAGGAACGCCGAAGAGGAAGGGCTCGAACACGAAGGAGCGGCCCCACCGGTTCGTGATCTTCAAGGGGTCACCGACCCCGCGTGCCCTCACCTTCGACGAGCTGAGGGCCTTACTCGCACGATACAGGAGCCGACTTACTCCCGAACAAGCGGCCAAGGTCGGCGAGCCAGCCAAAGGCGCGCCTCAGCCCGAGCGGCAACAGGGGCAGGAGTACAAGTCCACGGCCGACGCCGACAATCCGTTGCGTGAGGCGAACCAGATCCCGATCCGTGACGTGGGGGGTCGGCTCGGGCTGGATCGTGACCACCCCGTGTGCCCTGGCTGTGGCTCGGGTGGGAACGGCTCGGACGTGGCCTACCTCGACGACAAGAACCTGCTCAACTGCAAGCACGCCCGCTGCTCGGCACGGCCGAACCGGACACCGGTAGACCTCGTGGCGAAGATCGCGTTCCAGTGCGACAACATCGCGGGCACGAGGGGCGTGGTGAGCCACGTGCTGGGGTGGTTCGTATCGAACTTCGGGCTCAAGGTGCCGAAGAGGTCGAACATCCTCGACGCCATCCTCGACTCGGACTCGGACGACGTGTCCATCGGAGGAGACCCGCAGGCCGCCAGCAACGACACGGACAGCTCGGAGGCAGGGGATGACTCGTTCGCGTACACCGAAGACGGCAACGCGCTTCGGTTCGTCGCCGCCTACGGGAAGAACGTCGTCTATGTCGAGAAGCAGGAGTCCTTCTACGTGTGGGAGGACACCCACTGGCAGAAGGATGCGAACCGTGACCGCGTGGTCGGCATGATGCGCACGCTGGCACGGCGGATGTTCGAGGCGGCGCTCAAGATCGAGGACGAGACGCAGCGAAAGTCCGCCATCGCGCACGCGCTCAAGAGCCAGTCGGACAAAGCCATCCGAGCTGCCGTCAACCTGGCCCGCACCGATGCTCGCATCCGACTCGATGCGGGTTGTCTTGATGTCAACCCCGACCTGCTGAGCGTGCAGAGCGGGACATTCGACTTCTCCCAGAAGCCCCCGCTGCACCGCGAGCACAGGCCCGAGGACTACATCACGAAGGTGGTGCTGATCAGCTACGACCCGAACGCCACGTGCCCGGAGTTCGAGAAGGCCGTCGCCGCCACGAGCAAGGATTCCGAAGTCGTCAAGTTCCGGTGGCGCCGGTTTGCATCGTACCTCGACGGCCACCCCGACCAGTTCATCGTGATCGCCTGGGGGCTGGCCGGTACGGGCAAGAGCACGATCCACGAAGAGATCGCCAAGACGCTCGGGCCTCACGCGCGCAAGGTGCCGAAGAGCATCTTCGAGGCCACCCACCATGAGCAGCATCCAGCAGACCTGGCGACGCTCGAAGGACGGCGGTTCGTCTACGGGGCCGAGATCAAGCCCAACCTCAACGTGGACAGGATCAACGAGTTGACCGGCGACGAGACCGTGCCTGGACGTGGCATGGGGGAGAACTGGCGGGACATCGTCCACACCTGGAAGATGACGTTCTACTCGAACAAGAAGCCCTCGATTCGGGCCGATCCGCAGAATGGGATCTGGCGGCGGACGATCTTCGACCCGTGGACGAACAAGATCGAGAAGCCGAAGCCCCCCGACGAGGTGAAGGCGGTGTACCAGAAGGAGCGAGCCAAGACATCATCGTGTGCGGTTCGTTCATCGATGCCCTCACCTTCTGGGCTCACGGGATTCGCAACGTCACGGTGGTACCCGTCGAGGGCCTCTCGGACGGACACAGGGATGCGTTTCGTACGCATGCGGTGACCAAGGTCTGCCTCGCGTACCGAAGGGACAAGGACGGGGACGCCGCAGCCGAGAAGGTTGGCCTGGAGCTGAACGAGCTTGGGGTCGAGACGTTCCGCGTCCAGTTCCCCAACGGGATGGATGCCAACGACTACGCCATGGCCGTCGAGCCCGCCCAGGAGAGCCTCGGGGAGGTTCTACGGAAGGCCACCTGGATGGGCAAGGGCCAGGCCGCTTCCGAGGGCAACGATCAACCAGAAGCGCGGGATCGCGATTACGGTAACGGCGGGGTGAAGGTCGAAGCAGCACCCAAGCCCGCCGCCATCGCGGACGCCCCGATGAGCACCACGGACACGGACGAGATCGTGTTCACGTTCGGGGATCGCCGTTGGCGTGTGCGCGGCCTCGGCAAGAACACTTCCCACGGGGAGTTGAGGGTCAACCTGCTCGTCTCTCGCGATGGCGGCCTGTTCTTCGTGGACAGCCTCGATCTGTACTCGGCCAAGCAGAGGGCATCGTTCGTGAAGCAGACCGCCATCGAGATCGGCACGACCGAGGACGTGGTGAAGCGGGAGCTGGGCACGGTGCTTCTCGAACTCGAAGCCCGCGTGGACGCACAGATGCGGGAGCGGCTCAAGCCCACCGAGAAGACGCCCGAGATGACGGAGGCCGAGCGGGAGGAAGCCCTCGCTCTTCTATGAGATCCCAAGCTCGTGGAACGCATCGTTGCCGACCTAGAAACGTGCGGGCTCGTTGGTGAAGAGGCGAACAAGCTGCTGGCGTACATCGCCACGCTGAGCCGCAAGCTCGAAGAGCCCCTGGCCGTCATCGTTCAAAGCTCGTCGGCGGCGGGGAAGTCCTCCCTCATGGACGGGATCCTCGCCATGGTTCCCACCGAGGAACGGGTGAGCTACTCGACCATGACGGGGCAGGCCCTCTACTACCTCGGGCAGAAGGACTTGAAGCACAAGGTGCTGTCGGTGGCCGAGGGCGAAGGAGCTGACCGTGCGGCGTACGCCCTCAAGCTCTTGCAATCCGAGGGGCAGCTCACCATCGCGTCCACCGGCAAAGACCCCGTGACTGGCAAGCTCGTCACGCACGAGTACCACGTGAACGGCCCCGTCATGACCTTCATGACGACGACGGCCGTCGAGGTGGACGACGAGCTGATGAACCGTTGCCTCGTGCTCACCGTGGACGAGGGGCAAGACCAGACACGGCGGGTTCATGCTCGGCAAAGGGCGAGCCAGACCCTCGCGGGCTTGCTGGCTCGGAGGGAGCGGGATCGGATCGTCGGCCTCCACCGCAACGCCCAACGGCTGCTTCGGCCCGTGCTCGTAGTCAACCCGTTCGCGGAGGGGCTGTCGTTCAACGGTAGGCGCACCCGCGCACGGCGGGATCACATGAAGTTCCTGACCTTCATCCGAGCGGTGGCCCTCTTGCACCAGCACCAGCGGGACATGAAGCTCGTGGAGCACGACGGCAAGAGCATCGAGTACATCGAGGTGATCGCCGCCGACGTAGAGCTTGCCACGAGGCTCTTGGGCAACGTGCTCGATCAGGACGAGGTGCCGCCCGTGACGGGCAACGTGCTCACGGCGATCACCACCCTCGTGGAGGGCAGAGCGAAGGAGACGGGGATGCCCGTGCCCGACGTGAGCTTCACCCAACGGGAGCTGCGGGAGCAGGTCGGCGTCGGCCACACGCAACTCAAGACGCACCTTGGGAGGCTCGTCGAGCTGGAGTACGTCCGCCCCCACCGCACAGCCGGACGGGCTCACGGGTATGTCTACTCCCTCTGCACCTACGATGCGTCGCGGTCGGGGTCAGAGCCTCGCGGTCGGGGGGTGGTCGGGCCGTGGTCGGGGGTGGGGGCCGACCGCGAAAGTATTGGACACACCGAAGGAAGAGCCCCCTTTTCCGTCGCGGTCGGGGGTGGCCCAGATCGCGTTAACGGAGGTGCGGACGGAAAATCGCACCGTAGGTGAAGGTCGTGGACGTTCTCGACGCACGCGGCCTACGCGCTTGGCTCGGGAGGTACCTGGAGTGGATGGGCGTACGGGCTCACTCCCCGAGGTACATCACGACGGCGAAGAAGCACTTAGCTCAGTTCTCGACGTGGGCGGAGACGCGCTCGATCACGAGACCGGAGGAAGTGACCAAGCCGATCCTGGAGCGGTACCAACGGTTCTTGTTCCACTACCGAAAGCCGAACGGGAAGCCGCTCGCGTACGGTACGCAGCACGGGAGGCTCGTGGCGATCCGAGGGTTCTTCAAGTGGTTGGCGAAGAGCAACGCGATCCTGTGGAACCCCGCGTCCGATCTCGAACTCCCGAAGAAGGGCCGCAGGTTGCCCCACCACGTGCTGAACCTCACGGAGGTCGAACGTGTCCTCGGCGTGCCCGACGTACGCGATGGCCTTGGCCTCCGAGATCGAGCGATCATGGAGGTGCTCTTTGGGACGGGGATGCGGCGGCAGGAAGTCCTCGGCCTCGGGGTCTACGACGTGGACAGCGAGCGCGGCACCGTCCACGTCCGTCACGGCAAGGGCAACAAGGAGAGGTACGTCCCCATCGGGGAGAGGGCCCTCGCCTGGATCGGGAAGTACCTCGACGTGGTGAGGCCCGAGTTGACCGTGGATGGGAGCGAAGAGGCTCTCTTCCTCACGAGACTGGGGCGGCCGATGAACGGGGACGGCCTCACCGAGCGCGTGCGCGGGTACGTCAACGAGAGCGGGATCGGCAAGAAGGGCTCGTGCCACCTCTTCCGGCATTCGATGGCCACGCTGATGCTCGAAGGTGGGGCTGACGTGCGCTACGTCCAGGAGATGCTCGGGCACACGAAGCTGGAGACGACGCAAATCTACACGCAGGTCAGCATCGGCAAGCTGCGGGAGGTCTACCTGCGCACACATCCAGCGGCGAACCTCGGCAAGCCCATGAGCAACGGCGTGAGCCAGGGCGCAGGGGCCATGGCCGAAGACCTCCTCGTTGCCCTTGCCGAGGAAGCCGTCGAGGAAGACGCTGCCGTGGCGAACAAGGCGCAGGAGACGTAGACTTCGGGACGATGCAGCCGCTCAAAGCCCACGTCCGAAATGGCCGTCTCGTTCTGGATGAGCCCACCGAGTTGCCCGAGGGAGCCGAAGTCCAGCTCACCATCGTGGACGACGACGAGATGAGCGACGAGGAGCGAGCACGCCTGCACGCGGCACTGGAGCGGAGCATGGCTCAGGCCAAGGCTGGGAAGCTCATCGATGCCAACGAGGTGATCGGTCGGCTGCTGTCTCGCGAATGAAGGTTCGCTTCACGCCCGAGGCGGAAGCGCAAGCCGACGAGATCGACACGTGGTGGCGTGAGAATCGGGATGCTCGCGATCTCTTCGCACGCGAGCTAGCGAACATGATGGCCTTCCTGGTAACCATGCCGAAGTTCGGCACGGTCTACACCATCCTCGACGGTCAGCCCGTGCGGAAGGTGCTGATGCCCAAGACGAGGCACCACGTCTATTACGCGGCCGACCTTGGGGAGGGCATCCTCATCGTCCACGCCGTGTGGGGTGCTCCCAAAGAGGGCGGCCCGAAGCTGTAGGCCGAGCTGCACGGGGCGGTACACTTCGGGGTGATGTTCGCCGTCACCCTCGAAACCGCTGATCCGGCTCTCGGGGTTCGATCTGCAAGATGCACGTATCGAAAGCACCGCGTAGGACAACGACTCTCTTGGGGAAGATCGTCTCGAAGGCGAAGACTCACGTCGAACCATGGCTTGTACCGGTATACGGCGTTCGGGGAGGAGTACGCGACGGACGCTGACACCCCTCCGGCCAGCGTTACGCAGCCGCTACAGTGTGCGGCGGCTAAGAGATACGCACGGCGATGATCTGGGTGGGTATCGGTACACGGCGTTCGGCGAGGAGTATCCGGCGGATGCGGACACGCCCGCAGCGAGCGTTACGCAACCGCTCCAGTGGAAGGGGCGGTGGGCTTCAACTCTCGCGGGCGGGGTGTACGACATCAGGGCTCGGCAGTGGAGCCCAGGGATAGGGGCGTACACTGCAATTGACGGATTCAAGTTTCGACACAAGGCCACAACCTTGTGGGGCTGGCCGCACCAGAACCCCTCGCGTTTTCGCGACCGTACGGGGCACGACGACGGCCCGAACGACGGCGGAGCGCCGCCAGGAGGACCTCCAGGGCCACCTCCGCCGGAGGGTCCGAATGGGCCGCAGTGCGACCCGTCGAGCCAGTGCTGCCCACCTCCTAGCGGCGGGGGTAGTGGGGGGGGAGGAGGAGGTAGAGGTGGTGGTGATGATGGCGACGGGCCAGGGCCAGGCGACCCAGGGCCCAACAGGTGCAACTGCATATGCAACGACACAAACGGAAGCCACTGGGATGCAAAGGATTACTGGGATTGCCAGAAGCTCTGCAAGCCGTCTAGCGGATACTGTAAGTGACATCTTCGCGGATAGCAGCCATTAGGTTGTTTCAACCAATCGATCAGCTGACTCGCGCGTTTAGCGAAGCTCGTGGATTTTCGCAGTCTTCGTTCATGACTTCGGTGAGCCCGCACTCGACTCTAGGGGGGCGTCCCGAGCGTGAAGAATTGACTCGCTCCTTTCATTGTGACAGGGGTGGCACCTTCGCGTTCGTCCGAGTTCACGGCACGCCGCGTTCGCCTTGGTTGCGGGGTATGACAGGCCGTCTCACGCGGGCTGGGTACGTGACGACATGGACGCATGAGGACGGTGCGGGGCTGCGCCGGTGGCTCTATGGCACTCGCCAGATCACTGCCGAACTTTGTTTTCTAAGAGGCCTCGGTGAAACAGGTTCACCTGCCCGGTGGGCAGAACGCGCTCCTTCCTCTCCGCCGGGTCGTCAACCTCGGCGCTCTCACCGGGCATGGGCGTGCGCCGTCGATGCTGCGCGGGAGGCGGGGATCGAATGGCACGTGTGCGCGGCCGACTTCTCTCAGCGAGTTGCGCTTCCGCAGTTTGAGCCGGGCCGGTTTGTCTTAGACGTAAGCGCAATCTCATTCAGTCGAGTGTCCTCGGGTCCGTCGATCGTCGTTAGCGTTACGGTTTTCGATTCGTCTCCTGCCCGTCGGAGGGTACCGACACGGATCGCGGCCGGCTTGAGTCGAGACCTTGGGCGCGCTGGATATGTCGATGATCCTTTCGTCGAGGGTCGGTTTTCAACAACGAAGCGTTTGCGTGGGCCGAGTGCGGCTGTGCGGGAGTGCGTTCGGACTTTTGTCCGCGCCTCCGAGCATTGGGCTCATGGCCGACCGTCATGATGTGCGGCGTCCGCATCCGTCTCCGTCGCCCTGACCCGTGTGGTGTCAAGAGTCGTCGGGTGGGAATGACGACCTCCTTCCCGGCCCAGGGCGTCCCACACCCAGCTCCCGAGCATCGCGCGCCCTCGACGCACCACGCGCGTCGCATGCCGCCTCCCCCATGCGCGCGCAGCCCGCGCCCGACGCCCGACGCGCCCGCCCCCCTGGCACGGGCGCGGACGAGCACGCATTTGGGGGAGGCCGCAGGCGCGCAGGCGGCGTCGCTCTGCCCGTGCCGAGCCTCGCGTAGCCGCCGAGCACCTGCGAGTGGGGGCATCGATCAACTACAGCTACGACACCCGCGGCCAGCTCTCCTCCATCGCGATCCCCGGCGAGGGGACCTACCAGACGTGGTTGTGGCGGCGAGAGACTCGTTTTCAAGGATCCTGAGGCAAGTGTAGTGCCCACGCGATGTCCCACGCTGCGACAGGGGTGCCCGTCGTTGAGGGTCTCTATCCGTGGTCGTTGGCGGGAACGGGATCATGAGCACGACTCCGCGATCTCGCGGTCGAGGTCAACGGCCGTCGCCGTTCCGTGACGGCGTAGGGTGCCACAAGTCAGCCGTCAGGAAATGCCCAGTCAAGCGGTCCGCCGATGATGAAAGTGGGTGTGGCTCCGAAAGAAACGTGCCACCTGTTCCGCCACAGCATGGCCACGCTCATGCTCGAAGGGGAAGCCGACGTGCGGTACGTCCAGGAGATGCTCGGCCACACGAAGCTGGAGACCACGCAAATCTACACGCAGGTCAGCATCGGCAAGCTGCGGGAGGTCTACCTGCGGACGCATCCAGCGGCGAATCTCGGGAAGCCCGTGGGCCACGCGAGCACGAGGGAGACCACGGACGCCGCTAAGCTACTCGCCGATCTCGATGCCGAGGCCGAGGACGAAGCCGAACCCAACGGGGAAGAACGACCTTCGACGACGGGAAGCCTCGGGGGTACAATCCCATGACAAGGCAGCCGCTCAGAGCCCGCGTGAAGAACGGACGCCTCGTCCTCGATGAGCCCACCGAGTTGCCCGAGGGCGAGGTCGTCGAGCTTGTACCTCTCGACGACGTGCTCGCAGGCGGAGGGGACTACCTCGACGACGAGGAGCGAGCGCGGCTCCATCAATCCATCGACCGTGGCCTCGAAGACGTGAAAGCAGGCCGGACAGTCGATGCGCACGACGTGATCGAGGAGTTGCGAGCCCGAGCTGCCGGACGGTGAAGGTCGAGCTTTCGCAAGAGGCCCGAGGTCAGGTTCGAGAGATCGATGCGTGGTGGCGTGAGAACCGTTCCGCCGCCCCCGACCTCTTTGCCATGCCGAAGACCACACGGCATGGGTCCGGGAGAGGATCGAACGTTGTCGGATCGAGGATCGGCCTGCACGCCGCTTGTGTGAGGACGCGTCAAGATGTCGGTCGAGAGAGTTGTGACGACGTGTGGAACGCATGGACGCATGGACTACCTCCTGGGCCCGGGAAGGAGGCCGGGCACGGCCTTGCAGGCGCAGGATCCGTGACGTGCGTCGTGTGCCCCGCTGGTGTCTCGAGAAGCACGGCACGGAGCGTGCGCCCCCGCCGAGCCCGGCCTCCTTCCCGGGCCCAGGCCGTCCCGCGCTCCGCTCTCGAGCGCCGCGCCGCGCCGACGCGCCAAGGTCCTCGCGCAGCCCCACCACGGGTGCCCCGCGCCGTGCCTCCCCCATGCGCGCGCAGCCCGCGCCCGACACGTGTCTCGCCCGCATCCCTCGTCGGGCGCGGGCGAGCACGCATTTGGGGGAGGCCGCAGGCGCGCAGGCGGCGTCCCGCGGCCCACGCCGAGCCCCGCGTAGCCGCCGAGCACCTGCGAGTGGGGGCATCGCCCTACCCGAACCGTATCCCCTGCGCCAGCGGCAGCTCGTCCCCAAAGTTGATCGTCGTCGTCTGCCGCCGCATGTAGGCCTTCCACGAGTCCGACCCGCTCTCCCGACCGCCCCCCGTGTCCTTCTCTCCTCCGAACGCTCCCCCGATCTCGGCGCCGCTCGTCCCCAGGTTCACGTTCGCGATCCCGCAGTCGGACCCCGTCGCTGACAGGAAGCGCTCCGCCGCGCGCAGGTCCCGCGTGAAGATCGCCGACGAGAGCCCCTGCGGAACGTCGTTCTGGTGCGCCACAGCCTCCGCGAGGCCCTCGACCTCGAAGACGTAGAGGATCGGCGCGAACGTCTCCTCCCTCGCGATGGGAAGCCCGAGGGGGGCGCGCACCAGCGCCGGCGTGACGAAGTAGCCCGCGCGATCCACCCGGGTTCCCCCCGTGAGGATCTCGGCGCCCTGCGCCCTGGCCGTCGCGAGCGCCGCCATCATCGTATCCACGGCCCGAGCGTGGATGAGCGGCCCCATCAGGGTCCCCGCGTCGAGCGGGTTGCCGATGGGAACGCGCTCGTAGGCCTGGACGAGCCTCTGGGTCAGCTCCTTCGCCATGCCCCGTTCGACGAAGAGCCGCCGCGTCGTCGTGCAGCGCTGGCCTGCCGTGCCGACGGCGCCGAAGAGGACCGCGCGCATGACGAGCTCCGGGTCCGCGTCGCGAAGCACGATGATCGCGTTGTTGCCCCCGAGCTCGAGCAGCGACCTTCCGAGGCGCCGCGCGACCGTCTCGCCGACGGCGCGCCCCATCGCGGTGCTCCCCGTCGCCGACACGAGCGGCACACGCCGGTCCGCCGCGAGCCAGCCGCCCACGTCGCGACCTCCGGCGACGAGCGCGAAGATCGGGGGGTGGCCCGCAGCGCGCACGACCTCGTTCACGATGCGCGTCACCGCGACGGCGGTGAGGGGCGCCTCCTCCGAGGGCTTCCACACGACGCTGTCGCCGCAGACCGCCGCGAGGAGCGCGTTCCAGGACCAGACCGCGGCCGGGAAGTTGAACGCCGAGAGAACCCCCACGACGCCGAGGGGGTGCCACTGCTCGAGCATCCTGTGGGCGACGCGCTCGGAGTGCATCGCTCGCCCGTAGAGCTGGCGGGAGAGACCCACCGCGAAGTCGGCGATGTCGATCATCTCCTGCACCTCGCCCTCGGCCTCGGGGAGGATCTTTCCGGTCTCGAGCGTGATGAGCGTCGCCAGGTCCTTCTTCTTCGCGCGGAGCGCGTTGCCGATGAGGCGCACGAGATCGCCGCGCACGGGAGCAGGCACGCGACGCCACGCTTCGTGGGCCTCCGCGGCGGCGACCATCACCCGCTCGTAGTCCGCCGCCGAGGCCGTGAGGACGGCGCCAAGGCGCTGGCCGGTCGAGGGGTCAATGGACACGATCTCGCCCCCCGACGGCGCGGCGACCCAGTCCGCCGCGTACACGCCAGACACGGGAGAAGCGAGGTCGAGCCCCAGCGAAACGAGCGACGATTGCATCCCTGCTGCCTAGCACAACGGGTAGGTCGGCGGCCCCCCCGAGATGTGGGCAGCCGACGGCCCGACAGCAACTGTTGGAAGCCGCCGTGTTGTGCGACAATACGGGTGTCCATGGCGTCACCGTCCTCGCCTCCGGCCGCGTGCGCGCAGGGCGCACGCGTCGGTCGTTACGAGCTTCTCTTCGAGGTGGCTCGCGGCGGCATGGGCTCGGTGTGGGCGGCGCGCCTCTCGGGCGTCAGCGGGTTCGAGAAGCTCTTCGCCGTCAAGATGATCCTCCCGGGCTTCGCGCGGGACTCGAAATTTCGCAGGATGTTCATCGACGAAGCGAGGATCGCCGGCCTGCTCGAGCACCCCAACGTGGCGCAGACGTTCGAGCTCGCGGAGGAGGGGGAGGTCCTCTACCAGGTCATGGAGTGGATCGAGGGAGACTCCCTGCAGGAGCTCGCGAAGACGGTCCACCGCAACGGCGAGTGGATCCCGCAGGGGATCATCCTGCGCATCGTCTCGGACGCGTGCCGGGGCCTCCACGCGGCCCACGAGCTGACGGACAACAACGGCAAGGCGATCGACCTCGTTCACCGCGACTTCTCGCCGCAGAACATCCTGGTCTCCGCCCGCGGTCAGGCCAAGCTCATCGACTTCGGCATCGCCAAGCTGAAGGGCGACTTCGCCAGCGAGACGACGGCCGGGAGCATCAAGGGCAAGACGCGCTACATGGCGCCCGAGCAGGCGCTCGCCGCCCACGTCGATCGGCGGACGGACGTGTGGGCGGCAGGCGCCGTCCTGCGAGCGCTCACGATGAGCGAGGACGCGTACGACGGCAGCGACGTCGACGTCCTCCGGGCGCTGATCTCGGGAACGCCGCCCCGCCCCGTGACGAGCGAGGTCCCGCCCCCGGTGGCCGCCGTGATCGAGCGCGCCATGCGCGTCAACGCGGACGAGCGCTTTGCGACGGCAGACGCCCTGGCGGACGCCATCGAGCTCGCGATGACGGCAGCGAACCTGGTCACGTCGAACGCCGATGTCGCCAGCTACCTGACCGCCAAGCTCGGCAGCCGCGCGCAGCACCGGCAGAAGCTCCTCGCCGAGGCACGGCGCGCGCTCGCCGGTGGTCGGGCGAGCGTCCCGCAGTTTGCGGACAGCCCGGGGACGCCGGTCCAGGGTGGCGTGAACAACGCCGTCGTCGTCGGGGACGGCACCGCCATCCTGAACGACGGCGCACGGGTTGGCTCCGCGAAGTCCCTCCACGACGGCTCGACCGGCACGCTGTCGGCCATCGGTCTCTCGCCCCGGCGGTCCGCGACCCCGCTCGTCGGCGTGAGCGCGCTCATCCTCGCGTGCTCCCTCGGCTACTGGGCCGTCCGGTCCGCAGGCTCGCGAGAGACCGCGGCGCCCGGCGCGCCCGCCGCCTCCGCGACGAGCGCGCCCTCCGTGCCTTCCGGGCCCGCCGGCTCGGGGGAGCCGCAGAAGGCTGCGCTCGTCGACGTCCCCTCTCCGCCGCCAGCCGCGCAGCCTGTCCTCCAGCCCTCGGTGACGCCGCCTCCTGCCACGGCGGGAGGCGCCGCGAAGGTGGCCACCACGCGCGTCGCCCCGTCCGTGACGACCAACGCCGGCGCGGCGCCCCACAAGCCCGCGTCCGGTCCAAAGAAGCCCGACGGAGATGGACTCAATGAGCTACTCGACCAGCACAGGTAGGCGAGCCCTCGCGACCGTCGGCGCCGCGGCCTTCCTCGTGGGGCTGGCGGGCGGTGACGCGCGCGCCCAGTCGTCGCCCCAGAGCGCGATCGCCGAGACGATGTTCCAGGAGGGAAAGGCGCTCCTGGCCCAGGGGCGCACCGCCGAGGCATGCGCGAAGCTCGCCGAGAGCATGCGGCTCGATCCCGGCGGGGGGACGCTCCTGGCGCTCGCGGTCTGCCACGAGAAGGAGGGCAAGACGGCGACCGCGTGGTCCGAGTTCGGCGAGGTGTCGGCCCGCTCCCACGTCGACGGGCGGGCCGACCGCGCGGATGCGGCGCGCGCAAGAGCAGCAGCGCTCGAGCCGAAGCTGTCCCATCTGACCGTGACGGTCGATCCCACCGTGGGCGCGATCAAGGGCCTCGTCGTGACGATAGACGGCTCACCGTTGAGCGCGGGCGCCTGGGGGCAGGCCTTTCCCGCCGATCCCGGTGCGCACCAGCTCGTTGCGGAGGCCCCTGGGTACCTGCGCTGGACCGGCACGGTGACGCTCGGAGCGAAGCTCGATCAACAGACCGTCCGCGTCGGGGACCTCGTCCGCGATCCATCGGCCAAGGTGGAGCCCGAAGCGGCGCTACCCGTACCACCTGCGCCGGAGGTCCCCGCGACGCCAGCACCGCCTCCCCAGCCCATCGCGTCCACGGGATCGGGGCGGAGGACGGCCTCGTACATCACGGCAGCCGCGAGCCTCGTGCCGCTGGGCATCGGCGCTTACTTCGGGGTCCACGCCGCGTCGGAGATGTCCGACGCGCGGAAGCTCTGTCCGTCCGGCACCACCTGCCACAACGGGACGGCCACATCGCAGAGCACCTCGGCCAACAGCGACGCGAACGTCGCAAACATCACGATCGGGGTGGGGATTGCTGGGGTCGCCTTGGCGGCGGTCCTCTTTCTCACGTCGCCCCCCGGCGAGAGCGCCGCCGGCAAGATCGCCGCGCTGCCCATCCAGATCGGTGCCCTGCCCGGCGGCGCCTTCGTTGGAACGCACGCCGCCTGGTGACAACCGAACCTCCGCGGCACCCGGGCCGGCGGTCGCGTAGCCTGGTCACGTGTCCGGCGGTCTCCAGTACGTAGACGACGATGGCCCCGCGCGCTGCGTGCACTGCGGTCACGTCGCGGCGGGGCCCTGCGCGTCCTGCCACCTGCCGGTGTGCGGGGACTGCTCGACCCTGACCGAAGGGGGCGTGAAGGTCTGGGCCATCTGCCTGGAGTGTGACCGACGAAAGGGGCGCCGCCTCCAGGGTGCGTGGAGAAGCCTCGTTCTCTGGCTCGTCGCCATCCTGGCCCTGCTCGCGCTCGCGACGTGGCTCCTGGGCCGGCTCGCCGGAGGCTAGAAGTGGCGGTCAGTCGAGCTTGAGGATTTCCTGGTCGACGAGCTTGAGGATGGCTCGCAGGGCGTCCAGGCGCCGCATGCCCGAGACGTCGACCAGCATGTCGATCGTCAGCTGACCGTCGACCTGAGAGATGAGAAAGCCGGTCTTGTGATCGAGGGACAGGTCCTTCAGCCGGGACGGCGTGACGGCGAGCGAGGGCACGCGATCGAACGATTCCAGGAGCTCGAGGATGGAGTTCTCTCCCAGGGCGGACGAACCCGTCCGGCGGTTTGCCTCCTCCTTGCCGCGGGTAGCGGGCCGGCCGCCGCGGGTCGAGCGACCGCCTGCGGCTCCTGGGGCCTTCTGGGATGCCCGTCCGCCCTGCTGCGAAGACCTGCCGTCCTTGTCCGACGTGGACCGTCCGCCGCGCGTGGAGCGCCCGCCCGCGGGCGCTCCAGGCTTCGAGGCAGCGATACGTTTGGGGTCGCTGAATACCTTCGTCGCCTGCAGCTTGTCGGAGCTCGGCGTGGGCACGCCGGCATTCGCCGTCTTGAAAGACCAAGGCTTGTCGCGACCCCCCACCATGCGCCAACACTGCCCGAACGCCCAAAGGGCTGCAAGATGAACAAAGCCGGGACAGCGCAAGCCAGCACCGTGCGCGCCGTCACGCACCACCGTCTTCCACGCGGGACCTCGTCATGCGGCCTGTAGCTGCGCGATCGCAAACCGGTAGACGGCGTGGGACCCGAGCACGGGAACGAACCCGGTGACGTAGCCCACCACGCCGGTCACGATCCCCGCGTTGCCGATGACCGCCGAGAGCCAGTAGGCCCAGGCGGTCTGGAAGCCGACGTAGTCGCCGAAAGCTTCGCGCGCGTAGACGTACGGACCGCTCGTCCGCGGGTAGCGGCCGCCGAGGCTGGCGTAGACGAGCGCGACGAAGAGGTACCCCGCCGCTGCCAGCGTCCAGGAGACGATCTGGATGGGCCCGACCCCGAGCGCCAGCGACGCCGGCAGCGTGTACACGGACGTGCCGACCATGTTGCCGACGACCAGCGCAACGGTGGAGACGAGGGTGAGGCCGCGCACCAACCTCGGTCCCCGCGCCAGCGGCGCGGGGGCGGGCGGATGGCTCGGCGCGCCGGACGGCCGCGCCTCCACCGACGTCGGAATCGTTTCGCGGATCCGCGGCATCCCCCTGCTCGTACTACTACCAACAATGGTCTCCGAAAGCCGTCCGGTCCGGTCCCGCTCCAAGGTCCCGATGGTGCTCGGAGCGCTCGCCCTGCTCGCGCTCGGCGTCGTGGTCGCGTTCGTGGCACGCGGGCCGGTAGAGCGACCGGACGGCGGCGTGGGCCTCCTTCCCGTGGGCGCCCTCGCACCCGACCTGGCAGGGCACGACCCCCAGGGAAAGGACGCTCGCCTCTCGGCGCAGCTGGGTCATACGGCGGTCGTCTACTTCTATCCGAGGGACGAGACCCCGGGCTGCACGCACGAGGCCTGCGCCTTTCGCGACGCCTTCGATCGGTACCGGGACCGGGGAATCACGATCTTCGGCGTGTCGCGGGACTCGGAGGCGAGCCACGGCGAGTTCCGCGCAAAGCACTCGCTCCCGTTTCCGCTCGTGGCCGACGAGAGCGGCAGCATCCAGCGGTCCTACGGCGTCTCGGGCATGCTCGGCATGGCGTCGAGGGTGACGTTCCTCGTCGGGCCGGACGGCAAGGTTGCGCGCGTCTGGCCGGACGTCGACCCCGGCGTTCACGCCACCGAGGTGCTCGCTGCGGCCGAAGCTCTAGGTGCGACCGCGTCCGCCCACTAGGCGTCCGGCCGGCCCGAGCTCGTCCA
>Ga0302320_10010424_pt1 | contig 19800 bp, 11 predicted proteins | sample Bog_T0_3_FD_202130 | JGI IMG/M metagenome (GOLD analysis project Ga0302320, IMG submission 202130) | Peat permafrost microbial communities from Stordalen Mire near Abisko, Sweden - Bog_T0_3 | ecosystem: Environmental > Terrestrial > Soil > Wetlands > Peat | place: Sweden: Abisko, Stordalen Mire... | reverse complement strand
TGTGAACGATACCTTCATGGAGCAGATATTTTTTGAAGAGCACAAACACTACCGGTGGAGCCGCTTCGACGAGCTGGCCCACACCGTGTACTTTGACGATGCTTACATGCGCAAATACATGTATGGGCTGGCGATTACTGCGTTTCTGTGGCCCAACCATGTGGCGCTGCACGACTTTTTCATCCGCACCTTCCCGCGGGGACAAAAGGGAAATTACCTGGAGATCGGGCCGGGCCATGGCTATTACTATATGCAATCGGCGCGGCTGGGTAACTTTGACCGGCTGCTGGGTGTCGATATTAGCGCCGCCAGCGTAGCGCTGACGAAGGATATGATCCGGCATTTCGAGATTGACAAGAAATGCCGCGCCGAAGTTATCGAGACTGACTTCCTGACCTTCAAGGAGGACGGCCAGGAATACTCCTGCATTGTGATGGGCGAGGTGCTGGAGCACGTCGAAGATCCGGGACGGTTTCTTTCCACCATAGCCCGTTTGAGCGGACCTGAGACGCACGTCTTTGTGACCACCTGCATGAATGCGCCGGCGGTTGACCATATTTCTCTGTTTCGCACGGGCAAGGACGTGGAGGACATCATTACCTCGAGCGGTCTCAAAATCATGGAGACCTGTTATGTTCCGTACGTGGGAAAGACCCTGGAGCAATGCGAAAAGCATAACCTGGCAGTGAACTCGGGTTATGTGTTGCGAAAGGCATAGAAAGGCATAGAGACGCTCCGCGCCTGGCAGCAGACAATTCTGCCGGCGCCCGGTGCGGGGCGCGCGAAGCGGCATGAAGATGCAACGATGGCTTTGATGACGCGCATCGCCTGCGGGGCATTCGACATTTTCGGGGGACGATCTTGCAGGAAATCGAAGGCTTTGCACTTCATCACGTCGGATATGCAGTGAAGGCGATCGAGTCAGCCTGTGAAGTTTACGTGACGCGTTTTGGCTATGTTTTGAGCACTCCCGTTATTCACGATCCTTTGCAGACGGCGCTGGTGCAATTCCTCTGCCTGCGGGGAGACAGCGTCTACCTTGAGTTTGTGTCTCCGGACGGGCCGGAAAGCCGTCTGGTCAATGCCGTTCGCAAGGGCGGCGGACTTAATCATCTCTGCTATGCGGTGGACGATCTGGAACAGGCCGTTGGCCGGCTCGAGCAGCAGGACATGAAGCTCATATCGACTCCGCAACCTGCGGTAGCTTTTGCGGGGCGTCGCATCTGCTGGCTGTTGGGGGAAGATCTGCTCCCGATCGAACTGGTAGAGAGGAACGAAGCCGGGGCTCTAGGTTGTATGTTTCCCACCCCCAAGAGATAGATAGCGGGCGCTAAGATTCCATCGTGAGCATTCTTCCAATCTCCGCATTGCTGAATCAAGCGCCGCTCGAACACGAGCGGTTTGCTGCACATCGCGAACTGGAGGCGCGGCTCAGGGCCAGCTTCCGTGGCGAGGTGCTGTTCGATCTCGGCTCGCGCGCCATGTATGCCGCCGACTCGTCGAACTACCGGCAGATGCCGGTTGGGGTGGTCACGCCGCGCGACGCAGCCGATGTGGAAGCAGCGCTGGCTGCATGCCGTGCGACCGGTGCGGCAGTGCTGCCACGCGGCGCGGGCACCAGCCTGGCAGGCCAGTGCGCCAACGTGGCGCTGGTCTTCGATTACTCCCGGTACATGCGCGCACTCACTTCGATCGATCCGGGCGCGCAGCTCACGGTCGTGGAGCCGGGCATTGTGCTCGACCGGGTGCGCGAGGCGGCCGAGGTCTACCACCTGACCTACGCGCCTGATCCGGCCACGCACAGCCGCTGCACGCTCGGCGGCATGATTGGCAATAACAGCTGCGGCGTGCATGGCCTCTTGGGCGGCAAAGTGGTCGACAACGTGGAGAGCCTGGATGTGGTTCTCTACGACGGCACGCGCATGACGGTGGGCCGCACCAGCGAGAGCGAGCTTGATGTGCTGATTCGCGGCGGCGGGCGCGTGGGCGCGATCTACGCGCGGCTGCGCGCTCTGCGCGATCGGTACGCAGACCGGATCCGGGAGAAATTTCCGCGCATTCCCCGTCGCGTCTCCGGCTACAACCTCGACGAGCTGCTGGCGGAGAACGGCTTCAACGTGGCGCGGGCGCTGGTGGGCTCGGAGGGCACGTGCGTCTCCGTGGTTGCGGCAACGCTCAACCTCGCGTCCAGCCCGCCGCACCGGGTGCTCACGGCGCTGGCCTTTGACGATCCGTATCTGGCTGGCGACGCGGTGCCGCGCGCGCTGGAGTTTGGGCCGATTGGCCTGGAAGGCTTTGACGGGCTGCTGGTCGAATTCATGCTGCGCAAGCGCCTGGCCGTGAACGATGTGAAGCTGCTGCCGCGGGGCGGGGGATTTCTGCTTGTCGAGATGGGCGCGTGGACTGCGGAAGAAGCACAGGCCAAAGCCGAAGCGCTGGCCGCTGCGGCGCAGAGCTGGCCCGAGAAACCGACCGCGCGCATCTACAACCATGAGGATGCGGAGAGCGTGTGGAAAGTGCGCGAGTCGGCGCTGGGCGCGACGGTTTGCGTGCCCGGCGAGCCGGATCGCTGGGAGGGTTGGGACGATGCCGGCATTCCACCCGCGCATCTGGGCACGTATCTGCGCAAGCTGACTGCGTTGATGAACGAGTACGGCTATCGCAGCCCGCTCTATGGGCACTTTGGCCAGGGCTGCGTTCACCTGCGCATCAACTTTGACTTCCGCACGGAGGAGGGTCTGCGCAAGTTCCGCGAGTTCATTGATCGCGCGGCGGACCTGGTTGTGTCGCTGGGCGGCTCGCTCAGCGGCGAGCATGGCGATGGGCAGGCCCGCGCCGTGCTGCTGCCCAAGATGTTTGGGCCCGAGCTGATGCAGGCGTTTCAGGAGTTCAAGGCGATCTGGGACCCTGACAACCGCATGAATCCCGGCAAACTGGTGGATGCGGTGCGGGTCTACGACCCCGTAGAGAACTTGCGCTACGGGCTACCCGAAGTGCATAGCCATTCGCACGCGAAACAGGAGACCCACTTTGTTTTCGCGGCCGATCAAGGGTCGATGGAAGGGGCCGCGGCGCGGTGCGTGGGCGTGGGCGCGTGCCTGAGGAAAGACGGCGGCGTGATGTGTCCCAGCTACCGGGCAACGGGCCAGGAGCAGCACTCGACGCGGGGCCGCGCGCGACTGCTGTGGGAGATGCTGGCCGGCGCGCTCAAGCAGGAGGGGCTGGAAAGCGAAGCGGTGCACGAGGCGCTGGACCTTTGCCTGAGCTGCAAGGCCTGCAAGACGGAGTGCCCGGTGCAGGTGGATATGGCGCAGTTGAAGAGCGAGTTCCTGGCGCAGAAGTACAAGGGCAAGCTGCATCCGCTGCATCATTATGTCTTCGGCTATGCGGATAAGCTGGCGCGGCTGGGGTCGCTGACGCCGGCGCTGACCAACTGGATGCTCACGAGTTCCATGACCAGCCCGCTGATCAAGCACATTGTGGGCGTGGCGCAGGAGCGGAAGATGCCGCGGCTGGCCGCGAAGAGCTGGAAAGCGGCGCGTGCGGCGAATGATACAAGTGTGGATGAGACGAGCAACGTGTCGCGTGCGGTGAGCCGGCAAAATGCTCCGGGGCGCGAAGCGCCGTCTGCCGCACCGCAGGTGCCTGCCCCGCCGCAGGTGGTGGTGCTATGGGCGGACACGTGGAACAACTACTATCATCCGCAGACGCTGATGTCTGCGGAGCGCGTGCTGATGCAGGCTGGCTTCCGCGTGCAGACGACGCGGGGCCACATCTGCTGCGGGCGGCCGCTCTACGACTTTGGGCTGCTCGACTCGGCGCGCAGCTACATGGCTGGAGTGCTCGATCGTCTCGCCCCACAGATTGAAGCGGGACTGCCCTTTATTTTTCTCGAACCCAGCTGCGCCAGCACATTCAAAGACGAGGCGCTCGAACTTTTTCCCAATGATGAACGGGCAAAGAAGATGAGCGAACAGATCTGGCTGCTGGCCGACTGGCTGGCTGCCAAAGCGCCGGACTGGGTCAACGGCCGACTGGCGGGGGTGCAGGTGATTGTTCACGGCCACTGTCATCACAAGGCTGTTTTCGGCGGCCCGAAGAGCGAGATGGCGTTGCTGCGCAGGGCCGGTGCGCAAGTGGAGATGATCGACGCCACCTGCTGCGGCATGGCCGGGCCGTTTGGCTTTGCGGCGGATAAGATCGAGGTGTCGAAAGCCATAGCCAATCTGGGCCTGATGCCGGCGGTGCAGGCGGCCGGTCCGATGACGCTGATTGTGGCGGACGGCTTCAGTTGCCGGGAGCAGATCAGCCAGCTGTCCAGCCGCGAGGGGATGCACTTCGCGGAGATACTGGACCGCGGCTGCGGCTGCGGCGGGTGAATCCTTTTCTGTCTCCGTGAGCAAAGCGGCCCACCCGGCAGCGGGGCTTTGCTGTATTGTTCTGAACAGGAGCAGTTCATTGCCCTTCCATCGCTGCTGATTGCAACTCGACGGGGCGAAACAGCGTCCAATGCATGAGGTCGTTGCGGGGGTTTCAACCTGGCCCGCGTACAAGCTTTCGGAATACCGGTTTCAGGACGGGTTTTTTGAATTGCGGGCGACCGGCGAATTTGTTACGCTCAGGCATTCCTGAGGCTGGGCGAAAGGAGAAATTTCATCATGGCAGAAGACAGCAAAATTCATCATCTGGGATGGTTTCTGGCAGGTCTGGGCGTGGGCGCGGTGGTGGGCATCCTGTACGCCCCCAAAAGCGGCCGCGAGACCCGGGAAAGCCTGGCCAACAGCGCCCGCGAGGGCACCGAGTATGTGAAGGCGAAGAGCCAGCAGGCCGCCGAACAGGTCAGCGTTCTGGTCGACAAAGGCAAGGAGCAGGTAGGCGCCTTTGTGGACAAGAGCAAAGATACCGTGGCCACTCTGGTAGACAAGAGCAAGGACCAGGTTGTGGAGTATGTGGACCGGAGCCGCGAGGTGGTTGATCGCGGACGCGCTCAGTGGGAAGAGTTTGTGGAGCGCGGCAAGAGCCTGGTCACCGACCAGTCGACGCGCGTCAGCGCCGCTGTTGAGGCGGGACGCAACGCCTACCGCAGCACGGCGGTTGATCCGACGGAGCTTTAAGCCGCGCGGCCGGCGTCTGCAACGGGCGCCGGCCAGCCATGGACGCTTCGATCTGTATTCACCCCTTGGTTGAGCACGCTGGCGCTTCGGGTGTGACTCTGTGCTTTCGCCAAGGGCAACAAGGCATGTCCGCGGTTCGGGGCGTGTTGAGCGTTTCTTACGCATGGCCGCGGGAAAGCAATTCGATGCAAGGTCTGAACCATGACACGCTCGAGCTGATCTGTATTGGGGTGGCCGCACTGGCGCTGCTGACTCAGGCCATTGTGATGCTGGCAGTTTTTCTGGGCATCCGCAAGGCCGCAAAGTCCGTGCAGGAACAGATCGACGACCTGCGCTCGACGGTGATGCCGATTGTGCAAACCTCGCGCGAGCTTGCCGACTCAACCAAGCAGCTTGTGATCCGGTTGACGCCGAAGGTGGAGCGGGCGGTGGCCGACATCGCCGAACTGGCGCGCGGCTTGCGCGAGCAGGCAGAGGAAGTGGAAGTTGCGGCCGATGAAATATTGGACCGGGTACGCAGGCAAACGGGCCGCATCGACGCCATGTTCACCGGCACCATGGATGCAGTGGACAAGGCGAGCACGTTTGTAGCCGAGACGGTGAGCAAGCCGATTCGCCAGGTCTCGGGGCTGTTGGCCGCGCTGAAGGCCATCGTCGAGTCGCTGCGCGCCTCTGATCCGGCCTATCGCGAACCGACCCTGCACGACGATAAAGATATGTTTGTCTAGTTCAAGTGCCTTGGCGGCTAAATCCACCCCTCCATTCGTCTTACAATCAGACCCAGCGGAGGGCAGCTCATGAAGTCACTTGTTTCATGCTTCCTATCGGTAGCCCTTGCCTTGCCGGCGGGCCGGGCCGCGGCGCAAACCACGCCGCCAGCGACGCTTCTGGCGCTTTCCAAACAGGACCACACCTTATCCATCGTCGATCCCGGCGATTTGCACATCGTGGCAACTGTGCCCGTTGGCGACGACCCGCATGAGGTCATTGCCTCCGCCGATGGCAAGACGGCTTACGTCTCGAACTATGGCTTCGGTGCGTTCCACACCCTGGCCGTGATCGACCTTGTGGGCCACAGCAGGCTTGCCTCCGTGGAACTGGGCGCGTTGCGCGGGCCGCATGGTCTGGATTTCAAACAGGGCAAGGTGTGGTTCACGGCGGAGGCGGCCAAGGCCATTGGCAGTTACGACCCCGCCGCCGGCCAGATCGACTGGATCATGGGCACGGGCCAGGATCGCACTCACATGCTCTATGTCTTTGCCGACGGCAAGCGGATTGTGACCACCAACGTGAGTTCGGGGACGGTGACGATCATGGAAAAGACCGAGGGAGGCGCCGGTGGGCCGCCGTCGGGAATGCCGCCCTTCGGCGGGCCACCGTCTGCTGGAGAACGTTCGCCGGGCGCGCAACCCCCGCCTGGCCCGCCGCCTGGCCTGCCGCCAACGCCACCCGGCGGCAATTGGACGCTGCATGTGATCCCGGTGGGGCGTGGCTCGGAGGGCTTTGACGTTTCTCCGGACGGCAAGCAAGCGTGGGTGGCCAACGCCCAGGACGGCACCGTGTCGATCATCGACATTGCTGAGAAAAAGGTGACGGCCACACTGGCAGCGAACGTGCGCGGCGCCAACCGGCTTAAATTCACCCCAGATGGCGGGCGCGTGCTGATCACTGCCGGCTCTGCGCTGGTGATTGTGGACGCAGCGACGCACAGAGAAGATAAGCGACTGGCCAGCGTGCACGGATCGGGCGGCATCCAGATGCAGCCCGACGGTGCGCGGGCTTTTGTGGCCTGTGGACAGGATGGCTACGTGGCCGTTATCGATTTGAAGACGCTGGAACTGGCCGGCAAGATCGCGATCGCCAGCCCGGATGGTCTGGCGTGGGCGGTGCGCGAATGATGGTTACGCGGCACTGATGGCTCGCAGCCTGACGCGTTTGGCTGTTCAAGGTGGGCCGGATTGAGGGTCGAGGTTTCCCACCATTTCGGTCGTTGCGGCGACGGAAATGGGTGGGGCACGGGCCTTCGTGATATGTACAGATTTCTTACCGCTCGTTCAATTCGATCAATTGGATTGCATACCCGGGCACGGTGTGGTGCAGGTGATCGCTTACGCCGTTCAGGGCCGTCTCCACGGGGACAATCTGGTCAGGCTGATCGATGGTGTTGGTGGCCTGGGTGCTGTGCGCGCTCAGGCTGATGAGCGTGCCGGTCGCTGCCAGCCTTGCGCCGGGGAGGTCGATGTCGATCGGCTGCGCAGTCGACGAAGCATTGACCAGCTTGAGATACAGCCGCTTCTTCGCCGCGTCGTGGGTGATGGAGTAAAAGAAGCGCGGATTGCCGCTGACCGAATCCGCGCCTTTCGAGCCCCCGTCATCGAGATTCGCCTTGAGAGTTTCAGTCCCCAGATACTTTGCGAACAGGACCTGCGCCCAGTAGCTGGGAGAGCCGTAGCTGCGCATGGCGTCGTAGCCGATCAGGTCGGTCTCCCACTGCATGCCGCCGGGGTCCACGCGGACCAGCAACGGCGCGTACGAGGCCATGATGACGATGTCGCTGTTGCGTTCGAGGCCCGTCATCCAGGCCGCATCGCCGAGGGCGGCGCCGAAGTTGGGCGTAGGCGAGCCTTCGCGCGTGGCCCACTCGCCAACGAAGACTTTGGGTCCGCTGCGATCGGCTTTGTCGTAGCGGCCCGCATTCCAGCGGGGTGCGGAGTCGGAGGTGGGTGGGTCGTAGTGGTTGGCGTCGTGGAAGTTCTCGGTGGCGCGCACGTAAAAGTGCTCGTCGATGACGTCCGGCTGGACGCTCTTGACGGGCGCGGTGGCAATCAACTGCAGGCCTGGATACCTGGCCTTGATGGCCTTGTAGAACTGCGCGTAGCGGCCGTCGTAGCTGTTCGATTTGTCAAACCAATCCTCGTTGCCGATCTCGACATAAGCCAACTTGAAGGGCTGCGGATGGCCGTTCTGCGCGCGGATGGCGCCCCATTTTGTCTCCGTGCCGCCGCTGACGTATTCGATCTCGTCCAATGCGTCCTCGACATATGGATCGAGCGCCGGGCCCGGCTCCACGTGCTCCTGGGCCATGGAGTAGCCGGCATAGACGGCCAGCACGGGCTGCATCTTCAGGTCTTCGCACCAGTCGAGAAACTCGAGCAAGCCAAGGCCGTCGGAAGAGTGATAGCGCCAGGGGCTGGGATGCGTGGGCCGGTCGACCAGCGGGCCGATGGTCTTCTTCCATTCATAGCGCTCGTTGATGTGGTCGCCCTCAAGATAGTTGCCGCCGGGGAAGCGGAGAAAGGCGGGATGCATAGCGGCGAGCTTGTCCATCAGGTCAATGCGATTGCCGTTTGCGCGATCATGATAGGTGGGCGGGAACAGAGACACGAGATTAAGCCACAGGGTGCCGGGGCGGGCGACGGTGACTTCCAGGTGATTGGCGGCGGAGGGCGCGATGGCGCCGGTTTTGAGCGTGAACTTCGATTGCCTCCAATCGGTCGAGACACCGGTGACTGTCGCGGTGGCCTCGGCTTTTCCGCTCGTGTTGTTCACGAGGCTGACGGTCACAGCGCCCAGATCGGCCGAGCCGGCCTTGGCGTAGAAAGAGCCCTGGTACGTGGTGTTGGGGTGCAGCGGCATGCCCCACCACCCGTCGTTGAGCACGCCGGCAGGGTTGTGTGTATCGGCTTGCTTTACGTCGATGCGCAGGCTGGACTTGAGCGCGTCGCTGGGGCCAGTTTCCTTGTCGGCGGCGATTGCGGCCCGCGCGTTGCCTTGCTCCACCAGGTACCAGTGCTGGATGCCGTCCCAGTTGGCGCCGAAGGTGCGGTTGCGCACCATCTCCGCGTAGAGTCCGCCGTCGTAGGAGTAGTTGATCTCCTCGGTCATGAGGCCGTAGAGGGTGGGGCTGACGGCGTGGACGGGCTGGTCGGCGTGGATGGTGAGGGTGACGGTGGGCGCCTGAGCGGAGAGGCAGGCAGCTGCGACGAGGGGGAGGGCGGCCAGCGCGGCCGGCCGAGCAAACGTTTTCTTATCCATCGGTGTTTCTCCCGGAGTTCAGTGCCGGGCCAGTATAACGCAATGCCAGCACCTCGGTAGATAGGACATCTGGACTATGGACGCTATACGATCCAGCCGCCGCCCACGACTTCGTCGCCGTCGTAGAAGACGGCGGACTGGCCGGGTGTGACGGCGCGCTGCGGTTCGTCGAAAGTTGCCATCACCTCGGCCCCATCGTCTGCTGCATGCAATGCTTCGAGGGTGGCCCAGGCGGGCTCATGGCGGTGACGAATCTTGATCCGCACGCGCATGGGGCCGGTGAGGGCGGGAATGCTGATCCAGTTGAGGCGGCGGGCGCGCAGGTTGCGCGTGGCCAGTTCGGAGTCGGCGCCGACGGTCACGCGGTGGCTGTCGGGGTGGATTGAGAGGACATAAAGAGGCGTGGGGGAACTGACGCCGAGGCCCTTGCGCTGGCCGACGGTGAAGCTGGAGATGCCTTCGTGGTGGCCGATAACCTCGCCGTTCGAGGCCACAAGCTCGCCGGCCGTCGCCGGCATGGGCTCGCCTTGCTCTTCCAGATAGGCGGTGAGGAACTGCTTGTAGTCGCCGCCGGGGATGAAGCAGATCTCCTGCGAATCGGGCTTCTCGGCGAGGGCCAGGCCGGCACTGCGTGCGGCAACCCTTACGTCAGGCTTCTGCATGTGCCCAAGAGGGAAGAGGGTGTGGGCGAGCTGCTCCTGGGTGAGGCCGAAGAGAAAGTAGGTCTGGTCCTTGGCGCGATCGGCGGGGCGCTTGAGGATCCAGCGGCCACGGGCCTCGTCGTATTCGTTGATGGCGTAGTGGCCGGTGGCGATGCGGCCGGCGCCGATGGAGCGCGCGGTCTGGAGCAGGGCATCGAACTTGAGGTGGTTGTTGCACAGCGAGCAGGGAATCGGTGTGCGGCCGTGCAGGTACTCATCCACGAATGGACGGACGACATCCTTTTCGAACCGCTCCTGCTGGTTGACCACGTAGTAGGGGATGCCCAGGTGCTCAGCGACGCGGCGGGCGTCGTAGACATCATCGAGCGAACAGCAGCGGCCGGCCTTGGGTGCATCGGGGATGCCTTGCTTGCCGGCCAGGCGGGTCTGGTCCCAGAGCTGGAGGGTCAGGCCGACGACAGTAATTCGCGAATCGGCGGAGCCGGCGCCCTCTCGGGCGAGCATGGCCGCAACCGTCGAGGAGTCGACCCCTCCGGACATGGCTACGGCGATGGTTTCATTGTTTAGCAAGTCAGCTCGCCAGCGAGTTAGCAAGTCAGCGCCGCTTGCGCGGCAGTTTGGGTTCGTGGTTTCCCACCCTTGCGACAAAAACAAAGACGTCGCAAGGATGGGGCACCCAGCAGTCGGCTGGGTTTATTGACTCCCAGGTCTCAGAATCGAGACCTGGGGAACCCGGCTACGTGATGGTTTCATTCGTCGGCAAGTCAGTACGTCAGCCGAGCGTTCCGGCGGCTACGGGTGAAAGCGCGCGCAGATGTTCGACGGCTGCGGGGACTACTTGCAGGACGTGGTCGATGTCGGCGTCGGTGGCGGTTTTGAGCAAACTGAAGCGGAGGCTGGCGCGGGCGCGGTTTTTGTCCAGGCCCATGGCCATCAGCACATGGCTGGGTTCGGTGGCTCCGGAGTGGCAGGCGGAGCCGCCGGAGACGGAGACGCCCTTCATGTCGAGTGCGATCACCAGCGCCTCACCTTCCAGGTTGTCGAACCAGATGTTGGTGGTGTTGGCGGCGCGGGGAACAGGAATGGCGTCTGCGCCCACGCCATTGATGCCGGTGCCGTCGAGCTCAAGAATGCCGGTTTCAAGGCGGTCGCGCAGCTTGCCGAGGCGGTAGATGGTGCCGTCGTCGAGCGAGTGCATGGCCAGCTCGGCGGCTTTGGCCAGGCCCACAATGCCAGCCACGTTCTCTGTGCCGGCTCTCTGCCGCCGCTCGTGGCTGCCGCCGACCAGTAGCGGATCGACGGGTGTGCCCTTGCGCACGAACATGGCGCCGATGCCCTTGGGCCCGTGCATTTTGTGGGCGCTGATGGAGAGCAGATGGCAGCCGAAGCGGCGCACGTCAAACTCGACCTTGCCCGCGCCCTGCACGGCGTCGATATGGAAGAAGGCGCCGGTTGCGGCGGCGACCTTGCCGATCTCTTCGACGGGCTGCAGAACCCCGGTCTCGTTGTTGGCCAGCATGACGCTGATCAGGCGGGTCTCCGGGCGGATGGCGCGCAGAATGTCATTGGGGTCGATGAGGCCGCTCGGCTGCGGAGCGACAAAGGTGGTCTCGACGCCGAAGCGGGCCATGCGCTTTGCCGCTTCGAGAATGGCCGAGTGCTCAATGGAGGTGGTGATGAAGTGGTCGCCCGGGTGCAGTAGACCGAAGATGGCGGTGTTGTCGCCCTCGGTGCCGCCGGAGTTGAAGACCACCTCGGCGTCGTGGCAGTTGAAGAAGCGGGCCATGGTCTCCCGGCCGCGGTCGACGGCGGTGCGGGCCTGCTGGCCGTGCTGGTGGATCGAAGAGGCGTTGCCGAAGTGCTCGGTCCAATAGGGGCGCATGGCCTCCACAACCTCGGGCAGCAGAGGGGTGGTGGCGTTGGCGTCCATATAGACTCGGCGCATGGCAGGGTTCTCCTTACCTTCGATTGTAAGGGTAATTCGGATTTCCCGCGTGCCGTGCACAGCTGAATGGGGTAAATGCGCGCCCCTGCTGCGGGAATCGGCCTCTGGCAGGCGTCGGCATCGTTGGCGGCCGGGTCATTCAGAGTGAGTTCTGCTTCACCGCAGTGCATGCGGGAGCCCGCGGCGCACCCATGCTCGGCGGCGCGACTTGTAGATGCTTGCTTGATTAGGCGTAAGGTTATGAAAAAGCTATTCTTAAGCGTAGGCGTTCATTCCGGTTTGCGGATCTTTTGGTATAGTCAGGCTACCGGCAGGCCCCGGTTGATTTTTGCCACGCCCTTTGCGATGAAGGAAGACGAGTGCTTTCATGCCGGCCCGCAGCTCTTCGGAAGTGGTGTGGGGGGAGCGTTTTTTACTCTCCGGCCGTAACCCGGCTTCACGAATTGGACGGCGAGGCGAGCATGCACACCATTGGACCAGGGAGAGCGGAATCGAAGCAGGGCGCCGCTTCCAGCCGCGTTCCAGATCCTGAATCCCATCCCCAGTGGTTTGCCGTCTACACAACGTCGCGCCACGAGAAGAAGGTTGCGCAGCACCTGACCCAGCGCGGGATCGAGTTCTACCTGCCGCTTTACAAATCCAAGCGCAAATGGAGCGACGGGTCCAGGGTGACGCTCGACTTGCCGCTTTTTCCGGGGTACCTGTTCGTGCATATCCGGCGCAGCGAGCGAGTGCGGGTGCTGGATGTTCCCGGCGCACTGGCGGTGGTGGGCGGCAATGGCCGCGAGCCGGTTCCGCTGCCCGATGAAGCGATTGACGCACTGCGCAGCGGCCTGCATCTGCGCCATGCCGAGCCGCATGCACTGCTGGCGGTGGGGCAGCGGGCGCGCATCTGCTCCGGCGCGCTGGCGGGGATGGAAGGCATTGTGGTGCGCAAGAAGAACGGCCTGCGCGTGGTGCTGAATCTTGGGTACATTCAGCGCAGCGTCTCTGTGGAAGTGGCCGCCGAGGATCTGGAGCCGCTGGCGGGCAGCGACCTGAACGCTGCGGCGCTGGATGAGGATTGAAGGTTGCAGGATGCCCGCAGCTTTGTGATCTGCGCGCATAAGGCGGGGTCTCCCACTCGGGGTTGATGCAATGGGATTCCCAGGGGATTCCGGGGAAGATTCGCGCGGAACTGCGCGGAAACTACGCATGCGAAGAAGACGAGCCGGAAAGATACCGCAATTTCGCCAAGTAACCGCAGCGACAAAGCGGGCGTCTAAACGTGGGAAGGAAAGCCTCGCCAACCGCGCCGTTGCGAGTTTGACAATCCCAAGCGCCGACGGCGATTCTCGATGCAGTTATCTGTTGAACGTGTGTTCGACGTGGAGTCATGAGTGTCTGAATTGGATGACAAGACAGAGAGTCAGCACATAGGCCCCGACCACCAGTTGGGTGCGCCGCCCAAGTCTGACCATCATTGGATTCTTTGGCTCATCGTGCTGCTGATTGCGGCCGCGGTGGGCTATTTTATTTACACCCACCACAAGGCCGGCGAGGCGTCCAAGACGGCCGCCGGGGGCGGGACTGCGGGCGGCGGTGGCCGCAGGGGTATGACCGGCCCGGTTCCGGTGACCGTGGCGACGGCCACCAAGGGCAACATGGGCGTTTATCTGGATGCCATCGGCACCGTTACTCCGGTGTACACTGCGTCGATTACGCCGCAGGCCAACGGGGTGATCACGGCTGTCAATTACAGCGAAGGCAAATTCGTCCGCAAGGGCGACCCGCTGATCGAGATTGACCCGCGCCCGTATGAGGCGACACTGCTTGAGGCCCAGGGCGTGCTTGAGCGCGACACCAACATCCTGGCGCAGGCGCAGATGGACGTGGAACGCTATCGCGCCGCCTGGGCGCGCAACGGCATCAACAAGCAGCTGCTTGATGACCAGGAGAAGATCGTGCTTCAGGATCAGGGCACGGTGAAGAACGACCAGGGCACGGTGAACTACGACGAGGTGCAGCTGAGCTACTGCAAGATCAGCTCGCCGATCTCCGGCCAGGCGGGCCTTCGGCTGGTCGATCCAGGCAACGTGGTGCAGGCCGGCTCTACCAGCCCGCTGGTGGTGATTACACAGATGCAGCCCACCACGGTGATCTTCACCTTGGCAGAGGATAGCCTGGGACAGGTGCTACCGCGCATGCGCCAAATGCACTCGCTGCCTGTCGAGGCCTGGGACCGCACCTCCGCCAACAAGCTTGCGGATGGCAAGCTGCTGACCGTCAATAACCAGATCGACACCACGACCGGCACCGTGAAGCTGCGGGCCACGTTTGACAACCGCAACAATGCGCTGTTTCCCAACCAGTTTGTGAATGCACGGCTGCTGGTGAACACGCACGATGGCGTTACGCTCATTCCGACGGGGGCTGTGCAGCATAACGGAACGGCCTCGTTCGTTTACGTGATCGATCCCACAAACAAGGTGGCCGCGGTGCGCAACGTCAAGACCGGCGTCTCCGACGGCGGCCTGATCGAGGTGACCGGCATCAACCCCGGCGACGAGGTGGCCACCAGCAGCTTCGACAAGCTACAGGACAAGAGCAAGATCATGGTGTCCAAGCAGGCCGCGACGCCCAATCCAGTGGAGGGCAACACTCCGTGAGTCCATCCGGGCCTTTCATCCAGCGCCCCGTTGCAACCTCGCTGCTGATGGCCGCAATACTGCTGGTGGGGATCGTGGCCTATCTCCAGCTGCCGGTCTCTGCGCTGCCGGAGGTGGACTACCCGACCATCCAGGTGGTCACGTTCTATCCCGGCGCCAATCCTGACGTGATGGCCACCACGGTGACGGCTCCGCTGGAGCGTCAGTTTGGGCAGCTCCAGGGGCTGAGCCAGATGACCTCGACCAGCTCCGGCGGCTCGTCGGTGATCGTGCTGCAGTTTGCGCTCTCGCTCAACATCGATATCGCCGAAGAGGAAGTACAGTCGGCCATCAACGCCGCGCAAAGCTACCTGCCGTCAGACCTGCCTGCTCCTCCGGTGTATAGCAAGACCAATCCGGCGGATGCGCCGGTGCTCACGCTGGCCATCACCTCGGATTCGATGCCGCTCTCGCAGGTAGAAGACGACGTGGATACGCGCCTTGCGCCCAAGCTCTCGCAGCTGGCCGGGGTGGGCCTGGTCAGCATCAGCGGCGGACAAAAGCCGGCGGTGCGCATCCAGGCCAATCCGACCGCGCTCGCGGCTTACGGGCTGAACCTTGAAAGCCTGCGCACGGCGCTGGTGGACTCGAGCGTGAACCAGGCCAAGGGCAACTTCGACGGACCTCACCAGGACTACCAGATCAATGCCAACGACCAGCTGATCACCAGCGACGACTATCGCAAAGTGGTGGTGGCCTATAACAACGGCGCCCCGGTCCTGCTGACCGATGTAGCCAAGGTGACCGACGGCATTGAGAACAAGAACCAGGCCGCGTGGATGAACGGGACGCCGGCGGTGATCCTCAACATCCAGCGCCAGCCGGGGGCTAACACCATCAAAGTGGTTGAGGCGATCAAGGCGATTCTTCCCCAGCTGGAAGTGAATCTGCCCGCTGCCATCAAGGTGACCCCGCTTACCGATCTCACCACGGCCATCAACGCATCGGTGCGCGACGTGGAGTTTGAGCTGATGCTGACCATTGCGCTGGTGGTCATGGTCATCTTTCTGTTCCTGCGCAACGTATACGCCACCATCATTCCGTCGGTAGCCGTGCCACTGTCGCTGGTGGGCACCTTCGGCGTGATGTACGCGCTGGGTTACTCGCTCGACAATCTTTCGCTGATGGCGTTGACCATCTCCACCGGCTTCGTGGTAGATGACGCGATTGTGATGATCGAGAACATCTCGCGTTATCTTGAGGCCGGCGACACGCCCATGCAGGCCGCGCTCAAGGGCGCCGAGCAGATTGGCTTCACGATTATTTCGCTGACGGTCTCGCTGATTGCCGTGCTGATTCCGCTGCTGTTCATGGGTGGCGTGATCGGACGGCTGTTCCGCGAGTTTGCGGTAACGCTGGCAGTCACCATCATCCTCTCCGCGGTGGTCTCGCTCACGCTGACGCCCATGATGTGCTCGCGGATTCTGCGCCATACGCCGGAGTCGCAGCAGGGGCGTTTCTACAAGGCCTCCGAGCGGGTATTTGAGAACATCATTGCCTTCTATGGCCGCACGCTCAAGTTTGTGCTTCGTTTTCAGGGGATCACGCTGCTGGTGGCCGTGGCCACGCTGCTGCTGACCATCGCGCTCTACATTCTCATCCCCAAGGGCTTCTTTCCCACGCAGGATACGGGCGTGATTCAAGGCATCTCGCAGGCCGCGCCGAGCACATCGTTCGCGGCCATGGCGGAGAAGCAGCAGCAGCTGGCGCGCGTGGTGCTTGAGGATCCGGCGGTCGAGAGCTTGTCGTCGTTCATTGGCGCCGACGGCACCAACACCACGCTCAACAGCGGACGGATGTCCATCAACCTGAAGCCCATCGACGTGCGCGATATCAGCGCTGCCGACGTGATCCGCCGGCTGCAGGGGAAACTGCGGGATGTGAACGGCATCGAGCTCTACATGAGCCCGGTGCAGAACATCACCGTCGACGACCGCGTGAGCCGCACCCAGTACCAGTACACGCTGGAAGATCCGGACGTGAACGAGCTGAACCTGTGGACCGCCAAGCTGGTGGATGCGATGAAGAAGCTGCCCCAGCTGGCCGACGTGGCCACCGACCAGCAGACCGGCGGGCTGGCCGTCTCACTCATGATCGACCGCGTTACCGCGTCGCGGCTGGGGATTGCGCCGGACACCATCGACAACACGCTCTACGACGCCTTTGGGCAGCGCCAGATCAGCACCATGTACACGCAGCTGAACCAGTATCACGTGATTCTGGAGGCCGACCCAAGCATTCAGTCGAGCCCGGCGCGATTGCAGGATCTTTACATTCAGTCGAGCGCATCGTCGGGCGGATCGGGCCCGGGTGCATCGTCTTCGTATGCGTCTTCGGGCTCGTCGTCTGCCGGTTCGAATGCAACCACCAGTTCGGTGGCTTACACGCCTTCGTCGGGGGTGCTCAGCTCGCCAGCCAATGCGCTCACCTCGGGCATTGGCACCACCAGTACAGCGGTCTCATCGGCCAATACGGCCACCAGCTCCAGCTCTCCGGCATCCGTGCCGCTCAGCGTCTTTACTCACATGGTGCCGCAGACCGAGGCTCTCTCCATCGACCACCAGGGCCAGTTTCCGGCAGTCACGATCTCCTTCAACCTGGCGCCCGATGCGGCGCTGGGCGGAGCCATCACGGCGATTGAAAAGGCGCAGAAGGACCTGGCCATGCCGGCCAGCGTTCAGTATGGCTTTCAGGGCACGGCGGCCGCGTTTGAGGGATCGTTGTCGAATGAAGGTCTGCTGATCCTGGCCGCACTGGCCGCTGTCTACATCGTGCTGGGCGTTCTTTATGAGAGCTTCATCCACCCGATCACCATTCTCTCCACGCTGCCTTCTGCCGGCGTGGGCGCGTTGCTGGCTCTGATCATTTTCAGGCAGGATCTTAACGTTGTCGCCATCATCGGCATCATTTTGCTCATCGGCATTGTGAAGAAGAACGGCATCATGATGGTGGACTTTGCTCTGGAGGGCGAGCGCGAGCGCGGGCTGAGCTCGACCGAGGCCATCTACGAGGCCTGCCTGCTGCGCTTTCGTCCGATTATGATGACGACCATGGCGGCGCTGCTGGCGGGCATTCCCCTGGCCATGGGCACGGGCATGGGCTCGGAACTGCGCCGGCCGCTGGGCATCGCCATGGTGGGCGGTCTGCTGCTCAGCCAGGTGCTCACGCTCTACACGACGCCGGTCATCTACATCTTCTTTGACCGCTTTGGGCATGGCGTCAAGCGGGTACACTCGGCCATGACGAATGGCTCCGCGCGCCGGCCGGTGGAGGGCGCATGAACATCTCCGCGCCGTTCATCCAGCGTCCTGTAGCGACCACTCTGCTGTCGGTGGGGATCACGCTGGTGGGGGCGATCGCCTTCAACGTGCTGCCGGTTTCGCCACTGCCGCAGGTCGATTTTCCCACCATCTCCGTCTCCGCCAGCTTGCCGGGCGGCAGTCCGGAGATCATGGCCTCTTCAATTGCGACGCCGCTCGAACGCCAGTTCGGGCACATTGCCGGCGTGACCGAGATGACCTCGTCGAGCTCGCTGGGCTCGACCTCGATCACGCTGCAATTTGACCTGAGCCGGAACATCGATGGGGCGGCGCGCGATGTGGAAGCGGCCATCAACGCGGCGCGCACGTATTTGCCCCAGAATCTGCCCGCCAATCCCACCTACCGCAAGGTGAATCCGGCCGATGCGCCGATCATGATTCTCGGCCTCACGTCGAGCAAGTATGACAAGCCGACACTCTACGACTATGCGTCGTCTGTGATCGCGCAGAAGCTGTCGCAACTGCAGGGGGTTGGGCAGGTGGGCGTGGGCGGCGGCGCGGGCCCGTCGGTGCGCGTTGAGGTGAACCCCACGCTGCTGAACAGCCATGGAATCACCATTGCGCAAGTGCAGTCGATGTTGAGCCAGCAGAATGTGCACGAGGCGGTCGGCCAGATCGCCAACGGCGACCGCACCCTGGACATTATCACCAACGACCAGATGCACCAGGCCGACGAGTACAGGCCGCTGGTGGTCGGCTATCACAACGGGCAGGCCGTGCACCTGTCGGATGTGGCCGATGTCTCCAATGGCGCGCAGAACATCCGCACGGCCGGCTATCTGGATGGCGTCCCTTCCATCACGGTGATGATCTTCCGCCAGCCCGGCGCCAACATCATCGAGACCAACGACCGGATCAAGGCCGAGCTGCCTTCGGTACAGGCCTCAATCCCGCAGGGCATCAACGTCACCGTCGTTCTGGATCGCACCACCACCATCCGCGCCTCGGTCAACGACGTGGAGCGCTCGCTGATCGGTTCGGTCATCCTGGTGGTGCTGGTAGTGTTCATGTTCCTGCGCAACTGGCGCGCCACGCTCATCCCCCTGGTTGCCGTTCCGACCTCGCTGATCTCGACCTTCGCGGTGATGTACCTTCTCGACTTCAGCCTCGACAACCTCTCGTTGATGGCTCTCACCATTTCTACTGGCTTCGTTGTCGATGACGCGATCGTGGTGATGGAAAACATCTCGCGCCTGCGCGAGGAAGGCATGGACCCGATGAAGGCCGCGTTTGAGGGCTCGCGCCAGATCGGTTTTACCATCCTCTCCATCAGCATGTCGCTGATCGCGGTCTTCATTCCCATTCTGCTGATGGCCGGCATCGTGGGCCGTCTGTTCCGCGAGTTCGCCATCACGCTTTCAACGGCCATCGTGATGTCCATGCTGGTGTCGTTGACCACCACGCCGATGATGTGCGCGTACATTTTGAAGGATGAGAGCAAAATACAGCATGGGCGGATGTATCGCACCAGCGAGCGCGGGTTCACGATGCTTCTCTCGGGATACACCAGGTCCCTGAAGTGGGTGCTGGCTCACCCCTGGCCGGTGTTCATCCTGCTGCTGCTCACGGTGGGGCTGAACTTCTACCTGATGTGGATCATCCCCAAGGGATTTTTCCCGCAGCAGGATACGGGCGCCATTGTGGGCGGTGTGCAGGGCCCGCAGGACGCCTCGTTTCCAGTGATGGATAACTCGGTCCGCGCGCTGGTTGGTGTCATCAAGGCAGACCCCGCGGTGGCTCACGTGAATGCCTATACGGGCGGCAACGGCTCCTCCAACGGCGGGTTCATTTATACGGCGTTGAAGCCGCTGGGAACATCCTGCGTGGAGTCGGCAAAGGGATGCGCGGAGCGCCAGACCGGCGCGCCGGACATCATCAATCGGCTGCGCCCCAAGATGAACCGGCTGCCCGTAGCCAACGCATTTCTGCAGGCCGCGCAGGATCTGCGCATTGGTGGCCGTGGCGGCAACGCGCTCTACCAGTACACCATTCAGTCAGATAACGTGCAGGATCTGGCCAAATGGGGCCCGATCCTGC
>Ga0302320_10010423_pt1 | contig 19801 bp, 15 predicted proteins | sample Bog_T0_3_FD_202130 | JGI IMG/M metagenome (GOLD analysis project Ga0302320, IMG submission 202130) | Peat permafrost microbial communities from Stordalen Mire near Abisko, Sweden - Bog_T0_3 | ecosystem: Environmental > Terrestrial > Soil > Wetlands > Peat | place: Sweden: Abisko, Stordalen Mire... | reverse complement strand
TTCACCTCCGCATCGAGGGCCTGCCTGGCAAGATCGTAGGCCGCCCGGTCCGCCTCGACCCGCTTGCGCGTGGTCTCGATCTGGCCGGCGGCGGTGGACAGGCTCAGGGCGATGTTCGCCTCGAGAAGGCGGAGGCCCTCGTCGTCCTGCTCAAGCTGGAGGCGCGCGGCCCGGGCCTTGCCCCGCGCTTGCGCGAAGGTGAGGGGAATGCTCACCTGGAGGCCTGCTGTGAAGGATGGGTTCATCTGGTTGGCCACCATCTGGCGCGACGCCGAGAAACTGCTGGAGAGCCCGTTGTAGCCGTAGCCCCCGACAAAATCCACCTCGGGGAGCAGGCCGTTGCGGGCCGCGGCATGGTTGGCCCGGTCGATCTCCAGGCCCAGCCGGGCCTGCTGGTAGTCCGGGCGCTGCGCCAGGGCAAGGCGCAGGTCCTCTTCCGGCCGGACGACGATGTCGTCGGGAGGGGCCATCGGCTCGAGGGAATAGAGCGGCTGGTTCGCCGGGAACGCGTCCTGCCCGATGAGAAACCTGAGCTGGTCCTCGGCGTCCCGCACGGCGCGCTCCGCAATGAGGACCGACTCCTGGAGTCCGGCTGCCTGGGCCCGCGCCGTGATCACGTCACTGTTGGAATTGAAGCCAAGCTTGTAGCCCTTTTCGGTGTCCTCGGCCGTCGAGGTGCGGAGGTCGAGGAATCGTCGGGCAATCCTGAGCCCGTCGTGCGCATACAGCAAGTTGCTGTAGGCGATGACGACATTCGTGACCGTATTCATCGCGGACTGCCGGTATTCCCACTCCGAGATCGTGCGGTTGGCCCTGGCGATGCGCACGCCCGCGAGGTTGGCTCCAAATCCAAAGCCGCGAAGCAGGGGCTGCGTGACCTGGAAGCCGCCAAACGTGTAGAAATTTGGGGCGAATCCGCTGTAGAGGTCCCCCTGGTTCTGCGCGCTGCCCGTGACCGAATAGACGAGCCCCCAGGGTGCCAGGCCCTGGATTCCAAGGCTGTAAGAGTTGCTCCGATACTCGTCGAGCGAGTACTGGCCCAGGGCAAATTCGTAGGGCGTGCGCGAATCCGAATAGCTCCGGTTGAAGACCACGGTCGGATCGAAGACACCGACGGCGGCCAGCCAATTGGCGTGGGCGATGCCGCGGCTGTAGGAGACCACCTTCAGAGTCCTGTTGTTGGCGAGGGCAAGGCGGACTGCGTCGTCGAGGGCGAGCGAGGGCCCGGCGACCTGGGCGCGGAGGGAGGTCGCCGCCGCTGCGGCGATCACCAGGAGAATCAGGGGACGCATGGCGATCATTTCAGGATCACGCCGTCGGCAAGCCGGACGACCCGGCCGCCGTAGGCGGCATTTGCTTCGGAATGGGTCACCTGGACAATGGTGACCCCGTCCTCGCGGTTCAGGCGGGTGAAAAGCTCCATGATCTCGCGGCCCTGGTCAGAGTGCAGGTTCCCCGTCGGCTCGTCCGCGAGGACCAGCTGCGGTTTTGCGACGAGGGCTCGTGCTACGCCGACCAACTGCTGCTGGCCGCCCGACAACTGGGCAGGGTAGAGGTCCTTCTTCCCGACGATGTGAAACCGATCCAGGGCATCGCAGACGATGCTTTCACGGTCCTTCTTTGGCACGTCGCGGTACGAGAGCGGAATCTCCAGGTTCTCGTAGACGGTCAGGTCGTCCAGGAGATGGTAGCTTTGGAACACGAATCCAATCTCTTTTTTCTGGAGCGCAAAGCGGTGCTTCTTGTCGAGCTCGTGAACAGCCTGGTCGCCGAACAGGTACTCTCCCGTCCATGCGGAGTCGTGAAGGCCGAGGATGTGCAGAAGGGTCGACTTTCCGGAGCCGGAGGGCCCCATGATGGAGACAAAATCGCCCTGCTCGATCTTCAGGTCGATGTTTCGGAGCGCATAGAAAGGGCCTCCCTTCAGGGGGTAGACACGGCTGACACTGTTGAGCTGGATCATCGGGTTTCTTCATCGCATGGGACGTGCCAGACGGAAGTTCGATGTGCTTTATCCTGGAGGACAAACAGTTGCGATCTAGTCGGTCGCGCCGGTGGCGCCGAAAACGCCCCGGAAGCGAAACCCGGGCATCCCAAAAATGGGACGCATGGAAACCTCGTGACACATCGTTCCAGCAATCCCACAAGCGGGATGGAAAAATTCCAAAATCGGACAATCAACCCTGCGCGGCGGCTCATTATAGTTTCATAATGATCTGATTACTAGGATGGTAGATCAGCCATGGCACACTGGCACGTCGCTTGCATAGCTCGAGTATCCCCTACGCCCCATGCTCTCTGACCTACGAATCGCCCTGCGACAATTGATCAAGACGCCGGGCTTTGCGGCTACGGCCCTTGCGACCCTCGCCCTCTGTATCGGGGCAAACCTGGCCATCTATGCCGTAGTTGATGCGATCCTCCTGAAATCCCTTCCGTTTGGCGACCCTGGAAGGCTTGTGACCATCTACAATTGCTACCCGGGGGCGGGGGTCAACAGGGCTGCGGCATCCATCCCAAACTACTTCGACCGGCGCAACGCGGTGAAGGCGTTTTCGTCCATCGCTCTCTATCAGGACGGCAGCACCCTCGTGGGTGGTTCGCAGTCGCCGAGCCGGGTTTCCCTGGGACGGGTGACCCCTGAATTCTTTTCGACCCTCGGTGTTCCGCTGGCCATGGGGACCGCTTTCACGGACAGTGAGTTGACCTACGGGCCCGACGCCGAGGCCATCCTCACGGACGGGTTCTGGCACAGCCACTTTGCCGCGGATCCCAACGTCATCGGGCGCACCTTCCTGAACGACGGATATCCCACCAAAGTCATCGGCGTGCTCCCAAGGAGCTTCCACTACCTGTCCAGCAAGGCCGAGTTCTATCGACCCGCCTCCCATGACCTCTCGGACCGGCAACCGATGAACCGCCACTCCAACAACTATGACATGGTCGCTCGCCTGGCTCCTGATGTGACGCTTGCACAGGCGCAGGCCCAGATGGATTCCTTCAATGCGGTCCAGGCAAAGAGCGATCCCTTCGGCCAGATCGTGAAGGGGGCCGGTTATCATACGATCGTCGCACCGCTCAGGGAGGACCATGTTCGCGACGTAAAACCGACGCTGACCCTGCTTCAGTCGGGCGGCCTTTTTCTCCTCCTGATCGGCGCGGTCAACCTCGCAAACCTGCTCCTGATCCGGGCAAGCGCCCGGTCGAAGGAGGTCGCGGTGAGGCAGGCCCTTGGCGCCAGCGGGGCGCGCATCGCGCGCGGTGTCCTGGGCGAGACGCTCCTTCTTGCCCTTTGCGGCGGCCTTCTCGGGGTGCTTCTTGGCGCATTCGCAATCCGGCTCTTCGGCACGCTCGGCATCAACCAGCTTCCGCTCGGCGCGTTCGTGAGTCTGGACTCCCGCGTGGTCTTCGTGGCGCTGGCCGGTTCGCTCCTCGTCGGACTGCTTCTTGCCGCGCCCGTGATCTGGTTCAGCAGGCATTCAAATCTCGCCCACGGCCTTCACTCCGAAGGACGGAGCGGCACCTCGGGCCGTGCCGCGCAGCGGCTCAGGCACGGCTTCATTGTTGCCCAGATCGCCCTGGCCTTTGTTCTCCTTGCAGGCTCCGGCCTGCTGGGCCTCAGCCTGAAGCGCGTGCTCGACTCCCCGGTCGGGTTCAGGCCTGAGAATGTGCTTACCGGCCGGGTCGGGCTTCCCTGGGGGGGGTACAAGGAAACCCCGGGCCGGCTGGCCTTTGTGGAGCGTCTCCTGCCGGCAATCCGGAGCATTCCGGGCGTGACCAAGGTCGCAATCAATACCGACATGCCGTTTTCCGGCAACGTGAACGACAGCGCGGTGGCGATCGAGGGTCGACCGCCCGGGCCGGGGGACAGTCTGCGTGCGCATTACGTCAAGAGCGTAACGGCCGACTATTGGGCGGCGATGGGCATTCCGCTGCTGCGCGGGCGGCTCCTGGAGGACGGGGACAACCACCGCAAGCCAACCGTGTGCGTGGTGGACCAGGCATTCGCCGAGCGCTACTGGCCGGGTGCCGACCCGCTGGGGCGGAGAATCGAGTCCGCGCAGGGTCCGACGTTCGAAAGCGACAAGGCCGAGACCATCGTGGGGGTGGTCGGCAACGCCAAGCAGATGGAGCGTTCGGAAGGCTCGGATCACGGCACCGTCTATCTCCCATACTCCGTGTTTGGATCCCCTTCGTTCTACCTCGTTGTAAAGACACAGATTCCCGCGCAGGCCGTGGCCCCGATGATCCAAAGGACAATCTCCGGCCTCGACCCGGTCCTGGCTGTCGACGATCTCCGCACGATGCAAGGGCGCATCGATGACAGTCTTGTCGGGCGCCGCTCCCCGGCGATCCTGGCAGGAATCTTCGCGGCGCTGGCGCTGCTGCTCGCTGGGATCGGGACGTACGGCGTCCTGGCCTACGCCGTCAGCCGGAGACGCAGGGAAATCGGCGTGCGCATGGCCCTGGGCGCGCTTCCGCAGCAGGTCCTCGCACAGTTTCTCGGCTCCGGGGCCGTCCTCCTTGGAATCGGAGTCGCGATCGGGGCCCTGGGCGCATGGGGAACGGGCCGCGCGATGCAGGGCATGCTGTTTCAGGTCGGAACATTTCCGCTTGGCGTGCTCGCGGCGACGACCGCCGTCATGGCCTTGGTCGTTTTCCTGTCCATGTTCCTGCCGTCGAGCCGGGCTGCCCGCATCAATCCCGTGGACGCTCTGAGGGACGAATGATGCCCGGCCGCGCGGGCCGCGTGTCCCCGCCTGGGCTCCGGTGCGGCCGGCCCGCCTGGTTTCTGGTCACAATAAACGCGCTGCCGGTTCTTGACATTATTAGATAGTTGTCTAATCATATAAACTATCGATGGACGCTCTCTTCAAGTCGCTGCAGGACCCCACCCGGCGCAGCATCCTTAACCTGCTGAAGAAGCGGGACATGAGCGCAGGCGAGATCGCCGACTCCTTCGAGATGAGCAAGCCGAGCATCTCCTACCACCTCGACCTTCTCAGGCAGGCCGGTTTGGTCTCCTCCCGGCGGGAGGGGCAGTTCATCTTCTACTCGCTGGAGACGACGGTTCTCGACGAATCGATCGGCTGGTTCCTGGACCTGATGAAGAAGGGAAAAAACAAATGACGACTGCACCGTTCCTTAGGAAGCACCTGCTTCAAATCGCGATCCTGCTGGCCCCGGTTGCCTTCTGCGCCGCCTTGTGGGACAGGTTCCCGGACCGGGTTCCTATCCACTGGAACCTTTGGGGGCGGCCGGATGGCTGGTCGGGGAAGGGAGTCGGCCTGTTGTTTCTCCCGGCGCTCAACGTCGCAATTGCGGTCCTTTTTGCTTGGCTTCCCCGGCTCGACCCAAAGCTAAGAAAGGCATCGTTTTCGCCGGACCGGATGGCCGCAGCCCTGGGCATCCTCCGATTGGCAGTGACGGCATTCCTGTCGTTCGTAGCCCTCCTGATGGCGGCAGCTGCGCTTGGCGTTGCCTTCAACATGACGCGGGTGGCGATGGATGCCGCACTGGTTCTCCTGCTCGTACTGGGCAACTTTCTCGGCAACCTCCGGCCCAACTACTTTATCGGCGTCCGGACTCCCTGGACGCTGGAGAGTCCGGAAGTCTGGCGGGCGACGCATCGGATCTGCGCGAGGATTCTGGTGTTCGGGTCGCTTGGGCTTCTCCTTCTCCAATTTGCCCTGACGCCCCTCCAGCTCACGGCCGGCATCGTCCTTTTCAGCCTTGGAACGTCCGTGTGGGCATTTGTCTACTCGTACCGCATCTCTCCACGTAAAACGGGACCGGGCCCGTAACACCCTGTCAGCAGGGTATAGTACCAGTGGGACCGAAAACCAGGCAGGCCGGCAGTACTGGAAACGGGTAGGGACGCCGGGCTGTCCGGCTGGAGGCCGGCCACCAGGCAACCATCCCTCCCTGAACTGCGGGGTCGCGATTCGGCACCGCTTCTGCTTACGTGAGGCAGGTGAACCCACTTTCGCTAGCATCCATGCCCAAGGAGGCCTACCGGCTGACGAAGATCATTTTCACGCTGGGTCCGGCCTCCGAGGACGAGGCGATGCTCGAGAAGCTGATCCTTGCGGGGGTCGATGTCTGCCGTCTCAACATGGCCCACGCAAACGAGGCATGGACCCGGTCCATGATCAGGAGGGTTCGGGAGGTCTGCCGGAGGACCCAGCGGCACATCGCGATCCTGATGGACGTGAAGGGCCCGGAAATCAGGACGGGCGACCTTCCGGCGCCGGTGGACCTTGTCGCGGGCCAGCTGATCGACTTTCTGCCCGTGCCCGGCGGCGCCGAGGATGGCGTGCTCGCTGTCAGCGTGAATTACCCGCGTCTGGGAGGGGATGTGGCCGCGGGGGCCACGGTGCTCGTGGACAGCGGGCTGATCCGCCTCGAGGTCGTCAGTTCGACCGCGGGACGCGTGCGATGCAAGGTGATCGTTCCTGCGAGGATGGGGAGCCGCCGGCACATCAACCTGCCCGGCGTGAGGGTCCGACTGCCGGCGCTCACCGCCAAGGACCGGGCCGACATTGCGATCGGGGTCGAGGAGGAGGTGGACTATTTTGCGCTTTCCTTTGTCCGCGAGGCGGACGACGTGGACATCCTCCGGCGCCTCCTCTCCGAGTTGAAGAGCCCGGCCCGTGTGATCGCGAAGATCGAGGACCAGTCGGGAATCGCAAACCTGGACGAAATCATCGTGGCTGCGGATGCCATCATGATTGCGCGCGGGGACCTGGGGATCGAGGTGCCGATGGAGGACCTGCCCCTGATCCAGAAGAAGACGGTGGATGCCTGCATCCAGCACCGGAAACCGGTGATTGTCGCGACCCACCTGCTCGAGTCCATGATCACTTCGCCCGTACCGACGCGGGCGGAGGTCAGCGACATCGCCGGCGCCGTGTGGTCCATGGCCGACGCGATCATGCTTTCCGGGGAGACAACGACCGGGCGCTACCCGCTGGAATGCGTCCAGCTGATGAAGCGGGTCGCGGGCCGCATCGAGGGCAGCGCCGCCAAGGGATACAACAGCGCGCTTCCCCTGAAGACCAACAAGGACAGGCTTCTGCGTTCGGCGCTGGTTCTGGCGCAGGAGGTGGGGGAGGCGGGCCTCGTGGTGTTCACCCGGAACGGCCTTCTTCCCCAGGCGCTTTCGGCCATGCGCGCATGGCGGTGCCCCATCTACGCCTTCACCGATGATCGCCAGGTTTTCAGCCACATGCTGCTCATGTGGGGGGTGGAGCCGTTCCTGATGGATTTCAAGCAGGAGCCCGAGGACACGATCCAAGGCGCCTTCGACTACCTGCTGCGGCGCGGCTGGGTGAAGACCGGTGACTGGATGGTCGTCGTGACCAATGTCCTCGCCGGCGAGAAGGTCATCGACTCGATCCAGATGCGGCCGGTGGGCTGACGAGCAGGAAAAGGGCCTCGGTTTCGTTGCCATACCGCTTCGTCGCGCTCTTCCCAAGCAGTCGGTTCCAGTCGAAGCGGGCGAATGCGGCCGGATTGCCCTGGAAGAGAAGCGAAGGCCCGGTCTCGGGGCCCGTTTCGAAGGCCTGGGTCCAGTTATTCCAGCATCGAACGTCGGGATACGCGGCCGCGATCAGCGGCCCGTAGCGATAGCCCGCGGTTTCATCGCCGAAATACAGGGCGTATCCCGGGTTGGACGAGCGGTACAGGTAGGCAATCTTTGCGCCGGGGTGGTTCGTTCGCGCGAAGGAAATGACAGCCTCCTGGTCCCTGCGGAGGGAGACAAGGCCCCTCGTGGCAGCGGTGAGTTCCGAACCCTGGAATACAGCCAGCACTACGGCTCCAAGGGCCAGGGCGGCGCACGCGGTCCTGCTGCGCAAGACGGCCGGCGCGACCAGGATCCACGCGAGGGCCGCTGTCGCCCCGGTCAGCCCGAGTGCCGGAATCAGGTAGCGGTCATGGGCGATGTCCCCGGGGTGGCGCGCGACGAGAAGGAATGAGGCAACCAGGGCGGCGATGCAGCCGAGAAGGGCCTTTCGGACGTCGTGCCGCCCGTGGATCCGGCTGCAGTCGATCGCGAGGGCCGCAAGAGCGGTGAGCAGGACGGCTGCCATCGCGGGCTCGCTGGCGAATAGACGTCCCAGATTCCGGGCGTAGGCCGGCGGGTCGAATAGTCCGGCAGGGCCATAGCCGTACCGCCCGGTGTGGGTCGCGATGCGGCCGTAAAAGCCAAGGGCGGCTTCCAGCCGGGGCCACGCCGGCATCGTCGCGACGGCGCAGGATCCGACCGTCGCAACGGCATAGGCGGCCCAGGCAGGCCGGTCGGGAAGCAAAAATAGCGGCAGAAGCGCAAGGGGAAGGAAGGTGACCTTGGTCGCAATTCCAACACCGATGATCACTCCAAAGGCCGCTCCCATGCGCCGCGAAGAAAGCCCGGAACCCGGACGCAACGCGGCGAACACAACCATGGCCATGAGGCTGGACAAACTGAGCAACAGGACTTCCGGCGCCACGCAGGAGGCATTGAGCGGGATTGTCGCCGAGAGGAGAGGGGTCGCCTGCACGGCAAGGGCCGCAAGAAGGCTCCCCGTCGAGCGAAGGACCACGAAGGCAACGACCGTCAGGACCACTGCGTACAGGCTGATGAAGGACCAGGCCATGATCCTGAGGTAATGCTCCGGGTTCCGTATGACCGCGGCCGCTAGCTCCGACTTCGAGGCGAAGGGGCTGGAGATCCTGAGAACGGCAGCGCCCAGGAGTTGCACGGGCGTCCCAGGGTGGTCGACATGAAAGACCGGGAGTCCACGAGCGAGGTTCAGCGAATTGAGGAGGTACGTGTAGTCCGGGTCGTTGTTGGTCCCAAGATAGAAGGGACCCCTCGCCGAGAGCACGGCCAGGTGCCATGCGAGAATCGCGGCGCCCATGGCTGCGAGGAGCAGCCTGCTCATGGCGAGCGGGGCTGCGCCGCGAGATAGGCGGCAACTTCAGCCCGCGCCTGGCCGACCGCGGCAAGGTAGGCCGGGTTTTTCTCCAAGATAGTGACAATCGCCGCCGCCGCCAGGCGGCCTCCGGCCAGGTCGGTCGGAAAGTGTACTCCCCCAAGAACCCTCCCCCAGGCCATGCGACCGGCAAAGTCGAGGAGGGCGTCCCGCTTGTCCGGGAAGATCCTTGCGAGCACCGAGGCCTCCACGTAAAAGCCCAGGGTGTGCCCGCTCGGATAGGATGAGTCATAGCGGCCGTTGCGCCCCGGGCGATGCACGCAGGGGTGGATGCGTGGGTCGGCCAGAAACGGGCGGGGCCGCGGGAAAGCGTTCTTGCTCGCAACGACGGCCGCGTCGAGGTCGTCATCGACGTCCGCAAGGAGCTTTGCCGTCACCGGAAGGTTGGCCTTGGAAAACCAGGTGCCCAGTACGTCCGCGAAGTCGAACAGGTCGCCCGCCGCGGCACGCCGTGCCCAGGCGACCTGTTCCGGGGTGCGGGATTCCTGGAGGTGAAGCACCGTCATCAGGTCCGCCTCCGCCGCGATCGATCCGGGCGCGGGTGGCGGGGGAAGGATCGCGGAGTAATCGAGCGTCCCGGTTTGTACAAAGTGCCACGATTGGACTTGGGCTGTGGGTGCCGGCTGCTGCCCCCGCGCGCGCGGCGCAAGGGCGAAGACACCGGCTGCAAGCCCGACGGCCAGCGCGGCTGCGATCCTGCGAGGATTCATGAAGCCGACTTTGCAGCAAAGGAAGGGCTTGGAAAGACCCAACGACGTCGTGGTGGTGACGCATTTTGAAGGGGAAAAGGCATTGCATGCGCCCCAAACCATGAGCGGGAGGTCCGCCATGGTAGGGACGGGCGGCTCGCCCGTCCGTGCACCCCCCCCGGGGCCATTCGCAGACCCGGACGCCCGGGCCGCCCGTCCCTACCTCCAAACGCGGACGGAGCCGGGCGTCCCTGCCTCGCCACCGGTCAAACTGCGTCACTCCCGGCGCAAGGGACGGCTTGCAGTCGCGGCCTCGGACTACGATTCCCTGGATGCACCGACGCTCTCGAACGGGCTGGGATCCGCCGACTGGAAGGACGGATGATTTCGCTCCACGGCTTCCTCGGCATCCCGAACCATGAGCTTGTACATGTCCGGAATCGCCGTGATGTCCGCAGGCAGGTCCGGTTGGTTGGTCAGCAGGGCGGCGTAGCTGTGCCGCGCGCCGGGATGATAGCCATGCATCGCCCGGATGGGGCGCTCGCCCATGTGGCTTGGCACGAGCAGCACGCCCTCATTCATCAGGAAGATCATCTCGCCGAAGTAGCGGTCGGGGAAGAGGGCGCCGAGTTCCTCCAATTCCGAATCGGGAAGGATCCGCCCCTGCGGGACCTGCCCGAGGCAGGCGGTGATCTCGCGGCGGGCCCGCTCGTTCAGGAACCAAAAGCGAGCCATGGTCGAATCGTACACGACAGCATAATCGATTCCCATGACGAGGCCAAGTTCGTCGATCCGGGCCCGGAGATCCAGGTGCTCGTCGCAATTGGCCATGCCGTGATCGCTGAAGACATAGAGCCGGACCTCGTCGTAATGCTTGTGCGCCGTCGCCAGCAGCCCGTCGAGCCAACGTTCATAGTCCCGCAGTTTTTCTGGGACCGCCGGGGAATCGTTGCCCACGCGATGAAGCAACCCGTCCAGGGCCGGCCAGTAGAGGAATGCGAAATCGATGCTCTCCTTCGCAATGTCCCGCGAGAGAGCCTCCAGATTCTCCCGCTCGCTTGCCGCGGGATCGCTCACGTGGTACGGAATGCCGCGGGACTTGAGGTGGTCGAAAATGTTCGGGCCCCGGTTGAGGCCCTCTGGCTGGAGCGGGCTCTTCTTCTCCGTGAAGTTGAACAGGGAGATATGCCGGAAGGGGACGTTGTAGAGGTCGAAGTAGCCGCGGAATCCGAGCCGGGCCTTGACGAAGACCGAGAGCCAGCGGCGGAAGCGGCGGCGGCCCGTGATCGCCCTGGGCAGCCACCGCAGGATCCGCAGGCCCTTGAACGGGGAGTTCTTCGGATCGTAGACAAAGTAGCACCAGTTGCGGTGCTCAACGGGCCAGCGGCCGGAAAGGATCGAGGGAATGCACGCCGAGCTGAAACCGAAGACGGACTCGAGGCGGCGGCGATGCGGGGCGACAGTCCTGGCGAAGGGATCGTTCTTGATGATCTCCCAGCCGCAGGCATCGACGAAGACAAACAGGGGAAGGACGGTTTTCATGGAAGTTCAAGGCCGGCGGGGCTCCGGAACACGGGGAGGACCGGCACGTCGGCCGGCATATGCCGCGGGCCGGGCACGGCGGACGGCCACCTGGGCGCCGACCATGGCATGCCTCGTTCGGGATCATCCGAGCGACCGATTGTAAAGAGCCGGTTCGTTTGCGTCAGTTCGAGCAGCTGCAGGACCGTCGACTCGGGGTCGATCAGCCGCAGGGTGACGCCGACGGCACCGGAGCTCTGGTGCAGGCTGCACAGGGCGGCGAGCCCGCATCCGTCGATGTACCGCGTTCGGGAGAGGTCCACCTCGATGGTCCAGATGGAGGACGAGAGGGCCGTGTGAACCTCCCTTAGGAAGTGGCTGGAAGATTCCGCGCTGAGCTCGTCAAGGTTTGTGACGCGCAGGGTGCAGCCCTCGGAATTGAACTTCGGCGGTCCGGAGCGGGTCTGCTGGCGCCTCGAGGGACGCAGCTCGTGGAGGGAGCAAAGCCAGAACGCATCGGGAACGCGCAGGCAGGAGCCCAGGGCCCAGCCGATCAGGGTGTCGCGGTGGGCCAGGGAGCCTTCCACCCGGGTCTGGGCCCCTACGAACGTTGCGGGTCCGACCACGCTATGGGCAACCACCGCACCCGCGCCGACGACCGCTCCATCCTCGAGGATGGCACCCGGCCCGATCACGGCGTCCCGGCTGACTGAGACATAATTTCCAATCCAGCAGGGAGCCAGCAGCCGGGCGGAAGGGTCGATGTGCGCCCTCAGGCCCACCCACACGCCGGGCTGGATCTCGCATTGGCCGATCCGATCGATCGCCTGCGCCTTCGGCATCCATGCAAGGAGCCCGGCGAACCAGGCGGCGTAGCTTTCAAGGAGCGGAAACCCGGGAAGGCCCGGCAAATGGTCCATCCTCACGACGAGATCGGGCGGCGCCTCCGACGAACACCGGCACCTCTCCAAAGCCTCCTCCGGGGAAAGCTCCCCGTCTTCCTCGGTGACCGATATGGACAGCCCCCAGCGGGTTCCGTCGCCCACTTTCTCCTCGATGTCGGCAACCCGGTCGGACGCCGCAACCGCGATTTCCGTGGCTCCCAGCCCGGCGAGGTGCTCGATCCAATACTCCGCAAGGCATCTGCCCAGCAACGGCGCGACCGCCAGCGGAACCTTCTCGGCGAGGAGGGCCACTGCGGGCCGGCAATCCGGACATATGAGCAGGGCCTTCATCAGTAGGCCCCGCTTCCGGAAGCGACCGCGGGAACGGTCTTGGCAAGGATCCGGATATCCCGCCAAAGGTTCTGGGTCTCGATGTAATGGACGTCGAGTTTGACCTGGCCCGGAAAGTCGATGGTTGCGCGCCCGCTGATCTGCCAGATGCAGGTGATTCCCGGTGGGGCGGCCAGTCGCCGCCGGTCCCCCAGGGTGTAGAGAGCGACCTCACGGGGAACGGGAGGACGCGGCCCGACCAGGGACATGTCGCCGATCAGGACGTTGAAGAATTGGGGAAGTTCGTCGAAGGAGTATTTCCGCAGCCATTTGCCCACCCGCGTGATCCTTGGATCATCCTTGATCTTGAACGTCACCCCATGCTGGTGGTGGTTCATCGCGAGAACCTCCAGCAGGCGCCTCTCGGCATCGTGGTGCATCGAGCGAAACTTGTACATCGTGAACAGCCGGCCGAATTGCCCGACCCGGGTCTGCCGGAACAGCGCCGGACGGCCGTCCTCGAAGCGGATCGCAAGCAGGATGAGAACGAGAAGCGGGCTGAGCACCAGGAGTGCAAACGCGCTTCCCAGCACATCGAGCGCGCGCTTTGAGAAGGCGATCCCACCCGGCACACGCCTCGCCCGCAGGCGTTCCCAACGCAGGCGAATGTGCCGGCGCCAGCGGCCCCAAGGCGTCTGCCACGATGCGACATGGGGGATAAGCTGCGGAAAGGTCGGGTCAGGAGATTGGGTCATTGCATTCCAAGAGTGTGAGGAGTTCGCTGTTAAAGGGGATGCGCATCCAGGTTTGGAGCGGAGAGGCAGCCGTGAGAAGGACCCAGAGGCGGTCCGCCAGCGCGAGGATGTCCGGTTTTCTGAAGGGATGGGACAGCACGACGTCGGCCCACCGCTGCTGGGACTCGACGTAGCGGGCATGCATCGGGGCGACGGTGCTCCGAAACTGGCGTCTGGCCTCGGCGCGGCTCCGTCCGCGCTCGACGACGTCGCGGTTCATCCGCCGACGCAGGCGGACTCCCGGCGGGCAGTCCAGGTAGATCTTCAGGTCAAACAGCCGCCGGACGGCGGCCCGCACCAGCAGCAGGTGGCCGTCGACGAGCACCAGCGGCCGGGGCTGCAGGGGAACGTCGGCGTCCATCCGGCTGTGCGTGGTGAAGTCGTACCGCGGGACCCGGGTGTCGCGGCCGGCCTGGCAGTCGCGCAGGGCCTGCTCCGCTCCGGTCCAGTCAATGGCGCCTGGCGTGTCAAAATTCAGGCGTCCCCGCAGGCGGTGGGCGAGATGGCTGCGGTCGCGGTAAAAGCTGTCCAGCGAGAGATGGCAGGCCTGCTCGCCCAGAAGCCGGCCAAGGCGTTCGGCCAGCCAGCCCTTGCCGCTGCCGCTGCCACCCACGATGGCCACGAGATGATTGGAGGTCGTCGTGTTCATGCAAGGACGAGGGCCGGCCTCAGGTTTGAAACACGCCCGAACAGGGTTTCCAGGCCGTCAATGTAGTTCGCGAAGTTGAACCACTCGTTGGCACGCTCGCGGCCGATTTCGCCCAGGGACCGGGCCAGGGCCTTGTCCAGGAGCAGCTCCTGGACCCTGCGCGCGTACTGCGCACGGTCCATCCACGGCACAAGGTACCCGTTCACTCCGTCGATCAGCCATTCCTTGATGCCGCCGGCATCGAATGCGACCACCGGCAGGCCGCAGCGCATCGCCTCGAGTCCCACGGCGCCAAACGGCTCCGGCCAGATTGAACTGACAACCCCGACGGACGCTTCGCGGTAGTGGCGCCGGATCTCCTGTTGGGAGACGAACCCGGTAAATCGCACCCGGTTGCCCAGCCCGAGGCGGCGGCTCCTGGCCTCGCAGTGTGCCCGGTGGCTGCCGTCGCCCACGATCAAGGCCTCGAACGGCACGGTGAGCAGCGAGAGGGCGTCCAGAAGGACATCCACCCCCTTGCCTCGGAGGATCTGCCCCGCATAGACGATGAGGTTTCTCCCCGAGAACGAACTTTGGAACGTGACCTCCGTGGATCGCGGCACCGGCGCATGGATGGCGATGCGGTCCTCCAGGAAGCCGTTCTTCAGCAGTTCCTCCTGCATGTACCGGGATGCAACGACAAGGCATGGGAATTTCCGGTTGAGGGAGATTTCCCTGCGCTTCGACCCGTAGCTCACCCATTTCAACGGAAGCCCGGGCCCGGACGACCGGGCTACGCTGGCCCCGCAGGGGAACACGCACCAGGCTGACGTCCCCCGCGTGCAGATCCGCCGGGTGAGGGGATGGTACTTGTAGCCCCGCATGCAGGTGAGGTCATGGTCGTGGACCATGCGCACGACCGGCACCCCGCAGTCCGTCAATGCCTGCACGAGATCCAAGTCCGCCATCTTGTGCAGATAAATCATGTCAGGCCTGAACTCCGAGAGGGCGAAGTCGAGGCCTTCTTCGCTGCTGGTTGGGGGGTATCCGAGACAGAAGCCAAATGCCTTTCTCCAATCCTCCTCCTGCCGCCCCGTGCCGGGACCGTGAAGCAGACCCAATTCGTGCCCGCGCCTTCCCAATTCCTCCGCGGTGGCGAGAAGGTTGGCCTCGGCGCCCCCGAACGCGCCGAACCGGTCATGCACGAAGAGCACCCTCATGGCCGTGTCCTCCCGGGGGTTGATGTTGTGTTGCTCATTGCCTCTTTGTCCTCGGAAGGTACCACCGTCCCGGGAATGCCGGGAGTGGGTGTGGACCCAAAATGGCCTCGGGAAGGGACCCAAAATGCGACGGGCACCGGGTGGATCCCGGGGAAAAGGTAGGTCCCTCCGGAGCCGGTTCGAATGTTGTGCCGGCGGGCGCGGCCTCACCGCATCCCCCGGGGAATTCACCCATGGCCCCCCGGGGGACGGGCTCCCATGGTGGGTATAGACCTAATCGAACCTGGTGGCATTTTCCTGTACAAAGGTGGGTGAACGGAAGGTCCGAGAGCGATTGTTGGATGCCAGAGTGCCTCGACCGAGCTGAATCCGATGCCGAAAGCCATAAAAACTGACCGACGCCCTGAACTTCCGAACCTGCCGCCGGAAGCGGGTCCCTACCATCACATCAATGGAAACCGCGCGGACCTCGTGGTCCGCTATCGGGGCGCCCTTCGGGCGTTCCTCGAGCACAGGGACGACGTCCATTTGCAGTTTGCCTATCATCTGGGTTGCACCGCCCTTCAGGGAGGCATGGGAGTCTTTGACATGGCGCGCCTGCACGAGGAGATCCTGCCCGACGCGCTTCCGAAGGAGACCGGCCTCAAGGATGCGGCGCAGCAGACTCGGGCGGCGGAGACTTTCCTGCTCGACGCGCTCTCCCCCTTTGAAGCCGCCCGGCGCGGCCTGCCCGATGCCTACATCCGCCTCGGGCAGCTGAACGAGACCCTGGGAAGGCAGAACAAGGTGCTGGCGGCGATCGTTGCCCGGCAACATCCGATGGAGGAGGCCCTGCGGGTGGGAAAAGAGCGCTATTTCAAACTGTTCCAGCAGGCACGCTCCATGAAAAAGGAAATCCGGCTGCACTCCGCGCAGATGATCCTGGCGCAGGAGGATGAGCGCAAACGGGTCAGCCGCGAGCTGCATGACGAGATCGGGCAGGGCCTCGCCGCCGTGAACGTCGGCCTCGGGATCCTAAAAAAGCAGGCGGGGCATGACCGGCCCTTTCAAGACCGGGTTGCGGCCACCCAGGCGCTGCTTGAACAGAGCATGGAATCCGTGCACCGCTTCGCCCGCGACCTGCGCCCGGAGATGCTGGATCTCTTCGGACCGTTCGAGGCCATTCGCTCGTATGTGAAGGCGTTTGCGGAGCGCACGGGCATCGCCGCGCGCATGCAGCCGAAGGCGGACCTCGCCGGCCTCGATGGCGAGCAGGAGCTGGTCCTCTTCCGGGTTGCCCAGGAAAGCATCACGAACATCTCCAAGCATGCGCAGGCCACACGGATCGACATCCGGTTTCGCCGCCTTCCGCGGGAAATCCGCATGGAAATCCGGGACAACGGGCGTTCGTTCTCCGTGGCCGAAAAGCTCAGGAAGAACCAGGGAAAGCGCCTTGGACTGACGGGGATGCAGGAGCGGGTGCAGCTCGTGCGCGGCGAATTGGCCATCGAGTCGTCGCCGGGGCATGGAACGACGGTGCTCGTGAAGTTTCCCATCTCTCCGAACCTCGAAGCGCCCCCTGGCGGAGGCGGGGGCAAGGGCCGGCCGCACGCCTCCAGTCCCGCCGTCCCGGAGAAGGCCTCACTATGAAGAAAATCACTGTCCTGTTGGTCGACGACCACACGGTGCTTCGGCAGGGGTTGCGCGCGTTGCTGCTGACCGAGCCCGACATGGAGATCGTCGGCGAAGCGGAGAACGGGCGCCAGGCCGTGCAGATGGCCGTGAAGCTCGCGCCGGACGTTGTTGTCATGGACATCGCCATGCCGCAGCTGAACGGGCTCGAGGCGAGCAAGCAGATCGCAAGGGAGGCGCCGTCGTCGAAGGTGCTGATCCTGTCGTCCTATGGCGACGACGAGTATGTCCACAGGCTCACGGAGGCCGGGGCGGTTGGCTATCTCATCAAGCAGACCGCCGCCAACGATCTCATCAAGGCCATCCGGGAGGCGCAGAAGGGGAACGCATACTTCAGCCCCGCGATCGCCAAGCGGCTCCTGGACCGCTATCGGCAGACCTTTTGCACCGGAGGCAAGCCGCTCAAGCCGAAGTCCACCGTGCGTCTCACGTCCCGCGAGCGGGAGGTGCTCCAGCTTGTTGCTGAAGGGAAGGGCAACAAGCAGATAGCATCCGACCTGTGCATCAGCATCAAGACGGTGGAAAAGCACAGGCAGCAGGCCATGAACAAGCTCAATATCCACGATATCGCCGGGCTGACGCGTTATGCCATAGCCCAGGGCATTATTGAAAGCACACCCCGCCTGGCCGAGGAGCCCGCCGTCTGAGGGACGGACCTCCTCAGGGAGCGGGTGAGGTCTTTCCGGCGGAGTCCCACCAGGCGCGTCCGCCGAAGAGGGCAAATCGGAGTCCCTCGATGCCGTAGCCGGCGAGGCCGACGTTGCCCGCTGGAACGGCAAGAAGGACCCACTGGCCGGTGGCCGGGAGGGCTCCGACGTGGTATTGGTTTGCGGTGCCGTCGACTCCCCATGGGATCTCGTCGGCGCCCCAGTAGGCACGATGCTCGGCGTTGCCGGTGCTGTCGGTCCACATGAGCATGACCTCGGTGGGGGGATTGGCCGGATCGAGGTAGACGTAGGCGAACAGACTGTCGCCCGCATTGACCGCGAGTGTGGAAGTTGTGTTGGTGAACCAGTGATCGTGAAGCCCGGCGGCGAGGTTCGACTGGTGGACGGCCGGCGCCGAGAAGGGCGTGGGATTGCTGGTGACCCAGGTCCAGGAGTCGCCGCCGTCGGAACCGGTCGTGGAGCCGGTGGGCTCGCCGTCGATCCAGTCGCCGCCGGGGATGGATCCATTCACCCAGTCCACGGTCGGGCTCTCGGCGGTGTAGGTGCTGGTTGCAAAGACGCGGCGGCCATCCGGCCATTCGACCTCGGCCTCGACCCATTGGACCCCGTTGTTGATCGGTGTGGAGGTGAAGGTGGCCCCAAAGGCCGGCTGCTGGTCGCGAGCCTCCCAGAGGATCCGTGCGTTGGTGAGATCGAGTCCCGGGGTTTGCAAGGTGAGGGTCATTGCCGCGCCTAGCAGCACGGCCGCCCCCGGTGCTTTGATTGTGGCGGTGCCCGAGGTCCAAGGAATGGATCTCGCGGCCGTCTGATCGACGAGGACGCTGAGTGCCAGGACGCTTCTGGCTTGGTTCACGGTGACCAGCTCCGTGGTGACCGCCCAGGTGTCTGCCCAGCGGTCGTAAAATGGATACGGTGCTGTCGTGGAGCCGTCCGACGGGAAGGTCAGGCGGGTCAACTGAGTGCCATAGAGCGGCAGGTAGTCGAAGCCAGCCTGGATGTTGCCGATCGGAATGCCGTCGGGAGTGAAGACCCGGCTGTTGTTGACGGCGTACTGGCTGACGGTCACGTGCTGGCGCTTGATGCCGAGGCCCGTCAAATAGGTGACGTTGACGGGATTGGTGCCGCCCTCGTAGTTCATGTTCCCGACGATGGCGTCGAGATAGGCCGGATTGGGGTTGAGCTGGTAGGCGACCGCCATGTCGGAGGCCGCACTCAGGGAAAAGTACCAGCCGGCCGTCTGAAATCGCTTCGTCTCTTTCGGGAAGCTCGTGGCGTACGCGTTCTGGTTCGACCACAGGAGAGCGTCGTCTCCGGCAGCCGCTATCTCGGCTTGGCATGATGCGAGGTAGGCCGGGGCCAGCTGACTGGGCTTCAGCCGCCCGGACCGCGCGGCGAAGGCATAGCTCCGGATCGCGTTGCCAAACGACTCGGACAGGTGCACCCAGGACCACTTGAACGTGGCGGGATCGCCTGGATTGGGAAGCCAGTCGAAGAGCTTCTGCTGATAGGCCGGGTTCCCGGTAGCCAGGTACATCTCACAGGCGGCCCAGGACTCCTGGTCGAGTCCGGAGAACTCGTCGCCATAGAACGTGATCTTTTGGTAGGAGCCGGCCAGACCGTACCTGCCGATCGCGTTCATCAGGAACTGCCAGCCGAGCGTGGCCTGCCGCAGGTATTGGGCCGCGACCGCGGGATAGGCCGCCTTGAACGCCGGCGAGGAGGCGCATTCGGCAAGGGCGGCTACAGCCGCGGCGGTGCACGAGGTGTTCTTCGGCCAAACGACCTGGGTGTCGCCGTCGTTGCCATGGGTCAAGGATACGTCGCTTTCGTATTCGCGGTTCTTCGGATAGACGATGAAGTAGAACCCGCCGTCGGCGTCCTGGAGCTTGGCGATGTAGTCCGCCTCCCATTTGGCCTCCTGGAGGAGGTCGGGGATCCCGTCGCCGCTTTCCGGAATGCCGAGGTTGTCGAGCGAAGAGGCCCCCGGAATGGAATCGACGGTGAACATCAGGGTGTGCACCAGCGCGGCGCAGTCGGTGGTGTACTTGCTGTAGTCGCCCGCGTCGAAGTGGCCGCCGGTGACATCGACCGCGCCTTTGTTGATGAACGGATAGAGCTGCGAGGCCTCGTCCGTGAGGCGGGGGGCGGTCTGGCTCGGGTTCGCCCCGGCGTTCTTCGACGCGATCGTCGCCCAAGTGAAGGCGTAGGCGGACTGTGGCGATGGAACCTCCGCTTTCGAGGTGTGGTCGGCGTCGCGGGCAAATCGGGTGAACGGCAGGCCGAGGGCAATACCGCTGCGCTGGTGATAAAGCCCGATCGCATACGTGCGCATCCACCCCATGGCGATTCCGTCATCGATCAGGAACGGGAACGATGAACCCATTCCCCGCACCACGAGGCGATACCGGCCGGGTTTCG
>Ga0302320_10010422_pt1 | contig 19803 bp, 20 predicted proteins | sample Bog_T0_3_FD_202130 | JGI IMG/M metagenome (GOLD analysis project Ga0302320, IMG submission 202130) | Peat permafrost microbial communities from Stordalen Mire near Abisko, Sweden - Bog_T0_3 | ecosystem: Environmental > Terrestrial > Soil > Wetlands > Peat | place: Sweden: Abisko, Stordalen Mire... | reverse complement strand
GTGGGAAGCTGTTTAACTTGCTTCTTTTGCCTGGCCATCCGTGGCTCCTTTCCTGGGGTCGCGGATGATTATCGGCAGAAAAAGCCCCCTTTTGAGATAATTTCTTAGTACTTAGAACTTAGGTCTTGGTTCCTAGCTCCTAATTCCTGATCCCGACTCCCATGTCTCACGACTACCAGCAGTACGACAACCCCCTGATCGCCCGCTATGCCTCGCCCGAAATGAGCCAGTTGTGGAGCCCGCAGCGGAAGTTCAGCACCTGGCGGCGGCTTTGGGTGGCCCTGGCCGAGTCGCAAGCCGAGTTGGGGCTGCCGATCAGCACGGCACAGATCGCGGAACTGCGCCAACACGTCGACGATATCGACTTCGAGGCCGCGCGGCGTTATGAGCAGCGGTTGCGGCACGACGTGATGGCCCACGTCCACGCCTATGGCGACGTCTGCCCCACGGCCCGCAAGATCATCCACTACGGCGCCACCAGTTGCTTTGTGACCGACAATACCGACCTGTTGTTGATCCGCGAGTCGCTCCAGCGCGTCGCCGGCCGGCTCGCGGCGGTGATCGATCGCCTGGCCGCTTTCGCCGCTCGCTGGCGCGACCTGCCTTGCCTGGCGTTCACCCATTTTCAGCCCGCCCAGCCCACGACGGTGGGCAAGCGGGCCTGCCTGTGGATCTACGACCTGGCGATGGATCTGGACGAAGTCGACTACCGCCTTTCGAAACTGAAAGCCTTGGGCTCCAAGGGCACCACCGGCACGCAAGCCAGTTTCCTGGAGATTTTCCAGGGCGACCACGAGAAGGTGCAGCAGTTGGACCGCCTGATTTGCCGCAAGATGGGGTTCGACCAGTCGTACCCCGTCAGCGGACAGACCTATTCGCGGAAGATCGATTCGCAAGTGCTCTCCGTGCTGTCCGGCATCGGCCAAAGCGCCCACAAGGCGGCCACCGATCTGCGGCTGTTGCAACATCGCAAGGAAATCGAGGAGCCCTTCGAGGAGGAGCAGATCGGCTCCTCGGCCATGGCCTACAAGCGCAATCCCATGCGGGCGGAACGGATCTGCTCGCTCGCGCGCTTCGTGATCAGCTTGGAATCCAGCGCCGCCATGACCGCCTCCACGCAGTGGCTGGAGCGGACGCTGGACGACAGCGCCAATCGGCGACTCACGCTGCCGCAGGCCTTCCTGGCGGTCGACGCCGTGCTGCTGCTGTACCAGAACGTGGCCGCCGGGCTGGTGGTCTATCCGCGGGTGATCGCGGCCAATCTGGAGTCCGAGCTGCCCTTCATGGCCACGGAGAATATCCTCATGGCGGCCGTGGCGGCCGGCGGCGACCGGCAGGACCTGCACGAGCGGATTCGCCGGCACTCTCAGGCGGCGGCCGCGGTGGTCAAGCAGCAGGGTGGCCGCAACGATCTCCTCGAACGCCTGGCCGCCGATGCGGCCTTTGCGGCGGTGGATCTGAAAGGGGCGCTCGATCCGGCCACGTTTGTCGGCCGCGCGCCGCAGCAGGTCGACGAATTTCTCGCCGAGGTGGTCGAGCCGATCCGCGGCAAATACCCGCAGGCGTTGGCCGCCGCGGCGAAGATTGAAGTCTAGCTAACCGCCGAGACGCAGAGAAAAGAAAAGGCGAAAGAGAAGGAGCCACGGATAAAAACACCGAGGAACACGGATGCAAAATGAACTCGTCATTATCCGTGTCAATCCGTGTTCATCCGTGGCTCGTCTTCTGCTTTCTCGTCCCCTCGGCGTCTCCGCGTTTAATATCGAATTCCCCCCCGGATTTCCCTCCGGGGGCTTTGTTCACTGCTCCCTGCCCCCTGCCGCCTGGTCCCTGGCCCGGCATTGGTCGCAGATCCCCATCACGAACATGCGGTGAGCCGTGACCTGGAATTGGTACTCCCGGGCCAGTGCCGCGCAGAGTCGATCCAGCGCGGCGCTGTGGAATTCGATCAGGCGGTTGCAATGCTGGCAATAAAGATGGTCGTGCCGGGGATAGCCGTATTCATGTTCGTAGACGCTACGGCCGCTGAGGGTCATCGAGCGCAGCATGCCGGCCTCGACCAACTCGGAGAGGGTGCGATAGACGGTGGGCCGGCTGAGCTTTCGCGTGCTGATCCAGTCGCGGAGGTGCTCGATCAACTCGTCGGCGTCGAAATGGTCGTGGTGGCTGAAGACCTGTTCGACGATGATCTGCCGTTGCGGCGTCAGTCGCTTTCCGCGACTCTGGAGAAACTGCGCAAACCGTTCCGCCGGCGGCAGTTCGACGTACACCGATCCCAACGAAAAGCTGTGCGACATGGTGCCGGGCGTAAGGTGGACGGTAAGGCGTTAAACCGCAAGCGACCGACCTTCGGTCGGTGCCCGTCGCCCGTCGCTTGCGGTTTAACGCTGTACCCTCCGAGCCGACGACCCTCCGCCCGGAGTTAACGAACCTATCCGCTGCCCACCGTCCACCTCTATTTCAACCGATCTGATCCAAGAGCCGCTCCATGGCCGTATTGAGCTTCTCGGGCGTCTCGTAGGTTCCATTGGCGATTTGCGCGCGGATCGCGTCGACCCGATCCTGGCGGATGCCGCTGGTCTGGTTCGACGCGTCGGCAATGCGGGCCGCGTCGGAAATATTCACTTCGTCCTGGATCGGCGCCGCGTCGGCAGTCGCCGACGACTGTGCGACTCGCGACGTGTGTGGGGGGCTGATTTGCTGGGCGCCGTGCAACTGGGATGGGCCGTAGATTTGCATCCTTCTTCTCCCTCTTATATGCTCCGCGATTCGCAATGACCCGGCCCGTCACAATACGGAACAGTGGGTGTCATCATGAACCGTTCGCAGTATAGATTTGTCCGCTTCCCGGCGCCTTCGACGTCGCCCGAACAGGCTGGCAAGCCGGTACCTTTGAGGACAAGCACTTCCTTCTCACTAATATACCACACGCTTGCGGTGTTGACGGTTTGCGTCGCCCGCCGTTGCGTTTTCGCCACGCTTCGTTCCCGGTGCTTCGGGTTGCGTGATCTCTGCTAGGTATACGTATTTTCAGTGCCAAAGGTTTTCGGCTGTCACGGCGGATTATAAGCCGGCCTGGAGAAATGAGCAAGATCGACAGAAGGCGTTTCTTCGTAATAGTTTAGGAAGACGTTGCAGATTCGAAACGCCGTGAGGTCAAGATTCCGCAGACCAGTCCAAGCCGGTCTTTCTCTTGATGCGGTGCTCAAAATCGCCCAACAGGCCGCCAATCACGTCCCAGCCCTCATTGCGGCGGACTTCGATATCGCCTTGGCGATTGACGCGGACGATGGTGTCATCCTTGACGCCCACTTTCGACAAGTCGTCGGGCGTCAACTCTTCTTGAGTGACGACGTGGAGCAGCGTTTTTCCCGATAGCTCGATGAATTCCATGGTCAGTCATCCGCCTTGCGTGACCCACCCGCTGGCCGGGGCCGGTGGCGCCGTCTTCAGGTCTTGCCCGCTACGTTCATAGTAGGCGGGGGCGTGCGGGAAAGTCAACTACCGATCGCGACGATTCCGCCGCGGCAGGCCTAGTCCGCCTCCGCCTGGCCGGGCGACTGGCCCAAGGGCCGCGTGGCCTCGCAAAGCCGCAACATCGTATCAGGGTCGAGTTGTTCGGCGCGGGCGTCCGGGCTGATCTGGAAGCGACGGAGCATTTCGTCCACGTCGGCCTTCGTCAGCCGCTCTTTGAAGGCCGTGGCGAGTTGCGAGCGGAGCACTTTGCGGCGATGGCAAAACATCGCCCGGATGAACTCGTGGAAATAGCCGCGGTCGCCGATGCGGCCGCGCCGCGACTCGTCGAGCGTGATGCGGACGATGGCCGAATGGACCTTCGGCCGCGGCCAGAATACGCTCGGCGGCATCACCCGCACCAATTCCACCTGGCACTGACTCTGGACCCAGATGCTCAGTCCCCCGTAGTCTTTGACGCCGGGCTGGGCCACGATGCGATCGGCCACTTCCTTCTGGATCGTCACGGCCATGCATTGCGGCGGCCGCTCGAGCGCGAGCAAGTTCATCATCAGCGGCGTGGCGATGTTGTACGGCAGATTGGCCACCAGTTTCCATTGCCGGCCGGCGGCGGAGAGCAACTGCTTCTGGATCTCTTCCAGAATCAGCGGATGGACGCGGTTCTTGCCTTTCAAGGCGTCGGTCTGGAGCATCACCACATTTCCCAGATCCTGCAACTCCTCGCTGGCCAACTGAAACAGTTGCCGATCGAGTTCCACGGTCACCACCGCAGCGGCCTTCTCGGCCAGCAGGTGCGTCAACGAGCCGGTGCCGGTGCCGACCTCCAGAACCACGTCGTCGGGCCCCAGTTCCGCGGTCTCGACCAATAGCCGCACGAGGTTCAGATCGACGAGGAAGTTCTGCCCGAGCTTGGTGTGCGGACGGATTCCCACTTCCTGGAATCGCCGCATCAAGAACGACAGGGTTTGGTTGCGGGAGGAGCCGGTCGACATTTTGCGGGACAGGGGATGAAAAGGACGGACTTCGACTGCCGACTCTACCAACTGCGGGCGTCGACCAACCGCTGCACGTACTTGGCCAGGATGTCGGTCTCCAAGTTGACCTTCCCGCCCACGTCGAGCGCGCCGAGCGTCGTGACCGCCAAAGTAAATGGAATCAGCGCCACGCTGAACGAGTCCGGCTCGCTGTCGACGATCGTCAAACTCACGCCATCCACCGCAATCGAGCCCTTGGAGGCCATCTGCCGGCCGATGTCGCGGGAAATGGCGAAATGAAAGCTGGACCAGTCGCCGAAATCGCGGCGCTCGATGAGCGTGCCCACGCCGTCGATGTGGCCGCTCACGAAATGCCCCCCCAGCCGATCCCCGACCCGGAGCGCCCGTTCCAGATTCACCGGGCCGCCGGGCTTCAGGTCGCCGAGGTTGGTACGCGCGAGAGTTTCGGGGCCGGCCTGGAAACCGAACGTGCCATCCCCCTTCTCAACCACCGTCAGGCAGCAACCGTTGACCGAAATGCTATCGGCAACCGCGGTTTCCGCGGCGATCTTCGGCTGCCGCACGATCAGCCGGCAGCCGGGCGGCTCCGCGCGAATTTCCTCGATCGTTCCCATCGCCTCGACGATTCCCGAAAACATGAACGGCTCCTCAAATCAGTGGGCAGTCGGCGGCGAAGACAGAAGAAGAGAACCACGAATTACACGAATGACACGAATGTTCCTCGATCGCTCGATCCCCTTTCCGAATTCGTGTGATTCGTGTGATTCGTGGTTTGCTCTTCCTTTTTTCGCGGCCGACTGCCGACTCCTTTCCTAAAACAGCGGGTCTTCCTGGTGCCGCCGCTCCACGACTTTTTCGTAGCAATAGCGGACCGGACCGGAAAACACGAAAAAGCAGAATACGATCGGGATCGAGTATCCCTTGATCACCATCAAGGCCACCAGGGCGAAAATCAACGCCACCACGTGACCGAAACTCCGCTGGCCGCGAAATACCTGGTTGACGATGTGCGGATAGGGAATCCGCGAGACCATCAACAGGGCCACGAAAATCCCGAAGAACGGCAACAGATACTGCAACACCCAATCGATTTCCGCGGCAAACATCAGCACGTTCTCGTCCCGCGTCCGCAACGTGTAGAACATGATGGCGAAGCCGGCGATGGCCCCGGCCGCCGCCGGGCTGGGCAGGCCGCTGAAATGCATGTGATCGTCGTCGTCGGCCGTCTCCACGTTGAACCGCGCCAGCCGCAGCGCGGCGCAAGCGGCATACGAAGCGGCGATCACCCACACCGCTTCCTTGTGGAACAGGGCAAACCGCGGACACATCTTCACCAGCAGGAAACCGGGCGCGACGCCGAAAGTCACCACGTCGCAGAGGCTGTCCAATTGCTTGCCGAACTCGCTGGCCGTGCGCGACAGCCGCGCCACGTAGCCGTCCAAGGCGTCGAAAAGCATGGCGATCACGATCAACCAGCCGCTGTACATCACATTCCAGGTGTCCTGCGGATCGACCGCCAACGTGCCCGGGGCCACGACCCGCGCGGCCACCACGATGGCAAAGAATCCGCAGACCAGGTTGCCCAGCGTAAACATCGTCGGCAGCACGGCGATTGTGCGGATGGGTCGCATGGCAAGGGGGTTGGGCTTAGGGACCAGGGGTCAGAGAGTGGGGCGTAGTACGTCGGGGATTATCACGTCTTGCGCTGTCAATATCTGCGATCGAGCCTTTATTCTATCACGCTCGCCCACCGTGCCGAGGCCAAACCAACATCTCTCCACCCGCCACCCGCCACTCCTCACCCATACCGCGCCAGCACGCTGCTGCCGGCCTTGACCTTCTGCCCCACAGTGGCGGTGACCTGTAAGCCGGGGGTGTCGGACAATATCAGTTCGGTGCGCGAGCCCAACTTGATCATGCCGAATCTCTCCCCCCGCTCCAGGATATCCCCCGGACGGAGAGCGCAAACGATTCGCCGGGCGATGGCCCCGGCAATCTGCCGAACGACCATCCGGCGGTAGGGTGGCTGGTCCTCTTCCAGGCCGATCCACATCGCCTCGTTGTAGAGGGCCGAGGCGGGGTCCAAGGCGTTGAGAAATTTGCCCGGGTGGTACCGCAAGGCGATCACCCGCGATCGGCCGGGGGCGCGGTTGATGTGCACGTTGAAGATGGAAAGAAAAATCCCGATCCGCAGCGCCGGACCGCCCACGAACTCATGGTGCTCCAGCCGGGTAATCTCCGCGATCTTGCCATCGGCCGGCGAAACCACCGTGCCCGGGTCGTGTGGCACGCGGCGGTGTGGATCGCGGAAAAACCAAACCACCAAGCCCAGCAGCACGGCCGGCACGAGGGCCAGATACCAGCAGGCCCAGGCGGCCCAGACGGTGAGGGCCAGGAGCGGCCCGCCCATCAATTGCAGCTCCGCTAACCCCCACCGGGCAAAAGGGATGCGACTGCGCCACTGAAACGGGTCGTCGCCCGGCTCCCAGTGGCAGTCGCACACGTTGCGGCAGTATTTCAAATCGCGCGGATCGAGGATCTCGTGGGGCGCGGCGCTGGGATCGCCACGGCGCCGCTGGGCCATTTGCGCCACGTAGCCGGGCCGAAATCGCCGCAGCCAGCAGCGCCGCCAGCGGCCCCAGAGCAGCTCGATTTGGTAGCAGAAACCACCCCCCGGCTGCACACTGCGGATATTCTCCGGCAGGGCCTCGGGAGCCGATGGTTGCGGGATATCCTGCATGGATGGACGGTAATCGGTGATCAGTGGACGGTGAACGGCGAACGCTATCCTACCCCTTTCGGGGCCGCTTGAGAACTAGCGCCCGCGAAAAGTTGGCCTGAACGGAGGCGACCCTGTCCACAGTCCCGGGAATTTGGGTGGCCCCGCTAGGCAGCCGGCCGCGGATTGGGCACAATGGCGGCTTTTGCCGGATGAAGCATGTGCCGGCCGGAAGGCAAGCTACGGCGTTTTATATGCCGCGCGGTTTGCAATGACGCAAACCGCGATCGGAGAAAATTCGTCTCGTTCTTAACCGTTCGCAGTATAAGTCCTTTTCAGGAAAGAAGATTTCACCATGAGCTCAACCATTGTTGACATCCATGCCCGACAGATCCTCGACAGCCGCGGTAACCCCACCATCGAAGTCGACGTCGAATTGGCCGACGGTTCCTTCGGCCGGGCCGCGGTTCCCAGCGGAGCCAGCACCGGAGTGCACGAGGCCTGGGAGCTTCGCGATGGCGACAAGAGCATGTATCTTGGCCGTGGGGTGCTGCAAGCCGTCGAGAACGTCAACGAAAAGCTGGCCGACGAGCTCTGCGGTTTGGACGCGTTGGACCAGACGGCGCTCGACTATCGCATGATCGAGCTGGATGGGACCGAGAACAAGAAGAACATGGGTGCCAACGCCATTCTGGGCATTTCCCTGGCCGCCGCCCACGCCGGGGCCGATTACACCGGTCTGCCGCTGTTCCGTTACCTCGGCGGACTCGGCGCGCGGCTGGTGCCGGCCCCGATGATGAATATCCTTAACGGCGGCAAGCATGCCGACAACGCGGTCGACGTCCAGGAATTCATGGTCATGCCGCTAGGCTTCGAGCGATTCAGCGACGCCATTCGCTGTGGCGCCGAAGTGTTCCACAACCTCAAGAAGGTGTTGAGCAAGAAGAAGCTGGCCACCAACGTTGGCGACGAAGGCGGCTTCGCTCCCAACTTGCAAAGCAACGGCGAGGCGCTGGAACTGATCGTGGAGGCCGTCGGCGCCGCCGGCTACGAGCTGGGCAAGCAGGTCTATATCGCGCTGGACCCGGCTGCCACCGAGTTCTACGATGCCGAGAGCAAAACCTACACCGTCGACGGCAAGAAGCTCACCTCGAAGCAAATGGTCGACGTCTGGGCAGGCTGGGTCGATAAGTACCCCATCTGCTCCATCGAAGACGGTATGGCCGAGGACGATTGGGAAGGGTGGAAGCTGATGACCGAGCGGCTCGGCGGCAAGATCCAATTGGTGGGCGACGACCTGTTCGTGACCAATACCAAGCGCTTGCAGCGGGGTATCGACGAGGGCGTGGCCAACAGCATCCTCATCAAGGTCAACCAGATCGGCACCCTCACCGAAACCATCGAAGCCATCGAATTGGCGCGGCGCAACGGCTACACCTCGGTGACCAGCCATCGCAGCGGCGAAACCGAAGACTCCACCATCGCCGACCTGGCCGTGGCTCTGCGGACCGGCCAGATCAAGACCGGCTCGGCCTCGCGCACCGACCGGATGGCCAAGTACAACCAGTTGCTGCGGATCGAAGAGATGCTCGGCGACGCGGCCCAATACGGCGGCCCGCTGTTTCGGCTGAAGAAGTGGCAAGAGTGAGTTGAACGGTGAACGATGCGGTGGCACGTCCCTGAACGCAGCGAAGGGCGTGGTTTATATCGCTCCGCGCCCATCACTTCGTTCTGGGCGTGCCACCCAAGACAATGATTCGCCTCTGCGATCTGCTCACCGTTCACCCATAAGGAGGACCCGCCATGCTGGACGGACCAATCCCGATCTTATGCACCGGGATCATCCTGGAAATCGTGCTGGGCTTGATCCTGTTGCGCACCGGGCGCGGCTGGGCGATGATCGGCATGGGCCTGGTGGCCGTCGCCACGCTGTTGGGCATCGGCGTCGAGCGGCTGATCGTCACCGACACCAAGCGGGTCAAAGCGACTTTGGAAAACGCCCGCGCGGCCGTCGAAGCCAACCACGTCCAGCTTGCGCTGCAATACGTCGACCCCAAGGCCACGGAGTTGCGGGAGTGGGCCCTTCAGATGGCCGTCCACCTGCGATTCACCGAGGTGACGATCAAGGACGTGGAGGTCACGTTCGATCGGAAAAGCGTTCCACCCCGAGCGGAAGCCAAGTTCTTCGCCACGGCCACCTTCGCCAGCAACCAATTCTCCGACGTCAAATACCCCACCGAGTTGACAGTCGAGTTGCGGCCGATCGACGGCCGCTGGCTGGTCACCGGGGTATTGGAAGAAAAGCCCTTCGGCATGGGCAAAGCGAACATCCCCATCCAGCATCGGCCCGGGGCCGGATTCTAATCGCTCGCTGGCGGCGCGGAAAACCGCGGTGAGCTCAACAGCGGCGGACCGTACGGCGAGCGATAGGCTCCCCCCGTAGCCGGGCCGGGCGCCGCGGGAGCAACGTTCTGGTCGCCCGAGGGTGCCGCCGGCTGAGCCAGCGGCGCCGACGCCTGCGGAGAACCGGCGCCAGGTGCCGCGTACGGAGGCGGGTAGGGCGATTGCGGCCCGCCCGAGCCCATATTCACTCCCGGCCCATAGCCGGCCCCGTATGGGCTGGCGCCATAGGGATTGGCCCCGTAAGGATTGGCGCCGTTAGGACCAGGATACGCTTGCGGATACGCCGGATTGCCGGGCATCGAGCCATAAGGAGTGGGCCCGCCCGCTCCTCGGCCTTGCGGATATCCCCAAAGTCCGTAGGGAGTGGCGCCGGGGCGGTAGGGCCGCAGCCATTCGCCGTACGGGCGAATCTGATCGCCCAGCCCCCAGGTCTCCACCACGTGCATGTGATCGTTGCCGCCGGGCCCCGGAATGTCGATCGTGTGATGGCGATAGCCGCTTTGGAGGTAGTTCTCGCCCGACCGGATATAGGAAGGCGCGGGCGGGGCGTACTGCGTGACCCGTTCACCGGTATCCGGCGAGTGCGTGAAATAGGACGGTTGGAAGATCCAACTGTCGGCCCGGGCCACGGTGGTCGACGCGATATACAGCGCCGCCAGAATCCCCAGCAGTCGAAGGTGCGATTTCATGGAAGCAATATCCGCGAAGAAAGACGAACAAGGGAAGCTCCTGACTCCTAACTCTTAACTCCCGACCCATCGTCCGGCAGGATCGGCAGGCTCCGCCGCTTATTACGAACTACCGGCCGCTGGGGCGGTTCCCCGTCTACCTCGGCGGCGACGCTGGCCAGGCGGAACTGCCAAGGCGTCATCTGGGCCAGCAGCTCGCGACGAGTCAGGTCGTAGTCCAACGGCGTCAGGGTGATGTAACCTTTGGCAAGTGCCGTGAGGTCGGTTTCACGTTGGCTGGTCGGGGGCGGCGGCAGGCCTGTCGCCCAATAATAGTCGCGTCCCCAAGGATCCATCCGCTTTTCGAATCGCTCGCCGTATTGGGCCACGTCCATCGGCACCACGCGGACCTCGGGCCGCCCTTCCAGCGCCGCCGACGGGATGTTCATGTTGTACAGTTGCGGCCCGGCCCCCTTCTTTTCGAGAATCTGCTCGATCAGGGTGCAGGCCAGCCGCGCGGCCTTCTCGAAGGGGGCCGCTTCGCTGAACTCCATCGATACCGCCACGCTGGTGATCTCGAAAAAAGCGCCTTCGATCGCGGCCGCCACCGTGCCCGAGTAGAGCACGTTGATGCCGGCATTCAGCCCGTAGTTGATGCCGCTGACGATCAGGTCGGGCCGCCGCGGACAAAACTGGCTGATCCCCAACTTCACGCAGTCGGCCGGGCTCCCTTCCACGGCCCAACCCCAAGGGCGATCGGCCACAAAAACTTCTTTGACGATCAAGGGGGTCAAATACGTAATCGAATGGCCGACGCCGCTCTGCTCGCTGGCCGGGGCCACCACGCGGACCTCGCCCAGCCGCTGCAGTTGCCGCCCGAGCGCCGCCAGCCCCGGGGCATAAATTCCATCATCATTGGTAAGTAGAATCAGCACCGTGTCACAAAATTCCGTAAATAAAGGAACCGTTTTTTCTCCGTAATCGCCAAGTTTTACTATAATCAGCGCCCCCGCCGGGTTCAATCGGGTAAACCGCTTCGGCAGGCCAAAGTCGTGGCTGGGGGGCCGGAAATGCGGGCCAGGGACCAGGGAGGAAGGAAGTGGGGGAGTGGGGGAGACTCTTCGGCAACGTCGTTTGGCGCGTCTCCCCCACTCCCCCACTCCCTTTCTTTCCCACTCGTTCTCTCCGTTCACCGCAGCCTTTCCCCCCTAGTCGGGCCGGCGGGAACGATTTATAATGGCGGTTTCGCACCTCTCGAAGAGACCATAATGGTTCGGATCGCCGACGAAAAAGTGCTCGTTCTGGACTTCGGATCGCAGTACGCGCAATTGATTGCCCGCCGTGTCCGCGAACAGCAGGTGTACTGCGAAATCGTCCATCACAACATTTCCGCCGAGCGGATCCGCGAGCTCGCTCCGATGGGGATCATCCTCTCCGGCGGCCCAGCCAGCGTTTATGAAGACGGGGCGCCGAAGTGCGATCCGGATATCTTCCGCTTGGGCATTCCGGTGCTGGGGATCTGCTATGGCATGCAGTTGATTTGCGAGGCTTTGGGGGGCCGCGTGGAAAGCTCGCCGGCCCGCGAGTTCGGCCGTGCCCACCTGTGTACTCTGGATGCCGACTTGCTGCTGGTCGGCGTGCCGCAGAAAACCCAGGTATGGATGAGCCACGGGGACCAGGTCTCGCGGGTGTCGCCCGACTTTCAGCCTCTGGCGGCCACCGAAACCTGTCCCTACGCGGCGGTGAGGCACCAGCGATTGCCGCTCTACGGGCTGCAATTTCACCCCGAGGTGACGCACACGCCCGAGGGAGGCAAGATCCTCGGCAACTTCTTGTCCAAGGTTTGCAAGTGCAGCGGCGCCTGGAAGCTGGGCGACTTCGCCGAGCAAACGATCCGCGAAGTCCGCGCCCTGGTGGGCGACCGCCGCGTCATTTGCGGGCTTTCCGGGGGGGTCGATTCGGCCGTCGTGGCCGCGCTGTTGGCCGAGGCCATCGGCTCGCAGTTGTCGTGTATCCTGGTCGACAACGGCCTGTTGCGCCGCGGCGAGGCGGAGGCGGTGATCGGCGAATTCAGCAGTCACTTCAAGACCGATCTGCACGTGGTCCAGGGCGAAGAGAAGTTCCTCGCCGCGCTGCGGGGAGTCACCAATCCGCAGGAGAAGCGAAAGGCCATCGGCCGGGCGTTCATCGAGTGTTTTGCCGACGAATCGGCCCGCATCCAAGGGGCCCATTTCCTCGCTCAGGGAACGCTCTATCCCGACGTGATCGAGAGCGGCGGCGCACGCGACGGACCGGCCGCCACCATCAAACTGCATCACAATGTGGGCGGACTGCCCGAGGATTTGTGTTTCGAGTTGATCGAGCCTTTGCGGAACCTGTTCAAGGACGAGGTGCGGCGGCTGGGCGGCCAGTTGGGCCTGCCCGACGACATCATTTGGCGCCACCCCTTCCCCGGCCCCGGGCTGGCCGTGCGCTGCCTGGGTGAAGTGACGCGGAAGCGGCTCGACACGCTGCGTCTGGCCGATGCGATCGTGGTCGAAGAGATCAAGGCGGCCGGCCTCTATCGGCAGACGTCGCAGGTCTTCGCGGTGCTGCTGCCGGTGCAGAGCGTGGGCGTGATGGGCGACGCGCCGACCTACGACAACGTGGTGGCGGTGCGGGCGATCCAGACCGAGGACTTCATGACCGCCGACTGGTGCCGCCTGCCCTACGATCTGCTGGCCCGGCTCTCCACGCGCATCATCAACGAGGTGTCGGGCGTGAATCGCGTGGTCTACGACATCAGCTCGAAACCGCCGGCCACGATCGAGTGGGAATGATGGCGAAGAAATCCCCCCCAGCCGAATCGGTGGACGGCCCCAGCTTCGAAGAAGCGCTCCAGCAGTTGGAACAGATCGTTCACGCGCTGGAGGAGGGGCAAATCGGTTTGGACGAGGCCCTCCAAGGCTATGAGAAGGGAGTGAAGCTGTTGCGCCGCTGTTACGGCCTGTTGGAAGGCGCCGAGCGGCGAATCGAAATGCTCACCGGCTTGGACGCCAGCGGGAACCCGATTACCGCGCCGTTTGACGATCAGGCCACCACGGCTCCCGAAGAGAAAAGCCAGCGGCGAACCGCCTCGCGCACCACCTCCCCGGGCTGCACCGACCCGGGCGGTCCGACCGGCGTGGACGAGACGGGGGGGCCGAGCTAAGATAGGGGCAGAGGCAGAACGCTCTCCGCACTGAGATCCAAGTTCGAAGCACTGAGATCTTGGTTCTTAGACCTTAGTTCTTAGCCCATCACAAGTTACGGCAACATGGCAAGCACCGATACCTCCGTTTTCACCCACCACGCCGGGCGGTTGCGCGATTGCGTCGAAAACGCTTTACAAACCTACGCCGACCTGGGCAAAGGTTGCCCGGCGCGGTTGTGCCAGGCCATCGGCTATAGCCTGTTGGCGCCGGGGAAGCGGCTGCGGCCGCTGTTGGTGCTGATGGCGGCCGAGGCCTGTGGCGGGACAATCGAGTCGGCCCTGCCGGCCGCTTGTGCGGTGGAGATGGTCCACGCCTACTCCTTGGTCCACGACGATCTGCCGGCCATGGACGACGACGATCTGCGGCGGGGCCAGCCCACCTGTCACAAGGCCTTCGACGAAGCTACGGCGATCCTGGTGGGCGACGGCCTCTTGGCAATGGCCTTCGAGACGTTGGCCCGCGACGTGCGCCCGGCGGAGGTGGCCGCGGCCTGCACGGCGGCGTTGGCCCGGGCGGCCGGTCCCTGTTGCCTTGTCGGCGGCCAGGCCGACGACTTGGCGCCGCCGGCGGCCGACGACGACGGCTTGGCAGCCCTGGAATCGATCCATCGCCGCAAGACCGGGGCGCTCATTGAAACTTCGCTGCGGTTGGGAGCGCTGACGGCCCAGGCCGGCCCCGAGCAACTGCGGGCGATCGGCGATTATGGGCGGCCCCTGGGTCTGGCCTTCCAGATTACCGATGATCTTTTGGACGTCCGCGGCAATGCGGCGACGGCCGGAAAGCGCGTGGGAAAAGACGCCCAGTGCGGAAAGCTCACCTTTCCCGGGCTGCTCGGAATTGACGAAAGCGCCCGGCGGGCCGAACAATTGATTGCCGCGGCCTGTGCCGCCGTGGCGCCGTTGGGCCCCGCGGCCGGCAGTTTGGAAGTGCTGGCCCGCTCTGTCCTTGAAAGGAATCATTGATGGACGAACTGCTGTCGAGCATCCGATCGCCGCAGGACCTTCAGGGACTGTCGGGCGATCAGCTCAAGCAACTGGCCTACGAGATGCGCGAGGCCCTCTATCGCCTGGTGAGCACCAAGACGGCCCACTTCGCCTCCAACCTGGGCGTGATCGAGTTGGCCTTGGCGCTGCACACCACCTTCGATTTCAGTCGCGACCGGCTGATCTGGGACACCGGCCACCAGATCTATCCCCACAAGATGCTCACCGGCCGCTACCAGCAATTCCCCACCATTCGCGACCGCGGTGGCCTGATGGGCTATCCCAATCCGGCCGAAAGCCTTTACGACCTGTTCATGACCGGGCATGCCGGCTGTAGCGTCGCCACGGCTCTGGGGTTGCAGTGCGGCGACGAGTTGATTCGGCCCGGCGAAAATCGCCAGGCGGTGGCCGTGATCGGCGACGGGGCCTTCAGTTCCGGCATCGTGTTCGAGGCCATGAACCACGCCGGCGGACTGAAGCGGAAGCTCACCGTGGTGCTCAACGACAACAAGATGTCGATCTGCCCGCGGGTGGGCGGCTTATCCGAATACCTCGACCGCCTGCGGATGACCCATTTCTACTCCGGTCTGAAGGTGGAAGTGCAGAAACTGCTGAATCGCTTGCCGATGCTGGGCGATCCCGTGGAGAAGCTGCTGACCACCGTTCGCGATGCGATCAAAGCCGGCATCCTCGGCGGAATGCTGTTCGAGGAGTTGGGATTCCGCTACGTCGGCCCGGTCGACGGCCATAACATTGCCCAGTTGCAGAAATACCTGGCCATGGCCCGCGACTCCAAGCATGCGGTGCTGGTCCACGTGGTCACGGAAAAGGGACATGGTTTCAAGCCGGCCGTGCAAGACCCCACGGCTTTTCACGCGCCGGCCCCCTTCGCGCGGCGAAACGGCTCGGTGGTGGCGTTGCCGAAAACCGCCTCGCGGTCCTATACCGCCGTGGTCCGCGATGCGATCCAAGAGCAAATGCGGGCCAATCCGCGGGTGGTGACCATCACGGCCGCCATGTGCCAGGGGAACATGCTCGAACCGATTCGCGACGAATTTCCCGACCGCTTCCACGACGTGGGGATCTGCGAATCGCACGCCGTGGCGCTGGCGGCCGGCATGGCCAAAGTGGGAGTCCGCCCGATCGTCGACATCTACAGCACCTTCCTGCAGCGGGCCTACGATCAGATCTTCCAGGAAGTCGCCTTGCAAAACTTGCCGGTGACGCTCTCACTGGATCGCGCCGGCTGCGTGGGCTCCGACGGACCCACGCACCATGGAATGTTCGATATCGCCTATTTGCGGCCGCTGCCGAACCTTACGATCATGGCCCCCGGCCACGAGGCCGACGTGGCCGCAATGTTCAAGCTGGCGCTGGGTCTGGACGGCCCTGCGGCCATCCGTTATCCCAAAGCCCAGGCCCTGCCTGGCGACCACGAGCCGTCGCCGCTGGAGTTGGGCAAGGCCGAGATCCTCCGCTGGGGACTCGACGGCGCGATCGTCGCTTATGGCACGCTGCTCCACGCCGCGATTGCCGCCGCCGACGTGCTCTCCGGCGAAGGTCTGGATTTGGCCGTGATCAATGCCCGCTTCGTCAAGCCCCTGGACAGCGAGACGATGCTCCGCGCCATCCGCGAATGTCCCTTCGTGGTAACGGTGGAAGAAGGGACGTTGCTGGGCGGTTTCGGCAGCGCGGTGCTGGAGGCCGCCAACGACGCCGGAATGGATACCAGCCGCTTGCGTCGCCTGGGAATTCCCGACCAGTTCATCGAACATGGCAACCGCGACGAATTGTTGGCGGACTTGAAGCTCGACCGGGACGGCATCGCCGAGGTCTGCCGCGAGATGGCCGGACTGGATCGGCTGACCCCCAAGGCGGGCGTTAAAGCCCGATAGACAATTTCGGATTTCGGCGTAGTGCCGCACAGGGATGGTGATTTACGGGTGGCATGCCGTCACGACGCGAAGCGTCGGGTCGGCATGTATCCCTTGGCAGCGAACATGCCTGCCCGCGGCTGCGCCGCGTGAAGGCATGCCACCCAATTTGTTCAGGCGGAACGAGATGGACGAAATCCAAAATCCAAAACCGAAAATCCAAAATCCGGCGGCCCGGCGCTTGCGGGCCGTGGTGCTGGGACTGGGATCGCGGCCGCGCGTCGTGGCCGAGGCCGAACGGCTGCGTCCCCTGATTGCGCAATATGTCGATATCGCGATCTTCGACCTGGCTTGCATGAGCAATCTTTCGTCGGTCGACGCCGATCTGGCCATTGTGTTCGGCGGCGATGGCTCGATCCTCCGCGCGGCCCATCAGATGGGACGCCGGCAATGGCCAGTCATCGCGGTCAACCTGGGTAGGCTGGGGTTTTTGGCGGACCTGTCGCCCGCTGAATTGCCTGGCGCGCTGCGTGATTTCAGCGCCGGCAAGCTCGCCGTGGTCGAACACTTGATGTTCGAAGCCCGGCTGTACCGTGGCGGCCGCGTGGTGCACGAGCAGTTAGGGCTCAACGAGGTTGCCATCCACGCCGGGCCGCCGTTTTGCATCCTGGAGATCGATCTTTACGTTGACGCGGAATTGGTAACCACTTATAGTTGCGACGGCCTGATTGTGAGCACGCCGGTCGGATCGACCGCCCATAGCCTTTCGGCGGGCGGCCCGATCTTGCGAAAGAACATGCAGGCCTTTGTGGTTTCGCCCATCAGCCCGCACACGCTCACCAACCGTCCGGTGGTGGATACGGCCGACCACGTGTACGAACTGGTGGTCCCCCGGCCGCACTCGGTGACGTCTGTCGTCGTGGATGGCCGCGTGCTCTGCACCTTGCAGCCGGGCGATCGGCTTCAGGTTGTGCGGGCCGAGCCGCGGTTCAAGATGGTCAGCGCCCCGGGGCATAGTTACTATCGCACGCTGCGGGAAAAGCTGGGCTGGGGCGGACAAATTGCGAAGGATGAATGACGAAGACGGATTGGGGATTGGAGTTTAGAAACGCCTCCCCATCGCTCGCGGTTTATCGCGATGCCGTCTCTATGCCACTCTCGAAAGGATTCGAGTAATGACGCGAAACATCGCCCTGGGCGGGACTGTCTTGCTCGGCCTGGTCGCCGCAACGTCGGCCGCCGCCGCCCCCGATTCTCAGCACCCCTCGGCCGCGACGAAATACACGCTTCGCTACGTCTTTCGCCCGGGCGAAACGCTTCGCTGGAACGTGCTCCATCGCTCGTCGGTGCGGACCACCATGTCCGACACGACCCAGGTGGCGGAAACACTGAGCACCTCGGTCAAGGTCTGGCGGGTGCAAAAGGTGGCCCCCGACGGCACGGTCACCTTCGAGCATCGCGTCGAAGACGTCGACATGCAGCAGGATCTCACCGGTCGGCAGCGGGTCCGCTACAACAGCCGCAGCGACAAGACGCCCCCGGCGGGCTTCGAAAACCTCTCGGAAGCCGTCGGCGTCACCCTGGCCGTGGTGAGCATGGATAACAAGGGAAAAATTCTCGAGCGGCGGCGCAGTCCGGTCAAGGCGGGCTCGAAGTCCGAGGCCGAGATGACGATCCCGTTGCCCGAGACGCCGGTCGCCATCGGCGATACCTGGTCGTATCCTTACGATCAGGGAGTGACATCGGAGAAGGCGTACAAGAAAATCAAGATCCTACAGAAGTTCACGCTCGACGACGTGCAGAACGGCGTGGCGAAGATCCACGTGGAAAACGAAGTGCTCTCGCCCGTCCAGGATCCCGCGGTGGAAGCGCAACTCATCGAGTGCGGCGCCAGCGGCACGGTGCGGCTGGACATCGACGCCGGCCGGATTCTCGAGCGGCAAATGGACCTGGACAAGCGGGTGATCGGTTTCCGCGGCGAGGCCAGCAGCATCCACTATCTCACCCGCTTCACGGAGAAATTCGTTTCGGCGGCGGTGGAAGTCGCGCAACACCCGGGCCGCGAAGAGAAAAAGTAGCGGTCAGCTTGTACGGTGGGTGCTTGCACCCGCGCGGCTTTTTCCCGGCCAATCGCGTTCGTGCAAGAACGCACCCTACGCGGGCTCATCACTGCCCGGCAAGCACCTTGACCAGGAAGTCGCGGTAACCATCGAGGTCTTTCCACTCCGTGGCGACCGACATTTTCGTGCCGGCCGGGTCGATTCGCGTAAAACCATCGCTGGTCACGGTGATCGGCAATGTTTCCAGACGCACCAGCGGCCGAGGGCCCGGATAGGCCAAATAGACCGCAACCGTGTCGTAGAGCGTAGTCGTCGCTTTGAGCTGATCGAGACGATCTTTCTTCGCCCAAATGCGGTAGTTTTCCAGCAGAACCTGCGTGAGTGGATCATGGCTCCGCTGGAGCGTCCGGAACCGCTCGCCGGAGAGGTTCACCAGGCCGCAAGTGTCCAGCGGGGTGATGGAGATCTGCCGCCAAGGGGCCGAAAGCACGCGCCTCGCGGCGGCTGGCACGGCGCGAACGTTCCACTCGGCCGACACCTTCCCCCCGCCGTATCCCTTGCGAACGCTGCCGTGCATGCCGGCCAACGCGGCCTTGGCGGCCATCTCCGGATATCGCTCCAACGCGGCCGCGAGGGTCGTGGGCGGGCCGATCGCAATCACCGTAATCGGTTGCGGCGACGCGGCGATGGTCCGCGCGATGGCCGCCGGGCCGTCCTGCTCGATCTTGCCGGGATAGTCGCTGAGGCGGTAGTCGCGAACCCATGGCTGCTGCGCGCCCACCCCGCCGCGTCCCCCTTCACCCAGCCCGACGGGAATCTCGGTGCGATGGGCCGCCGTTAGCAGTTTGGCGATGATTTTCGCCCGATATTCGGCCTTCCCAAAGGTCGTGGTAACCAGTTTCACGTCGAATTGAGGGCTTTTGAGCAGAAACACCAGCGCCCAGGTGTCGTCGATGTCGTCGCCGATATCGGTGTCGAGAATCACGGGACATTTCTTGACCGCGGCACGGTCTGCCCCCAGCGACAGGCCGACGAGCGTGGCCAGGAAGAGCATCGATAGAAACGCACTGCGGGGGATCGACATGGTGTTATTCCTCGGTGGCCAATTTGCGAAACATGGAGTATCGATCTTGAAGGCGCCGGTGTCAACAAGGGCCCCGGGGACAGGTGTGGCAAGAGTTCTCAGCGGGACCCGAACTGTGTCGGAGGACGGTTGACTGTTGATTTCAGGTGGAGGCCCATTCACGGGCCTTTTCCCGCGCAGCGAGTAGCAGGCCAGTGCTTTAGAGATCGTCCAGTTTTCAAGTTGTTATTCTTACGGTGGTTAGCATGGCGGCCGCCGTTTTTTCCCGGGATGGCTGGACGCGGTGGAGAACGAGAAGGTTGTGCACGAG
>Ga0302320_10010419_pt1 | contig 19808 bp, 22 predicted proteins | sample Bog_T0_3_FD_202130 | JGI IMG/M metagenome (GOLD analysis project Ga0302320, IMG submission 202130) | Peat permafrost microbial communities from Stordalen Mire near Abisko, Sweden - Bog_T0_3 | ecosystem: Environmental > Terrestrial > Soil > Wetlands > Peat | place: Sweden: Abisko, Stordalen Mire... | reverse complement strand
GAACTGCTGTATGTCGCCCTCCCGGGCGGTGAGGTCCAGGACCAGCCTGCCGTGGATCTCCAACAGGTCCAGGAGTCCCCGGATCTCCGTTTCCGGTGACTCGCGGAGGGCCGCGACCTTCCAGCAGGGCAGCTTTTCGCCCTCCACCAGCTTCCATTCCGCCGGGCGGCCGGGAAGCCCGACGACGACCGCTTGGGTCCGCCACGCGGAAACGATCTCCATGACCGCCTCCAATTTCGCGGGATCCTTGACTCCGGGGGCCGATTCCACGCCGCTGTTCAGATCCAACCCGTCGGGGCGATGCAAGGTGATGGCGCTGGTGATGTTCTCCGCGCGGAGTCCCCCGGCCACGTACCAGGGAACGGAGGATCGCGTGGGAAGCAGGCTCCAGTCGAAGACCTTTCCCGTTCCCCCCGAGGATCCGTCGGATGCGGCGGTGTCGTAGAGGTGGACAGCGACCCCGGAGTAGGCCCGAACTGCCGAGGGATCCCAACCGCGCCCGACCGAGAAGACCTTCCACACGGGGCGGTTCACCCGTGCGCAGAATTTCGGGGATTCCGTGCCGTGCAGCTGGATGGCGTCCAAGGGTACCTCGCGAAGTGCTGCTTCGATTTCTTCGATGGGTTGGTCCTTGAACACCCCGACCACCGGCAATCTCCCGCCGATCCGGTCCGCGAGCCTCCTGGCGGTCTCGAAATCCACATGCCTGGGGCTGGAAGGCACGAAATTCAGCCCGACATGGTCCACGCCCAGCCGGATGCAGGCGTCCAAACCGGTGATTTCGGTGATTCCGCAGACTTTGACCTGGATCGTGACGATTTACCCCCTTGCGATTGTCGCCGTGGATGAGTCCAATTTACCATCTGCGTCAACTGCACCGGGGGGTCTGGACAAATCCAATGAGCGAGGACAGCGTCCTAGTGAGAATGGAAGGGGTCGGCTTCGCCTACGATGCCGGGAACACCGCCGTCTACGGCTTGAACGCGGAAGTCCGTTCGGGCGAAGTGTTGCTGGTCAGCGGTGCCAACGGTTCGGGGAAGACCAGCCTGCTCAAGTTGCTGGGAGGATTCCTCCTTCCCGGCGAGGGGAACGTTCGTCTGGGGAAGGTCGATCTGGAGGAGCTTCCCGACGACAAGGTGGACGAATGGGTGGCGTTCATCCGCACGGAATCGGAGAAGGCCCTGATCGGCCCCACCGTGGAGGACGAGCTCGCGCGCGGCTGTCGGCTCGCCGGCCTTTCGGGATCGGCCATCCCGCACCGCGTGGGACAGGCGCTGGAAGTGGTTCGACTGCGGGATTCGCGGCACTGGTACCTGGACGAGATGTCCGTGGGAGAACGCCGGCGCATCGCATTGGCCTCGAGTCTGATCGGCAAGCCGCGAGTGGTCCTGATGGACGACCCCTTGGCGGACCTGGACACCGCCGGTGTGCGGGTGGTGGGTCGGATCCTGCGCGAGCTGGCTCGGCGCGGACTGGGAGTGGTCTTCTCCAGCCACCTCCTGGATCCCGCCATCCAACTCGCGGATCGCGTGCTTGTCCTGGACCACGGCGAAATCGTCGCCGAAGGCCCCCCCCACCAGATCCTGGAAAAGCCGGATCTGCTCCAGGAAGCCGGTCTTGGGCTTCCGCCGGCCGCAGAGCTCTTCCATCGCCTGAGGGCCCAAGGCGTGCTGCGCGACGTCTCACTTCCCGTGAGCCTGGACGAGGCCGTGGAGCAGTTGGTCCGTCGGCTCGCGCCCTGATGTCCTTGGATCTCGTGGTGCTCTGCGCGGGACGCGGGGAGCGCCTGCGCCCCCTGACCGAGGCATGTCCGAAGCCGCTCCTCCCCCTCGTCGGAATGACCCTCGCCGACAGGGCGTTGGCCGCTTGCGAACTCCTCCGGCCCGTCCGGCGGGTTGCCAACGCATGCCACTTTCCGGAGCAGATCCTGTCGTGGGCGGAAGCGCGCCGTCTGGACCACGTCCAGGTGGAGCCCGTCCTCCTGGACACCGGTGGAGCGATCGGACGCATGCGATCCAGCGGCGATCTGGTCTCGGAACACGTGCTGGTCCACAACGGCGACCTGGTCCACGACATCGACCTGCGGGAACCTTGGAACGAGCATGTCCGCACCCGGGCCGACGCCACCCTGGTGGTGGTGGATCGTCCCCGGGTGAACACCGTGGTCGCGCGGGACGGTCGGTTTTCGGGGGTTTTGGGCCATCCTAGGGGGCCCGGCCGGCCGGAGCCCGGAGATCTCCTCAGGACATTCTCCGGGATCGCGTTCTACCGCCGATCCGTGGTTTCGCCGCGGTCGGACGGGCCCTGGAGCGTGAAGGAGCTCTGGCACGATCTGCTGGAACAGGGACGGTCGATCCGGGTTTGGGAGGCGTCTTCCGGTTGCCGATGGGACGACTTGGGGACTTCGAAGGACTTCGCTCGCGCCGTCCGCGAGGAGATGGCGCGGCGCGGGATCGGAACGTGGATCGATCCCGGCGCCCAGGTGGACGCCTCCGCGCGGATCCTGTCGGGATCCGCGGTGGAATGGGGGGCCTTCGTCGGAGCCGGCGCGGTGGTCGAGGATTCCGTCCTGTTTCCGGGTGCCGTCGTGGAGGAGGGGGAGACGGTTCGAGGAGTCCTGCGCAACGCGGGTGGCGACTTGCCGGTGGCCGCGTGACCGGGCCTTCTTTTCCCGACATCCCTCCTCCGATCGAACGGATTCTGTCCTCCCTTGGCCACAGGCCGCCTTGGCGCGCCGAAGTGGCCGGAAGCGCCGGATCCGGACGGATCTACTGGAGGATCCGAAGCGGATCCGTCTCCCACATCCTGCTCCAAAGCCATCCCGGAGACGCGGACTACGGACGTTTCCTGTCCATCACGCGCCATCTGCGCGGGGCCGGGCTGCAGGTGCCGGAGATCCACGGTTCGGACGATCCCACCCGCTTCGTGGTGCTCGAGGACCTGGGCTCCACGTTGCTCTTCGACCTGGCCCGCTCGGCGGCTTCCGCCGGAGAAACGGACGTGGCGAGGTTGGAAGCGGCCTACCACCCGGCTCTCGAGGCGCTGGAGAGGTGGCAGGTCCTGGGCACCGGGTCCATGTCCGGGTGTCCGGATCTGCTGGACCGGGTCTTCGACCTGGGAGCCCTGCTCTGGGAATCCAGCTACTTCGCCCGCCGCTGCGCCGAGGAATCGTTCGGCATGGCTCCCGAGCGGCTCGCCGAACCGGCGCTGCTTTCGGAGCTCGCGCACCTGGGGCTTCGCGTGGAGGCGCACCCCGGGGTTCTGATGCACCGAGACTTCCAATCCCAGAACCTGCTGTCGCGTCCCAACGGAATCTGGTTCGTGGATTACCAGGGAGCCCGGCGAGGCAGCCGCTGGTACGATCTGGCGTCCCTTCTCTGGGACCCGTACGTGGCGCTTTCCATGGAATCGCGTCGGCGGTTGTTCTTCCGGTGGCTGGAACTGGTGCCTTCCCGATCGCCGGAGGAGGACTGGGAAGATCTGCTGGACGCCGCGCTGCAGCGGGTGATGCAGGCGCTGGGGGCCTACGGGTTCCTTTCGCGTCGAAAAGGCGCTCCCTGGTTCGCCCAGTTCCAGGTGCCGGGCCTCGGCATCCTGGCCCAGACCTTGGCGGAGCGCGGGAACATGCCCGCCCTTGCATCGCTGGTGGAGGAACTCCTGGGGTTGGAGCCGTTGCCGATCTGACGTGGAGATTCCGGATCGCAGAGGCTCTGGGCGAGTAGTTTCACCGCATGCTGATCCTTCTTTTCGCCCTCCTGGCCACGCCGTCGGCCCCCGCGTGCGACGCGCCCGAAGTCAGCCAAGCCCTGGTCTACGAGTGGGCGCGCATGGTTCCCGGTCACGGCGACACGCTCGAAGGTAGCGACGTGCGGGTCTGGAACCTCCGCGAGGATGCGAAATCCGGCGATTGCCGGGCCGATTTCCTGGCCAGGCGGCCCGGTGCGGCCATCGGTGGAAGCATTCCCTTCCGGATCCAGCCCAAGGGGGCCGGGTTCCGTCTGCTTTCCCGCGGCGCACCGGAAATCAACTTGTTCCAGGCCGATTCCACCAAGCGACCGTCGCGCTAGGGGATTCCAAGAGCCTTGTGGGTCTGGAACGACAGTCGCCAGGAGGGACGGAGACGGCAGGCTTCCACCGTCGCCGCTCGGTTGCGCGTGGCCGTCGCGGGGTCGGGATCGTCCTTCGGTTGGAGGAAGAGATGGCGGAACGGAAGCGATTCGAGGCTTTCGAGATCGAACGCCTGGGGCCAGACGATCTTCAATTCGTCGCCGGACCTCCGCACCCAGCGCGTTCCCGCCTTGGGACTCACGCAAACCCAGTCGATCCCGTCCGGCGGTTCGCGCGTGCCGTTGGTCTCCACGGCGATCTCGAAGCCCCGTTCGCGGAGGGCATCCAGAAGGGGGAGGTCCAATTGGAGGAGCGGCTCGCCTCCCGTGCAGACCACGTAGGGGGTTCCCCCCGATCCCGTCCAGCAGTCGGACACCACTGCGGCCAGGCTCCGGGCGTCCGCGTAGCTGCCGGCGTGATCCCCGGAAAGGGAGACGAAATCAGTGTCGCAAAAGGGACAGGCGGCCTCCTCCCGGGACCGCGGATCGCCGTCCCAGAGGTTGCATCCGGAAAATCGCAGGAACACCGCGCTGCGCCCAGACTGGGCCCCCTCGCCCTGCAGGGTCGGGAAGATCTCCTGGACCCGATATCCCACCGGAGGTCTAGCGGATCCCGAAACGGGCCAGCAGGGGATCTTCGAGCCCGGCCTGTCGGAATCCGGCAAGTCGCAACTGGCAGGAGTCGCAGGTCAGGCAGGGTCTGCCGTCCGGACCGGGATCGTAGCAGGATCGGGTCAGGGAGTAGTCGACGCCCAACCGGGTGCCCAGGCGCACGATCTCGGCCTTGGTCAACTTCTGCAATGGCGCGACGATTCCGAATCCCGCACCCTCCGTGCCCAGGCGGGTGGCGAGGTTCGCGAGCTTCTCGAAGGCCTGGATGAATTCGGGGCGGCAGTCGGGATAGCCGGAGTAGTCGACGGCGTTCACTCCGATGAAGATCCTGGTGGCCCCCAGCACCTCGGCGAGGGCCAGACCCAGGGAGAGGAAGACCGTATTCCGGGCGGGCACGTAGGTGGACGGTATTCCACCGCCGATCTCCGACTCCGAACGGCCCTTGGGGACCTCCCCGTGCCCGGTGAGGGAGGAGCCGCCCAGGGCGGACAGATCGATGTCCAGCACCCGATGCGACGCCGCACCCAGGGCGCGGGAGATGTTTCCGGCCGCCTCGAGCTCCACCGCATGGCGCTGGCCGTAGCGGAAGGCGATGGTGTGGCAGGCCCACCCTTGGGCGAGGGCGCAGGCGAGGACGGTGGCCGAATCCAGTCCACCCGACAGGAGAACGACGGCAGGTCGATCGAGAACATCCGACATCGGGGGAAACATACTCGGCTCCGGTTAGGTTTGTTCGGCGGATCGAATGTCTTGTTCCCGAAAAGCGGGGTATGGTGAAATGCGCAGATCGGTGATGCGGAGATGTCTGCTCGGCGCGGCTTCGGTCGTGGTGGCGGGGAGCATCCTCGCGGGCTGGTACGCCGTCGACGAAGTGCGGGCCGAAAACGCGAGGGAGGGGCGACTGTCCCTGCTCAGGGAAGCCTCCATGGGGATCCAGCGGCAGGAGATGGATGGACTGGCCACCATGGCGAGGGATCTCGCCGGTCGCGCGCCCGTGGAATTCCGGGACGACGCCGAGACCGGACGGCTCTTCCTGGCGCGGATGGAGGGCGAGATGCGAATCGCCGGGGCCGACCTCGGATTCCTCCTGGACACCGCGGGAATCGTGCGCATGCGCCAGCAGACACCGGGAGAAAAGGACCTGATGGGTCAGGACCTGTCATTTCGCAGGTATTTCCTCGCGGGAAGGCGAGGCCGGGAGGATCTGTACGGTGCGCTCGGGTCCCTCACCGCGAGACGTGGGATCTACGCCTCGGCCCCGATCTTCAGGGGAAGTCGGTTCGAGGGGGTGGTGGTCGCGAGGCTCGGGGCGGAAAAGATCGAGAGCAAATGGTTTTCCGGTCTGCACGAGCCCGTCGCGCTGATCGCTCCCGAAGGAATCGTCCTCGCATCCAACATCGAGGACTGGCGCCTGGGCAGCTTGTGCGCCCAGGACTCCGCCATCCGCCGGATCCGGGCATCGCGCCAGTACGGGAATTCCGTCCATCCCCTCGGATTGGATTTCGGTGTCGGGGAAGAGCGCTGGAACGGCCAAGCCTGGTCGGTGCTTCGCACGGACCTCCAGGGCGGCTGGAGCCTGGTCGGATTGCTGCCGCGCGGCGCCCGCAGTCCCCTTTCCTCGTCGCAGGCGGGGGCCGCATGGGGATTGGCCGCCGCCTGGTCGCTCCTGATCCTGCTCGGAGCTTCGGTGGTGACGGGGTTCAGGCGCATCGGCGCCGTGGAGCGGGAAAGAGGCCATCTGGCGCGACGTCTGGACGAAGCGGAGCGTCTGGAGTCGCTGGGACGTCTGGCCGGTGGAGTTGCCCACGATTTCAACAACGTGCTGACCGCCATCATCGGATACGCCTCCGTTCTCGAGCACCGACTTGCGGACAGGCCGGGGGAGAAGGAGCTGGCCCACCGATCCGGGCAGGCAGCACGGCGCGCCTCCGAAACCGTGCGGCAGCTCATGGCATTCGCCCGGCGCTCCGGCCTCCAGGTGCGGCCGCTTTCCCTCCACGATCTCGTGCGCGAGGTCGCTGGTCTGCTGGAACACACCCTGCCGCGCGGAATCCGGGTCGTCCTGGATTTACAGGCGAGGCGGGACGTCGTGGTGGGCGACGCCAGCCATCTCCACCAGGCGCTGCTGAATCTGGCCATCAACTCGCGCGACGCGATGCCCGAAGGCGGCATCCTGCGGTTTTCCACCAGGGACGCCGAATCCGCGCCCGACCAGGGTCTGGAGCTGCGCGTGTCCGACACCGGGGCGGGGATCCCCGCGGACATCCTTCCGCATGTGTTCGAGCCCTTCTTCACCACCAAGTCGGGAGGACGGGGCACGGGTCTGGGGTTGGCCAGCGTCTGGGGGACGGTGCAACGGCACGGGGGTACCATTTCGGTCGCGAGCGTCGGGGGAGAGGGAACGATCTTCGCGATCCATCTTCCCCTGGCACCGGCGGGAACGGCGGAGGAGAGACCGGTTGTCGACGCCGCTTCCCGGCTGACGGGTCGCAAACTGAGGCTGCTCGCCCTGGACGACGACATCCACGTCCTGGATGCCGTCGCCATGATGGCGTGCTCGTTGGGCCACGACATCGAAGTGCATGTGAACTACCAGTCGTTGCGGGACAGGCTCGCCACCGGTGGCGTCCCCGACCTCCTCATCCTGGATCTGGACATGCCCGACATCTCGGGCGTGGAGGTCATCCACCGCCTCCGGAGCGAACATCCGGGTCTTCCCGTCTTGATCGCCTCCGGCCATTCGACTTCCTCCAAACTGGAAGAAGTCCGGGGGCTTGGAGTGCGCGTCTTCCTGCGCAAACCCTTCGGCGCCTCGGAGCTCGATCGGGCATTGGAGGAAACCCTGCGCGAGCAGGGTGCTTGACCACTACTTCTTCTTGGGTTTGGCCTGGTCCGCGGACGGCTCGTCGTAGGTCTGCACCGTGGGCTTCACCGTATCCGCACCGTCTCCGTACTTCGACTTGATGAACTCCACCAGGTCGGTGTCGCTCCTGGTCGCGCCGGGCTGGGCGATGCGGTTGAGGGAGAAGACCAGCGCGTTGAGTCCGGCATTGGTGGTCGCGCGGATGTTGGCGCCGCGATCCAGCAACGCGGCCACGACCTCCCGCTTCCCGTGGGAGGCCGCGATGTGCAAGGCGTTCTCCCCCAGCTTGTCCTGGACCTCGATCTTGGCTCCCTGGGCGACCAGGGCCTGCACGGCGTCCACGTGCCCGTCGCGAGCAGCCAGCATCAGCGGGGTGATTCCCTGGTCGTCCTGCCCGTTCACGTTGGCTCCGCGGGCGATCAGGATCGTGAGGACGTCCACCTTCCCGTTCATGGCGGCCATGTGCAAGGCGGTCTGGCCGTTCTGCGTGGCTTCGAGGGATTCCCCGTTGTCCAGCAGATTCTTGACAGCCTCGGGTTTGTCCTGGACGATGGCTTGGACCATCTCCTGGCTGATGGCGACGTCCTTCTTGTCCTGTTTCTTGCCATCGCAGGCACATAGAACCAGGACCGCCCCCGTCAATACGGCGCCTCGCAGCGTACGACACTTCATGCGCTCTCCTTCCCGCCGGGCTCGCGGATGTACGAGTCGAATCTCCGGCTTTAACAAGTCTACCTCGGCTCGGCGGTTTGGAGGCGCGGTTTCTGACGGGACCGGGGGGTGCCCCAGGTCCTCCGATCTTGCCAGCCCCCAAGGCCTTGGCTACTATTGCTCTTCCTTCGCCGGGAAGGCGCAAGGGTTCGTAGCTCAGTTGGTTAGAGCGCCGCTCTGATAAGGCGGAGGCCGGTGGTTCGAGTCCACCCGGACCCACTCGATACCCAGGGGTCATAGCTCAGTTGGTAGAGCGCCTGGTTTGCAACCAGGAGGTCAGGGGTTCGAGCCCCCTTGGCTCCATGCCACAGGGGCCAAGGAGATGTCCCTCTCGAAGCACAGGACCACGTTCTCCAGCAATGCGTCGACGTGCGCTCCGGAATATTTCCAGCCCTGCCTGTACATTCGCTCCGCTTCGCCCTCCAGCCGGTCGATGGTCTCCTGGCTGTTCCAGTCGGTTCGGAGTTCGAGGTGGCGTTCCGCGGTCTCTCTCATCCCTTGATTCTATCATACTCAAGGCTGGGAGAAAATCAGCCAACGAGGTCTTGAATGCTTTCCATCCTGCTTTGTCTTGTCTCCGCCAACCCCATATTCATGGGACTCTCCAGTCCAACGGACACGGCGAAGATCCGGTTGCCCGTGCGGGTGGAGGGAGTCCGCGACCTGCGTGCCCTGGCCAAGGAAGATCCCCGGCTGCTCGGGGTCACCGAAATCGGCCTCTTCGAACAGCGAACCGCCTTGATGACCGAAAAGTCCGTGGCAGACGAAGTGGATTCCCTGGTGCAAGCCTGGGTTGTTCCCGACAGCGGGGCGCTGCCAGTAAGGCTGGAACTCCTCTCACTGGAATCCTGGCCCGTGGTCCAACCCGGCCCGGACCCCGTGCGCTCCCATGCCCGGATCCGCTTGGTTTCGCTGGACAGCGCCAAGCCCGGCGTCCTGTTGACGCCCGACGCCAACGCCGAGAACAAGGGTTTCGAGTCCGCCGAAGACCAGATGAGTCTGGTTCGCGGCAACATCCGAGACGCCCTCTCGATGCTCCGCGGGCACCACGAACCGGTGCCCGAAGCGGTTCCCGCGGTGGCACCCGAGCCGGACAGCGCAGCCGATCCGCGCAGGATCCCCGTGCAGGACAGTGTGCCGAATTCCGTCCAACACGACCTTTGGGTCTCGGCATCGCCGAGCTTCCAGACCGAATCCATGGCCCTGCGCTACTCCCAGCGCGTGAGCCCCCAGGCGGGGTGGGCCTTGGAGTATTGGACTGCCGTGCAATTCCGCGGGATCTGGAACGGCGACAGGTACTCGGACGTTTGGGCGGGCGAGATCCTGGGAGGTCAGGCCTGGAGCAGGCGCCTGGACGATGGGCGCGGTCCTTGGGCGCTGATGGGCTCGCTGGGCGGGCTCCTGGGCACGGAGTCCTTCCGCAGGGTGTACCCGGACTCTTCGGGAAAGGGGACCCAGCTCGGCCATCGGACTCGCTACTGGTACACCGGCGGACAAGCCCGGGGAGGGGTGCGGTGGGACGTCGAAGGAGGTTGGATCGCGGAAGCGGGGCTGCAGCTCGACGTGCGGATCCCATCCGTGATCGCCTGGTTCGATCCAGGCGCGTATCTGCAGATCGGATGGCAGTTCTGACAATGGAATCATGGATCCTTCCGCGACCGGACGACTTCCACGTCCACCTGCGCCAGGACGACGACCTCCCGCTTTTCGCACGCGAAGCGGCGCGCCGCTTCGCACGGGTGCTGGTCATGCCGAATCTGGCTCCACCGGTCCGGACCGCGGCCGATGTCGTCGCCTATCGGAACGAGATCCTGCGCGCCGCACCGGATCTCCGGCCCCTGATGGCCTTCAAGCTGGTGCCGGACCTTTCCGCTTCCGATCTCGCTGACCTGGCGGCGGCGGGTGCCGTGGCCGGCAAGGTCTACCCGGAAGGGGTCACCACCAATTCCGAGGGCGGTGTTCGGGACCTGCGGCAGATCGTCCCGCTGCTTCCCGCGATCGAGGAGCATGGGCTGGTGGTGTGCTGCCACGGGGAGAAGCCCGGCGTGTTCAGTCTGGATCGGGAGGAGGCGTTCCTGGAGGAGTTCTCCGAGGTCTCCACCGCCCATCCAGGGATCCGGTTCGTGCTGGAGCACGTCTCGACGGCCGCCGCGGTGGGAAGGATCGGAGAGCTGGGATCCAACGTCGCGGCCACCCTGACGCTGCACCACCTGGAAATCACCCTGGACGACCTGCTCGGCGGCAACCTGCATCCGCACCTGTTCTGCAAACCCGTGGCCAAGCGGGAATCGGACCGGCAGGCATTGAGGGCGGCGGCGTTTTCCGGCGATCCGAAGTTCTTCTTCGGGTCCGACAGCGCGCCGCACCGCCGGGACCGCAAGGAATGCGCGTCGGGCTGCGCGGGCGTCTACTCCATGCCCGTCGCCGTGGAAGGCCTGGCCTGCGTCTTCGACGCCGCCGGAGCGCGCGGGGCGCTGCCGGATTTCGTGGCGGGATTCGGAGCCGACTTCTACGGCCTGGCGAGGACGACGGAAACCGTCACCATGGTCCGCGATCCGTGGACCGTGCCGGAGGTCGTCGACGGCGTGGTTCCCTACCGGGCCGGAGAGACCTTGGCCTGGCGCATCCGCGCCTAGGCCGGGGTTCCGACAGCGGTGATGTAGAGGACCGCGTCTCCGAGATCCAGGCCCAGCGTTTCGTTCACGAGATCGTCGAAATAGCCTCCGATGCCCGATGCCCCGAGTCCGAGAGCCTGGGCGGCGATGTTGATGCGTTCCCCGTGGTGGCCCGCGTCCATGCACAGCGGGCGGTAGGCGCGCTCCCCCAGGATGGAGACGGCCTTGGCCAGCGGCGAGGAGTGCACCACCAGGAACGCCGCGTCCGCGGCCAGGTCCTGGCCCAGTCCGAAGGCGCGGCAGGCCTCGCTCAGCGAGCCCTTCGAGATCGGCTCCAGGACGTCGTCGTCGTGGAGCCGGTGCACTCCCGGCTCGATGCCCTCCACCGAGAGCGCCACGATCCAGGTCGCGAGGAGTCCCGGTGGAGACAATTTCTGCGAGCTCGGGATCGCGCTCCAGGAAAGGAGGTCCGAGAACCTTTCCAGGGAGATGTCCCCCGCCCGGAACGTCCTGCAGGAACGCCGCTCCACGCAGGCCTTCGCGACGTCGAAGGTGGGGACGGATCCGGAAAGCCGGATGCCGTCGGCGGCCTCGCTCCGCCCGATCCAGGCGGTGCGCCCTCCGGGAGCGTCGAGGATGTCGCCCAGGCGGTGGGCGACCTGCTGCATGCGCCCGGGAGCGATCTCCGAGGGGATCCGCTCGGGAGGAATCGCGGGGCCGCTCCAGGAGCGGGGCCAATCGACGACCGGGGATCCGCCCACCGGCACGGTCAGGAGCGGGACCTCGTCGCTGTCCGGGAACAGCAGATCGGAAAGAGCCTGGTCCCGGAAGCCCGAGAGAGGATCCGGATGCAGGCCTTCACGTACCGCCGCGGCCAGTAGATTCCCCTCGAGATGACCGGCATCCAGGAGCACGCGGCGATAGGCCCTCTCTCCGTAGCGCCAGGAACCGCGGGAGAAGATTCCCGTAAGGACCGCCACGGCTCCCGTTTCCGGAGGCAGGGGGTAGTCGAGAAGGATGGAGCGAGCCTCGGCCCGGAACGAGCCCTTCCAGACGGGAATCAGGGAAAAGCCGGGTGCATGGAAATGCCAGATGCCCGGTGCGATGCCTTCCACGTCGAGAACGATCCAGTAGAGCTCGACGGGGTACAACCCTCCGGCGGAGGGGGTGGTCCGGAACAGGTGGGGATCCTCCTGGTCGCCCGCCACACCGCTGACCCCGGCCGCGAACCACGACAGGCGGGACAGCGCGGCCAGGTCCAATCGGCCGGGCTCGGCGTCCGTCCACGTCGGTCCACCTCCCTCTTGGAGATTTTCCAGGAATCCCAGGTGCGGTCGGATGTCCACCCGCTCCGTGCCGGAGATCTCCTTCCACGACTTCGGTCGAGCCGCCCAGTCGACGACCCCCGCCCGATCCAGCGTCCGGGGGTCGTACTTGGTCCGTTCGTGGTAGCGTTCGAGGAAGCTGGCCACGGGTTCAGTCCCTTTCCATCGGGACGTATTCCCTGCGGGCCTGGACTTGGTAGAACCGCTCCTCTTCGGGACACCAGCCGGTGAGTCGCCGTCCGTAGACGCAGCCGGTATCGAGACCTTTCACGTCGGGACGGTCGACGAGACCTCGCATGGCCCAGTGGCCGAAGACGACGGGAACCGGCCACCGCATGCACTCGTACCAGGGGGGATCCTCGGCCCGGTCCAGACACTCGCCGGTGCCGTCCCAGGTCCGGATCGTGATCAGGATGGAAGGCGACATCTGTTCCAATCGGCTTTTCCCCGGCTCCAAACCGGCGTGGACCACGAGCAGTTCCCCGAGATCCAGCCAAAGCGGCCAGGTTCGGATGTCCTGGGCCAATTCATGGATGCGGGGGCCGATCGAACGGGAGAATCGCAGGGCTTTCTCATCCAATTCGGAGAGGGGAGTCCCGGCGACCCGAAGCAACCTGGCGTCGTGGTTCCCCAGGACGCAGCGGACTCCCTCGGAGCGCACCAGATCGAGGACGCCGGCGGAATCGGGGCCCTTGTTGACCAGGTCTCCCACGGCCACGACGACATCGCCTCGGGTGGGCCCGAACTTCCCCAGCAACTCGGCGAGCTCGTCTCGGCAGCCGTGGACATCGCCCACGACGAGGGTGCGCTTCAGGTGACGATGAGCAGATTGTTCGCCGAGCCGAAGGGATTGGCGATCTGCTCCCTCTCCGGGTCGGGTTCGTAGAAGGCGCCGTCGTACACGTACTTGTACTCGTAGGTGCCCGGGGCGAGACGGATCTGGATGTTCCAGACTCCGCTCTCGTCGCGGGTCAAGGGGTACTTCCCCAACTCCCAGCCATTGAAGGAGCCCACCAGATCGACGCGTTTGGAACCGGGAGAATACCGTTCGAACCGCACGAACACCCCGGAGGCGGGTGCCTTGGCCGGCGCTTTGGCCGCGGGTTTCTTCGACGGCGCGACGAGAACGGGAGCCGGCTTCTTCGCGATCTTGGGGAGGCTCTTCGCGGGCGGAGTCTTCCTGGCTGGAGAAGCCGGCGCGACCGCGGGCGCCTTGGGTGCCGCCTTCGCGACCTTCTTCGCCGGTTTGGCCGCCGGGGCGGTGATCTTGGATTTCGTGCTCTTCTTGGCGGGCATGGTGCGCCTCCAGTATGAGGATGATGGCCGACGAGGTAGAACATTACCTTGTCGGTGGCAACGCGCCCTCGATCCCGCCAAGATTTGACGGAAAATGACAGAGGCGCCGTCGGATGCGGGAAAGTATATTGTGCGTTTCTGAACTCCCGCGCGGGAACCGAGGACATGAGCGACAAGGAAATGGTCCGCAAGCGGATCAACAGTTTCATCAGCAGCAAGGACGGCTCGGACAGCGCCGTCGAGATCACGCGTCTGATCAAGAGCGTATTCGACGATTTCCTGAACCAGGGGTTGACCCCGGAGAAGGCGGCGGAGAACGCGAGGATCGAGATCCTGTCCTGGAAGTACCTGTTTCGCGTCCGGAAGTCGGATTTCGCGGATCAATTGGCCCAGATCGAGAAGGTCTGCGCCGGTTGCGATTTCTCCCGCCTGCTCACGCCCAAGGTGGAGGTGGTCGAAGGGGAGTCGGTGAAGGTCAAGATCTACTACCGGAAGAAGGGCTTCCAGATCCAGGTACCCAAGGGTTACCAGATCCGGCCTTCCAACCTGGAGCAGATGTCCAAGACCCTGGAGGAGTTCTACTTCGACAACCTGGACGACTTTTCGGACCGCACGCTCAAGGCGACGATGACCGTAACGCGGCTGGAAACCTTGCCCCGGTACGACCTATGGTTTGAATAGGAACAGTAAGGACGCAAAAGTTTGCGTCCTTACTGTTGATGTCATTGACTGAATTGTCGTGACAATCCGGGTGGATTCTGGTTGATTGTCCGACAATCGCCCCGCTTCCGCCTTTTTTCTTTCCTTGGCACCCGGTTTGTTCATCCTGCGACTCAACCTCATTGGCAACGTCGCCGATGAACACGCAGGAGGCAAAGGTCATGGACTCTCTGACTTCGGCACCGCAAAATTTCCACGATTGGTTCCTATCGCGCCTTCTGGAATCACGCAAGAACCTGGAACGCCACGACGTGCTGGAGGGGGACGACCCGGCGGTCATGGTGTATGTCGCGGGGCTCCTGTCCCATCTGGTCTGCTCCTCCTGGCTCCTGGACCTCGATCACCTCGGTCCCCGCCTGGACATGGACGTCGCCGAAGCCACGGGCAAGGATCGTTCCCCGCGGGATCGCCTGGAAGTCCTTCGCGCCACGGCCGATCGCTACCTGCTCTACCTGGGACTCTGGGACGGTTTGCAGGGGAACCAACAGGGCCGGTACTACCAGGTCACGGAAGGAAACCTGGCCGATCGCGCCTGCCGGTACTATGCCGTTTCAGCCGACCTGGCCGAACGCTTCCCCGCACCGGTCCACCGCCTCGTGCCCGTGTTGCGGGAATTGTCCTGCCACCTGGGGAGCTATCTGGCGCTGCTCCTCGCGCTTCGCGGGGATGTCCTCGGGCTCCATCCCGTGCTGGGCGGTGGACAGGAGTTCCACCTGGCGAGAGGGACCTGCTGAACAGCGGGTTCCGCTACTTCCGCACGCCGGCCACGTGTTCCAGGACCGCCGGGCCGGCATCCCCGGTCACGGCAAGGCCGAGGTTCCCGACCTGTCCGAAGAAGACCGGTTCGCCTTTGTGGTCCCGACAGCCGTCCGACGGACAGAAGGGGGCCGGGCCCTGGGCGGGTCGCCAGAAGAGGGAGATGTTCCGGGTTCCGTCGGAATAGAGGATCTGCGCGGCGGGACCTTCCCGGGTCTCGATCCAGGCCCAGTTGCGCGGCGCGAACCCCGCGGGCAGCCAGGGCGGGGGCGGGGGCTCGAACCCCACGGCCGCGACGACCTCGGCCAGCGACGTGGATTCGTGCCTGCGACCGCGGCCTCCGCCGGGTCCCGTCGGGGAAGGCTCCCGGCGCACCGTCCAGCCCGCCGGAATCGAGAAGGACGCCGGGGCGCAACCGACGCCGGGCCGGATGGACAGGAACTGGCGCTCGGGCGGATGGTGGCGTTCCGGTCCTGTGGGCTCGCCCTTGAGCACCACGGGGATGGAGGTGTCCACCCACACCCGCCGCATGTGCCCGAGAGGGCCCGCGATGTCCACCACCTGCACGGACCGGCCCAGGTACCGGGTGGTGCCGGCGATCTTCAATTCCCCGCCAGGGGCCGGCGGCGGCGTGGGGCGCCGCGGGTGGACCGTGGCCGACCGGTCCGAGGGGCGCAGGAACACCACGCTGTCGTCCAGGAGCAGGAGCGAACCGTCGCGGAAATCCAGGCGTTCGGACGTTCCCTCCCGGCAGGCCTGGGCCGTGTCCACGCCGCTCCTCCCCGGCCGCTCCACCAGGACGGTGCCGCTCCAAGCCGAACCGGCCCGGCCGCGGAAGGCCTGGTCCAGGAGATCGGCGGAGATGGTGGCGTTGCCGCCGGCGAGCAGGGCCAGGAGGGTCGGGATCATGGAGTGGTCTCGGCCAGGGCCTGGGTCCAGGGGTCGGCCAGCGGAGTCTGCTTCACGGCCTCCTGGTGGGCCGTGGTCCAGGTGCGGAGTTCCAGGCCGGAGGCCACCACGGAGCGGTGGCCCTGCAGGGTCTGCCAGAGTCCGACGGCGAGGAGCACGAGCAGGCAGCCTCCGGCCAGGCGCAGCGTGGGACGCCAGCGTCGCAGCCGGGTCCGGAAGGTGCGCCGGGCGCCGAGGCGTCGTTTGAGGTCGGGCCAGTCGTCCTGGCCGAGGATGGGAGGAATGGCGCGCAGCGCCGCCTCCAGCGATTCGTCGTCGATCTTCAAGGTGTCACCTCGCGGATGGGGGACAGGATCCGTCGCAGACGGTCCCGGCCCCTGGCCAGGCGGGAAAGGACGGTGCCGCGGGGCACGTCCAGGATGCGTGAGATTTCGTCCACCGGAAATCCGTCGAGGTAGTGGAGGACCACCGCCTCGCGGAAGATTTCCGGGAGCGCCGAGACCGCCCTGCGGAGGTGTTCGGCGTCCTGCAGTCCCTCGACTTGGACGGAGGGGTCGGGGGAGGTTTCCTGGAGCGCGCCGTCTTCGTCGTCCTCGGGGATTTCGTCGTGCGGCTTGCGGCTGCGCCACTGGTCGCGCACCAGGTTGACCGCGATGCGACGCAGCCACCCGGCGAAGGCGGCGTCCTCCTCCAGATCCGCGAGTCGTTCCCAGGCCCGCACGAAGGCCTTCTGCACGATGTCAACCGCATGGTCTTCGCCGACCAGGTGGCAGACGGCGCTGTGCAGGCGCGGTCGGGTGGCCTGGTAAAGGCGCGCGAAAGCGTCCTCGTCGCCCTCCTTCGCGCGGGAGACCCACTGGATCCAATCGGAAGAAGGCGCCAAGTGGGTTCCTCAGTTGCCCGGAGCCGGAGGCGCATGGTTGCCGTCCTTGGACAGGCTGTCGCACATGGGTCCTTTGCGGTGGCCCCAGCCGCCGCGTCCTTCCCGGCCCATGTCAGGCATGGGGAGGTCGGCGAGAAGATCCAGGGTGACGTCGGGATTTTGGGTCTCCAATGCGTAGATGCGCGCCTGCAGCGACTGGATGGCGCCGCGGTCGGCGGTCAGACTTCGGGCCGAGGTGCCCCCGTGAACCTTGTGCCTGTACTGTCCGATGGTGCGGAAGAGCGAATCCCTCAGCGGCTGGATCTGGCGGGCCAGCTGCTGCTCCTCCGGCGGAAGCTTGGCGATCCTCTTCTCGAGGAATTCCTTGCGCTGTTCCGGGGTTGGCCCCTCGCCGGAGTGGGCGATGGCGATCCCCGCCACGCATACGGCCACGACGGCGGTGGACATGATCAGTCTTGTCTTCATTTGGGTTGCCTCCATTCGGTTTCGGCTCTCGAGCCTGCGGAAAGGAAGACGCCGCGAGCGTAAAGATGATTCCCCGAAGACGCGGCGAGAGCCCGGAAGGAACGCGCCCGGACGCGTAAACGGCGACGGGATATTCGCAACGGATCGCCTCTTCGCCCAGCGATGGCTATTTTTCGGGGTCCATGAGTCCAGTTCCGTCCAGGAACCAGAGTCCTGGGATGGCCCTCTCCTTCGACGCGATCTTCGCCAAGGTCCAGGTGCGCTTCCCGGCGGCAGGTGCTGGTTCAGCACCCAACGGGGCGCGTTGGATCGAGATCCAAGCCGCCGAGGCGCTCGTCGTGGCCGATTTCCTGAAGCACGACCCCGACCTCTCCTTCGATTCCCTCTGCTGCCTGTCCGGCATCGACCTGCTCAAGTTCCCCGCAACGGAGAAGGACGGCCCGACCAGCGACGCCCTGGTTTGCGCCTACGATCTGCATTCCCTCGGACATCGCCACGAGCTGCGTTTGAAGGTCTCCGCTCCCCGCGATCGTCCCGTGGTTCCCTCGGTGGAATCCGTCTGGGGCGTGGCCGGATACTTCGAACGCGAGATCTACGACCTCCTGGGCGTGGAATTCCGGGGACACCACGATCTGCGACGGATCCTGACACCCCAGGACTGGGTGGGACATCCGTTGCGCAAGGACTACTCGTACCCGGAGACCTACGCGGGAGTGGAGCTCAAGCGCGAAGGGCAGACCTTCGAATCGGGGCCCTACAAGTGAACCTGGACCGCGAAGGCGACTACATCACCCTGAGCATGGGACCCCACCATCCGGCCACGCACGGTGTCCTGAGGTTGGAGGTGACCACGGACGGGGAGGTGATCCGTGCCTGCAGGCCGGACATCGGCTACCTTCACCGCTCCATCGAGAAGATCGGCGAATGCCTCGAGTGGTACCAGTTCGTGCCCTATACGGACCGGGTGGACTACGTGTGCTCCATGAACTCCAACCACGCCTGGGTCTGCGCGGTGGAGTCGCTGCTCTCCTCCTCCGAGGAGACCAGGCTCGCGATACCGGAGCGGGCGGAGTACATCCGCATCCTTTTCGCGGAACTGAACCGCATTTCCAGCCACATGGTGGGACTGGGCTCCATGACCATGGACATGGGCGCGTTCACGCCGTTCCTGCACGCTCTTTCCCAACGCGAATTCATCAACGACATCTTCGAGAAGACCTGCGGGGCTAGGCTCACCTACAACTACATGTGCGTGGGCGGTCTGGTGCGCGACCTCCACGCCGGCGCCGAGGACGAGATCCGCGCCATGCTGAAGGGCCTGGAAAAGGCCATGATCGACTTCAACCGCCTGATCTCCTCCAACAACATCTTCAGGGCCCGATTGGCGGGAGTCGCCGCGGTGAGCGCCGAGGACGCTGTCTCGTACGGTCTGGTCGGGCCCAACCTGCGAGGATCGGGAGTGGATTTCGATCTGCGGCGCGACAAGCCGTACGGCATCTACGAGCGTTTCCAGTTCGACGTTCCGGTGGGCAAGGCCTACGCGGGGGCGGACGGACGCCTGGGCGACTGCTACGACCGCTACGTGGTGCGCCTGCTGGAGGTCCTGGAATCCATCCGGATCTGCCGACAGGTGCTGGACCAGATTCCGCCCGCGTCCGGCGTGGAGGACGACCCGGTGGGCGGATGGTGCGTCGCCAAGGCGGCGCAGAAGGCGCTGCGGAAACCTCCGGTGGGCGAAGTCTATTTCCGCTGCGAGAATCCGCGCGGGGAGACGGGATACCACATCGTGTCCGACGGGACCAAGTTTCCCTACCGCGTCAAGATCCGCACCGGGTCCTTCACCGCGATGTCCATCTTCGAGAAGCTGGTGCCGGGCCTGATGATCGCCGACCTCGTCGCGCTGATCGGTTCCTTCGACATCGTGCTGCCCGAGGTCGACCGATGACCATTTCCGTGGGTCCCGTCTCCGACACCGTCGCCTCCTGGCTTTCCGCGCGGGGCCTGCCCGTGGCCGTCTCGGAGATCCTCGCGGTGCTGCTCGTCTGCGTCCTTCCCGTGCTGGGGATCGTCTTTCCCATCGCCGGGGTCGCCCAGTACTTCGAACGCAAGATCGCCGCTTCCATGCAACGCCGCAAGGGGCCCATGGTGGGAGCCGCCGGGATCGTCGACCTGGTGGCCGACATGGCCTTCTTCTGGCTCCCCCGATGGAAGCGCCGCGTCATCGCCCGCCGGGTCGAGCGCCTCCCCGTTCTCGGCGCGCTCCTCCGCCAGGTGCGGCAGTGGGGCATGGGATCGATGGTCGCGGACGGCGTCAAGATGTTCCTGAAGGAGGACATGGTCCCCGGAGGAGCCGATCGGCTGCTGTTCCGGGGCTCCACCTACCTGGCGTTGACGGGGTCCTTCCTGGCCTTCGCCGTGTTCCCGTTCAGCCAGTGGTACCACATGGGAGATCCTCCCGTGGCCGCGCTCTACCTGGGAGCGGTGACAGGTCTTGTCGCGGTGTCCATCCTGGAAGCCGGGTGGAGCTCCAACAACAAATGGAGCAAT
>Ga0302320_10010418_pt1 | contig 19810 bp, 15 predicted proteins | sample Bog_T0_3_FD_202130 | JGI IMG/M metagenome (GOLD analysis project Ga0302320, IMG submission 202130) | Peat permafrost microbial communities from Stordalen Mire near Abisko, Sweden - Bog_T0_3 | ecosystem: Environmental > Terrestrial > Soil > Wetlands > Peat | place: Sweden: Abisko, Stordalen Mire... | reverse complement strand
GCACGGGTCTCGCCGCCGGCGAGCTCGCCGTGCGGTTTGCCGCGCGCGTCACGGATGCGATCCTCGACCTCGAGCGCTCGGGAGTCCGTTTTTCGGCTTTGCTCATCGACAGCATCTTCTCGAGCGACGGCATCTACGCCGACCCGCCCGGATTTCTGCGTGCCGCCGTCGATGCGGTCCATCGCGCGGGCGGCGTCGTCATCGCCGATGAGGTGCAGCCGGGTTTCGGCCGAACGGGCACCTCGCTGTGGGGCTTCGAGCGGCATGGCATCGAACCCGACATCGTGACGATGGGCAAGCCCATGGGGAACGGCTATCCGATCGCCGCCCTCGTCACGCGTCCCGAGATTCTCTCGGCCTACTGCGAGAACGTCGGGTATTTCAACACCTTCGCCGGGTCGCCGGTTGCGGCCGCGGTCGCTTCCGCGGTCCTCGACGTCATCGAGGAGGAGGACTTGATGGGCAACGCGCGGCGCGTCGGCGCGCACCTCCAAGCGAAGCTCTCGACGCTTGCCGCGCGTCATGCGGCGCTCGGCGCCGTGCGCGGCGCGGGCCTTTATGTCGGCGTCGATCTGCGCGCCGGTTCGGTGGCTGCGGCCGCGGCCCTCACCTCCGCCGTCATCAATGGGATGCGCGAGCGCCGTGTGTTGATCGGCGCGGCGGGACTGCATGGGACGGTCCTCAAACTGCGGCCGCCGCTGTCGTTCTCCATCGCGCATGCCGATCAGCTCCTTGCGACGCTCGACGAGGTGTTGACGGCCATCGAAGCGGCGGGCGACGGCCCGCTGCCCGCGCCGAGCCCCGTTTGAGCGGCGAGTATGGGCCCGCGGTGGTCGCCGATCTCGAGCGCATGGTGGTGCGCGGCCTCGATCGTTGGGAGCTGTCGCCCGACACCATGGTGTCCCTGCTGAATCTCTCGGAGAACGCCACGTTTGCGCTCAGCGATCCGCGCGCCGCGCGAGAGCACGTGCTCCGGGTGCATCGCATAGGCTATTCGTCTGCCGCCGAGATTCGCTCCGAGCTTGCGTGGATCGACGCCTTGCGCCGCGATGGCATCGTCGAGACCGCGGCGCCGCTCGAGGGTAGTGACGGTGAATGGGTGCAGCTGCTCGCATCGCCATCGGGACAGGCTTCGCGCCACGCCGTGGTGTTCGAGCGGCTCCCGGGCCGCGCGCCCGATGCCGGCGGCGATGTGCTGCCCTGGTTCGAGCGGCTCGGCACGATCACCGCGCGCCTGCACGGCCATGCGCGGCGCTGGCGGCGGCCGCCGGACTTCACGCGCAAGCGCTGGGACTTCCAGGCGATGGTCGGACCGCGCGGGTTCTGGGGACCCTGGCAGGCGGCGATCGGGCTCGACGCGTCGGGCGCGGAAGTCGTCGAGCGCGCGCTCGCGGACGTCGAAAGCCGTTTGACGCAGCTCGGCTGCGGGCCCGCGCGATTCGGCCTCGTGCATGCGGATCTGCGCCTCGCCAATCTGCTCGCCGACGGCGAGCGGCTGCGTGTGATCGACTTCGACGATTGCGGGTTCAGCTGGTTCGCCTATGATTTCGCGACGGCGGTCAGCTTCCTGGAACACGAGCCCCTCGTACCCGCGCTACTCGCGGCCTGGCTCGCAGGCTATCGGCGCGAAGGGTCTCTGTCGGCGGAGGAATGCGCCGCGCTGCCGGCATTCGTGGTGTTGCGGCGCGTGTTGTTGACCGCCTGGCTCGCCTCGCACGCCGAAATCCCGTTTGCGCGCGACTTCGGCGTCGCCTATACACAGGGTACGGTCGGAATCGCGCGGCAGTATCTCGCCGGCGAGTTTTTACGCCGCGCGGAGCGTTGATCCGCGTCGCAACCGCGCCGAGCAATGCCGAGGAGTCAAGCGACGATGTTCAAATCACTCGAAGGCCGCAGCGTGATCGTCACGGGGTCCAGCAAGGGGATCGGCCGCGGGATCGCGCGGCGGTTCGCGTCCGCCGGCTGCCGCCTGCTCGTCGTCTCGCGCCATTTCGGTGAAGCGAGCGCCGTCGCCGCGGAGATCACGGCCGCCGGCGGTGAGGCACGCGCCTGCGCCGCCGACGTCGCCCGGCCGGAGGATACCGAGGCAATGGCCGCCGCCGCGCTCGCGGCCTATGGAGCCATCGACATCGTCTGCGTCAATGCGGGCATTTTTCCAGCCGCCCGGCTCGAGGCCATGACGCCCGCGGATTTCGATTTGGTCATCGACACCAATCTGAAGGGCACGTTCTTGTCCGTGTCGGCCTGCCTGCCGGCCTTGAAGCTGCGCGGTTCGGGCCGGATCATCCTGACGTCCTCGATCACCGGGCCGATCACGGGGTTCCCGGGATGGTCGCACTACGGCGCGAGCAAGGCAGGCCAACTCGGCTTCATGCGCACGGCCGCGATCGAACTCGCCCCCTACGGCATCACCGTCAACGCGGTGCTCCCCGGTAATATCGCGACCGAGGGCCTCGCCGGCATGGGCGCGGACTACGAGCGCAGCATGGCCGCGAGCATACCGATGCGGCGGCTCGGCACGGTTGCCGACATCGCCAATGCGGCGCTTTACTTCGCGAGCGACGAGGCGGCCTACGTCACGGGCCAGAGCCTCGTGATCGACGGCGGCCAGATCCTGCCGGAGTCGCTCGCGGCGCTGGCCGCGACTTGACCACGGGCGGCAGGGCCGTGCCGGTCTGGGCGCCTACTTCAGCAGGTCGGCGAAAATGTTTCCCGTGACGTCGTCACGGTCAGTGCCCGGGCGGGAGTCGATGCAGGCGTGCGGCGAGACGCCGTGGTTGCGCGTGGTGAAGACGATTTCGCGATAACCGACGAGTTCCGCGATTTCCTTGAGCGAAAACGGTGAAAACAGCGCGATGTGGCCGTGCTTCGGCTCCCCCGTGTAGACGCCGCGAAACCCCTCCTTGAAATTCGAGTGGCGCTTCATGGCCGCCAACAGGTTCGGAGTGTTCACGCGGTGCCAGCACCCGGGCTTCAAGACCCGCAGGGTTTCGGCCAGGAACTGGATTTGCATGAGCTGCGTGACGTGCTCGATGAAATCCTCGTGAAATACATAATCGACGCTGTCATCGGGCAGTTCCCAAGCCAGATCGACGAACGGAAAGATGAAGTATTCGTCGAAATTCGTCAGATAGAAATTCGGCGAAATCAGATATTTATCGAGGTGCAGGAAGCCCGGACGGTGAATCCTGCCCGCGCCACAATAGAGCCTGACGGGCTTGCCCGCCGCATTGAGCGCCCGCACGCGCTCACCAAAGCGGCGCGCATCGCCGCCCGGCCGGGTCAGATAATCGGCGATCCGATCCTCGGGGATCAGGGCGAACGTCTCCCAGGAAGCGCGCTTCTCCCGGTTCACGGCCACCGACCGCCCATCGGCGAGAGCGCTCAGGTACTTGCCGTCCTTGACGAAGGCAGCCCCCTCGCGCATGAGCTCCACGCGGAAGCCGCGCAGCGGGCCGTCCTCCACGACGCTGCCCTGGGCCGTCGATTGCACGCTCAGGAACTGCGGCGAAACGGCGGGATATTCCGCGAGCTGCACGAGCCGCGAACCGGCGTCGACTCCGACCAAGGTTCGGTGCGTCGACATCAAATACGCCATGCTGCTCCCGTCTCGCGGATCTCGTCCGCGCCGCAGACTATCATTCGCCTCGCAGGCTCCGCAACGCGACCGGGGATCCGTGCAGTCCCGCACCGTGCGCGCCTGCGCACCCGGCGGGGGTCTTGAATTGACAGCGCCTCCCGTTGGTCGGACAGTGCGTGCAATGCGCCGGAAGCTGCCTTCCCCATGATTCTCGAAGAATGGATCGAAAAGGCTCGCTCCCTGGGGGCGAGCGATCTGCACCTCGAGGCCAACACGCTCGTAGTCGCGCGCGTGCGCGGCGAACTGCAGACCGCGGGCGGCATCGTCCCCGCCGATCGGCTCGTCCAGACGGCGCAGGATCTCCTGGGTCACGAAGGCTGGGCCGCATTCAAGGAGCGCGGGTCGGCCGACGTCGCGATATCGCTGCGCGGCGTGCGTTGCCGGGCGAGTTTCTATCGCACGGTGCGCGGCATCGCGATCGCGATCCGGCTGCTCGCGCCCTCCGTCAAGGACATCCGCGCCTGCAACTTGCATGCGGATTTTCGCCGCTTCACGGAGGCCACGACCGGTCTCGTGATCATTTCCGGTCCCACGGGGTCGGGCAAGTCGACGACGCTCGCGGCCCTCATCGAGGAGATCAACGGCTCGCGCGCCCGCCAGATCGTGACGCTCGAGAGCCCGCTCGAATATCTCTACTCGAACCGTTTGTCCTATATCCGCCAGCGCGAGATTCCGACCCACGCGCCGAGCTTCGAACAAGGCATCGTCGATGCGCTGCGCGAGAACCCGGACGTGCTCGTGATCAGCGAGATGCGCACGCCCGAGGTCATGCGGCTCACGCTGAATGCCGCCGAGACCGGCCATCTCGTGCTCGCCACGATGCATTCGGCGAACTGTGCGGAAGCGCTCGCCCGGCTGTGCATGTCCTTTCCCGCCGATCTGCAGGCGAGCGTACGGGCGCAGCTTGCCGACTGCCTCGTCGCCCTGAGCTGTCAGCGTCTCGATTTCTTGAGCGCGCATCGCCTGCACGTCCCGCGCTGCGAGATCCTGCTGCCGAGCACCGGCGCGCGCGGTACGATACGCGCCGGTAATTTCAGCCAAATTCCAAACGTGCTGCAGTCCGGCGGCGCGGACGGCATGTGGACCTTCGATCGCTATCAACGCTGGATGGAGCAGGTGAGCGACTGGGTGCGGCCCGTTCCGGATGCGGTGAGCTACAACTCGCTCGAGCATCGTCTGCCCGGTCTTGCGGCCCAGCAGCGGGCCTCCCCGGCGCGCGGCGCGCAGGCGGCGTCGGCAGGCACCGGGTCTGGTTCCCCGAATCCGTCCGGCGCGGTGGGCGCCGCGGCCGCGGCATCGAAACCGCGCGCAACGTCAGGCAATCCCGTGGACGACATCATCGACGTTCCCGCCGAAGACGTCGACCTCGCGCAGTTGGCGGAACTTGCCAAGCGCGTCAGCGAACGCAAGTCCTAGCAGCAGCCGACCGGGCTCATCCGCGTGGCCGCGACCGCCACGAATCGCGCCTCAAGCCGGCCGCGCGACCGGACGATACCACGTCGCCGCGAGCGAGCGGCGCGGCAGCGGCGGGATCTCGTACTGCGGCAGTTCCTGGAGACAAAAACTCAGCGCGATCAGCACCGTGGGGACATGGAAGAACAGGATCCACAGCTCGGAGACGCGGCCCGTGCCGCGCCGCGCGAGGCTGGCGACCGCAATCAGCAGCGCGACGAAGGTCAACAGCGGTATGGCGCGCCGGAACACGACGCCCCAGCGTGCCGCAACGAGTCGATCGTGGAACCGGCTCGGCGGCTCGCGCAAGGTGCGCGTCAGATGCCGCGCAGCCGCCTCGAGCGCCCGTTCGGCGGTGCGGGTGCGCTTGCCGAGCGCGCCGCGCAGCCGCAGTTTGGACTTCCAGCCCTCCTTGGTCTTGATCAAGCGCGCCCAATCCCAGCCGAGTACGGCGAGCAGATCCTCCGGCAGTTCGAGCGCACCTGCGCGCGTTGGCGCGAGCGCGACGTCGGCGGAGACGCCCTTGACGGGTGAGAGCGCGAGCGTGAAGCGGAGGTCTTCGAGTTCGATGGCGGCGTGGGTGAGTCCGAGCACCCAGGCATCGCGGTCGGCCGCGGCGGTACGCGCGGACTCGAGTGAATAGCTGCGCGCGATCGTGAAGGTGGGCCCGCTCGAAAAAAACCGCTCGGCCGGGATGGCTTCGACCGCGGCGAGCAGATCGCCGGGCGCCGGACCCATCGCCAGCAGGCGCGCCGTGAGGCCGTCGGGGCGCCGAAATTCTCGCGTGAGCCGGCTCGTCCCGGTCGCGAGCAGTTCGAGCTGCAAATTTTCATGGACGCCGGCGAGAGCGGGCGCATCGCTCTGCGGGAGAATGGCTTTGAAGACCAGGCGCCGTTCGATGCGGTTGCTCGCCGCCAGATCCACATGGCGGCCACGCCGGGTGAACGGTTCGACCAAACCCAGAATGTCGTGGTGAGTCAGCGGAGGAACGCCCATGACAACAGTTTAGTGCCGGCCGGCACGGCTCGCCAGACCGGATGGGTCGACTTGCCGCGCGTTGCTCGCTACTCTTGAGCGACACGAAAGCGGGGCGCGATGCGAAATCTGGTGTCGAGTTTGAGTTTGCCGGAAGCCGTCGGCTTGTCGCTGTCCGTGATCGCTCCCACCGTGACCGCCGCCTTCAACATCACGCTGGTCGTGCAGGCCGCGGGTCCGGCCGCTCCGCTCACGTTCGCGATCGGCACCGTCGCGATGGCGCTCGTGGCGCTGTCTTTCGTGGCGTTCAGCCGCCGCGTCTCGCACGCGGGTTCGGCCTACGCCTATGTCACGTTTACCTTCGGCAGCCGCGCGGGATTCATCGCCGGCTGGACACTGCTCCTGACCTACCTGGGCTTCACGACCGCCTTCGCGGCGCTCGTTGGAAATTTCACGGCGGCCGTGCTCCGGCGCTGCGGCGTCGATATCGGCGCGCTCTGGATCCTCGTCGGCGCCGCGGCGATGCTCCTGGCCTGGTGGCTCGCCTTTCGCAACATGCGGCTTGCCGGGCGCCTGATGCTCGTACTCGAGGGCGCGGCCCTGCTTGCGATCGTCGCACTCTGCGCGGTCATCTTGCGCGAGATGCGGCCGACGGGGGCCGCCGCGCTCGCGAGCTTCGCGCCGTCGGCCGCTCACGGCGGCTGGACGGGCATCGGCTTCGGCCTGGTGTTCACCGTGCTGTCCTTCGCCGGTTTCGAGGGCGCCGCCACGCTCGGCGAGGAGACGGTCCATCCGCGCCGGAACATTCCGATCGCGATGTTCGGCACGGTTCTGGGCGCCGGCGTGTTCTTCGTGTTCGTAGCCTATTGCGAGATTCTGGGTTATGGCCCCGGCGGCATACCGGGCGGCATCGCCGCGCTCGCGAAGGCCGACGCGCCGCTCGACGAACTCGCGCTGCGCTACGGATCGCCGACGCTCGCCACGGCGCTCGATCTGGCGACGGCGACGAGCGCGTTTTCCGGCGTGCTCGGCGGGCTTGCGGCCGCCGCCCGCGTGCTGTTCGCGCTCGGCCGCGCGGGGCTCGCACCGAAACTCGGGCTCGTCCATGCGGTGCACGGCACTCCGGCCCTCGCGGTGACCTGGGCGACGGTGTTGATCCTCGTGCCGTTTCTGGCGTGGGCGCCGTTCAGCGGCGCGAGCAATTACTACAGCTACCTGAGCACCATCGCGACGCTCGCGCTGATCCTCATTTACGTCGGCGTCGGCGGCGCGGAGATGATCGAGGGCTGGCGCGAGCGGCGCAGGCTCTGGTCCGCGCTCTGCGTGGTCGGTCCGCTCGTGCTGCTCTGGGCGCTCTATCGGACCGTCTATCCGGCTCCCGAATTTCCCAACAACCTCTGGCCTTATGTGGCGTTCGCGTGGACGCTCGCCGCGCTCGGCGTGATCCGGATGCGGCCCGCGCTGGGACGTTCGCCATTGCCGGATCCTCTCTGAGCGATGCAGCGCGAACCGATCGCCTTCGTCGGCACCAGCGATTTGTCGGGACACTTCCGCGGCAAGAGCTTTCCCGCCGCCGACCTGCCCGCCAAGCTGCGACGCGGCGTCGGTCTTGCGCCCACGAACCTGTTCATCTCGGCCTTCGGTCCCATACACTCGACGCCGTTCGGCAATCAGGGCGAGGTATTCCTGATTCCGGATCCCGACACGCGCGTGCACGTCCCGTTCGACGGCACCGCCGCGGAACACTTTTTTATCGGCAACATCGAGACCTCGGCCGGCGCGGCTTGGAGTTTCTGTCCGCGTACGGTCCTCGCGCGGGCGCTCGAGCGCCTCGGCCGCGAAACCGGTTTGCGATTGCTCGCCACTTTCGAGCAGGAGTTCACCTACAGCGGCGCGGCGGCCGATCCCTGGCTGCCCTATGGGCTCGACACCTATCGCCGCCAGGGATTCTACGGCGAGACGCTGCTCGCGGCCTTGCGCCAGGCGCGCGTCGTACCGGATTCGTTTCTCGGCGAATTCGGGCGCCGGCAGTACGAGGTCACGACCAAGCCCGCGATCGGCATGCGCAGCGCCGACGAAGCGGTCATCACGCGCGAACTCGCCCAAGCGGTCGCCTTCCGCTTCGGCGAGCGCGTGAGCTTCACGCCGCTGCCGGAACCTGCGGGCACGAGCAGCGGCACCCACATCCATTTCAGCTTCCTGCAGGGCGACGACCAGCCGGCGCTCTATGCCGAGAACGAGCCCTGGCAGATTGCGCCCGTCGGCCGTCGCTTCATCGCCGGCATACTCGCGCATTTGCCCGCGCTGTGTGCCCTCACCGCGCCGTCGGTCGTGTCGTACTATCGCATGCGACCGAATCGCTGGGCGCCGCTCAAGACCGACGTCGGGACGCTCGACCGCGGCGCGAGCCTGCGCATCTGTCCGATCGTCGGCGACGACCCGCTGCAGCGGGCGCGGCAGTGCAACGTCGAGTATCGTGTCGCCGACGCGACCGCGAGTCCCTATCTCGCGCTCGCCGGCATGGTGCAGGCGGGTCTTGCCGGCATCCGCGACGCGCTCGATGTCGACGCGCAGGCGGCGCGTCCACTGCCCGCGAGCTTGAGCGCGGCGCTCGATGCGCTCGAGGCCGATGCCTGGGGGCTCGACGTGCTGGGCGGCGAGCTGCTCGAGGGCTATCTGGCCTTTAAACGCGCCGAGATCGCGAGTCTCGACGGACTCGACGAGGCGGAGATTTGCCGCCGTTACGCGGAGGTGTATTGAATGCCGCTGCTCGCCGCAGATGAGCCGCCGGCGGTCTTCGCGGAACGGCGCGAGGGGCGCTCGGACTTCGTGTTCGCCGTCGACCACGCGAGCGCGCGCATACCGCGCGGCCTCGAGGACCTCGGCGTGCCGCGATCCGAATTGGAGCGCCACATCGCCTGGGACATCGGCGCGCTCGGCGTTGCGCGCGAGCTCGCGCGGCTGCTCGATGCGCCGCTCGTCGCGCAAAACTACTCCCGGCTGGTGATCGACTGCAACCGCGATCCCAAGGTCGACAGCTCGATTCCGCGCTCGAGCGAATGGATCGACATCCCGGGCAACGCGAATTTGGGGCCCGCCGAGGTCGCCGCGCGGCATGCCGAGATCTTCGCGCCTTATCACGATCATCTGCGCGCGCTGCTCGAGGAGCGCCGCGCCGCGGGGCGGGCGACGATCCTCGTCGCCCAACACTCCATGACCGACGTCTTCAAAGGCGTGCGCCGCGAAATGCACGCGGCGATCCTCTACAATCGCGACCGGCGCTTCGCGGGCCTCGTGCTCGACGAGCTGCGCCGCGAGCGCGGACTGATCGTCGCGGACAATCAGCCGTACTTCGTCAGCGATGCGACGGACTACACGATTCCACGGCACGGCGAGGCGCGCGGTCTGCCGCACGTCGAAATCGAGATCCGGCAGGATCTCGTCGGCAGTGTGGCCGGCCAGCTCGAGTGGGCGCGCCGTCTTGCCCGCGTGCTCGAGAATGCCCAAAGAAACCTGCCGGGAGCGACACCTTGACCCATCCGACGAGCCGAGAGATCCCGATCGAGCCCGCTCACACGGCGCTGCTGTTCGTCGACGTGCAAAACTTCAATTGTCTCTGGGACGGCGGGGAATATGCTCACCTCGGCGCGGCCGAGAAAGCGCAAACCTATGGCTATTTCTTCGACGCGCTGCGCGGTCATGGCCTGCCGAACATGGTGCGCCTGCAGCAAGCCTGCCGCGCCGCCGGCATCGAAGTCACCTACACGGTCATCGAGAGTCTCACGGCGGACGGCCGCGATCGCTCGCTCGACTACAAGATCACCGGCTTCAACGTGCCGAAGGGCTCGCCCGACGCCAAGGTGCTCGCCGAACTCGCGCCGCTCGAGGACGAGATCCTGTTTCCGAAGACATCCTCATCGGTCTTCATGTCGACGAACATCGACTACGTGCTGCGCAATCTCGGCACGCGCTATTTGATCGTTGCGGGCTGCCTGACCGACCAATGTGTCGATTCGACCGTGCGCGACGCCTGCGACGCGGGCTACCTCGTGACCGTTCCGACGGATGCCTGCGTGACGCTGTCCGCGGAACGGCATGAATGGTCGCTGCGCAACAACCGCGGCTATTGCCGGCAGCGCACGACGCGGGAACTCGTCGACGAAATCGAAGGCCTCGGGGCGCGGCGATGACGCGCACGACACCGCCCAGCCCGCGTATGCCGCCCGCGACGAATCGCCTGTCGCGTCGAATGCTCGGCAACGCGGTCGTGTGGAGGTCCGCCGCGCGATGCTGCGCCATCGCCGTTGCGCTGATCGGCATCCTGCAGCCGGCGGCCCGCGCGGATACTGAACGCTACGCGGTGATTACGGGCGGCAAGAAGGTCGGCACGCTCACCGCCGAAACGGCGGCCGGCGGTCAGGTGCGCGTCAGCTATGACGTCAAGGACAACGGCCGCGGCCCAACCGTCACCGAGACGATCCGCGTCGAGCCCGACGGTCGTCCGAGCGCGTGGTCGATCGCGGGTACGACGACGTTCGGCAGCAAGGTGAGCGAGCGCTTCACGCGCAAAGGTGCACATGCCGAATGGCTCGATTCGACCGGCAAAGGCGCGAGCGACGAGGCCGAACCGGGCGCGGGACAGGCTTCCCCGCCGGAGGTGCGGATCTACGTCGCGCAGAGCGCGAGTCCGTGGTCGGACGGCCTGTATGCCCGGGCCTTGCTCAAGAGTGCGGGACTGCGCATGGGGGCGCTGCCCGACGGCACGCTCGCGCTCACGCGCGGGGAGAGCTTCGTCGTCGGCCCAGGTGACGGCGCAGGCGGCGCGGCGGCGGGCGGCGCCGCGCCGCTGCGCGTCACGCGCTACGAACTCTCCGGTATCCAATTGACACCCGAGACGCTGCTGCTCGACGAGCGTGACGAATTGTTCGCGGTCGTCGATCCGTCGACGGTCATCGTGCGCGCGGGCTACGAGGGCGAGGAGCGGCGGCTGCGCGGGCTCGCCGCGGAGTGGTCCACCGCACGCTTCGTGAACATCGAACACGAGGTCGCGCATCGCTATCCGGGTGCCGTGCGGATCCGCAACGTGCGGCTCTTCGATCCGCGCACCTCGGCTCTGACTCAGCCGGTCGCGGTGCTCGTCGCCGGCCGCCAAATCGCGGCGATCGAGCCGCTCACGAGCCCGGCAACGCCCGGCGAAGTCGCGATCGACGGTGCGGGCGGCACCTTGATCCCGGGCATGGTGGACATGCACAGCCACCTGGCGCAGGACGAGGCGCTGCTCGACGTGCTCGCGGGGGTCACGACGGTGCGCGACATGGGCAACGACAACGCGGTGCTCGAGGCATTGATGGCACGGATCGAGACGGGGCAGATCGGCGGACCCCGCGTCATCCGTTCGGGCTTCATCGAAGGCAGGAGTCCGTTCAGCGCGAACAACGGCATCCTCGTCGGCAGCGAGGCCGAGGCGCTCGATGCCGTGCGCTGGTACGGCGCGCGCGGGTTTTGGCAGATCAAGATCTACAACAGCATGAATCCGGCGTGGGTGCCGGCGATGGCCGGCGAAGCGCATCGGCTCGGCATGCGCGTCGCGGGCCACATCCCGGCGTTCTCGACGACCGACCGCATGATCGACGCCGGCTACGACGAGATCACTCACATCAATCAGTTCATGCTCGGTTGGGTCATCGGCCCCGACGAGGATACCCGCACGCTGTTCAGACTCACGGCGCTCAAACGCTTCGGCGGCATCGATCTGCAAAGCGACAAAGTGCAGCGCACGATCCGCAGCATGGTGGACCGCCACATTGCGATCGATCCGACACTCGGGATTCACGAGATGCTCACCTTGAACCGCGACGGCGAGATCCCGCCCGGCGCGGTCGATTTTTTCTCGCACATGCCCATCGGTTGGCGCCGCGATGCGCTCAAAGCGCTCATCGACACGGCGGCGCCCGGCGACGATCAGGCCTACCGCGCGGCATTCGACAAGATCCTCGCGACCACGCGCCTGCTGCACGACCGCGGGGTTTTCATCGTCTTCGGCACCGACACCGGCGGGTCCTTTACGTATCACCGCGAACTCGAGCTCTACCAGCGAGCGGGGATGACGCCCGCGGAAATCCTCAAACGGGCGAGTTTCGACTCGATGCGCTACCTCGGGATCGATCAGCGCTTGGGTTCGATCGAAAAGGGCAAGCTCGCCGACTTTTTCCTGGTTCCGGGCGACCCGACCCAGGACTTGAGGGCGATCAAGCGCGTGCGCCTCGTCGTCAAGGACGGCACATTTTATTATCCGGCGGAGGTGTATCCGAAATTCGGCATTCAGCCGTTCGCGCCGCGGCCGGAGGTCGTCGTCCCGGCGCCTTGAGTCTCCCGCGGGACCGTGATTTCGGACGTCGGGTGGCGAAAAAGCTCCCCGAGCGGTCGCGGTCGGATAGAATTCGTTCCCCCCATGCTTGCCACCTCCAATGTCGCCATCCAATTTGGCGCAAAACCCTTGTTCGAAAACGTCACGGTCAAGTTCGCCGACGGCAACCGCTATGGCCTGATCGGCGCCAACGGCTGCGGCAAATCGACGCTCATGAAGATCCTGGGGCGGGATCTCGAGGCGAGCGCCGGCGACATCATGCTGCAGGCCGGCATGCGGCTCGGCAAGCTCAGCCAGAACCAGTTCGGCTACGAGGACGAACGCGTGCTCGACGTCGTGATGCGCGGGCATGCGGAATTGTGGGCGGCGATGACGGAACGGGACCGTATCTACGCGGATCCGAACGCGACCGACGCCGATTACATGCGCGCGGCGGAACTCGAGGGCGTGTTCGCCGAATACGGCGGCTACGACGCCGAGGCGCGCGCCGCGGCCATCCTCATCGACGCAGGCATCGATGAGTCGCGTCACAACGGTCCGATGCGCGAAGTGCCGCCGGGCCTGAAGCTGCGCGTGCTGCTCGCGCAGGCCCTGTTCTCGCGGCCCGACGTGCTGCTGCTCGACGAACCGACCAACAACCTCGACATCAATTCGATCCGCTGGCTCGAGGGGGCGCTCAACAATTACGACGCCACGATGGTCATCATTAGCCACGACCGGCATTTCTTGAACCAGGTCTGCACGCACATCGCCGACCTCGATTTCCAGCAGCTCAAGGTCTATCCCGGCAATTACGACGACTTCATGCTGGCCTCGATCCAGGCGCGCGAACGCGTCGAAGCGGCCAATGCGAAGGCGCGCGACCGCATCTCCGACCTGCAGGAGTTCGTGCGCCGCTTCTCCGCGAACGCCTCGAAGGCGCGCCAGGCGACCTCCCGGAAGAAGCAGCTCGAGAAGATCAAGATCGAGGAGATCCGCCCCTCGTCGCGGCAAAATCCGTTCATCCGCTTCGAACAGGCGAAGAAGCTCTATCGCAATGCGGTGGGACTCGAGAAGGTCGCCTATCGGTATCCCGGCACGGACGCGGACGTGTTTTCGAACCTGACGTTCGACGTCGAGGCGGGCGAGCGCATCGCGATCATCGGGCCGAACGGCATCGGCAAGACGACTCTGATGCGCTGCCTGGCCGGCGAGCTGCGGCCGACCGCCGGCAAGATCGAGTGGGTCGAGAACGCGCAAGTGGGCTACATGCCGCAGGATCCCCAGGCGGAGTTCGAGGACAAGCTCGACCTGTTCGCCTGGATGTCGCAATTCACCGGCAAGGCCGACGACGATCAACTCGTTCGGGCGACGCTGGGAAGGCTGCTGTTCTCGGGGGACGAGACCAAGAAATCGGTCAAAGTGCTATCGGGCGGCGAGAAGGGCCGCATGATCTACGGCAAGCTCATGCTCACGAGGCCCAACGTGCTGCTGCTCGACGAGCCCACCAACCACATGGACATGGAGACGATCGAGTCGCTGCAGATCGGACTGGAGCATTACGCGGGCACGATGATCTTCGTGTCGCACGATCGTGAATTCGTCGGCGGCCTCGCAACGCGCATCATTGAACTCAAACCCGGCGCACGGCCCATCGATTTCAAGGGCACTTACGACGAATACTTGAAGACCCAAGGTATCGAAGCCTAGCGTGCTGCCGCCGCCGCGAGCGGCCGCACGGGAGGTCAGCGCAACACGGCCAGCGCGGCGAACACGAGGTACAGCGTGCCGAACGCCGCGAGCCGGCCCGCGGTGAGCGCACCCACGCGCAGCAGCAGCCACATCAGAGCGATCGACGTAAAGGTCACGATCGCTGCGATGCTGAGCGGCGCATCGAGCAGCCACGGCGTGAAAAAGATGCCGAGCGCGCTCGGTACCGTGGCCTGGATCATCATCGCACCGCTGATGTTGCCGAGCGCGAGCGTGATCTTGCCCTGACGCAGCCAGATGATCGCATTGAGGGTCTCGGGCAGCTCCGTCGCGATCGGCGAGATCAGCAGCGCCGCCAGCTGGGTGGAGAGGCCGAGCGCCGGACTCAGGATTGCGAGCTGGCGCACGAACAGTTCGGAACTCAGGAAGATCAAGCCGAGGGCGATCAGCGTCTGCAGGAGCACCCATTGCAGCGCCGGATCGGCCTCGCCGGGGCGGAACTTGAGCGGGTCGAGATCGGCCGCCAGCTGCCCGGTGCCGGGGGCGTCGGTGGTCCGGATCTCGCGCCAGGTATAGAGTGCATAGGCGAGCAGGAATGCCCAGCCGAGCCATGGCTTCCACGCAAAGCTCACCCACCCGAGCGCGACCTTGGCCGCGAAGATCGGCAGGAACCAGGCTTGGTCGCCCGCCAGCCGGCGCTGCTCGACCGCGCTCAACATTGCGATCCGCCGCCGCCGCTGAAACGCCAGGAAAGCGAGGCCGACGACGGCGTAGGCGATCGTCCCGAGCACGAGCGGGCCGCCGATGGCGGCGCCCACCCCGATCTGTTTCTGAGACGGCGGGGTGCCGGGGGCAACGGCTACGAAGGTCACGACACTCTCGGGCAGCGCCGTACCGAAGGCGGCGAGCACCGTGCCGACGGCGCTCTTCGAAACTCCCGCCTTCAGACCGACCCACTCGATGCCGTTGACGAAAAATTCGCAGGATACGTAGATCACGGCGGCGCAGGCGAGCAGAACCAGCGCGGCGGAGAGCGGCGTCACGGGATCAAAGCTGAACGTGCAGGCGCAATGCGAAAACCGAGACGGGACCGCGATCGCTGGCGTAGGCGGGATTCTTCACCCATTGATAATCCAGGGAGACACGCGCCCATGCAAGCGGGGCGAGGCTGTAATAGGTCTCGACGATGCGCTCGGCCGCGGGATTCGGCAGTTGGCCGTCGCCGACGAGGATGCCGAGTCCGCCGGCGGCGAGGTAGCGTTCGCGGTCCGCGGAGATTCCGTTCACGAGCACGGCGAGACCCAAGCGGTCGTCCCGGCGGTGCCAGGCGCTGCCGTCCGCCGTCAAGCCGGCCTCGAAGCTGCGATCGACGTCCGTGAACTCGAAGGCTTCGACGTTGCCCGCGGCTTTGCCGAGCCGCGCAAACACTCCGAGATCGGCGGCGACCTCCTGCTCCAGATCGAGGCTCACGCCGAGACGGCTGCGGTATCGACGCACGCCGGCCACGTCGGGAGTCTGCCCCGTGAGCGCCGCCGCCGCCGTGGCCGCGCTCAGCAAACCCATGCGGCCGCGCGAGTCGTACACGGTGAGCAGCAGCCGGCCGGGCTCGTCCGACCACACATGGCGGTGTTCGAGTTCGCCGAGCATCTGAAATTCGTGGCCGCCGGGATCGAGGTGCTCGCTGTTCGGGATGGTGGACAGGTCGAACAACCCGGCGCGCACGGTCCAATCGCCGGCATAGCGCTCCGCCGCCGCACCCACCGTGAATCCCCACGCGTCCGCGGCGTAATCGAAGCTTCCCGCGTCGACGGCCGTCCAGTTGAGGAAGTCGTTGCGGGCGTCGTGCGCATACTTGTTTGCGTCGAACACGTCGGGCACGCCGAACTTGCCGACCGTGAACACCCAGCGGTCTGCGGCATGCGACCCCGCGAGCTGGGTCAGGTCCGGCTCGACCGCTTCGGTGGCGCCGCCCACGTCCACGACTTGACGCAGCAACGCGCGCGGCAGGCGCAGGTACGGCCGGTTGCGGCCGACCTTGTACGCCTCGGCGCTCGGAAAGCCCGCAATGCCGAGCGTATCGTCGAGGCCGAAGCCTTGGTCGACTTCCGGCGTGACCCAGAATTCCGCGTGCGGCCACGGCCGGACGCCGATATAGAGAGTGGCGTCCGTCGTTTCACGACCCTGGTCCGGCGAGAGGCTGTTCGCGCCGGCATAAGGGGCATGAAAGGAATCCGACTCCTGCTCGACATAGGTGAACTGGCCGTGCACGGCGAACGCCGCGTCGGGCATGTCGGGCGCCCCCGCGGCCCTCGGCGCAGCGGCGGCAACGGGGGCAACGGGGGCATCGGCCGCGTCGACGCGAGAGCCGGTCAAGCCTGACCAGGCCGAGAGCAGCAGCAGCGATGGCGCGAAACCTCGCAGCACGGCGAGTGGGCAAAGCGTCAGCACCGCAACATCCCGGTTCAATATAGTATAGGGGAGTATATTATACCGATCGAACGCAATACAAGCCCGCCGCCGTGCGTCAGGGCCATTGGCATTTGCGCCGGCCTCTTCTATCGTGCAGGGAGAGTACGATTCTGCTAGCACGAGATGACAATTCAACCACTCACGCATCATGAGATCCTCGGACTGGTCGAGCCGTTCGCGCGGCGCGGGCGGCACGTCGATCTCGCGGCGACGGACCGGGCACTGCGGCGCCTGCGATTTCGCGTCGTCGAGCGGCCCGCAAGCGGTGCCGGCGACGGGGCCGCAGCCGGCGGGAACCTGGATTTGCCGGCGCTGCGCGAGGAACTCGAACTCGAGAGTCTCTCCGCCGGGCGCTTTCGACTCACGCGCCGACTCGTTCCCGCCGAGGGGGCGTCAGCCTCGCTCGCGGCGGATGGCGAGGTTCCCGCCGACCTGCTCGCGCAGATCGACGGCATACCGGCGGCGTGCGGCTTCGTCATCGGCCCCGGTTTCCGAATCGCGTTGTCGCACCGACTCGAAGACGGCGCGCGCAGCCCGGAACGGCTCGAACTCGCGGGCGGCGTGGTCGAGGTCGGCGGAATCACCGTCAGGCTTCCGGCACCGACGCCGCACGGCATTCGCACCGACGTCCTGATCGCCGCGGGCCCCGGCGACGACATCGCGCTCCCGGACGACCTGCTCGCGGTGCTCGGCCGTGACTGGGCGCCCTTGAGCCGCGTGCCTGAAGGCTGGAAATGCACGATGCGCATGCGCGGCCGGGAGCCCGAGCGCAGCCGGCGCGCGGAGGCGTCGCTCGCGACGTGCGCTCGTCACCTCGCGCAGACGCTCGCGGAACCCCCGCGGCGGTTCCACGAACGACTCGCGGCGGCGCGCTGGGCGGTGGTGTTGCGCAGGGCCATGCCGGTGCTCGTCTGCCTCGGGCTCATCGGCGCGGCGGCGTCCGTGCCGTACCTGCATCTCGCCGAGAACTCGGGCTTGCGCATGCTGATTTTCAACTCCCCGCCACTGCTCATGATGCTGTTCTTCTGCATGCGCGAGATTCCACGCATCGAACTGCCGCCGTTGCCGCGCGTTTGCGCCGCGCCGGCATGGCGCAGCCCCGGCGCGATTGCGGGAGCGGAAGCGGAAGCGGGGCCGGGGGCCGGTGCGGGGCCGGGGACGGCTGCTGGCGCGTCCGGGAGTGCGCCGACATGAACGGCAACCCCATGAACATTCCGCCGATCTCGATCGCCGCCGCGAAAGCTGCGCTCATCGAACAATACGCGGATCTCACGCTGCGCCGGCGCGCCTCCATGCTCTGGGGCACGCGCGGCGTCGGCAAGTCCTCGATCGTACGCCAGGTCGCCGAGCATTTCCGCGTGCCGCTGGTCGATTTGCGCCTCACGACGATCGAACCCGTCGACATCCGCGGCGCCATCTACGCAGACGACGTGCTGGCGAAGACCGTGTGGTTCCCGCCGGAATTCCTGCCCTCGGCCGACGAGCCGGACGGCATCCTGTTTCTCGACGAACTCACGGCGGCCGAACAGCGGCTGCAGATTTCAGCTTATTCGCTGATCCTCGACCGCCGCGTCGGCCACTACCGTCTGCCCGACGGCTGGCAGGTCATCGCCGCCGGAAACGCGACGTTTCATGGCGCCGTCTCGCACGACATGGGCACGGCGCTCGCCGATCGCATGTTTCACTTCAATGTGCAGACGACGATCGAAGCCTTCCTCGCCTATGCGATCGAGAAGGATCTGGCGCCGGAGGTCATGGCGTACCTGCGCGTGCGGCCGGACAAGCTCGACGACACCCAAACCCAGGTCAGCAACGACCATCTGATCGGCGCGAGTCCGCGCGGCTGGGAAGACATCTCGAACGTGCTCAAGTCGGCGCTCACGGAGCAGGCGAGGCGCGCGTTCGTGCAAGGGCGTATCGGCGCCGCCAATGCCGCCGAGTTCTTCGGCGTGCTGCGCGAGCTTCAGGCCGGCGCAGACGTCGTGCGCCTGCTCGCGAGCGCCCGCGGCGCGGCCACCGCCGCCCTGATGCCGAGGACGCTCGACGGTCTCTACGGATTGATCTACGGCCTCATCGCGGCCGCGACCGAAACCGGGACGCTCGCGCGCGCGCTCGAGATCGTCGAGCAGTTCCCGGACATTCGCGCCGGGCTCGCGCTGCCGATCCGCGAGGCGCAAACGCTCTGCATGGAACTGCTCATGCAGAAGTCCCTCGAGCGCGGGCTCGAGGCGACGATACTCGACAGTCCGGCCTACCGGCGCTATGCCGAGACCAGGCGCCAGGAAAATGTCGATGCCTGAGTTGGCGGCGGCGCACGGCCATCGCGGTACGCGTGCGATTCAGCGCATGGTGGAATTCGCGCCGTCGACGGGGGGCCTCGCGCTCTGGGTGCGCCACGAGGATCTGACCGAGCGCGCCGCGGACGCGGGGCCGGAGGCGCCGACGCCCGCTCCCGTCTCGACGGATGGCCACACGATTTTCTATGCGCCGCAGTTCGCAGGCCTGCCGCTCGCCCTGCAGATCGGCTGGGTCGCTCACGAGGTGCTGCACATCGCGCTGCGCCATCCGCAGCGCTTCCTCGATTTACGGGCATCGATCGGCGACGTCGATCTCGAACTGTTCAATCTGTGCGCGGATGCGATCGTCAACAGCAGCCTGTGCCACTTGAGCTGGCTGAAACTCTCGCCCTCCGCCGTCCTGCTCGACAAGCTGCTCGCGATCATCGGCGCCGCCCACACCAGCCTCGAGAAGGCCTTGCTCGAATGGGACGTCGAACGGCTCTACCGCGCGCTCGACGACCGGCCGAACCGCAACAAGGAAGGAGCGCGTTCGGCGCGAGCGCGTTCTCTCGCCAATTCCGCGGACGCGGACTTGAAGCCCGCGCCCGGCGCGGAGGGTGCGCCGGAGATGGCCGCTGAACGCACCCGCGAATGGAGCGAACGGGTCATGCGCGCTCATGCCGGGGACGGCGAGTTCTCGATGCTGCGCACGCTGCTCGCGGACCTGCCGCGCACCCGCACGCCCTGGGAGCAGGTTCTGCGTACGCTGCTCGCCCGCAGCCTCGCACCGAAGCGGGCGCTTTCGTGGTCACGGCCGACGCGTTCCTACATCGCCAATCAGGGGCGCATCGGCGCGCATCGGCGCCTGCCCTGGGAACCCGGATTCAGCGGTACGAAGGCGGTGCCGCGCCTCGTGGTCATCGTCGACGTCTCCGGCTC
>Ga0302320_10010414_pt1 | contig 19815 bp, 11 predicted proteins | sample Bog_T0_3_FD_202130 | JGI IMG/M metagenome (GOLD analysis project Ga0302320, IMG submission 202130) | Peat permafrost microbial communities from Stordalen Mire near Abisko, Sweden - Bog_T0_3 | ecosystem: Environmental > Terrestrial > Soil > Wetlands > Peat | place: Sweden: Abisko, Stordalen Mire... | reverse complement strand
CTTGCCCCCCGTTGGGGCTCGGCTGCGCTCGGCTCGCTACGCTCGCCATCGCTCCGCCTCGCCCCAACGGGGGGCAAGGGCGGAGGAAGGCAAAGCAATTTACAGAAACAAATTTACACCAACTCATAAAGTTGGCTATCCTTTCACTGAATTGTGAATAACTTACCATAATTATAATAGGAGTGTCAATTGGAAAGTGTCCTAATTTGATTATGCGGGGTCTGCGACCAATGCTCCTAGTATTTTATTTTGGACCGCGAGCCCCAAGGCTTTCGGGGCTCGCGGCGTTCCGGTAGAACTGACGACGTGGATACTGTTTGGAGCAAGTTTGTTATTCCACGCGCTGCGGATTGAGACAATCCGCGCTCCGGGCAATGCCGCTGCGGGTCTGTGACCCCAGCAATTTCAGGCGCCATAAAGCGTTGGGAATAAATCAAGGCGCCTCGGAGCTTGGACAAGGCTGCGGCTCACAGACCCGCGCTCCTCGAATTAGAACATTGGCGTGAATTCCCCACTTTGCGTCCGGGCGGCTTTGCGCTAAATTTGACCTGTCATGCAAACGGAGAAATTCACTCAAAAGTCGCAGGAGGCACTACAGGCAGCGCAGCACCTCGCGCGCAGCCACTCGCATCAGGAAATTGACGGCGAACATCTCGCCCTCGCGCTCCTCGGACAGACAGAAAGTCTCATCCCCGATCTGCTCGAACGCATCGGCGTCCCGCCCGCGCGGCTCAAGCCGGATCTGGAAGCCGAGCTGGCGCGGCGCCATAAAGTCCAGGGCGGCGGCGAGCCGTACGCGGGCAGCGACCTGAGAAAAGCCCTGGAGGCAGCCCAGTCTGAGGCGACCAAGCTGAAGGACGAGTACGTGAGCACGGAACATCTGTTGCTTGGCCTCCTGGACGGCGGCGGTTCGTCGCTCAAGAAGATTTTTGCCAAGCACGGTCTCAAGCGCGACGCCGTGCTGAAGGCGCTGGCAGAATTGCGCGGCAACCAGCGCGTGACCGATGAAAACCCGGAAGCCAAATTCCAGGCGCTCGATAAATACGGGCGCGATCTGACCGCGCTCGCCAAACAGGGAAAGATCGATCCGGTCATTGGGCGGGACGAGGAAATCCGCCGCGTGATGCAGGTGCTCACACGCCGCACCAAGAACAATCCCGTGCTCATCGGCGAGCCTGGCGTGGGCAAAACGGCGATTGCCGAAGGACTGGCCCGGCGCATCGTCAGCGGCGACGTGCCGGAGTCTCTTAAGAACAAACGGCTGGTCGCCATGGATTTGAGCGCCATGATCGCGGGCGCGAAATTCCGGGGTGAATTCGAGGACCGGCTCAAGGCATTCCTCAAGGAGATCACCGCCAGCGAAGGCAAAATCATTCTGTTTATTGACGAATTGCACACGATCGTCGGCGCGGGTGCGGCGGAAGGCGCCACCGATGCGGCGAACATCATGAAGCCGCAGCTCGCGCGCGGAGAGTTGCGCTGCGTGGGCGCCACCACGCTGGACGAATACCGCAAGCACATCGAGAAGGATCCCGCGCTGGAGCGCCGGTTCCAGCCCGTGCTGGTGGCCGAGCCCACGGTAGAGGCCACGATTGCCATTTTGCGCGGACTCAAGGAACGTTACGAAGTGCATCACGGCGTCCGCATCCAGGATTCCGCGCTGGTGGCGGCGGCCACCCTTTCGCAGCGCTACATTGCCGACCGCTTTTTGCCGGACAAGGCCATTGACTTGGTGGATGAGGCGGCCTCGCGCATCAAAATGGAACTTGATTCGAAACCGACTGAACTGGACCAACTGGACCGCCAGATTTTGCAGTTGGAAATCGAACGGGCTTCGCTGTCCAAGGAAAAGGATGCCGCCAGCAAGGACCGGTTGAAACGGCTGGACAAGGAACTGGCCGATCTCAAGGAAAAATCCAAGGCGCTCACCGCCCAATGGCAGAACGAAAAAGCCGCCGTCAACGCCGTCAGCGTGGTGCAAACGCAACTGGAGCAGGCCCGCATTGAACTCGAACAGGCGCAACGCAAGGGGGATTTAAACCTCGCGGCGCAAGTCCAGTACGGCAAGATTCCCGACCTGGAGAAAAAGCTCGCCGCGATTGAAAAGCAATCCGCTCAAGCAACGCGCACGTCTTTGCTCCGCCAAGAGGTGACGGATGAAGACATCGCCAAAGTTGTGGCGGCGTGGACGCATATTCCCGTGTCGCGGATGCTCGAAGGGGAGCGGCAAAAGCTCGTCAAGATGGAAGAACGACTCGCGCTGCGCGTCATCGGTCAAAAGCCCGCCCTCAAGGCGGTTTCCGACGCCGTGCGGCGCGCGCGGAGCGGGTTGCAAGATCCGAACCGGCCCATTGGCTCCTTCATTTTTCTGGGACCGACCGGCGTGGGCAAGACCGAGACCGCCCGCGCGCTCGCGGAATTCCTGTTTGACGATGAAAACGCGATTGTGCGGATTGACATGAGTGAATACATGGAGAAGCACACCGTCGCGCGGCTCCTCGGCGCGCCGCCGGGATATGTCGGCTACGAAGAGGGCGGGCAGTTAAGCGAGGCCGTGCGACGGCGCCCCTACTCCGTGGTGCTGTTCGACGAAATTGAGAAGGCGCATCACGATGTGTTCAACGTGCTGTTGCAGGTGCTCGATGACGGACGTCTCACCGACGGCCAGGGGCGCACGGTGGATTTCAAGAACACCATCGTCATCATGACCAGCAATCTCGGCTCGCCCATCATCCAAGAGTATTTCCTGGACGGCCACACCGACAAGGCGTCGCATCAGACGATGGAGGACAAGGTGCTCGCCGAGCTAAAACGGCATTTCCGTCCGGAGTTTTTGAACCGCGTGGATGACGTCATCATTTTCCAAAGCCTGGACGAGGCGGAATTGGCAAAGATCGTGGAAATCCAGATCATGAGACTGGAGAAACGCCTCGCCCAGCAAAACCTGACCCTGGAGGTGGATGCTGCCGCCAAAAGATTGCTGGCCAAGGAAGGCTACGATCCGCAGTTCGGCGCGCGTCCGCTTAAGCGCGCCGTGCAAGACCAGTTGCTCAATCCGCTTTCGATGCGCCTGCTCGAAGGCGAGTTCAAGCCGGGCGACAAAATCAAGGTCAGCGAGGAGGAGGGAGAATTGGTCTTTGCAAAAAAATGACTGCCAAGCTGTGCCTGAGCACAAATGAAGTTTGATGAATTTTCGATTTGCCAACCCCAAGGACTGCGCCTTGCTTGCGGAGTTGAATCACCAGCTTATCCGCGATGAGGGCCACCGCAACCCGATGACGACTCCCGAATTGGAGCAACGCATGAGCGAATGGATTGGGTCTGAATACGCCGCGATGATTTTTGAACAAGCTGGGGAAACGGTCGCCTATGCCTTGTATCGTGAGCAGCCGGCGGAGATTTATCTGCGGCAGCTTTTCGTCGTGCGCCATCGCCGCCGAGAGGGAGTTGGCCGCGCGGCGTTGGAGATTTTACGGTCCAAAATCTGGCCGAAAAACAGACGGCTGACGGTGGAGGTCCTGATTCACAACCCGCCCGCCATCGCATTCTGGCGCGCAATGGGATATCAGGATTACAGTCTCAAGTTGGAGATTTTGCCGCCTGCGGGCTTGTGAGCATCCATATTTTGCTCTCCCCAGAAATACAACCAGAGGACGCCAGTACAATTCGACGACGGCCGACAGGCCCTGCCACGGGGAGCAATCGTGTGTTGCTGGGCGTTGGAGATGGCAACAGTGCCTATTACGCGAGGTGGACTTAGCCACAGCCCAGGGTGACCTCTTTCACCCGCGTCGGCCGGAGGACAGCGCCACAGGCGCGCCCACCAGCCAGCCGCCACCGGAAAATTTGCGGGTGAGCATCCTGACATTTTCGCTGTCAAACCCTCCATGAACGCAACCCAACGCCCGGGGAAAGCAGGATTCGCATTTGTCTGCTGCTTGCTGGCAGTCGTCCAGGTCTGCCACGCGACGACAGTTTTGCCCGCGGATCAGCCGATCATCACGTCGCTCGCGCTCGGAGGCACCAATCTTGTTTTTAGCGCCAGCTTCCCAGCCGGTGTGGACCAGGCAACTTTGGAATTGCGGCCAACCCTCACTTCTACCTGGCAGGAAGCCGCCAGGCTCGATGTTGCCACGAATGGAGGGAACATGGAATTCAGCATTCCGCAGCCGAAGCTGGAAACCGCCTTCTTCCGCCTGAACGTCACCCTGAGAATGACCTCACAAACCGAACTCTCCAGCGAAGTCCGCTACGTGGTCATGCCTTCACTCGAGGAAACCGCCACGAATGGCTACCCAAACGAAGCCGTCTTTCATTTTAAGGGCGAGATTGACGGTTCGGATCGGATTATCATCCATCGCAAAGGCGCTTTTTGGGAACATATCCATTGGGGGTGGCCGGACGTGGTGAGGGTCAATACGGCCGAGTGGAACCCCTCGGAAAGGAATTTTTTAACCACCACTGGCGCCGTGTCGTTCCTGCCTGAAAGATATTCGCTGGCGGCGGTGAATTTGGAAGTCATCGAAGGACGTGACATTATCGCATTGGAACGGACGAACGATGCCCTGATCGTTTACCTCGACGACACACCCTCTGGCGCGGCCCATTATGAATTCAATATCCACTTTCATCCCGCCCCCGCCAAAGTCTCGCCTCCGCACGCATCAACGTCTGCCACCTTGAAAATCACCGCGCAAATTGACGGCAGCGACCGGCTGAAAATCACGGCGCACGAAGCCAGTTGGATGCATTTGGCCCATGCGTTTCCCGCCGCGGTGAGATTGAATGACGTGCCCTGGGACGTGAGTCGGACCAAAGTGCTGCTCAACGCGGGAACCAACGCCTACCTGCCGTCGGGCATTGATTTCTCGACCGCGCGAATCGCGCAACGCAGCGGGCGTGATCTGGCCACAGTGTGGGCCGAAGACGATGCGGTGTGGGTTACCTTTGCTGATAATCCAAACGGAAGTGACACTTACGAACTGAAGATTGCCTTTGGGGAAAATCAACCGTTGCAGTAGAGCCGGCCGGCAGCCCGTCAATTGCCAATCGTGGCCGCACCGCCAATTGCGTCGATTACCATTGGCTTCGAAATAGTCATGGTTTGGGAACTTGATCCGGCCGTCTTGAAAATAACGGTGCCTCCCGGCGCGACCGCAGTGGTGGCCTGGCTGAGGGTCTTGAATGGGGTTTGATAAAAGCCATTCTGGGTTGTCCCACTGTAGCTGAAATCAACATAGACCACATTGGTGGCTCCGCCATAAACTGCCAGAAAGCCAAGAAGATCGAGTTTTGGAGTCCCCCAGCCGGTGCAGAGATCGTAGCCCGGCGTGGCGAAATATTCGGTGGGAATCCTGGATGACGCACTATTTCCGTTTGCGATGTCGTGAAAACAAGCCGCATAGTTTGACCCCTCGCCAATGGCGTAAATGCCGGGGTTAAGAAATCCAACCGGCGGCTTGCTTTCCGCCGCACAGACCTCGTTCAGGAGGGCGGTTAAGCCCGCCCACAGAGGCGCGGATACGCTGGTGCCCTGGTACCAGCCCACGTATCCGTCGTAACAGATGAATACACCATCAGCAACGATGGCCACATCGGGAACATTACGCATGGCGGCTGATCCTCCGGCCGCCACGGCATTGGCCCCCATCTGCCACAGCGGGATGGGAAACACGGTGCTCACTCCGCCGCCACTGCTCCCGAGCACCGAATCGCCATAAGGGTTGTTGGAATACGTGTTCCAAACGGTTTCGGACACATAAGAGCCGGCAGCCATGGTCAATTCTGTCCCGCCCACGCTGGTGACGTAAGGGTCGCCGCTCGGCCAGCCATAATCCAGCGCCGTTCCATACTGGTACGCCCCGATGTCGCCCGAGGCGGCCAAAAACGATTGGCCCTGGCTGGCCATTTGCATGAGATATTGCTCGGCCACCATGTCAAATTGCATGGGCCAGCAACAGGCGAATTGCAGGATATTGTTGCTGGCAACCATGGGGCTTAAGAGCGTTTCCGGCGTGTACAGACCGTTGGTGGCGGATTCAAATATCACCACGCGGGACAAAAAGGGCGCGATGGCGATCGCCAGCTCGATATCCGCCTCGCATTCGGTCACGCCGTTGAGGTCCGATGAATTGGGGCCGGAGAAACCGTTCAGCGGCACATTGACGAGCGGAACGCTCGACATGCTGTTGCTCGCCTCGTAGGCAGCGATGTCTTTCGAAAAGTAGCCTTCAAATTCCACCAAGCCGACACTTTGGCCGCCGCCATAAAGCCCCTGATATCCAGTCCCCGTAAGATAGGCGTTCCGTAAATCCGCCTGCATGAATTCGCCGTTGTACCCGGAACCACCGTTTCCCAAGTTGCCTGCCATCGGCGGTTCATGGTGTCTTTGGGCGTGGCCCAAAGGGTGTGGCGTGGAGAAAAAGTCACTCAGTCCGCTCACGTGGAGTATCGGCACGTCCGGCGGCGCCGAAGGTTCAACGTCGGGCGCGAAAAACTGCCTGGCCTCCGTGGGGTGCTGATAGGTCTTCAGGGTGACATGAAAGGCGCTCTCGGCCGTGGCCACGGGAGCAGCCACATCGAGCAGCACGCGGTCGCCGTACACTTTGGTAATTTCAAGCCCGTTGGTCGTGGCGAAATCCATCACCCGCTGGTAATCTTGGTCGGTGGGCCCAAAGCGTGCGGTGAACTGCGACGGGTTCAAATACCGGTGGAAATTCGTGCTGGCGGGGTCGTACAGTTGTTGCAGCAGGTTGGTGAGCGCCTCGCGGTTGCGCAAGGGCAGACCAATGGTGAATTTCAGACGCTCGACAGCTGGCAACCGGCTGATGGGCTGCAGCTTGAGTTGGGGCACAACCACGGGAACATGGCCCGGCAAGATTTGCAGTTCGGCCGCGGAACCAATCGCAATGGTCTGAAACAGCAGCCACACGCCACCAAGCAATTTGCACGGTATGTTCCTCATAATTGAGCCTTTCTCTTTTCAGGTACGCTCAATTGCCAACAGTGGCTGGGCCGTCCTGGGAAGTAATCGTCATTGCTTTGGAAATGGTCATGGTTTCAGAACTTGAGCCCGCAGTTTCGATGAAAATAGTTCCATGATTGGAGACCGCGATTACCGCCGGTGCCAACTGGCTAAAGGGGGTGTTATACCGTCCGTTCTTTGGTGTCCCGGCGTAGTTGAAGTTGACAAAAACCGGCCCAGCATACCCGGCGAGGGCATTGATCAGATCCAAACCGGTGGGCGAACCCCAACCTGTGCAGAGATCGTAACCGGTCGTGGCATAGTATGCGCTGGGACTGTTGCTCCAAGTGTTATTTCCGATCGTGATGTCGTGAAAACAATTGTTATAATAGGCTCCCTCGGCAATCGCGTAAAGAGCCGGGTTGAGAAAGCCGACCGAGGGTTTGCCCTCGGCCACGGCCTGCTGATTGACCAGGGCCGTAAAACCCGCCCACAGCGGCGCGGCAATGCTGGTGCCCCACCAGCCGTTGGTATGGCCGTTGTTGGAAACAAAGATGCAGTTGTCCGCCACCATGGCCACATCCGGGATGTTCCGAAAGCTCGTTGATCCGCCATTGGCCGACATATTGACTCCTTGTTGCCAGATTGGAATGCTGTAAACCGTGCTGATGCCCCCGCCTGAACCATTAACGCCGTTCTCGTTGTTCCAGTTGGTTTCTTGCAGCCAAGACTTGTCTGAGGCCGTGGTCAGCATGGTACCGCCAACACTGGTAAGATAGGGGTCATCCGCCGGCGGACCTGAATTTGGCCCATTGTTGATCCCATTTGCATAGGCAAGATTATCGCCGGAGCACTGGAAGAACGACTGTCCTTGGGCGGCCATTTCCAGCAATTCCGTGTCGTTGGTCGAAGCCCGGCCAAAGAACCATGACGAACTTATTTGCGTGGCGATGTCTTCCACAGCGATCTGGGTAAGGATACTGGCGGTATTATTGCCCTCATAAACACGCAAGCTGGACATGCCCGGCGCCATGGCAATTGCCGATTCAATGTCCAATGACACCTCGCCGACACTGTTAAAATTGGTGCTAGGCACTCCGTTGAACGTGCCCACTTTGACCAGGGTGGGCACCAAGTTCGGCAGGCCTGTCATGGCTTCGTAGGCCGCAATATCGCTGGGATAATAACCGTCCAACTCGAACAGGCCAACCACCTGGCCCAGCCCGGTGAGCGTGCCCGCATTTGGAACATACGCATTTCTAAAATCGTATCCCCAAAAACCGCCCGGGCCCGAACCCCCGCCCGAAACTTGACTGGGCGGACGAATGCCATGATTTCCGGGGTGCGGCAGAATGTAATTATCGAGCCCATTGATCTCCGTTATGGGCAGCCTGACATCCACTTGTGGCTCGACATCCGGCGCATAAAATTCACGATTTTCAGTGGGCTGCCGGTAAGTGCGCAGCGTGATTTTGAAAGCCGCCTCGATGTCCGCCACGCTTCCCGACACCGCCACCAAGGCGCGGTTGCCAAAGGTGGTTTCCAACGCCAGCCGGTTTGACTGTACGAAATCCAGCACCGACTCGTATTCCTGCACCGATGGACCGAATTGTTCCGTGAACTGCCCCGGGGTCAGATAGCGATGAAAATTAGCGCTGTCCGGGCTGTAAATTTGTTGAATCAAGGTGGTGAGTGCTGCCCGGTTGTGCAAGGGCAGCGCAATGGATAGGTGCAGCAGCTCCGCGGCCGGCGGCCGGCCCACTGGCTGCAACTTGAGTTGGAACACCGCATCCGGCACATGGCCCGAGAGCACTTTCAACTCAGCCGCTGAACTCGCGGCGAAGATCTGAAACAGCACTAATACGCCGCCAAATAATTGACAGAGTTTAGCTTTCATAAGGCTGCTAATCACTGCTTCAAACGGAAAAACAGGTTTCCTTTAGGCGGAGAATTGGTCTCCCGGTTGTTGACGACCGGGCCCAGGTAGTTGCCCCAAATGCCGGTGGCGAGATTCACGTTGGTCTGGAGCGTCCAGCCGGCGATCGAAGAATCCCACGAAACGACCGCACTATTGCCGACCGGCGAAATGGTCAGCAGCGGGGCGCCGGGTGTTTGCACGGCAATGAGGCTCCAGAATCCACCAGTCACGGAATAATAGCCGTCGGACATCGCCGGGCTGGCATCCGGCTGGCCAATGGTGCCGGTGACGGTATAAACGCCACCGGTGCTGGCTCCGCCGCCGCCGGATACCTTATGCCAGTCAATGTTATAACTTTGCGCCTGGAGCGCCGGGGCAATCATTCCCAGTGTCACGCGGAGGAGGCATATCATTTTCATGATGATTTATGGGGTTCGCATCACGTCTCCCGTCTTTCACTGCAACGTCACCAGCACCAGCACCATGCCCTGGCCTTCGCTCAAAGCAGTCATGGCTTTGCCGAGGATGGCGCCGGCAGCCCGGGCGTGATCGGTCACTTTCATGGCATGGCCGGGTGTGCTGGAGGTGGTCAGGAGGTCGCCGGGTTTGATGGCCCCGTTCACGGTGTCAGCTTGAACATAAACGCGACCGGTCAGGGCGACGTTTTTACCACCTTCCAACAGGCCCTGTTGTTGCATCTGGATGCCAGGATTGATCCCGTTGGCGCCGCTGACCACCCCCGCGACCCGCGTGTCGTAGCTCTGATCGCTCATTTTCAAACGCCCGGGATTTTGCTCGTCAATCACCACCACCGCGCCTTGGGGGACCTCACCCTGCTCCGAAGAAATCTTGAACGGTTCCGCCAAATCAGAGCCCCCTTCGATGGTGATGGAACTACAGTAGATGTGCATATAACTGCTATTCCCCCAGTTATAAAACGCGACGTTGCTGATGAGGCTGTTCAGGCTCCCGACCTGCACGTCACTGCCCGAACCGTTGCCACCGATATAGGCATCTATTGGGCCATTTCCATTCCCTGCGCTGGCCCCGTCCACCAAAACGAAATTTCCGTTCACTTCAAGTGCTTGCGAAGGGGACGCGGTGCCAACGCCCACGTAGCCATCCTGAAGAATGGTCATCCGGTTGGCAAAATCCGTATAGAATTCAAGCCCGAATTGGCCGCTTCCAGTGCTCCCACCGGTGCGTTGAGAGGCGACTCCTTCGCCGCTGGACACACCAAATGTCAGGGCGTAGGAGCTGACGTTGCCAGCGTTTTGGCCGCCCGGGTCAACATTCAAGCCGCCGGCAATGATCGTCTCGGTCTGGGTTCCCGGCGTGCCGAGTCGTATGATGCCGCTTTCGGTGGAAATGCCCGTGTTGCCGATGTAGATATTATTATCTCCGGACAGGTGGCTGTAACCGGCCTGATAACCCAAACCGATGTTGCCGTTGCCGCTGTAGTTGCCGAACAGTGCCTCAAAGCCCAAAGCCACGTTATCAGAGCCGGTGGTGTTCTGCCACAAGGACTGAAAGCCGCTGGCCGTGTTGTAGGAGCCGCTCGTGTTATATTCCAGCGCGGCATAGCCATTGGCCGTCACGTAGCTGCCGTTGGTGTTGACATTCAGCGCAAAGGCGCCGTTCGCCGTGTTGTAAGAGCCGGAAGTGTTCGATTCCAACGCGGCGACGCCGCTGGCGGTGTTTTCGCTGCCGGACTGATTGTTCAGCAAAGCCCGGTAGCCGAGACCGGTATTCTGAGAGCCGGTGGTGTTGGCATAAAGCGCCTGGGCGCCGATGGCGGTTTCCTCATTTTGATTGGTATTGGCCAGCAGCGCCTGATAGCCCACCGCCACATTATTGCCGCCGATCGTATTGTAAAAAAGCGCGCCCGCGCCCTCCGCCGTGTTCTGACTGCCGGTGGTGTTGTCAAAAAGCGCATCAATGCCATAGGCCGTGTTGTTATTGCCAGAGGTGTTGGACAAGAGCGCGTCAAAGCCGCCAGCCGAGTTGTTGACGCCGTTCGTATTGAAGAAAAGCGCGCCCGCGCCATAAGCCGAGTTGAAGGAGCCGCTGGTGTTGGCGGAAAGCGCACCCACGCCATCCGCCGTGTTGTAGGAACCGCTGGAGTTGACGAACAGCGCTCCAAAGCCTAAACCCGTATTGTCAGACCCCGTCAGCGAGGCATTGCCGGAATCCTGGCCGGCAAAGAAATTTGCCGTGCCCGGATCACTGAGGAGGGAAACGGTGGCTGGCAATTGCCCCAGGGACACCACTCCGGAAACGTTTTCCGCCGTGATCGCATATGGTGTCGGCGTCACCTGGTTCCGCGGCGACAGCGGGGAGAATGCAACGCTGGTGCCATTGCTGCGAACCCCGATTTGCAGCCAGTTGCTGCTGCCAGTGAACACCCCGGCCCCGAAATCCACCAAGACCGAGAACAGGCCATTGGTAACCGCCACCGCCAGATTGGTCTCCGGCCCGGCCAGGCTGCCACCGCCGGAATTGGCGCCATACAACGTGAACGTCAGGTCAAAGTTGCCCATGGCGGGATTGGTGCCGGTGTTCAAGCGTCCTTGATAAGTGAAGGCTGTGCCTTGCGCGAAGGTCGTTGAGGGCAGAAAGGTGAGCGTCGAGAGCGCCACCAAGGTCAGCGCGTGGAAAAAATACCGCGATTTGGCTTTCATATGATTTTCCTCTTAAACTCGGACAGTTCGGTTTTCCCCCATGGTTGTTGGTTGAACTTCAAGGGCAACTCTCCCCGATTTGTTATAAAAGTCAATAACAATCTTCATTAATCGATCCAATGTTTAAAAATCGCCCGAGTCGTTCAGTTCGCCTTGAGCCGGAAGAGCAGGTCTCCCGTCGGTGACGAAAAAAGGATGCTTTTGTTCGTTCCATCGTCACTGATGCTGTTGCTGGCGGCAGACCAACCGCTGGGGTTGCCGAGGTTCGAATTCTGTTGCAGCACAAACCCCGCGAAGGATGCCGGCCAAGACACCCTGAGACCGCCGGCGGAACCAGCCATGTTCACGATGGGCATTGGCGTGCCTGCGGTGATGCGATTGTTGCCTGTATCCGCCACATAGATGCGGCCACTGCCGTCCACAGCGACGCCGCTTGGTTCGGCGAAGTTGGCCGTGCTGCCAATGCCATCCGTGCCACCGCTCACACCAGCGGCGCCGCCAATGGTCAGCACCATCCTGCTGCTCGTCAGCATGCGGACGGTATTATTGCCGGAATCCGCCACATATAGGTTGCCAGCGCCGTCCACCGCCACGCCACGCGGAAAGTTAAACAGCGCCTCAGTGTTCGTGCCATCCACGCTACCGGACAATTCTGCGCTGCCGGCCAGCGTCGTCACCATTCCGCCACTCGTCACCTTGCGAATGGTGTTGTTCCCGGAATCCGCCACATACACGTTGCCAGCGCCATCCACTGCCACGCCATTCGGGAGGTTGAATTGTGCCGCGTCGCCCACGCCATTGGCGCTGCCGGACTGTCCCGCGCTGCCCGCCAGCGTGAACACCATGCCTTCGCTCGTCACCTTGCGAATGGTATGGTTGCCGGTATCGGCCACATACAGGTTGCCCAAGCTGTCCACCGCCACGCCTGCAGGATAGTTGAACAGGGCGGTACCGCTTGGGCCGTCTGCGCTGCCGGAAACTCCCGGGTTGCCGGCCAAGGTCGTCACCACCCCGGCGCCCGTCACTTTTCGGATGGTCGAGTTGTAAGTATCCGCAACATATACATTGCCCGCACTGTCCACCGCCAAGCCGAAAGGATAGTTGAACAACGCCGCGCTATTCGTGCCATCAGCACTGCCCGGCTGACCCGCGTTCCCGGCGAGGGTCGTCACCCCCCCGTCGCTCGTCCTCTTCCGGATGGCAGAGTTGAACGTGTCCGCCACATATACGTTGCCCGCGCTGTCCACTGCCACCCCGCAAGGATTGAAATACCGCGCGTCGCTGCCGGTGTCATCCGCGGTGCCGGACTGTCCCGCGGTGCCGGCCAGCGTGGTCACCGTCCCGTTGCTCGTCACCTTGCGGAGGGCATCGTTGCCGGTATCGGCCACGTACAGGTTGTCCGCGCTGTCCGCCGCCACGCCGCTGGGCACAAAGAATCGCGCCGCACCGCCGGTGCCATTCACACTCCCGGGCTGTCCCGCGCTGCCGGCCAGCGTGGTCACCACCCCGTTGGTCGTTACCTCGCGGATCGTAAATTTGGAGGCATCCGTCACATACAGACGGTCCATGCTGTCCACAGCCACACCGAAAGGATATCCGAACCGTGCGATGCTGTTCGTGCCATCCATGTTGCCAGACTGACCCGGGCTGCCAGCCAGGGTGGTCACCACGCCGGCGCTAGTGACCCACCGGACGGTCTTGTTACCGGCATCCGTTACAAACACGTTGCCCGCGCCGTCCACTGCCACACCGGAAGGAAAACTGAACCTCGCCGTGTTGTTCGTTCCATCCGCGCTGCCAGACTGTCCCGGGCTCCCGGCCAGCGTCGTTGCCACCCCGTAGCTCGTCACCTTCCGGATGGTGTTGTTGCCGGCATCCGCCACGTATAAATTACCCGCGCCATCCACCGCCACGCCTATCGGATTACTGAATCGCGCCGTAATGTTGGTTCCATCCGCGCTGCCGGACAGACCCGGGTTGCCCGCCAGCGTGGTTACCACCCCGTAGCCCGTCACCTTCCGGATGGTATTGTTACCGCTATCCGCCACGTAAATGTCTCCCGCGGTGTCCACTGCCACGCCGCCCGGATTGTTGAATAACGCCGTGTAGTTCGTGCCATCCGTGCTGCCAGACTGTCCCGGGCTCCCGGCCAACGTGGTCACCACCCCGTTGCTCGTCACCTGGCGAATGCTATTGTTGCCGGAATCCGCCATATATACGTTGCCCGCGGTGTCTACCGCCACAGCAATCGGATCATTGAATCGTGCCGCGCTGCCCGTGACATTAACGCTGCCAGACTGTGCCGCGCTCCCTGCCAAAGTTGTCACCACTCCGCCGCCCGTCACCTGCCGGATGGTGGAGTTGCCGGTGTCCGCCACATGCACGAGGCCGGCACTGTCCACCGCCGCACCGGAAGGGAAGTTGAACCGCGCCGCGTTGTTCGTGCCATCTGCGCTGCCGGACTGTCCCGCGCTGCCCGCCAGGGTCGTCACCACCCCGTTGGTCGTCAGCTGCCGAATAGTGTTGTTGCCGGCATCCGCCACATATACGTTGCCGGCGCGGTCCACGGCCACGTCGGAAGGGAAGTTGAACTGCGCGTTGGTGCCCGTCCCATCCGCACTGCCGCCGATGGGATTTCCAAAGTGGTCAAATTGGGCCTGTCCGGCCAACGTCGTCACCACCCCCAACGACGACACTTTCCGGATGCTGTTGTTGTCAAGATCGGCCACATATAGGTTGCCGTCGCTGTCCACCGCCACGCCGCAGGGATAGAAAAAGAGCGCGGTGTTGTTCGTGCCATCCACGCTGCCGGAAAGTCCCGCAGTGCCAGCCAGCGTCGTCACCACCCCATTCGTGGTCACCTTTCGGATGGTATTATTGCCGGCGTCCGCCACGTACATGTTGCCTGCGCCATCCACCGCCACGCCACGCGGAAATTGAAACAGCGCCATGCTGCCCGTGCCGTCCGCGCTGCCGGGCTGTCCCGCAGTGCCGGCCAGGGTCGTCACCACGCCGGCACTCGTCACCTTCCGGATGGTACAGTTGTAGGTATCCGCCACATAGACATTCCCGGCACCATCCACTGCCACGCCGGAAGGGTAGTTGAACAGCGCCGTGCCGTTCGTGCCGTCCGTGCTGCCAAAGTGTCCTGCGCTGCCGGCAAGAGTGGTCACCACGCCGGCGCTGGTCACCTTCCGGATGGTGTTGTTGCCGGCATCCGCCACGTAAAGGTTGCCCGCGCTGTCCACCGCCACGCCTTGCGGCTCGAAGTAGCGGGACATGCTGCCTGGGCCATCCGCGTCCCCCTCGCCGCCCGGCTGACCCGTCAAATTTCTCCACGCGTAAACCGGGCTGATTTGCCCAAGCGCAGTGACACTGGCCAACACCAGGACACATGGAAAAAATGTCGGTCGAAGGATTTTCAACTTGGCGGCGGGCGGCGAGGCGGTCATTTGCGGCCCTTAAATTGGCTGATACTTGGTCATGACGTCATAGTCCACAGGGGCACGGAATATCGAAGTAATCCTCGTTAAGTGAACTCAGGAAGGCCGCCAACGGGGTGACAGCGGCATTGTCCAATGAAATCCCGCTCAATTGGATGTCGGCGTTTCTGACTGCGCCAGTGCTGGCCAGGCTGGAAAAGTTCTGATAAAAAGCAATGGCCTCCTCGAGCGTGTTCATCCGGCCAGTATGGAAGTAAGGTTGGGAGCTTCCAAGGTCGCGGAGGTTGGGGGTCTTAAAGAGGGCGATGGTGAGCGGCAAGGCAACGTCGGGCGGTGGACCAGCCACCGACAACTGATAATACTCCTGCGCGTTGGCCAGCGTGTCGTTGGTGAAGTTGAAATTCCCCAGGCCGTCAAAGGCGTTGGTTAAAATAATGTTCCAGTTGGTTTGCGGGGGCAGCAGATTTGTCGAGGCCAGAACATAGTATGACCACCCCGGCGTGCCATTTGTACCGCTAAAAACGAGATTGTTCCCGGTCGTCGCCGTGCCGCAAAATTGCGGTGCTGTGAGCAGCACGCCCATGAGTTGCGGCATGATTGCTTGCAAGCTGGCCTGGGGGGCGGGCATGTCGGAATTGGCGAAAACATTCCATAATCCCAAGTCAACCTGTGCCGGCTGCGCCAGGCTGGACGGCGTGATGAATGTGCCCAGGGCATTCGGATGATTCGTCGTCGCGGGCAGATAGGCGTTGTAGTTGGTCTGACGCTCGGTAAAACCGGGTACGGCTAGCGCCGTGAATGATCCCGCGCCGTGAATGGAATCGTATTCCTCCTGGGCCGCCCCGGTGTTGTGGAAAAGAAAATCGGTGAAGTCGGGCGGGCTGTGGCAGGCCACACAATTGCCGGTTATGCCTGGTTTGCCGCCGCGGGTCAAAAAAATCTTCAACCCCGCCAGCTCCGTCGGCCCAAATTGATAGAGTTGATCGTGGGTGGTAAAATGACCGTCGGCCGGATCGGTCACGTATTGGGGATTGGGCAGGTTGTCAACCAGCTCCAGCAAACGCTGGCTGTATTGCAAGGGCGTCTCATTGGCATTGGGCGATCGGGGCAGGCCGTTCATGATTAAAAAGACATCATACGGCGATCCATTAAACTGTCCGGTGGCATCCTGCGAGAAAACCAGGGTTTGCAAGTAGGCCTGGATCAATGTGGCAACACCCGCGATAATCAAGCCGTCACTCACAAAATTGGGGTCGGCGGGGTTCGTCACAGACACGTCATAGAGACGATTCGTGATTGATATCTTGTATTGGCTCTGAATTTGCGCCAGCCCGGCAAATGTCTGCGCATAAGACCACCCGCCGTATTGTTGCGCCAGGCCGTTGCTGCCGTTGTCGCTCCGAATGACATTCACAATTTGGGATATGGCCGTGGCATATTCCGAAAGCTCCCAGCCGAAATTCCGCCCCGTCAAGGTGGAGATGATCAAGTCTTGGGGAGTGGCAAACTGCCCGTCGTAGTGGAGAAACAGCGGGGTGGAATGGGGCACCAGCGAATTGACCAGATCAATGGCATTGCGGTGCGTCGTCGTCAGTCCGTCTGCCCTGGCCGGGATTGGAGTACGCGTGGCGAAGTCACAATAGGTGCGATTGCCGGTGTTTTCCTGTTCTTGGACCAAATGACAGACGCGGCAGTTCATGGATTGGCCGGCAAACGGCCCCGGCAACGGGCCATTAACGGTGGCCGTGGTGTTCACCACCGGATCACCATTGGTCAGGGTGAAATTCACGTTACCACCCGAGTTGGTGAAAAAGAACTGTGCAAACCGCGTTTCCAAGAAAAATCGCTCGCCGATGTTGGCATCCCCAAGGGCATCGTTATCGGCTTGGGCTCGGAATGCAACGGCAACTGACCCTATCGAAAAAACGACCAATAAACCTCTTGTTGACAGCACAAACCAGGAAACTAATTTTTCAACCGGAAAAACAGATTGTTTGGTGGCGGCGAATTGGTGGCGCTGTTGTTGACCACGGCGCCGACGTAGTTGCCCCAGGTGGCCGGCGTGCCGAGATTCACGTTGGTCTGGAGCGTCCAGCCGGCGACCGATGGATCCCACGAGATGACGGCCTTGTTGCCGACATGAGTGATGGTCAACACCGGTGCGCCGGGGGTTTGCACGGCAATAAGGCTCCAGAAACCGCCGGTGACGGTATAATAACCGTCCGAAGCCGACACCGGGCTGGCATCCGGCTGGCCAATAGTGCCGCTGAGCGTATAAACACCATTGGTGCAGGTGCCGCCGCCGCCAGCGACCTTGTACCAGTTAATGTTAAAGTTGGTGCTTTGCGCCCGGACGCCCGCGGGCAGCAGCAGCGCGGCGATAATGGCAAAAATCGGAAAGTATGTTTTCATGGTAAATTAGATCAAGGATTTATTCGTTCAGTTGTTTTCAGTTGCCAACGGTGGAAGGACCCCCCACCGAGATGATGTTCATGGCATTTGTAATCGTCAAGGCCTCATCGGACACCGTCGAGCTGGACTCGATGGCGATGGTTCCACCGCTGCGGACGTTCGCCACTCCGTCGGCCAGGGTGCTATAAGGATAATTACTAAAACCAAAGTAGTAACCCTGGGCGCTGTAGTAGCTGAAATTGACCCAGACCGGGCTGTAAAAGGTCACGCCGGCCGAAGCGATGCCGTTGGCGACCACCTGCAATGACCATTGACCGGGAAAGTTCAAAACGGCCGGTGGCACGGTCACTTCCGTGGTCACGATCCGACCGCCCGTCTGAACGCTGGTGCTGCTCCAGTTGTAGGTATAGCCATATAAAACGGTGCTGCCGGAAGTGAAACGCACCAGCGGCCAATTACTGTCCATCTGCGCATCGTCACCGAAAGCAGCGCCTTGGGAAATGCCGTTAAACAAGGTGCCAGTCAAGTGCAAAGAACCATTGGCATTCCATTGAACGGAGTAAATGGTTGGCTGGCCGGCGGCCAGTGGCGAACCATCCGGCTGGTAGACATAAAGCTGGCCCGTCTGGACGGACAACAAGACTGTGCCATCAGGCAGGTCAAGCAAGTTGCAGGCCGCGGCCGCGCCCGAGAGGCTGGCGGGATTGGGGGCATTCGTGAAAGCGCCAGCACCGTTGTTCGCCGTATAAGTGTACTCATAAAACGACGTTGGCCCAATTCCATTGGCATCACTTGCGGAACTGTTATCGCCCTGGGGACTGACCGCGAGCAAAACTCTGCCGTTGACCAGCATGGCTCCAGGCGCGTCTTTCTGGCCCAGAGTACCGGGAAGAGACGCGCTTTGGGACCAGATTCCATTACTATAGACTGCCGTAAGTCCGGCGCCGCCGAAAAAGATTGCGTTGCCATTGGGCAGGAGAAAGGCGGGTCCCTCCTCGCTGACAATACAACCGTTCGAATTACAAGTGCCGCACATATTGGGCCAGATATTGGGAAGGGTGCCGCCGGTTACGGCATTGGTCCAAATTTCAGCGCTGGGAATATACATATAGGCATTTGTCGAACCCCCGCAGCCACCCGAATCTATCACCAGGACATTGTCGTTGGGCAGTTTCACCCACGAGGCTTCGCCAAGCCCCATAAGAGGCGCATTAGTTGTTTGAGAGAAGGTGTTGTTGCCCGGGTTAAAGAGGAAGGTATCTCCGCTATATTCCTCGGACTCACCTTGAGGTTCCACCAAAACCCGTCCATCGGGCATCACCATGGCGTTGCCGTCCTGGATACTTCCGAAATAAGTCGGGTTAATCGCGACGCTCCATAAGCCCGTGACCGGGTTGTAGATTTCGACTTTACTGGACCCGTTGCCATTCTCGCCGCCGGCCACATAGACGTTGCCGTTTGTGAGGACGGCGCTCGACCCGGTTTGGTGCCCCCAGTTGGAGCTCTGGCGGGGAGTCAAAGCTCCGTTGACATAATGGCCGGTGCTGTCCGGCGTCAATTTCCACCAATTCGAGTTTGAGCCCTCAGCCAGGACGGTGCCGTCGGAAAGGAGCATGATTAGACCAAGGTTGTCCGCCACGTTGGTTGCCACGGAAGTCCAGTGGCCCACCCCAAACGTCTTTTCCGGCAACCAAAGCGCGGAGAGGGCCAGCAGTATTCTGGATATGGTCAGCAGCCTTGAGGCGCGATTCACCATTTCTCGAAGCGAGCGATTTGGCAGGTTGCGTTTCATCTTGGTCTCTCCAGTTGATGCGTAATCACATATCGTTAGCAGACTTGAATGGCATTCATCAATTACTGGATGGTCGAGGGACCAGACACGGAAATAATGGTCATGGGGGTTGAGATCGTGTAAGGCACGGTTTCATTGCCGGTGCTGGGCTGGACGTCGCCCCGGATGGCAATCGTGCCGCCGGGATAATAACTGTTGATGTCGGAGACTGCCTGTGGCAGTGTGTAGTAGGGGAATGGATACCACCCAAACTGGATTTCGCCGTCCAAGTTGAAATCCACCCAGACCGGGCTGTAAAAGGTCACTCCGGGGGAAGCGATGCCGTTGGCGATCACCTGCAATGACCATTGGCCAGGATAGTCCAATACCGCAGGTGGAACGTTCACTTGCGTGGTCACGATCCGACCGAATGCCTGAACGCTGGTGCAATTCCAGTTGTAGGTGTAGCCATAATAGACCGTGCTGCCGGAAGTGAAACTCACCAGCGGAAAATTGCTGTCCATCTGCGCATCGTCACCGAAAGCGGCGCCTCCGCTAATGCCGTTAAACAAGGTGCCGGTCAACGTCAACGAACCATTGGAATTCCATTGAACTGTGTTGATGTT
>Ga0302320_10010412_pt1 | contig 19818 bp, 19 predicted proteins | sample Bog_T0_3_FD_202130 | JGI IMG/M metagenome (GOLD analysis project Ga0302320, IMG submission 202130) | Peat permafrost microbial communities from Stordalen Mire near Abisko, Sweden - Bog_T0_3 | ecosystem: Environmental > Terrestrial > Soil > Wetlands > Peat | place: Sweden: Abisko, Stordalen Mire... | reverse complement strand
GCGGTGGGTTTTTTAAATGCAGTGGTTAGTGGGTAGTGACTAGTGATTAGTTGCCAGTGGCACTAATCACTGACCACTGTTTTCAAGCACCGGTGGCGAAGCGGCTAACGCGCAGGTCTGCAAAACATGTATACGAGGGTTCAATTCACTCCCGGTGCTCCAAATTCTGGATGAAAAGGAAGGGCCGCTGCCCGCACATTTGGGAAGCGGCCTTTTAGTTTTTGTGGCGTTCGGCCAACGAATTTATGCGGCGCGCTCGAGGGGGGATTTAGATCTAGAGCGCAATCATCGGGCGCGGAAGACGCGTCTTAGCGCGGTCGAGAAATAGCTGCATGCGCAACGCCTCAAACCTCTGCATGGCTACCAGCCGCATCTGTCTGCGAATATGGTCGCCGTCGCGCAGGAGGTCGACTTGTTTTTCGTCGTGAGCAGCGTCGCGTTCCAGCCGCTTGATGCGTTCCTCGATGGAGCGTCGAAAGCGGGGACTGATTTCAAAGCCTTCCTGGGCAGTGCAGCTGGTCATCATGGCTGTCTCCTGGGGGCGGGGAATGTTGCCGGCCGAAAATATTCTTCAGAACGGCCTCATGTTTTCTGCCCTGGAGCCGATACTACCCACAGCAAACCGTGCGCGCCAGATTACCTTCGAATGTGTCTGTGCAGCGGTGTGTCGCGAAACTGGACACAGTGGACGAGCGGTTTGGTCCGCTGCACAGATTGTTCCCTCTTCTTAATTACCTTTGCGATGAGCCGCAGCTAATCTACTGTGCGGGCGTTGCTGCTACTTCGAGCACCACCTGCGTGCCGCCGCTCAGCCGCACGTCGCTGTTGGCCCCTATGAAAACACCGGACAATTTTGACGCGCCGACGGGCGTGTTGCTGGCCAGCAGGACCCCGGGGACGCCTGTGGTCCGAATGGGCTGGCCTCCCATTTTGCCCACGACGGTGCCTGCCGAGTTATTGCTTCCGGTTGCGGACCCCTGGCCTGGTCCCATGCCGTTGATGGATTGATCCGCAGCACCGCTGCCTGCGGGACCACTGGGACGGGAAGCTGACATGTTTGAGCCGCTCCCCGCTGCTCCGCCCATGGGTGTGTCCCTAACCACCGGGGCGTTGTCAGCCGGATTATTCGCGGCATCACTCGATGATGGGGCTACAGACTGGATGACGGACTGGATCGGCACGCTCTGACCGCCTTTCAGCTCCGCGTGATCAAAATGGATTGCCATCTCCCCATTCGCATTGTCTGAACTGTGCGGCTTGACGACTGTTACCGTACCAATCAGCTTCGATCCCTTTGGGATTTCAGTTCCCGTCGCCATCTTCACGGACTGAGTGGTCTTCACAGTCACGCTGTCGCCGGTCTTCGCGGATTTCGAATCAAGCTTAGTGACGAGTTCGCCATCCACCTGCTTCATTTCGACGGGTGCCGCGGCAGTGATTGTTTCGACGGGCCCGGCAGCGTTAGTTGAAGCCGGGTCGTTGCTTTGGGCCTGGACTTTCGGTTGCTGCCCGAGGAGAACGATGCTTCCAACCGCCATCGCCGTAATCAGAAATCGTTTGCTTGTGTTCATTCAGAAATCCTCCACATGCATATGATTGGATGGCCCCAGGTTGGGAGAGGAAGCCTTCGGCATGTTCATGGGATACACATCCAAATTTCTCGATGAGAGGTTTGTGGAGGTGTTTGCGATGGGTCCATGCAAAGAGTCTGATTAAGCCGTTCATTCAAAAAAGAGAAGGCAAGCGCTGCATGCGGAAGACCATCTCGGAGCTAACGGGATAATCTGCGGGCAACTCAGTCGTGATGAGGTTCGTCGAGAACCGCAGGGGCTGAAGCCCGCGTTATTTTATGGGACTCATCGGCACGGCTGAAGCCATGCCCTGATACAAGGCTCTACTCCGGCGAGGGGGCGAAGTAGCCCTTGCGGACCTGCACTTTCATTCCCTCGCCATTGCATTGCACGCCAATGTGGCGGAATGTGCCGTCCAGCTTGGTGTTGCTCGGTGTGTAAGTAGCCACGTACTGCGTGCGCAGTTCGTCTTCAATCAGCTGAAAGGCCGCTTCAAGCTTGGGGCCGTTATTGCCTACGTCGATGAGCCGGCCGCCCGTCTCCTCGGTCAGCCGCTTCATGGCCGAATAGCCAAAGTACCCAAAATTGCCATAGGCGGCCCGGTCGGCGATGAGAATCGTATACACCAGCACATTCGACTTCTGCGCCGCTGCGATTGCTTCGTTGATCTTGTGGTCGCTGCCTTGATCCTCGCCGTCGGTCAGCAGGATCATTGCCTTGCGGCCGGCCTCCTGGTTCATCTTCTGGCCCGACGCCAGGACTACCGCGTCGTAGAGGACTGTTCCTTTGGGGCCGCCATGCGTCGGAATTGTTCCGCCGCCAGCGCCGGGAATGCCTCCGCCGTTGCCGCCCGCGGTGTTGATCTCCGCTTTGTTCAGCGCTCGAGAAAGGGTGTGTGCGCTATTGGTGTAGTCCTGGAGAAGGTCTACGTTCACGTCGAATGAAAGAGCAAACGCCTCGTCTTTTTGTCGCAGCACGCGGGATAGAAACTCGCCGGCCACTTGCTGTTCCAGCGGCAACACGCGTTCCTGGCTGCCTGAGGTGTCCAGAAGAATGCCTAACGTCAACGGCTGCTGTGTCTCGGCTACAAAGCTCTTCAGGGTCTGGGGGACCTTGTCTTCGGTGACGGTGCAATCGTTTTTGGTCAGGTGCGGAACAAGATTTCCCTGCTTGTCCTTGACCGTGAAGAACAGGTCTACCAGGTTCACGCTCAGTTTGAGCGTGGCCACAGGCTGCTCGTCTTCCGGTTGTGCCGGCGCGGTGCTCACCGGGGGCGCGTCGGGCGAGGGGGCGAGTTGAGCCCATCCCGTCACCGCAAGAGTGGGTAGGCACAGCAACAGTCCGCAAATTCCGAGTCGAGAGCGCATCCTGTTCATTTAGACGAATTCCGGACCTCGAGGAAAGCATACCTGAAGTGTTTCCAGGCTGTCGGGCAACCTACGTTCGTCTGGCGCGTCTGATAGTCTGACGAGTGAAGTGTTGCCTTCGTTGATCGTCAGAGGCAAGTTGTTAATTGCCGCCCTCGGGTGCCTCGCAACGGCATCATAATAGTGGAGTACTGAGATCGTACTGAAGGCGGATTCATCGGCGTTTTGGGGACAGATGGTCGGTTTTCCGACCGATCACTGACTGCCCGCCGCTGATTTGATTATTGACGATTGGGACTATTGGAGAATTACCTGTGAAGCTTGGTTTGACTGCAATGGCGCTGGCCGCGCTCGTGACATTCGGCCCTAATTTGACTCAGGCGGCATTCGCCCAGCAGCAGTCCTCCGTTCCCGATGCTCCTACGCCCCAAGCTCCTCCGCCGTTAACCGGCCCGGGCGGCGCACCCATTACTCCCGGCATTGGAGCAGGCACCGAGCAAACAGGAGGCAGTTCTTCTTCGGCTACTTCTTCCGCCACACCGGATCAGGCCGACCCCAATGCACCCTCCAGTCGAGCGCCTTCCACTGAAGGCAAGGATGAAGGGCAAACCACTCCGCCGGAGACGCCTGCGGCTGGCGAGGGCATGGAGAAGCTAGACACCCTGATTCATCTCAACGTGAACTTTGTCGAAGTCCCCGTGACAGTGAAAGACAATAAGGGACATCTGGTTGCTGGTCTTACCTATCGGGATTTCAAGGTCTATGAAAACAACTCGCGCGAGCCGCTGAGGCTTTTCACGGTGGACCCAGCACCGCTCTCCATCGTGTTTGTTGTGGATCAGAGCCTGACCTCCGATGTCATGACCAAAGTCAACAACTCTCTTGGCGCAGTTCAGGGCGCGCTTACCCCCTATGACGAAGTCGCTGTCATGACATACAGTAACGGACCGCAAGACCGCTCCCATGGTTTTACTGGCGGTCAGACCGCACGGGTACCGTTCATCCTTGAAATGGCCAAGTCATCGGGCACGGAAATGATGGTCCCGGCGAATGGTGGCCCTTTGTATGGCTGCCCGATTCGCGTGAACGGAAACTGCGCCGACCCCACGATCCAGCCTGGATTCTCGGCCGGTCCCGCAGGCTCGGTAGGCGTCATACCCAAGGAGATTCATACCCTCAACGACGCGATCCTCGCCGCCGCCAATCAGTTGTCAACGCGCCCCAAGGGTCGCCGGCGCATCATTTACGTCATCTCCGACGGCAAGGAATACGGCAGCAAGGCAACGTTCAAGGAAGTGTTGCGCGTACTTGAAACCAACAAGATTGCCGTATACGGCACTGCGGTGGGTACATCTGCGATGTGGGGCGAGGGAACCATCAGCCGCCTCCACCTGCCCTTCACCATGTACGACAATATCCTATCGAAATACACCCTCGCGACCGGCGGCACGCTCGATTCGGAGATGAGCTCCAACGGCATCGAAAAGAGCTATCAGAAGATTGCCGAGGAGGCGCGTAACCAGTACACGCTGGGCTACGTGACTCACGAGCCATTTATCGACGGCAAGTTCCGCAAGATTGATGTCCGTGTGGAACGCCCCGGCCTTGAAGTGATTGCCAAGACCGGGTACTACCCCTCCGCCCAGGATGCTCGCTAGCTAGTGAGTGGTTCGGGAAGCGCGGCCGGCTTTGGACTGCTTTCGGCTACCAGTTGGGGTGGTTCAGACTTCGTGGGCGGATTGGGCGCACGCCGCTCACCCGCCCTGCTGGTAGTTGCATCCGGCCACATTTTTTCGCTGCTGCTGCTGCTCGCGATTTGCCGGGCGATGCAGGTGGCCATGCCCGGCACGTCCCCACTGCTTTATGCCGCTGTTGGCGGCTTTGAGGGTTCGCTGGCGCTGGCGCTCTTTTATCGCGCGCTGGCCATGGGAGCCATGGGGCTGACTGCCGCTCTGACCGGTTTACTGACTGCGCTGATTCCAGTCCTCTTTTCCATGGTGCACGAGGGGCTGCCGGCGCCGCTGACGTTTGTGGGGCTGGGTTCGGGGCTGGTCGCCATCTGGCTGATCACACACACGCCGGCGGCGAAGGGTACGGTATCGAATCGAGCGTCTACTCCGCGCCTGGCGCTGCTTTTGGGCGGACTGGCAGGGCTTGGCTTCGGCACCCAGTTGATCCTGTTCAAAATGGCAAGTGCCGGGAATATTCTTTGGACGATGACCAGCGCCCGCGCCGCCGGGGTGCTGGCGCTGGTGATTGTGCTCGCCATCAGGCCGCCGAAAGCTCCCTGGCGGGGATTCTGGCTCACCGGGATTGCCGCCGGATTGCTCGACACCGCAGGAAATCTCTTTTATATCCAGGCTACACGGGTGGGCCGGCTCGACGTGGCGGCGATTGTGTGCTCCATGTACCCGGCTGGGACCATTCTGCTGGCGGCAATCGTGCTGCGGGAATGGCCGACGGTTCGGCAGTTTTTGGGGATCGGGTTGGCACTGGCGGCCGTGGCGTTACTGAGCGCTTAGGCTTGAAATGGAAAGGCCTGTGCGCGGGCATAGGCCTTAAGATCTTTGCAATCAATGGTCTTGGCAATGAACTGACGACGCGTTGGACTAGCGAATTACGGCGCAACCACTATTAGTCTTTGCGGATGATCTGCGGTTCAACTGGCGCAGCAGCCGGAGGCGCGGGCGGCGGAGTGACATTGTGCTGCACGCTCGGAGGGGTGGGCGGCGGATCGCTCACGCCCTTGATGCCTTCCTTAAAACCTTTCAGGCCTTCGCCCAAACCTTTGCCCAACTCCGGGAGGCGCTTTGCGCCAAACAGCAGAAATGCAACGATTCCCAGCACGATCAGGTGCCATGGTTGTAGTAGATCGCCCATTGTTTTGTCCTCCGCGCACCAATCTTGCCCGGCGCACATTCACACTCAGTATTGTCGCACATAGCCGTATTGCCGCGAGCGGCATTGGTCACAGCACCGATGAGCGGCCTGCGTTTGGAGTACGGATGGTCAGCTTGATTGGATTTAGGCGGCCTAGTTTACCTGGGCGGGCTTGCCGAGGCGCTCCGTGACCATGCTGTAGAAGGCGCCCAAGTCTTCCTCTTCGCCCATGGTGAGGCGGCGGTACACCTTCATCAGGGGGAACAGGCGCGAGCCGCGCACATCTACGGCCGGAACGGCGACCGCGCCGCCGGGATACGGGGTCATTTCCCACCCCGCCGCGTATCGCTTGCGGAGTACCTCGCCGAGGTAGGCGCCCCACAGCCTGACTTCGAAGTCTAGATCGAGCTCCGGGCTCTCACCCACCTGTACCAGAATTTCGTCCAACTCGTCGATCGACTCGGAAGTATATTCCAGCTTGTGTCCGAAATCGCGTTTGGCCAGCTCCACTGCGGCACGCGCATACCCCTCCATCATCGCTCCCAGGTCAGGGTACGAGGTGGATTCAAGGCGTTTGCGGAGCTCGCTATGGTTCGTCATTCAGACCCATTCAAGAGTACATGGTAACGCTGGGGAAGGAGTCTGCAAAAGTGGGAGGCCAGCGAACGATTGTGTCACACTTGAAACAGGAGGGTCGCCCGTGAAGACCATCAAATTGCTTGGACTGGCTGCGTTGCTGATTGTTTGCGCCGGCACGGCCAATTCCGCTGGACGCGATATTTATCCTGACCCTTCCCAGGCCAAGCCTGATTTGGCTGCCGCTCTGAAAACCGCTGCCGCCAGCCACAAGCGTGTGCTGATTGATTTTGGCGGCAACTGGTGCGGCGACTGCCAGGTGCTGGATCTCTACTTTCATGATCCCGCCAATCTGCCCATTCTCGATGCCAACTTCGTGCTTGTGCACATCAACATTGGGCACATGGACGAGAACGTGGACATCGCCGAAAAGTACCAGGTTCCGCTGCATCGAGGCGTTCCTGCACTGGCTGTGCTGAGCGATAAGGGGACTCTGCTCTATAGCCAGAAAGCCGGCGAGTTTGAAGCTATGCGGAGGATGGAGTCGTCGGCCGTGACGAACTTCCTGGTGCAATGGAAGCCGGTGAAGCCGGGGTGCTCCGCTGTGATGATTAATTGCTGAAACTGGCAGAGAGAGCTATAACACTCGAAGGAATTGATTGAAGTCGCGGGCCTGAGCAGAGGCGTTTCCGACCTTCGATGGGTCAAGCTGAGCGAGAATTGCAAAACCGTGCTTCGTTTTGTGGTACTCGCCCTTTTGTGTCTGCCTTGAGGCGTGTTTCAGCTTGGGCTCAAGATCGTCTTTTGGAATGATTTCGATGCTTGTGGCGCTTCCAGGAAGCCTATTCGCCAAGAACCCACCATCGTAGAACGCAGCCAATGTTTCGCGGTCAGCCAGGAACCATGCCTCCATAGCTTGCACCATTAGAAAGACATCAAAGTTCCGCAGCGAAGCGAAATCCCATCCATCGCGCGTTTGGAGATGCTCAACAGCCGTACGGGAAGTCACCGGACCTTCGGAATCAACCAGCAGTGCAAACTGCTCCCCCGTGCCACTGTTCAAAATTGCAGTTCTGAACCTGTCGAAAGCCTGCTGCCGTCCACCGCAAGCAACAATGCTTGGGCGGTGCTTATGGGGCGCGAGCTTCGCGCAGTATTCGGCGAAGCCTTGCCTGCATTTTGTAAGAGTAGTCTTCGCATCCCCACCGCCCTCCACAAATATCTGCATGCTCACCAGCGATTTCCCCCGATCTGGCCGCTCGCCCACAACTGCCCAAGCGAGTAGTCGCTAAGCCAGACCTTCAGCCTATCTGCTTCGAGGCGCTTGATCTCGGTCGCTCCGTCCACCTTTTCGCAAACACAGACGCTTTCCGGATCGTCCGAGAAACATTCGACAAGCGACTGTGAGTGCGTAGTCACGATCAGCTGGGTTCGCGTAGAAGCATCGCGCAGAACGTCGGCAAGTGTAGGGATAATATCGGGGTGCAGACCGAGTTCAGGCTCTTCGATGCATGTGACTGGTGCTGGTGTGGGGTTCAGGAGGATTGCAAGCAGTGCTAGCCAGCGAAGGGTCCCGTCAGAAAGGCGATAGGCTGAAACAGAGAATCCGCCCTCTTCCACAATGGCAATTTGAAGATGGGTTCCTTGCACTCTCACTTCAACGGTCTTAAATGGCTCATAGAAGAGCTTCATCAGCTCGTTGATCCGTTCAAAAACTGGACGGTGATAGTCCCTAAAATTTGCGAGCATCTGGGCCAAGTTGTATGCATTTTCTTCAAGCCGATCCACTGGTTGGCCCGCCGGTCTGGGATCACGGGGGGTCAAGTCGGCCCCGAATTCCCAATCTTGGTGAAAGTCGAGACTCTCAAAGAAATCGCCGATCTCAAAAAGCGCGGGCATATATTTGCCGATCAGTGCATCTTGGATGTTCGGAGATGTCCGCTGGGAAAGTACCGACCGCTCAGGATTCAATTGAAAACTGAGGTTCTCAGTGAAATTGGAACGGCTCTGTTTTGAATTGAGCTTTCCCGTTGCACCACTACTTTCGAACGACGTATCAATCTTTCCATCTGTTTTGCTGATATTCGAGCGCCGGAACGATTCATCTCTCACATAAAAAGATGAATGCAATTTTGCAAGCCTTATCGAATAGTCGTACGTCCGAAAATCGGCTAATGAGTCGCCGACTGGGGTCCTTTCTAATGCAATTTTTGCAAGAATAGAGGCGAGGGTGTCTTTCTGGCTCGCGCCCTGCCAGATCCACTCGTCGACACCACCAGTTTGGAGCACCACCGTCCAAGGGTCCTTGTCGGGCAGATAATGCAGAAGCCTAATGACCTCGATTAGATTCGACTTCCCAGACCCGTTCGGACCAATCAGGATATTTAGCGGACGAAGTTCAATTTCCTCCGTCTTCGGGCCAAAGGAGAGCAGGTTGACTGGGCGAATGGATTTCAAAAACGGATGTTGGGCCATGGCTGCGCCTCCTCTCTTCCCAAAGATGCTTGTACCGTATCACTTTAACTCAACCGCGAGGAAAGTCAGGAGTTCCCGGCCCGAGTGTCAGGCGAACACAACAAAAGCTGCCTTACGGGAACGGGGAGTCCCGCTCAGCCGATGGGCGCGAGGTGCTTGGTTTTCGAATAGGTATAGATGATGCGGTGCGCAACCGTAATGGTCGAGAGCGCGGCCAAAACCCATAGCACAGGCGCCATGACTCCCCAACGATTGAACAGTGCGCCCAGCAGGATAAGCACGATCCGCTCGGGCCGCTCCATGAACCCTACTTTGCATTGGCCGATAAGCGCTTCAGCGCGCGCCCTCGTGTAGCTGACCATCAGCGACGTGACCATGACAAACGCGACCAGAACCACGTACCGCATGCGGTTGATGCGGCCGTAGTAGACCAGGAGGCCGAAGAACAGAACCACGTCGGAGTAGCGGTCGATAACCGAATCGAAGAATGATCCGAACACCGTTACCTGGTTGTTGCGGCGGGCCACGCGTCCATCGACCATGTCGAAGATGCCCGCACCAAAGATGACCAGGCCGGCATAGAAGAACATTTGTGGGTAGTTGGAGGCGTTGGCATGAGCAAACAGCACCGCTGCCACAATGTTGATGACCAGGCCTACAAAGGTGAGAACGTTTGGGGAGATGCGGGTCAGCGCCAGGCCATGCACGATTCGGTCGAGAAGCCAGCCGCAACCGCGGCCAAAAGCGCTAGTCCAGGTCATTCCAGTGTTTCCTTAGTTCTTTACGCTGACGGAATCGTCTTTCACGTCGCCTGCTTCATCGTGAATGGTGGTGAGTTTCAGAATCTCAAGCTCGCGCTTGCCATTCGGCGTCACAATTGTGGCCACATCGCCCACCTTCTTGCCCACAATTCCCCGCCCGATTGGTGAGGTGGTTGAAATCAACCCCTTGGAGACGTCGGATTCTTCGCTCGTCACGAGGCGGTAGACAATCTCTTCTTCCTTGGTGGAATCGAAAACCACGACCGTGGAGCCGAAGCCGGCCTTGTCTCTGGGAATGTTGGTGAGGTTCACCAGCGAGAGCTCGGCCATCCGCTTCTTCAGTTGCCCCAGCCGGGCGTTGACAAAATCCTGACGCTGCTTCGCCATGTGATATTCGGCATTCTCCGACAAATCTCCCATGGCCACGGCCTTCTTGATCTCCGCAGGCAGTTCGTGAGAGAGTTCGTGCTCGAGAATACTGATTTCTTCGAGAAGCTTTTTCTTTATGTGTTCAGGCATCCACGTTCCAGTGCGGGGAGCGGGCATACTCCACCGCGAGAGATAAAAACCTCGACAAACCATTATACGCGGGGGGCTGGGAATGCCCGGGCGGCTTTTGGTACTCTACTGGCAGGGAGCTTGCGCAATGCACCTTTACACACCCTTCTTCGTCGTCCCCGTGATCACGATTGTCTTCTTCTCGTGCATTTTGTGGGCCACCAGCAGCAAGGAAGACGGACACTCGTCGCACTAATCCGGGCGGCCGGACGTGCACCGAGGCGTGCCTGATCATGGGTTTTCCCCCTACATCTCGGCACAGCCGGAGACGGTTCCTCGCGGGTGCGGCTAAAGCCGCGGGAGCCGCTGTCGCGCTTCATGCTCTTCCCTCACTTTCACAAGTAAAAAGTCCGCAGCGGCCGGATTCGGATGGTCCGGCTCGGACGCCAATCTTTCCTCCCGCCGACCCGGCCTGGAAGCGGACGTGGGATGCTGCCGCTGCGGTGCTGGCAGGGAATATTCGCAGCGTGCCGGGGTACTCGCGACCTGTGTTGTTTGAAGGGAGCACCTACCAGGGGATCTGGCTGGAGTGCGGACCGCATGAGGGGCTGGTTTACGCGAATCTTGCGAAGAATGTTCCGGCAGGACTTTCAAAGACATCTCCGATAGAAGCAGCCCGCAATAATCACATGGCGTTCTTTGACCTGCAGCGGGCGGATGGACAACTGCCGGCGAGTGTGAAGACGACCGAGAACGGGTTCGGGCAGATCCAGATGGCGGTGCCGATCGCCGCGACGGCGCTGGAATTGGCTCAACTCACAGGCGATGAAGGGCTGCTGGTGACAGCGTATGCGGCTTGCGGGCGCTGGGATGCGTGGCTGCGCCAATATCGCGACACACGGAAAACGGGGCTGGTGGAGGGGTTTTGCACCTACGACACCGGGCACGACAACAGCCCGCGATGGAAGGGCATTCCCAATCGGTGTCCCGACGCGGATGCCCGCAAATGCCCGCCACTCGCGTCCATGCCGCGCCTTTGCCCGGATCTTTCCGCTACGGTGTACGGCGGCCGGGTTGCGCTGGCCGCGATGGCGAAAGCGCTGGGCAAGCCGGATGAAGCGGCGGGTTGGTTGGAGGATGCGGAGAAGATCCGTAATCTGATCATCGACAAGCTTTATTCACCGGAAGACGCGTGCTTTTACGATCTGGACGCGCAGAATCAGTTTGTGCGTGTTCGCGGGGATTTGATCAGCAGGGTGCTTGGCGAGCATGTTTTGGATCTTTCCCAAAGGCGCGACAAAGCGATCTTCGAGGCGGTGTGGACTCGGCAACTGCATAACCAGAATGCCTTCTGGGCTCCCTATCCGCTGGCGAGCATTGCGATGGACGATCCGGCGTTTGTGCGGCCGATTCCGCGCAACTCGTGGGGCGGGGCAAGCCAAGCGTTGACGGCGCTACGCGCGCCACGATGGATGAGTCACTACGGGAAGCAGGACGAGTTGGATCACCTGATGCGGCAGTGGTGTGCGGCGATCATGCGGCATGGGGAGTTTCGGCAACAGATCGATCCGATGACGGGCGAGTTTACGCAGCCTGATCCGGGTGGTTATTCGCCAGCGGCGCTGGTGTTTTTATCGTTTGCTTATGGTTTGGGCGGGAATTCCTGAGTTATGACCTCGCGGAACCTGACGAGCACAACTGCCTGCCGAGGGAGGGTCAGGTCGATATCGGCCGTGCCTTGATCCAGAGCAAGAGCGTGGTCCGGCACGGTCTGTTGGAGCGGGCCAGACCTTTGCAGGCGTTCGACCTGGTCCGGAGTGGGGTGGGCGGGGCTGCCCATATGCTGCCAGGCCAGGTACGCGTTGCTGTGGGTTGCGTCCATGCGGTATTCGGATGAGACCACAGTCAGGCCGTGCAGTCCGTCGACGGTGAGGCGGACCTGGTCCACAGGAGCTGGGATGTCGGCATCGTGGTAGTTCCAAAGGAGAACGTCGACTACCTCTCCATTGCGTGTGGCAACCGCATTCACGTCGGGCGGGCCGGTGGCGCTGTGTTCCACGATGTCATCGAGCGAGAGTGCCCCGGTGCTGACTGTGACGAGCCAAGCCGCGTCAGATAACACATTTGCTGCCGATGTTTGCTCTGCGCGGCTGCTGCCTAACATGCCGAACATGCGGAAGACGTTGAGGACGGGCTTATCGATGCCGTTGGTGGCTAACTCGCGGAATCCGGCGAAGGCGGGCTGGTCTTCAAACTCGAATGCCCATGTGACTGCGCCCTGCACGGTGAGGCCGTATTTTCGGGCGAGCTCATAGGTGCGCATGGTGGCCTCGGCGACACTGACGCCGTAGAGCGGGCCGTTGCGATAACCGTTCTGGCTGCCCTGGCACGCGGCGCAGCCTTCGGGATCGCTCTCACCGAGAATGATGGGCGTGTGCCGGAATTCTGGATAGCTGGAGATGACCTGCATGCCGCGCTCGACAGCGCGCAATTGTGCGCCGACATTCATGACCACATGTCCGTCGACGAATTTGGGACTGCCTTTGGGGTGGTAGCTGATGAAGTCAAGAGGCGCGCCCGTGCCGCCGGTCGCGGCGTTTACGCCGTGGGCGCAATGGTCGAGGAACTGGCGAAGAAAGGGCTCGGAATGATCGCTGACGCCGGTCGCCTCGGGTCCGCCGATTTTCGCGGTGGGCAGTTGCAGGCGGATGGCCGCCGCGGTGAGGTCGTAGAGGCGGTCGTATTCAGCGGGCGTGCCATGCCAGTAGCCGATGTCCGGCTCATTCCAGACTTCCCAGAGCCAGGTTGAGGTCTGGGTGCCGTAGCGATCGCGCAGGTGAGCGGCATAGGTTGAGACGAGCTTTGCCCATTTCGCTTCGTCTTTTGGGGGATAGGTCCAGCCGGTGAAGATGTCGCCTTTGGGGAAGGTATGTCGATACGGTTCTGGATGCGTGGATAGCGCTTCGGGCATGAATCCGATTTCAACGAGGGGACGGATGTGATTTTCGATCAGCGCGTCAAGAATCTGGTCAGTGATTTTAAAGTTGTAAACCGGCGTGCCGTCCGGCTTTTCCGTGTAGACGTTGGTCGAGCCCCACTTCAGAGAACCCTCGCCGTTGCCGGTGGTGGACAGATTGTGAGGGCGAAAATACACCGGGACCGGGCTCAGAGCAGCTAACTCGCCAAGGAGCTTCCTGCCATTGGGCGCATATAGATAATTCGGCTCGTCGGCGCCGAAGTAATTCCAGATGGGCGTGTAGGGGCCTGCGGGTTGAGCGGCATGAACCTGAATCGAGACCGGCACGGCAGACTGCGTCTGGGCCGACCAATCGTCTTTGAACGCGGACTGCCCGGCAACTGCCTTCAGCGCAACCAGCAAAACAAGAGCCAGGAGCGGCGGAGCCATAGCCGAGATCCGGGCTCGAGTGAATCTCAATTTCATGGCTTCCACGATAGCGGATTTGGTTCTGTGAGGGGAAACAAAACAGGGCCGCCCCGCGTGAACGGAACGACCCTGAGTTGATTCGTACTGAACCTCCCGGCTACCTGGGTGGTTCTTCCTTCTTCTCTTTTGGTCCGGGCTTTGGTTCGGCCTTCGGTGCCGGTTTTGGCGCAGGCGGTTTTGCGGCGGCGGGAGGTGCGGGCCTCACGGGTGGCGGAACTGGTTTGACTGCGGGAGCCGGAACCAGGGGTTTTGGCGCAGCCGGTGGAACAGGCTTGAGGGCTGGAGGCGGAGGTTCCGGCCTGTTGACGGGTGGCGGAGGCGTTCTGGTTGGCGGTGGCACAACTGGCTTCGCCGCCGTGGGAGGTACAACTGGCGCACCCGGATGCACTGGCTCCTTTGCGAGGGGTGTTGTTGGGTGGGCGGGTTCTGCTGGGGGTACGGGCGCAGCCTTGGCCGGCGGTATGGGTGCAGCCTTTGCAGGTGCCATGGGAACAGCCTTCGGTGCGGGCGCAGGCGGCGGTAACTTGGCTACTGCCGCAGTCTTCACCGATGCAGTCTTCACCGCTGCAACTGTGGCAGGCGGCGCTTGAACCTTGGCAAGTTCTGTCACAGGCTTCGGTGGTGGGGGTTTGAAGCCCGCCGGAGCGGCATGGCTTTCCACCGCCAGGGGCTTGGTTGCGACAAGGTTGGTCGGGTGCCCGCCGTTGTTCTTGGCGAAATTCGTGGTGTCGGCCTTGGCGGCGACAATGTGCTGCTGCTGAAACTTCGTCGGTGCCTGGTGCTGCTCGTGGACGGCGACCTGCTCGTCAACCGTGGCCTGATGCTGCACGCCGTTGGGACCGCCGTTGAATGCAACGTGGTTGGTGTTGACAATAGTGGTCTGTTCAACGATGGTCCGATTGATGTACACGTTGGTCACTACCCGCTCGTTCACGTGTACAACCGCGGTGTTGTAGGCGAAGCGGTCGCCGTTCCAGGTGCCGCCGGCAAAGCCGACGCCCATGTATCCGCCGCCGTAGTTCACACCGCCGTAGAAGCCGACGTGCGGTCCCCAGTAGCCTGCATGGAAGCCGTAATGGCCGCCGGCAAAGCCCCAGTAGGGAGGCGTCCAGAGCGCACCGGTGTAAGGCGCGGGTACCCAGGCGCCGGGAACCCAGTAGTAACCAAGCAGACCCCAGTGCCAGTTGCCGGGAGTCCAAATCAGGTTCGGTTCAGGGCAGGGTGGCTGTTCATATTCCGGCAGGGGCGGTGGCGCAACGTCGGCCGTGACATCTTCGTCATCGGCATCTTGAGCTGGTGCCGCCTCGGGCGGGGGTTCAGGGTTCTCAACCGGCATCCATCGAGCGCCATCCCAAACAAAGGTTCCGGTCCTCAGCGTGCCGGGAGCCTGGGCACTCGCCCGTTGTTGAGCTACGACTGCGAAAACCATGAGCGCCAGCAAAAGCCAGCGCACAGAGCGCATGCATTTCATAAGAGATCCCTCCAATTACATTCGTGCGCGCCCATTCACCATCAACCCGCAGTTCGTCGAGGAAGGTAACAGGCTTAGTGAAATTGCCGCAGGTTAGATCGACTCTAACCAGAACTCGCGTGATTTCAACCCGCATGGGAGAGTTTTTAAAAACGCTCCACGGGAAATTGGCCCTGCCCGCCGGTGCTCAACGGATGGCGCGGATGGGTGATAACCAATTCGTCCCTTTGCAGATCTTTGATGATTGATCTGATCCGTCCGGCCAAAAGGCTGTTCGGAAAAGGGCGGTTAAGTGATCCAGCGAGGGTGGAGGCGAGGAGAGCGCGACAAGGGATTGACGGCCTCCGATAGAGATTTTCGGGCAGATGCGAGAGCAGAGAAGCGCATGGGAACTTCCTTTCAGGGATCGCTGATCCTCAGAAACCAGGCAAAAGGTCTTCCACAAATGCAGAAGGGCCGGGATTCCAAGGCAACGTAGCGTTAGCTTGCGGTCAGTGCTGCTGGCCGCAGCCACCTCGTACATGCGAGGCCGTTGCTACAGAGGATAGTAACCCGGTTCCCGGTGAAAAGTGGCAAAACTTCTCCAGGCCACCTGTGCGAATCGAGGAACCTTTCGGGAATCTTCGGCGTATAACAGGGCATGAGGGCGATTGCCATGATAAGGAAGAGCTTGCGCAATTCGACATTTTTATTGGCCGGCATTGCGTTGCTGGCTGGGGTAACGGGCTGCTTCAGGGTTCACGTGGACAAAGGCGCCAACGGCGAGGATAAAGACGTTCGGGTGGATACTCCATTCGGGGGCGTGCACGTGAATACCAATCAAACCACTGCCGCCGACCTCGGACTGCCTGCCTATCCGGGCGCCCACACGGTGGCGGACAACGATAAGGACAAGGACAAGTCGGCGGACATTCATCTTGGCTTCGGGGAATGGGAGTTGCGGGTGCAGGCCGTAAGCTACGGTACCCACGACAGCCAGGAGCAAGTTACCGCGTTCTACAAGAAGGCATTGGGCCGGTATGGCGACGTCATTATCTGCCAGGGACACTCGCCTGTGGGTACGCCGACTACTACCTCCGAGGGCCTCACGTGCTCAGACGATGGCAGTAGCGCGAATGTGAAGATTGACCGTAGCGACTACGGCGCCAACAACAACAGTCTGGAGTTAAAGGCCGGTTCGAAACGCCGTCAGCACATCGTGGGATTCGAGTCCCCGAAGGACGGCGAGACCCGATTTGCCCTGGTGGCGCTCACCTTGCCTGCCGGGATGGATAAAGGAAAGAGCGACTAGATTTTCTGGTCGGGTTCGGTCTTGCACGGCTTCTGTTTTGCGGAAAATTGATGGTTTCAAAGGCTTGGCGATCCGACAGCCTGAGCGATGACCTACAATTTCAGCAAACAGCAAGCACATTCCGTATTAGACCGGAGATTTGTTGATGCCAGTGAAAACCCTTCGCCTCTTCCCCGCGGTCTTTCTTACCGCGTCGCTTCTTTTGCATGCCGCGGACAAGCCCAAGAATGCCCCACCCGCTGCTGCGGTCACCGATCCTTATACCGAGGTACAGCCCGCCACCGAGACGCTCGATCTGAACATGTACCAGCGGATTCGCGATGAGGGCCTGAACCACTCGCACGTGATGGAGTTTGCCTCGGCGCTCATGGACGGAATCGGGCCGCGGCTGACCGGCTCGCCGAACCTGGCAAAAGCCAATGCATGGACCCGTGACACCCTCACTAAAATCGGCCTTGAGAATGCCCACCTTGAAGACTGGGGCGAGTTTGGCCTCGGTTGGCAGCAGATCAACACCTGGGCGCACATGGTCACTCCCGACACCGCGGTGCTGATTGTGCAGGCCACGCCGTGGTCGCCGGCAACTGCGGGCCCGGTCACCGGAGACGTGGTCTTCGTCAGCATCCAGGATGAAAAGGACTTCGACAAATATAAGGGGACACTGGCAGGGAAGGTGGTTCTCTTTGGCGCAATGCGTGATGTTCCGCCTGTCGACAAGCCGCTGTTCGAGCGCTATACCGACAAAGAACTTGAGGACATTGCCCAGATCGAGATCAATGGCAATGCGGGCGGACTTACTCCGGAGATGCAGGCGCGGATGCGCACTCGCATGGAGCGGTTCCGGATGATCGACAAGATTGCGCAGTTCTTCTATGACGAGAAGGTGGCTGCGGTAATTGAACCCAGCCGCGATGGAAAGAACGGAGGCGGTTCCGGCGGCACCCTCTTCGACGACAACGGCGCAACGCTGGGCCGGACACCTTATGTCGCCGACAAGCGCGTGAAGGTGCCCGTGGTCGTGGCCGCCATCGAGAGCTATGGGCGCCTTTACCGGCTCACACAGGCTCATGCTCCGGTCAGCGTCGAGATCAACGTCGACACCAAATTCTCCGGCGACCACGAGCATGGATTTGACACGGTTGCCGAAATACCCGGGACCGACCCCAAGCTGAAGGAGCAAGTTGTCATGCTCGGCGGCCATCTGGATAGCTGGATTGGCGGAACCGGCGCCACGGATAACGGTGCCGGAACCGTTGTCGCCATGGAGGCGGTGCGTATTCTGAAGGCTCTGGATGTGAAGCCGCGCCGGACGATTCGGATCGCCCTGTGGACCGGCGAGGAGCAGGGTATCTTCGGCTCCAAGGGTTATTGCACCAGCCACTTTGGATCGGCAAAGCTCTCCACCGCGCCGGATCAGTTGCAACTGCCCGAATTCATGCGCCGCGCCGCCGGACCGCTGGAAGTTAAGCCGGAACAGAAGTTCATCTCCGCCTACTTCAACGTCGATAATGGAACCGGCAAAATCCGAGGTGTCTACACGCAGGGGAATGCAGCCATCGCGCCCATTTTTGCTCAGTGGATCGCTCCACTAAAGGATCTCGGCGTCACCACCATCACCAACCAGAACACCGGTGGCACCGACCACCTGAGCTTTGATGCCGTCGGCATCCCCGGATTCCAGTTCATCCAGGACATGCTGGATTACGAAAGCCGCACGCACCACTCGAACGAAGATGTCATGGAACGGATGCAGCCAGCGGACCTGAAGCAGATTGCCACGGTCGAGGCCATCTTTGTCTATAACGCGGCGCAGCGCGACCAAATGATGCCGCGCAAAGCTCTGCCGACACCCGACCTTGACGAGAAGAAACGCGCTCCTATTGAGGGAATCTTTCCCAACGCTCAACCGCCGGCTGCCGACAAGAAATAGCGTCCCTGGCAGTCGAATCTAAAACGGCCGCTCCGGCGTATAACGCACGGAGCGGCCTTTTTTTCAGCCAGCCTTTCGCTCAAGGCAGTCTTTCGCGGCAGGCAAACCGGGACCGCCTCCTGAAGCAGGGCGGATTCTGCTACACTGATCGAAGCGCATTCAAGGGGTACAACGCGCCAGGCCGCGCCCCATCGATACGCTTCTGCAACCCATGTTCGGGGAGTGGCTCAGCCTGGTAGAGCACCTGGTTCGGGACCAGGGGGTCGGAGGTTCAAATCCTCTCTCCCCGACCATTATAATCAACGACTTAGACAGATTAATGACGATGCTAAATGGCTTGGGTTCCCAAAAGGGTTCCCAATCATTGGCAGCCCCCCCAATTCGGGGTTCCGCCAGTAGGCTGACGATCTTCTTTTCATCGTCGACTGGTTCGGCAAATACTGCTTCAACGACCCGGCTCACCGCATCAACGCGCTCGTTCCACCACGTCTTCGAATACACATCCAACGTGATGCTGCCCGTGCTTCCCGAGTGCCCCACGTTGTCACGAGCAATCTCGAGGCGAGCTCCGTAACGCCGCATCAGGCTGGCATGCATGGTGCGGAAGCTGCGGAAGTCGACAGTTCTGGCGATGCCCAACTTTTCGGCCACGGGCTTGACGTGACGATGGAGGAGGTTGTGGCGATCCAGAGCCTTCCCCGTCTTGTTGGCAAAGACCAAGCCATCCGGCGTGCGGAATTTCTTATTCCTCACCCACATGCGTTTGATGGCCGCAAGAATGACACCATGCTTATCAAAAGGGACCTCGCGCATGCCCGCCTCGGTCTTCACCTCATCGAATTCATCATCGTAGACGCGCTCGTCCACAACGATGCGATCACGAAGTATGTCCTTCCAGCGAAGCGCTAGCGCTTCACCCGGCCGCATCGATGCGAAGACGATCAACATGATTAACGACTTTGTCGGCTCCTTCACTCCCTCGATCATGCGGCGGATGTCCGCCAGGGAAAGAAGGACTGTCGGCTTTACCGCATGTTTCCTTGGCAGCTTCACACCAACGGCCGGATTTCGGTCAAGCATTCCCCATGCTTTGCCCTGGTTCAGAGCCGCCCGCAGGGTGCCATGAGTGAGGCGGATCGACTTTGGCGAGAGTCCGGGAGAAAGTGTATTGAAATACGCCTGCATGTCCATAGTCTTCAGCTTGCGGACCTTCCGGCTGCCGAATTCAGGCAGCAGATAGGTCTTGAAGTTCTCCTCATACTGTTTGCGCGTGGAGTTCTTCAGCTTCGGCCAGGTCAGTTCCTTGCACTTGTCGTAGATTCGCTTCACGGTTTCGTCGTCACTGGCGAACAGGTGAGGTTGATTGTTCCGCTCGTTGACGCGCTCCATGAACTGGTCAGCGAGTTTCTGCGCTTCGCGTGAGCTGGGCACCCATCGCCACGGAGGCCGTGCATCGCATAGCCGCGCTCTACCGGATCGAAAAGGAGATCAAGGGACGATCAGCAGACGAACGCCGCGCCGTTCGCACTGCACGCGCCAGGCCTCTGTTCGAC
>Ga0302320_10010411_pt1 | contig 19818 bp, 17 predicted proteins | sample Bog_T0_3_FD_202130 | JGI IMG/M metagenome (GOLD analysis project Ga0302320, IMG submission 202130) | Peat permafrost microbial communities from Stordalen Mire near Abisko, Sweden - Bog_T0_3 | ecosystem: Environmental > Terrestrial > Soil > Wetlands > Peat | place: Sweden: Abisko, Stordalen Mire... | reverse complement strand
AATTCTGCCCGATCTCTATCGCGACCAGCGCATTCTGCTGGGCTGGGCCTGGACCTATCTGATCGTCGCCGAACTGATCGGCGCCACCACCGGCATCACCTGGTTCATTACTCAGCAGGCGCGCTATCAACATTTTCCCAATGTTTTCGCGGCGATCTTCATGATCGGTATCCTCGGGCTGTCGACCGATCTGGTGCTGGCCGGCATCGGGCGCAAGCTGTTTCCCTGGGACCGGCCGACGGCCAAGACATGAGCGACCCCCGCCCCCTGCCGTCCTACCGCGATCAGGCGGCACCGGTCGCCGAACGCTTTGCCCGTCTCAAGGCGCGCGACCTGCTGCTGCAGGTGAAAAATCTTGGTAAATTGTTCAAAAGCGCGCACGGCACCACGGTGGCGTTGAAAAATATCGATTTCCAGACGCATCGCCGCGAGTTTCTGTGCATCGTCGGCCCGTCGGGCTGCGGCAAATCGACCTTGGTACGGATTCTGGCCGGTCTGGAAAGCCAAAGCTCGGGCGAGGTTCTGCTCGACGGCAAGCCGGTGCAGGGTCCCGGTCGCGACCGCGGCATGGTGTTTCAGGGCTACACCCTGTTTCCCTGGCTTACCGTCAAGAAGAACGTGATGTTCGGCCCGGAAATCAACAGCGGCGATTCCTTTGCCGCCGAGCGCGAGGCGCTGCAGTGGCTGGAACTGATCGGTCTCGAGAAATTTGCCGGCGCCTACCCGCATCAGCTGTCGGGCGGCATGAAGCAGCGGGTGGCGATTGCCCGGGCGCTGGCCAACCAGCCGCGCATCCTGCTGATGGACGAGCCGTTCGGCGCACTCGACGCCCAGACGCGCGGCCGCATGCAGGCGCATCTGCTGGAAATCTGGCGCAAGATCGACATCACCATCATTTTCATCACCCATGATCTCGACGAGGCGATCTTTCTCGCCGACCGCATTCTGGTGTTGAAGGCGCATCCCGGCGAAGTGCAGGAGCTGATCGAGGTGCCGGTGCCACGGCCGCGCAGCATCGCACAGAGTCTCACCGACGAATTTCTCGCCACCAAGGCGCGGCTGGAACAGCTGATCTATGCCGCACCGGCGGCAGCGACCGAAGAGGGAAGCTATCCGATGGTGCGCCGGATGACCCATGTCGGTGACGACGTCGAATGAGGGAGTGATGCCCATGAACTGGTCGGAACGCAGCTGGGCCGAGTTGGCCAAGGATATTCCGGCGGCAGAAAAGGCCGCTATTCTGCCGGTCGGCGCCACCGAACAGCATGGGCCGCATCTGGGCTGCGGCATGGACGCGGTGCTGGCCGACCAATTATGCCGCGCGGTGGCGGCCCGCACCAAGGTGCCGATGCTGCCGACGCTCGCTTACGGCTGTTCGCTCGGCCATAGCCGCCGCTGGCCCGGCACGCTGGCGGTACAGCCGATCACCCTCATCAACTTGGTCAAGGAAATCGGCGATTGGGCCTATCACAGCGGTGTGCGCCGCCTGTTCATGGTCAACACCCATGTCACCAATGTGGCGCCGCTGCGGTGCGCGCTGGAGATGCTGCGTGCCGAGCATGACGATCTGATGGTGGCGCTGTTCAATTCGGCGACCCTGAGCGCAAGGGTACGCGAATTCCACTTCGCCGACGGCGATGACTGGCACGCCAACGACGCCGAGACGTCACTGATGCTGGCCACTTCGCCCGAGATGGTGCGGCCCGACTTGATCGGCGGCGCCGACGATCCCGACCGGACGGCCGGTCTGGTGTTTTCCCACCCGGTCAACCGCACCAGCAAAAACGGCGTCACCGGCAGACCGAGCCGCGCCAGTGCCGACAAGGGCAAGGAATGGTTCGCCTGGATGGTCGAGGATCTGGCCGCGCTGATCGCAGACGGGCTCAAGGAACGGCCGCCGCTCGATTTTTCCTATTTTCGCACTTGCTCCCATGATTAGAAGGACTTGACCGATGAGCCTGGTTCCCCTGCCCAGCCGCGAACAGATCGACGCCGTACAGCAGCAACTGCACGCCAAAGGCGTCCGCTATTGCATGGGCGCCTATGTCGACATCCACGGTGTGCCGAAGGGCAAGGTGGTGCCGCTCGACCATCTGCCGCAGATGGCGTTGGGCTCGGAACGTTACACCGGCTATGCGTTGGACGGGCTGGGCCAGGCCCCGCACGACGACGAGCTGGCCTCGGTGCCGGATCTGGCGCACATCGTCCAGCTGCCCTGGGAACCCAAGGTGGCGTGGATGCCGGCCGATTTGATCTTCCAGAAAAAGCCCTATCCGCTCAGCACCCGCGTGGCGCTCAAGGCGATGCAGGCGCGCGCCGCCAAGCTTGGCTTCGGTCTCAATCTCGGCATCGAATGCGAGATCTATCTGCTGCGGCAGACCGAGGATGGTCGTCTCGTCATTCCCGATCCGAACGACCGGTTGGGAAAGGCAGCCTATGATCTGCGCGGCTTCCTGAGCGAGTTCACCTGGCTCGACAAGATGGCCGACACCATCAACGATCTCGGCTGGGATCTCTATTCCTTCGACCATGAGGATGGCAACAGCCAGTTCGAGTTCGATTTTACCTATGCCGACGCGCTGATCACCAGCGATCGGCTGATTTTCTTCCGCATGATGGCCAAGCATTACGCCGAACAGCAGGGCTTGATCGCCACCATGATGCCGAAGCCGTTCGCCAACCGCACCGGCACCGGCGCGCATTTCAACATGTCGCTCTACGACCTCGCCACCGGCAGAAACCTGTTCGCCTGCGATCCCTCCGAGGACAGCCGCGGGCTTGGCCTGACGCCGCTGGCCTATCAGTTCATCGGCGGCATTCTCAAGCATGGCCGCGCGCTGTGCGCCGCCTTCGCGCCGACCGTCAACAGCTATAAGAGACTGGTGCGCCAAGGCGCCATGGCGGGATTTTCCTGGGCACCGGTGTTCAATTCCTATGGCTCCAACAACCGCACCAATTCGGTGCGGGTGCCGGCCGCCGGTGGCCGCTGCGAATCGCGCAATGCCGATGGCGCGGTCAACCCCTATCTGGCGGCGACCCTGGCGCTGGCCGCCGGGTTGGACGGCATCGAAGCCGGCATTGATCCAGGCGCGCCCAATGAAGACAATCTCTACACGATTTCGGAAGCGGAACGAAACCGCCGCGGCATCGATTTCCTCCCCCAGACATTGCAGGAGGCCGTCGCCGCCTTCGCCGCCGATCCACTGGTCGAACAGGCCTTGGGCAAGGAATTGCGCGACGAGTTCATCACCTACAAGACGCAGGAATGGGAGGCCTACCATCTTGCCGTCAGCGCCTGGGAGATCGATCGTTACACCCAGATGTTCTGAGTCCGGCCACCGCAAGGTCAGCCGCATCAGCGTGTCGCTGCCCAAGCCGATGCTGTCGGCGCTCGACGCCATGGTCACCGAGCGCGGCTTCGCCAGCCGCTCGCAGGCAATCACCGACATGCTGCATCAGTCACTGACCGACCATCAGCGGCGGGTCGGCGACGACATCATGGTCGGCATCGTTACGCTTTATTATGACAATTCGGTGCCGGGACTGCAGAAGCAGTTGGCCGACCTGCAATTTCGCCATATCGACGAAGTGATCAGCTCGCTGCATGTGCATCTGGCGCACAACCAGACCATGGAGGTCGTGCTGGTGCAGGGACCGGCCAGCGCGCTGCAGGCGATCGCCGACGCCATGATCAGCCGGCGCGGTATCATGTCCGGCAAGATGCAGCTGATCGCCGCCGTGATTCCGCCGCTGCATCCCTTGCCGGGGTGAGCGCAAAGGCTTGAGAAGGATGAGACGAAAGCGGCATGGGGCTGCTATACAGGCAGATCGTCCAACAAAACGGGAGGAAACAGGGGATGAGCGGATATTCGATGTATGGCACCAATGATATCGTGGGGGCCCGCAAATTTTATGATCCGCTGATGGAGAAACTGGGGGCGTGGCGCAATTCCTGGAGCACGGACGCAAGGGCGTTCTACGCAACGGCGTCCGGTGCGCCGTTCTTCGCGGTCGGCCAGCCCTATGACGGGGCGCCGGCCACCATCGGCAATGGCGCGATGATCGCTTTTTCGGCACCGACCCGCGCTTTGGTCGATCAGCTGCATGCCCAGGCGCTGGCGCTGGGCGGCACTGACGAGGGCGCCCCCGGCCTGCGCGGCGAAGATCCGAACGGCTTCTACGGCGCCTATTTTCGTGACCCTGATGGCAACAAGCTCTGTATCTATCGGGTCGGACCGCCTTGAGGGATGGCGGAATAGGCGGCGTCGTAGAGGGTCAGGTCCTCGTCTCATCAAAAAACCAGGCAATGGCCATGGAAGCTTCGACGACGACGCTCATCCGCAGCGGCCATCTTCGAGCAATTCCGGGAACGAGACAGTACCGAGCGAATGGTTGTGACTGTCGGCGGTGATCTCGGTCGCGGCCGCCTCAGCGTCCTGACGCGCCCGGACATGGGCGGCGCATCGCCGGACAACCAGATCGCCGCCCTGCATTTCGATTTCCACTGTCTCGCCGTCAGCCAGACCTGAGGCCTGAGCCACGTCCATGGGCAGCCGGATGGCGAGGTTCTTTCCCCATTTTCCGACCACACTGAGTGACATGCTGGCCCCTCCCTTCGACGGATGGTCTGGCATATTCCCGGTCCCGCCGCAATGGCGTCGGAGGTTCGGTATTGTCATGTGCCTTCGCTCAACCCATTGGTTTTGGCGTCCCGCGTATCGTTCCTGGATTTATCGCGTCGCGCAGCTTCGGATACCGAACAGTCGGTAGGCCGGACAGAAACTGACCAAGCCGGTCAGCAGGGGCACCAGTCCGACCAAACCCCAAAAGGTTTTGGGGCCGATGACGCATAGAGACAGCACCCCAAGGCCAACCACGATCCTGGCGACACGGTCGATTAGTCCTACATTCTTTTGCATTTTATATATTCCTTGCCATCAGTCTGACGGAGGGAGTGCGAAAGGCGTTTCCATGTCCATCGCCCTTTCATTGGAGGGATTGGGCCGAACCAAAGTGCCGCCTCCCATGGCGAGAAACAGCCCTGCGGTGTCTTTCAAGATTTGAGCCTGTGACTGGATGACGGCAAGACGGGACAATTTCGCCTGCCGTTCAGCCGCCAGCAGGGGCAAAACCCCTTGAGTTCCGCTACTGCGTTCCAATTCGGCGAAATGCAGGGCCTGATCGGAAGCTTTCGCCGCCAGACCCGTCTGCCGGCGTTGCTCTTCATCCTGCGCGAGGCCTTGCAATAAGGTCCCGACTTGGGCGAAGGCCTGCAGGACGGTTTGCCGATAGCGCGCAAGACTGGCCTGATAGGCATGCTCGGCGGCACTCTGCGCCGCTTCCAACTGGCCGCCTTGAAAGAGTGGCGCGGTGATGCCGCCGCTGACGCCGGCACCGGTGGCCGCGTCCCGCCACAGTTGGCCGGGACGGGTGGCCCACTGGGTAATATCGGCGGTCAACATCAGCCTGGGGAAACGATTGGCCTCCGCCATGCCGATGGCCGCAGCAGACGCATGCAGATCTGCCTCCGCAGCCAGAATATCCGGCCGCTGACGGACCAGATCGGAGGGAACGCTGACCGGAATGTCGGCCGGCAAGCTAAACGATGTCGTGGTGAAACCGGGCGGCGACCATTCACCCGGCGTCTTGCCGACCAGCACGGCCATATCATGGCGAATTGCCGCCAGTTGGCTGCGCAATGCCGGCAAGAGCGCAAAGTCGCTGGCCAACTGGCCTTCGGCCTCGGCCAAGGTCCGGTCTGAAACAGTGCCGGCCTGACGCGCGCTCCGCAACAAATCAAGCTGCCGCTGATCTTCTTCTGTCAGGGCCGAGATAAGGGCGATCTGGCTATCGAGGGCTGCGGCATCAAAGGCGCGCATCACCAGAGTTCCAGTAACCGTCAGAATAGCGCCCTTCAGCCGATAGCCCTCCGCCTCGGCAGCGGCGTCGGCAGCTTCAACCATTCGGCGGTCATGACCGAACAGATCCAAGGCATAAAATACCGTTGCGCCTACAGAATAGAGGTTGAGCGTATTGGATGGAAAATCGAGGCCGAAGGAGGTGAAATTGACCTTCTCACGCGTCGCGGCGCCCTGCAGGCCGAGTTGGGGATAGTAAACGCCAGCGGTTGCCCGTGCCTGTTGCTGAATTTGTGCCAATGTCGCCCGGGCTGCCACCATGTCCTGGTTTCTTGCCATGGCGAGAACAACCACGTCATCCAGATCGGCGGACCCGAACAGGCGCCACCAGTCGCCCCTGATCCGCTGTCCGGCGCCGGAATGCGATGGCCCGGCTTCTCCCAGCACCTGATAGCCTTGATTGGCGTCAGGTGGGGCTTGACGCTCGAAATCCGGCCCGACGGTGCAGGCCGACAGGCAAAAAAGCGCCAATGCGGCAAGCGCCGCTTTCACGGGAGTGTGCTCTCTGGCGGAAGCCCAGAATGCGGGAAGCCGCCAGTATCCCCAGGAACCGCTATTTCAACCATGGATGAAACTCCAGCGTGGCGCTTGACGAGAGCCTTCTTACTCCCTAATATATTCATTAATTCGAATATACGCAAGTACGAAGAATTAAATATTTCAGCAGAAGGCAAATAGGATGGCGCCGCTCGGGGGTGAAAACACCTTGCTCAAAACCCCGTCATCACAAGGGTCGAGAAACATGGATGTAGAAGCAAAATTGATGAGCGCCGCCGCCGGACGCGCGAGCAAGCTGCTCAAGTCTCTCGCCAATCCGCATCGTCTTCTGATTGTTTGTCAATTGATCGAGCGTGAAAATTCGGTCGGTGAGTTGGCTGAATTCCTCGGCATTCGCGATACCACTGTTTCTCAGCATCTCACATTGCTCCGCAAAGATGGCATCGTCGTTCCCCGGCGCGACGGCCAAACCATCTGGTACTCGATCTCCAGCGAACCGGCGCGCCGCGTGCTGGAGACGCTCTTCCACATTTTTTGTTCACCCTCCGTTCTGAATGCGGAGAACACGGACGCGCTTCCCTAACGTGAAAGGCTGGGCCATGAGAATCATCGAGTTGTCGCCTGAGGATGTCGAAAAGAGACTGGCTGAGAAAACCATTCTGTTGGTCGATGTTCGCGAAGTGAACGAATTCCAAAGCGAGAAAATCGAAGGCGCACGCAATTTTCCTTTGTCGTCCTTCGACCCCAAAAGCCTGCCCTCGCCGGCCGAGGCCGATGTCGTCTTCCACTGCGGTGTCGGCAAGCGTTCGGCGATGGCGGTCGAAAAATGCCGGGCATCGGGGATAGACCACGTCACCCACATGCAGGGTGGGCTGCAAGCCTGGAAAAGCGGCGGACACCCAACGACCAAGGCGTGACAGGGCGTCCGAAGAGCGGACTTGTCCTGCGGGAGAATGCCATGCGCGCCATATCTTTGCTTTTAGCCGTCCTCACGCTGGCCGGGATCGGCGGCGCGCGGGCCGCCGAAAGCTACACGGTGATCGCCGTCGCCGTCAGAGACGAAAAGGCGGTTTTCGCAACGGTTGAAAGTCGCCACGTCATTGCCGCACGTGTTCGCACGCCCGGCACCGTCATCGCACTTTCGGTCCGAGAAGGCGATTTGGTCGATAAAGGACAGGTGATCGCCATTGTCGTCGACAAACGACTCAAGGATCAGGCCGATGCGCTCGATGCGCAGATCGTCGGACTTAGGGTCCAACAGGCGCAAGCCGTCGCGGAACGCGACCGAAACCGTTCCTTGCTCGGTAACGGCGTCATCAGCCAATCCGCCATGGATGGTCTGACGACGGCCGCCGCGCTCGCAACCGCCGCCGTGAAAGCGCGGGAAGCCGAACGAAGCGCACTCATGGAGCAAATCACGCAGGGCCAAGTCTTAGCGCCCGCCGCCGGACGCGTTCTCTCGATACCCTTGGCTGTCGGTTCGGTCGTGATGAGCGGCGAAACCTTAGCGAGCGTTGCGAAACGGGAAATGGTCGTTCGCATGATCTTGCCTGAAAGCAACGCCAAAAACCTCACGCTCGGCGATCCGGTCCGGATCGACGGCGAGGGAGTACCTAACACGGGATCGATCAGTTTGATCTACCCTCATATTCAGGAGGGCCGCGTCGCGGTCGATGTGACAATTCCCGACAGCGACAGCTATTTCGTCGGTCAAAGGGTGCGCGCCTGGATCAGGTCGCAACCGCGCGACGCGCTCGCCATTCCGGCCGCCTTTCTGTCGATGCGATTTGGCGTCGATTATGCCCGAGTCAGCCTCAAAGACGGCGTCCCCATCGAGGTGCCGGTCCAGCCTGGCCATACCGTCCTGCTTCCTGATCGGACCGACTTCATCGAGATCTTATCCGGTCTGAAGACGGGCGACGTTCTGGTGCGGCCGTGAAACTGGGCCTCTCCGGCCGTCTGACGCAAGCGACCATCAGCTCGCCGCTCACGCCACTGTTCCTGATGGTAGCGCTGGTTGCCGGATTTATCGCGGTGATGACCGTCCCGCGCGAGGAAGAGCCGCAGATCAGCGTGCCGATGGTCGATATCATGGTGGACGCCAATGGGATGGCGGCGACGGACGCGGTCGAATTGGTGACACGGCCCTTGGAGACGATCGTCAAAGGAATTCGTGGTGTCGAACATGTCTATAGTCAGACCGAGGACGATCATGTGGTTGTCACCGCCCGCTTCCTGGTGGGCACAGCCGAGGATGATGCGGTTCTCCGCGTGCATGAACGGATCAGGGCGAATTTCGATCATATGCCGACCGGCATCCCCGAGCCCTTGATCGTCAAACACGGCATCAATGATGTCGCGATCGTTACCTTGACGCTGACGCCAAAACCAGAGGCGGCGACACGCTGGAGCGGCGCCGATCTGGCAAAGCTGGCCGAAAAGCTGAGGCTTGAGATGGCCAAAACAGAGGATATCGGCCTCAGCTACAGTGCGAGCGGACCGGCCGCCGCAGTGCGCGTTGAACCGGATCCGGAGAAACTTGCCCTTTACGGCCTCGATTTCAACCAAGTTATCGCCAAGATCCGTGCCGCAAATCGGAAGATGATGGCGGGCATGGTTCGCGACCAAGGCCGCTTTCGCAGTGTGAACGCGGGTGAGTCGCTGACCGGCAACCCGGAAATCGGGTCGCTTCTGCTCACCAGCGTCGATGGGCGTCCCGTCTATGTGCGCGATGTGGCAAAAGTGGTTATTGGTGTCGCCCCCGGCGAGGCGAGGGTTTGGTCGGAAACCAAAATGGAGGACGGACAATGGCTGCGAACGCCGGCCGCGACGGTTGCCTTGGCCAAACGGGCAGGCGCAAACGCCGTCATTGTCGCAACGAACATTCGGGACCGTCTGGACAGCGTGAGAGGTCCCTTGATTCCCGCCGATATCTTGGTGGATGTGACGCGCGATTACGGCGGCACCGCCAATGACAAGGCGAACGACCTGCTCTTCCATCTGGCCTTGGCGACGGTGTCGATTGTCATATTGATTTTGGTCGCAGTCGGCAAACGCGAGGCGCTGGCAACGCTGGTGGTCATCCCCACCACGATACTCTTGACCATGCTGGCCTCGGAATTGATGGGATATACCATCAACCGTGTCAGCCTGTTTGCGCTGATCTTTTCGATCGGCATCCTGGTCGATGACGCGATCGTCGTCGTCGAAAATATTTCCCGCCACTGGGCCATGAAGGATGGCCGCGACCTGAAGGCGGTTGCCATTGATGCCGTGGCCGAGGTCGGCAACCCTACCGTGGTCGCAACATTGACCGTGATCGCCGCTTTGTTACCCATGTTGTTCGTGTCGGGACTGATGGGACCCTATATGGCGCCGATCCCCGTCAACGCTTCGGCGGCCATGCTATTTTCCTTCGTCGTGGCCATGGTCATAGCGCCCTGGCTGATGTTGAAACTCAGCGCCAACAGCTTCTTCCGGCAGCAGGGAAATCATCAAGATGCCGACGGGGGCAAACTTGGCCGGCTGTACCGCAAGGTCGCCACCCCCATTTTGGCAGACCGTCGACGGGCCGGCTGGTTCCTGGCCGGCGTCGCACTTACGACTGTCCTTGCCTGCGTATTGTTCGCCAGCAAGTCCGTGACGGTCAAATTGCTTCCGTTCGACAACAAATCCGAACTGGATATCGTGCTTGACCTGCCGCGCGGCAGTCCTCTCGAAGAGACTGAACGAAGCCTGTTCGCGCTGGCCGAAATTGCCCGGACTTTGCCTGAAACGCGCTCCCTGCAGACCTATGAAGGTGTGCCGGCGCCGTTCAATTTCAACGGGCTGGTCCGGCATTACTATCTTCGCCAATCGCCGGAACTCGGCGAAATTCAGGTGAATTTGACCCAGAAGTCGGAGCGGGCGCGCTCGAGCCATGCCATCGCGCTTGATTTGCGGCAGAAATTGAAGGAAGCGGTCCTCCCCGCCGGTGCCACCTTGCGGGTTGTCGAGGTGCCCCCCGGCCCGCCGGTTCTGGCAACGCTGCTGGCCGAAATCTATGGGCCCGACGCCGCCACCCGACGCAACGTCGCCGAGCAATTGAAGGGCATCTATGCGCAAATCCCCTTCATAGTCGATATCGCCGACTCCTATGGATTGCCCGAACCGCGCCTCAAAGTGACGCTTGATCGCGATCGGCTGGAATATTTTGGCGTCGAGCAAGATGCCGTGTTCAGCAGCTTGCAGGCGGCGTTGGGCGACATTCGGGTCGGCTACGCCACGCAGGGAGACGCGCGATTACCTCTTGATCTGGTGGTAGACTTGCCCGAAGACGACCGTGCCTGGACAGAACGGCTGATGACGCTGCCTGTCCCTGCGGCGCATCCGCGCGGCAAGCGCACGATGGTCGAAATGGGGGAAATCACCCATGTCACGCGTGATTTCGGGTCGACTTCCTTGTTCCGCAAGGACGGCCTCGCCACCGATATGGTGATGGGTGAATTGGCGGGAGCCTATGAGGCACCCATCTACGGCATCCTCGCCGTGGACGCTGCAATCGCGCGGCATGACTGGGGCATCGTAACGCCGCCCAGGATATTGATGCATGGCCAGCCCACCAATGAGGCGACGCCTTCCATCCTGTGGGACGGCGAATGGGAGATCACCTATGTCACCTTTCGGGACATGGGCGCGGCCTTCGGCGTCGCCATCCTCGGCATCTATATTCTGGTGGTCGCCCAGTTCGGCAGCTTCACCTTGCCGCTCGTCGTTCTCACGCCGGTCCCGCTGACGCTGATCGGTATCGTTCTCGGCCACTGGCTTTTCAACGCCCCCTTTACGGCAACTTCCATGATCGGCTTCATAGCGCTGGCTGGCATCATCGTCCGCAATTCCATCCTGTTGGTGGATTTCATACGCCATGGCGCCGACCACACCCTGTCGCTACGCGAGGTGCTGTTGCAGGCGGGGGCGGTCCGCTTCAAGCCAATTCTTTTGACGGCTTTGGCGGCCATGATCGGTGCGGCCACCATCCTCAGCGACCCAATCTTCCAGGGATTGGCACTGTCCCTTCTGTTCGGTCTAGCCTCGTCGACATTACTGACCGTCCTGGTGATCCCTGCGATTTACGTGGTGCTGCGTGACGCTGATCAGATTATCTCAGTGCCGAGATAATCGAAAACTCTCTTAGTGATGTATTGCATGGGATATTACTATCACTTTTATGTCGAACCCTACCTTCTCTATTTGGCACGACATTATAAAATATTAGGAGAACATAAAATGTCGAGACACTGGGCCAAATTCTTTGCCGCTTTCCTGTTGCTGGCCGCGGGCATGGCGAGCGCATCCGAGCCGACGGCGGGAAGTGTTTGGACCGAGCCGGCCACTGGCATCGCCTTCGTTTGGGTTCCGAGCGGCGAATTCGATATGGGATGCCAGGCACCCGCGGATCATTGCCCGGCAACCGAATTGCCGGTCCACCACCGCATCATCGCCGGCTTCTGGCTTTCCCGTACCGAGATCACGCGGGGTCAGTGGGGACGCCTGATGGCGGACGACCCATCGACATTGAAAAAAAGCGACGCCTACCCGGTTGACCAGACGACCTGGCAACTTGCCAACAGCTATATCGCCAAATTGAACAAGACCGGGCACGGCCGCTTTCGACTGCCCAGCGAGGCAGAATGGGAATATGCCTGTCGTGCCGGCAGCCGTTCCGATCTTTATTGCGGCGGTTCCGACGTGGGAGCCATCGCCTGGGATATCAATAACGCAAAAAGGTCGACCCAGCCTGTCGCGCAGAAAGCGGCCAACGCTTTTGGCCTTTACGACATGAGCGGCAATCTTTGGGAATGGACAGAAGATTGCTGGAGCGAAAACTATGAAGGTGCCCCGGCCGACGGCCGGGCGCGCGTCAATGATGTCTGCGACGCTCGGGTGATGCGCGGCGGTTCGTGGGGATCCTATCCTGAACAGCTGCGGGCCAGTTCCCGGCGCAGCTATGATGACGTTAAATGTCCATTTGTCGGCCTCCGTCTGGTGCGCGATGGCGGGCGTTAGCCGCAGCATGACACAAGAATTTTTAGCTTGGAACGAAGGCCTATTGTGATGGTATCTCCGACTGGCAAAGACTTTGGCAAATGGTCGTCCCTCGATAGCTTGGAAGGCATTGCCTATATCGACCACACAAGTAAACCCAGTCTGCTGACTTGCCTTCCGGGGGGAGAGCTTGCCAACGCCGTCTATCCGGGTGTTCTGGTGGCGGCTACCATTGCTCTGGCGTCGTCGTGGTTGTCGCAGCATTACGGCGCGCCTGTGATGCTGTTTGGCTTGCTGTTCGGCATTTCCTTTCATTTCCTTCACGAGGATGGTCGCTGCGTGGCGGGGATAGAATTTGCGTCGCGGACCATTCTTCGCGTCGGGGTAGGACTATTGGGCGTCCGCATTACGGCATCGCAAATTGCCAGTCTCGGAATTATTCCGGTTCTGACCGTTGTCGCCGGCGTCGTCACGACGATTCTGATCGGTGCGCTTTTGGCGCGAAGGATGGGGCAAAGTCGGGTTTTTGGTGTTCTTACCGGGGGTGCTGTCGCCATTTGCGGGGCCTCCGCCGCCCTTGCTATCGCTTCGGTGTTACCCCATAAGGCGGACAGCGAGCGAGACACCATCTTGACCGTTGTCGCCGTGACCGCCCTTTCGACTCTGGCGATGATTTTCTACCCCATCCTGGTCGGCATTTTTGGGCTCGATCACGTTCATGCCGGGATATTTCTGGGGGGCACTATTCACGACGTGGCGCAAGTCATCGGCGCCGGGTTCATGATTTCACCGGAAACAGGCGATATTGCAACCTATGTCAAACTGCTGCGGGTGGCGATGTTGGTGCCGGTGGTTTCGGGCATAGGCTGGTTTGTCGCGCGCCGTTCCGACGACAAAGTTACCCGCAAAGGGCCGCTGGTTCCGCTGTTTCTTATCGGCTTTGCCGCGCTGGTCGCCATCAACAGCATCGGCTATTTGCCAAAGCTGGCGATCGACGTCGCTACCGAGTCTTCGCGCTGGTGTCTGGTGACCGCCATTGCCGCGCTCGGTATGAAGACGTCGTTCAAGAGCCTCATTGAAGTCGGATGGCGCCCGATCGCTTTGATGCTGGTCGAGAGCGCCTGGATTGCGGCGTTGGTCCTTTTATCGGTCGTGTTCTTCATTTGAGGTGTGCCGACCTAGAGTCCCATTGACCCTAGAACTTGACCTTGGCGCGCGCCCCCAGCGTCATCGGCCGCACGGTGTAGCCTTCCACCACCTCGTTGACCTGGGGCTGGTTGATGATGATGCGGTCATAGGTCAGGTTCTTGCCATAGAGTGAGAATTCCCAGCTGCCGGCGTCGATGCCGATGCTGGCGTTCAGCACGTCATAGGACGGATCCTCGTAATTGGCCTGGGTGTTGATATAGGTCCCCGACGAATTGCCATTGAAACTGTAGTCGGCCCGCAGATAGCCGGCCCAGTCCTTGAACACCGGAAAGCGATATTCGGCGGACAGAAGGGCTGTCCAGCCCGGCGTGTTGAGGATACGGTCGCCGACCTGGATGGTGCCGGGGAAATTCGATCGCGTGATGGCGGTGTGGTCGATGGTGCCGGCGACGCCGATGGTCAGCCCGTCCAGCACCTTGTAGCGCAGTTCGAGTTCCGGGCCGTAGCTGGTGGCATCGCCGGCATTGAGCGTGATCGGGTAGCCGCAGCCCACCATGAAGATCGACTGCTGGATATTGCTCCAGTCGATATAGAAGAAATCCGCATCGACCGACAGGCGGTTGTCGAACAGGCGGCTCTTATTGCCGATTTCATAGCTCCAAAGCGAGTCCGACTTGAAGTTGTTGGGGGGTGGATTGGGAATGCTATAGAGATTGAAATCGCCGGCGGCGACGCAGGCGGGAATCGGCACCGGGCTGTTGGGGCCGCCGAGGCGGTAGCCCTTGGTCGCCGAGGCATAGAGGTTGGAATTGTCGGACAAATCGTAGGAAACGCCGTATTTCGGCGTCAGCGCATTGAAATGGGTGACTTCGTTGAAAGGCGCTTGGTTGGTGAAATTGCCGATCTCGTAGAAGCCGTAGGAGAAGAAATCGTAGGATTCGCGGGCCAGGGTATAGCGCAAGCCGACGGTGGCATGGAATTTGGGGAACAGTTCGGCGTCCAGCTGGGCGAAGGCGGCGTAATCGCGCTCGTCATAATAGTGATATTCGAATTCGTCGACGCCGCCCGGGAAGAAATTATAGGGCGCGCCGACTCCCAACAGGTTGGAAAGCTGAGACTGAATCGGCCCGACGCCGGACAGCGGCGTGCCATAGATGTTCTGGAAGGCGCCATTCACATTGTTGATGACCTGGTAGACTTTGAAGGTCGACCATTGGTCGGCGTAATAGAGGCCGCCCACCAGCTTGATCGGCACCTGCAGGAAGGTCTGGTCCGGCTTGGTGGCGAGTCGGAACTCCTGGCTGAACTGGCCGTAATCGGTCTGGTAATGCACCGGCGACGGCAGGAAGGCGATGGTGCTGTCGTCGGCGGCGCTATTGGCGCCCGGCAGGGTATCCAGGAAAAACAGGGCGAAGGCGGCGCTGTTATAGGGGGTGCCGTCCTGCCAGCGATCGACGTCGCGCTTGAAAAAGGCGGTGACCGAGGTCAGATCGGCGACCGCGAATTCCTTTTGCACGGTCAGGCTGGGCATCACCACCCGGTCGGTGTCCGGTTCCTGAATTTCCTTGCTCTGGTTCCACAAGCCGGAGGTGACCGGCAGCGCCGGATTGATCGGCAGCGGCGCCTGACCGGGAATATAGGCCAAGAGCGGCACGCCGGGCACGTAGAAGGCAGGCGAATCGCCCATCTTGTTCTGCTGGACGAACAAGGCCGGCTTGATGGTGAAGCCGTCCTCGGGGACGATCAGCGCCGACAGATGCGCGGTAAGGTCCTTTTCGGTGTTGGTGCCGGAATTGAGCAGCTGGCCGGTGAAGGGCGAGGAATTATTGACCCAACCGGAGTCGTAATTATATTCGATGCTGGCGCGAATGGCGAATTTGTCCGGAATGATCGGCAGATTGACCATCGCCGAGGCTTCGTAATTCATGCCGCCGCTGGTACGCGCGGTCTTCGACACGCCGCCGCCGACTTCGCCACTGAATTCGGTGAGATTGGGCTGATTGGTGATGAAGCGGATGGTTCCACCCATCGAACTGGCGCCATAGAGCGTGCCTTGCGGGCCGCGCAGCGCCTCGATGTGATCCAGATCGAACAGCCGCGGCTGGGTGGCGCCGTCATAGAAATTCTTGATGGTCACCGACACATCGTCGATATAGACGCCGACCGTGGCCGACCCCGCGGTCGAACTGACGCCGCGCATTTCGATGTTGGTCTGGCCGGTGCCGGCGCCGTTGCCGGCCGAACCGAACGATAGTCCGGGAATGATTCGTGAAAGATCGTCGTAATTTTCGATATGCGCCTCGGCGATCGCGTCGGCCGGCAGCGCGGTGACGGCGATCGGCACATCCTTGGTCTGTTCCGAGCGTTTCTGCGCCGTCACCACCACCTCTTCGAGGCCGCCCCCCCCGCCCTCGGCGGACAAGGCCGCCAGCCACGGCAGGCCGATCGAGGTCAGTGTCACGAAACTGCCGGCAATCGCCGAAATGCCCTTGAGTCGCCGCATGATGATCCCCTCCAACGCCGATATTCTCGATTACCGCATTTCGGAGGGGTGTGACGGGCGGCGATCGTGGCAGACACGGTCAACCGGCCCAAGGATGGCACGCCTCCCCGACCTTATGGTCTCCCGGGCTTTTGTCCCGCCGTGTGCCCGACAGCGCGCCGCCATCGGGTGGTATCTCTCGGACCAGCCATCCCCTGGCACGGGGATCGGAACCCTAGACGCCTGCCCAATTGCAATGCAGCATGCGTGCCAACCCCCCATGCGGGCTGGCACGCCTGCCGACGAGGCGAGAGAACAAGCGCTGTCCTGAGATCCCGCCAGGGTCGCGGTGCGGCCGACCGAAACCGTCCTTTGGCGCAAATGATGGCAAAGTCGGCGGGTTTGCCGAATTGTGATCAGGAATTAGGCAATATCGCCGCGCATCCCGAACAGCGCCGTGCCGATTCTGATCTCGGTGGCGCCACAGGCGATGGCGGCGGCGAAATCGCCGCTCATGCCCATGCTCAACACCGGCAGCGCCAGCGTCCTGGCCAGGCTTTGCAGGCGGCGAAAATGCGGCGCGGGATCGCGATGCTGCGGCGGGATGCACATCAGGCCGGTCACGCCGAGCCCCCAGCCGCGGCAGGCGACCAGGAAATCCGCCACGTCGCTCGGGGCGACACCCGATTTTTGCGGTTCCTCGCCGATATTCACTTCGATCAGACAGGGCAAAGCGCGGCCGCTGGCGGCCATTTCGGCGGCCAAGGCCTGCGCCAGCTTGGGTCGGTCGACGGTTTCGATGACATCGAACAGGGACACCGCCTGTTTGACCTTGTTGGTCTGCAAAGGGCCGATCAGATGCAGGCGCAGATCGGGATAGAGCGAACGCAAGGGCGGGTATTTGCCTGCCGCTTCAGCCACCCGGTTTTCGCCGAAATGGCGTTGGCCGGCCGCCAGCAGCGCGGCCACCGGCTCGGCCGGCTGGGTCTTGGAGACCGCCAGCAAGGTCACTGTCGTGGGTGCCCGGCCTGCTGCCAGGGCTGCATCCGACAGCGCATTTTGCAGCCGATGGTAATTTTCGAGCAGCACGGTCAGGGCAGGACACTCCATTGTCGCCAAGCTATCAAAGATCGGCCGGCGACGGATCGATTTTTCGGCGTCGACCGATCGTTTTTGCCCCGGCGCAGGCGGCGGCGACGGACCCAAACGCTACATTATTACATTTATATTACAGCAGGTTACCTAAAAAAACAGACTGGCACCGGCGACGGCTTTGGCATAAACAGCATCAGCGCCCCGAGCCGATCGGCGGTGGTCATGCACGCCTTGAGGGGAGCTGAAGCAGGATGCTGGACCGACGGAGCACCGCGCCGTGCCGCGACCTCGCAATTTTGCCTGCCTGGTTGGTCGCGGTTGTTTTCGCCGTCAGTCTGCTCCTGCAGGGTGCCATGGCCGACAGTCGACCGTTCGTTCGGCAAGGCGACAAGATCCTGGTGCCGGCCGACTCGGCGCTGCGCGGCCGGCTGACGATCGCGCCCGTGTCGGTGCAGACCACCGAGCGCAAATTGATCGTGCCGGCGGTCGTCGAAGCCGACCCGGCACGCACCATCAGTCTGTTGCCCGCTCTGGCCGGCCGTGTGATCGCCTTACGGGTCGGCTTGGGCGATCGGGTGCGCAAGGGACAGGAAGTGGTCCTGCTCGATTCGCCCGATCTGGCGCAAGCCTATGACGATAATGACAAGGCGGAAGACGCCTTTAATCTGGCCGCGCGCAGTTTGGCGCGTCAGGAACAGCAGGCCCAGATCAACGCCATTTCGGCCCAGGATCTCGATCAGGCCCGCAGCGATTTCGCCCAGGCGCAGGCGGAATATGGCCGTACCCAGGCCCGTCTGCGTGCCCTTGAGGCACCGACCGGGACCCGCAATCGTCTGCTGAGTGTCAAGGCGCCGCGCGACGGCAACGTCACCTCTTTGTCGATTGCCGAAGGCGCGGTGGTCAACGACCCCACCCAGCCGCTGATGGCCATCAACGATTTGAGCGTGGTGTGGGTCACCGCTTTGGTTGCCGAACAGGATATCGCGCTGGTCGCCAAGGATCAGGCGGCGGAGATCAGCCTGGCGGCCTATCCCGGTGAGCGGCTGATCGGCAAGGTGTCGTTCATTGGCGATTTGCTCGAATCCGACAGCCGACGCGACAAGGTGCGCATCACCTTTGATAATCCGCGTCGACTCCTGAAACCCAACATGTTCGCCACTGCCAGCCTGGCGGGCCCGCCAATGCGCCGGGTGAGGCTGCCGACCTCGGCTCTGCTGATGAACAATGACCGTATCAGCGTTTTCGTCGAAACCGCGCCCTGGACCTTCGAACGACGCATCGTCGACGCCGATCTGCGGGATGCCAGTGAAGCCACCATCTTGAGCGGCCTCGTCGGCGGCGAGCGGGTGGTGGTCAAGGGCGGGGTGCTGCTGAATGATTGACACCTTCGTCCGCTATTGCCTGCAGCAGCGGATTGCCGTCATCGTGCTGGCGGTGCTGCTGTCGCTGTTCGGCGCCTATGCCTGGGAAACCCTGTCGGTCGAAGCCTATCCCGACATCAGCGACGTCACCGCACAGGTGACGACACAAATGCCGGGACTGGCCGCCGAAGAAGTCGAACAGCAGATCACCGTGCCGCTGGAACGCGAAATCAACGGCACGCCGGGGCTGTTGATCATGCGCTCCTCCTCCACCTTCGGGCTGTCGCTGATCACCGTGGTGTTCCGCGACGGCATCGAGGATTACTGGGCGCGCCAGCGCCTGACCGAACGGATGAACCAGGCGGTGCTGCCGCCCGGCGCCACGCCCTCGCTCGATCCGGTGTCCGCCCCGGTCGGCGAGATCTACCGCTATACGCTGGAATCCGACTCCAAGAATTTGCAGGAATTGTCGGAAATCCAGCGCTGGATCGTGATCCCCGCCTTGAAATCAGTCCCCGGTATTACCGACGTGTCGAATTTCGGCGGCTTCACCACCGACTATCAGCTGACCCTCGATCCCAGGGAACTGCAGCGCTTCGGCCTCGGCATCGCCGATGTGGTGACTGCCATCAACGCCAACAATACTAACGCCGCCGGCGGCCGGGTCTCGATCGGCGAACAGAGCTACGTGATCCGCGGTGTCGGGCTGGCCTCCACGCTGGACGACATCGGCAATATCGTCGTCACCCAAACCGGTGGCACCCCGGTGCTGGTCAAGGATCTCGGCCGCACCAGCCTGGCGCATCAGGAGCGCGAGGGCATCCTCGGCAAGGACAACAACCCCGACACGCTGGAAGGCATCGTGCTGCTGCTGAAGAAGGAAAATCCGTCCGAAACCCTGAAGGGCGTGCATGCCAAGGTGGCGGAACTAACAAAAAGGCTGGACCCGATGGGGGTCAGGATCGTCCCCTATATCGATCGCGACGATCTGGTGCGCCTGACCATCAACAAGGTCGGCCGTACCATCGCCGAGGGCATCACCCTGGTGTTCATCGTGCTGATCCTATTCCTGGGCAGCCCGCGCAGCGCCTTCGTGGTGGCGGTGACGGTGCCGCTGGCGCTGGTGGCGGTGTTCTCGCTGCTCAATCTGACGCATGTATCGGCCAATCTGCTGTCGCTCGGCGCCATCGATTTCGGCATTCTGGTCGACGGTGCCATCGTCGTGATGGAATCGATTCTGCGCCAGCGCGAGGCGCAGCCGGACGAGGAACTGAGCGAGACCGACATACGC